>Ga0099364_10005576_pt1 | contig 18635 bp, 17 predicted proteins | sample TergutTh196P3_FD_73070 | JGI IMG/M metagenome (GOLD analysis project Ga0099364, IMG submission 73070) | Microcerotermes parvus P3 segment gut microbial communities from Pointe-Noire, Republic of the Congo - Th196 P3 | ecosystem: Host-associated > Arthropoda: Insects > Digestive system > Gut ...
ATGATGGCAACAAAAAGACGCTCGAATGTAACGAAAGATATTACGTGCCTTGCGAAATAACATGGTTGTTGAAATCGTTGGGATATAAGACAGTAGACATCTTCGGGGCGAAGCTCGGCGAATTTTCGAGGGAACATCAATTAACAACCGAAAATTTTGAAATGCTTGTAATTGCAGAAAAATAGAAGTCAAATAAAATCAAAAGCATGGACGTAACAAAAATACCCTTCAATCAGTTCATCGGACTGAAAACTTCCGACAAAAACGGATACCTCCTTATGTTGGAAAATCGCCCCGAATACCGCAATCATTTGGATACGGTACATGCAAGCGCACTGTTTGCGTTGGCGGAAGCGAGCAGCGGATATTTCCTGTTGAATGAATTTTCGGAATTGACCGACATTGTTCCGGTTGTGCGAAAAGTAGAAACAAAATACAGGAAATCCGCTGCAGGCGCTGTTTTTTCCAAAGCAAAACTTCAGGAAACCGAAAAGGAAGAAGTACTAAAAGCACTGAATGAAAAAGGAAGAACGACATTGAAAGTGGAAATATCGTTGTATGACGAAGCGGACGTGATGGTGATGCAATCGGTATTTGAATGGTTTGTAACAAGAAAAATGTAAAAAATATGTTCCATCAAATTCAAAAAGTATATTTCATCGGCATAGGAGGCATCGGCATGAGCGCGTTGGCACGGTATTTCAAGGCAAAGGGCTGCGAGGTATGCGGATACGACCGCACCGAAACCACGCTCACAAAAAATCTTGTGTCCGAAGGAATTGTGGTGCATTACGCTGACGATGTAAACGCCATTCCGCCATCGTACAAAACCGACAAGGAAAGCGTATTGGTGGTAATTACACCCGCTGTTCCCGCGTCGCACAGCGAATTGCAGTGGTTCAAAAGTCAAGAGTACCGCATGATGAAGCGTTCCGAAGTACTCGGCATGATTTCGAAAAACAAGAAAACGATTGCCGTAGCCGGAACGCACGGAAAAACAAGCGTTTCCACCATGATTGCGCACTTGCTCACCGCTGTCGGCGTCGGTTGCGACGCTTTTCTGGGCGGTATCTCGAAAAATTACAAAAGCAATCTGCTGTTGGCTGAAGGTAGTTGTTACGTGGTTGCCGAAGCCGACGAGTACGACCGTTCGTTCCTTCAATTACATCCACATATTGCGGTGGTAACGTCTATGGACGCCGACCACTTGGACATCTACGGCACGCACGAAGCAATGAAAGAGGCTTTTGCGCAATTCGTATCACAAATAACGCCGGACGGTATTTTGCTCATCAAGCACGGGCTGTCGCTTTCCGCGCCTGACAAGGTACGCGCGTTCACCTATTCGCTCGACAATCGCGAGGCAGATTTCCATGCCGAAAACATCCGAATGCAAGGAGAGCGTTGCCTGTTTGACTTTCAGACGCCAAACGGACTGATACCCGACATACACATTGGCGTTCCGGGACTGGTGAATGTTGAAAACGGCGTTGCATCCATGGCGGCGGCAATTTTGGCAGGCGCTAATGAAGAAAAACTGAAACCTTCCATGACTTCATTTGAAGGAATACAGCGTCGGTTCGACTATCGCGTCCGCACAGACAATGTCGCGTATATTGACGATTATGCGCATCACCCTGAAGAATTGCGTTTTTTCATCAAATCGGTGCGCCAAATGTACCCCGACAAGCGCATCACAGGCGTCTTCCAACCGCATCTGTATAGCCGCACGCGCGATTTTGCAGAGGAGTTTGCTAAAAGTCTCAGCCTGCTGGATTCCCTGATATTGCTCGATATATATCCCGCCCGAGAAGAACCCATCGAAGGAGTGACTTCAAAGATGATTTTCGACAAAATAACCATCAGTGATAAATGTTTGTGTTCCAAAAAGGAAGTTCCCGTCATTCTCAATAACAGAGAACCCGGCGTTTGGCTTACCATAGGCGCCGGCGACATAGATACTCTGGTAGAACCAATTGAAGAATTGTTGAAAAATAAAATTCAAATGAACTGTAATAATTAGTAATTTTGTAAACAAAAAATAGAATCATTAAAAATGAAACGGTTTTTAAACATATTATTCTGGATGGCAATCATTGCCTATTATTTTCTGTCGTTGGGCTTTGTGTCCGAAAGACGACAGGATATTGTGTGTACCGATTTGAAAATCAGTATTGTGGACAGTTCGCGCAGTCGTTTTGTCACCGCAAGTGATATTTTCAGGATGGTGGACAACCGCAACCAAAAACTCGCCGGCATTAGATTCGACAGCATCTACGTTCCCGGCATAGAGCGCCGTTTGGTTGACTTTGACCCCATCCGGCGCGCCAATATTTACAAAACCATCAATGGCGCGGTTCACATCGACGTGATGCAACGGGAACCCGCTGTCAGAATCATCAATCGCTTTGGCGATAGTTTTTATCTCGACGATCAGGGCGAATTGTTGCGACATTCGAATCGTTATTGCGCCCATGTGCTGGTTGCCAACGGATATATCAATTTCCGACCCGAGCAAAATAGTTACAATGTGCTCACAGCCGAAACGCCTGCCGGAAAAAGAAACGTCCTGCGCGAATTGTTTGAACTGGCGCGTTATATAAATGCCGACCGCTTTTGGAAAGCGCAAATACAACAGATTTACGTCAACGAAGATGGCGAATTTGAGTTGATACCGTTGGTAGGAGCGCATATCATTGTTTTCGGCGCTTTCGATAAGCCAGATATTAAGTTTTCCAGACTTGAAGCGTTCTATCGCAATGGGCTGAGCGTCATGGGCTGGAATACGTATGATGTGATTAATGTAAAATTTGAACCTCAAGTAATAGCAACAAAGAAATAATAAAAATAATAAATCAAAACAGTATGGAAATCATGCCTCAATTTGTAGCCGCGATTGACGTCGGCACAACCAAAATCGTTACCCTGCTGGGAAAACGTAATGAATACAAGAAGTTAGAGATTGTGGGATTTTCTCGTGCCGATTCCTGTGGCATCAGGAGGGGCGAGGTACTCAATCCGGAAGAAGCGGCGAAAGTGGTGCGCAAGACGGTACTCGACTTGCAGGAACGCACGCAAATTATCTTCTCGGAAGTGTTTGTCGGCATTGCCGGGCAGCACATCCGCATGTTGAAAAGCCGAAACTACATCAACCGCGATTCGTATGATGAAAGTATCAACGCCGACGACGTCCAGCAATTGATCCGCGACGCCAACAATATTGCGCTCGACGAAGGAAAAGTCATTATTGACATTCTGCCCCAGAGTTTTATTGTGGATAACGAAATGGATATCTTCAATCCCGTCGGGATGCTGGGAAAACGCCTCGAAGCCAATTTTAATATTGTGGTGGGCAATCTCGATTCCGTCAAACGAATTAAAAAATGTGTGTGTCAGGCGGGCTTGACCTTCAAGGACGTCTTTCTGGAGCCTTTGGCGTCGTCGGATTCCGTACTCTTCGACGAAGAGCGCGAAGCAGGCGTGGCTTTAGTGGACATTGGCGGCGGCACCACCGATGTGGCAGTCTTTCACGACAACGTGTTGCGTCATTCGGCGGTTATTCCCTACGGCGGATACGTGGTGACCAAAGACATTAAAGATTCGTGCGGACTGAGCGAAGCAGTAGCCGAAGAAGTGAAATTACAGTTTGGCATAGCATTGAGCGATTCAGCCGAAGACAATAAGATCATCGTGATCCCGTCAAAAATTCCGGGACGCGAGCCAAAGGAAATTTCCATGCGCAACCTCGCCAATATCATTCAGGCGCGCATGGAGGAAATCATCGACGGCATCATGTTTCAGATTGAAAACTCCGGTTGCGCCGACAAATTAGGTTGCGGCATAGTCATCACCGGAGGCGGCGCCATGCTCCGTTGCCTGAAGGAATTGTTCCGTTTCCGCACAGGGATGGACGTGCGTATCGGTTATCCCGGCGAACATCTGGCTGGCGATTCCGAAAATATCAACGAACCATGTTATGCCACCGGAGTTGGCTTATTGATGAAGGGTTTCGATTATATGGACGAGCACGGAGAAAGCGCTTTCAACGCACGAGTTAAAGAAGAGGAAAAGTTAATACAGACAACACCTTCCGACCCTGAACCTTCTCAGCCGGTCACGGTTATCGAAAAAGAAAATGACTGTGACAATGACAATGACAGCGGTCTGATCTTTACGCTGAAAAACCAACTCAAAGGAGCAGGGAATATGATCAAGAGACGGGTCATCAAGCATTTTGATCTTGATCCTGACGGGAAAAAGGTAAATATTGAACAGGAAACGGAGGAACTCGTCATGTCGTAATTTGGTAGAGACGGGGCGCGCCCCGTCTCAAACTCAAACGTCAAATATGCTTACCATGTCTGTAAAAGAAATATATCAGTCCGTCAATAGCAACCTCTATTTCCAGTTGATCAGGAGGATACTCGTGGTATACCTCCTGTACACGCTGTGTCGCTTGGTATTTTTCTGGTACAACCATGATCTGTACGGCAGTAGAACGTTCGTTCAGTTGTTCGCCATTTTTTCAGGCGGGTTGTTATTTGACACTACGGCTATCTTGTATACCAATCTGGCGTATATCTTGATGTTTCTATTGCCATTCCGTTTTCGGTACAAACGCGCGTACCAAACTGCGGCGAAATATCTGTATTTTATCGCCAACAGTATCACGCTGGCAGCCAATTGCATGGATACGGTGTATTTCAGATTTACCTTTCGGAGAACTACATTTAATGTATTCAGGGAATTTTCAAATGGCGAGAATCTGGGCGGAGTGTTCTCAAGCGCATTGATGGAAAACTGGCATTTGGCGCTTTTCTTCGTTGGGCTAATTGTCTTTATGGTTTGGCGTTACGGAAAGCCGTTGGAAAAATCATCCATTCGCATACGTAATCGACTGATGTATTATCCGTTATGCACTGTTTGGCTTGCATTGGGCATTGGCGTCCTGATCATCGGATTACGCGGAGGCGTTCGTTTCAGTACGCGACCTATCACATTGACCAATGCAGGGGCGTACATTACCGAACCCGTTGACGTACCGATAGTGCTGAATACGCCGTTTTCGATCTACAAAACCCTCGAACGCAAGGGAATTGTCAAATTGCATTTTTTTGATGACGAAAAGGCGCTGAACAGCATCTATACTCCCGTTCATCAGCCTGCCGACAGCGTTTCGTTCAACCGCATGAATGTGATGCTGATCATCCTCGAAAGTTTTGGCAAGGAACATTGCGGTTTCTACAACCAACATTTGGACAACGGCAATTACAAGGGCTACACGCCGTTTCTGGATTCGATTGCCGCGCAAAGTCTGACGTTCAAATATTCGTATGGCAACGGCGGCAAATCTATTGATGCGCTGGTGTCTACCTTAGTCAGTATTCCGGCTATTCCCGAACCCTTTGTACTTTCGCCGCATTTCGACAATACCATCAGGACTTTGCCGAATCTGTTGAAAGAAAAGGGATACGAAACGGCTTTTTTCTGCGGTCATCCCAACGGCGCAATGGGATATCTGGCTTTTTGCAAATTGATTGGCATAGAACATTTTCACGGAATGACGGAATTTCTGAATGACAACAAATCCGATACCGACGCTATTGGCGGAATTTGGGGCGTCTGGGACGAAGAATTTCTGCAATATACCGCAAAACAAATGCCGACTTTGCAGGAACCTTTTCTGACAACCGTATTCACAGTCAGTTCGCATCATCCGTTTGAAGTACCTGCGCGTTATACCGACGTATTTCCTGAGGGTCTGCTGCCTATACACAAATGTATCCGTTATACGGATGATTCATTAAGGAAATTTTTTGATGCGATACGGAAACAACCCTGGTACGACAATACACTGTTTGTGCTTACTGCCGACCACATCAATGGTATCGTTCACGACGAGTACAAAACCACGCCGGAAATGTTTTCCGTTCCCGTCATCTTTTTCCGCCCCGACGGCAGCCTGCGCAACTACCAACACGCCATCGCGCAGCAAATGGATGTGATGCCTACCGTTTTAGGATACCTGAATTATGACCAGCCCTATATCGCTTTTGGCTTCGATCTGAACAAAACCGCCGATCGTTTCGCCATCAATTACACCAACGGGACTTACCAATTGTACACCGACAGGCATGTACTGCATTTTGACGGGCAAAGAACCACCGGCTTGTATGAAATACACAGCGATATGTCTCAAAACCTTTCGGGAAAACTGCCCGATGTGCAAAACGAGTTGGAACTAAAAATGAAAGCATTTCTTCAAGAATATACTGCCCGAATGGCAGAAAATAATTTAACTGTAAATCAATAAAATAAAAAGACCATGAATTTAGAAGAATTACCCATTCAATGGGAAGAAAACAGATCATCGATCATCAAAGTGGTGGGTGTTGGCGGCGGCGGCGGGAATGCCGTGACGTACATGTATCAGCAAGGCATCCACGATGTTAATTTTGTGATATGCAACACCGATGCGCAGGCTTTAGACGCCAGCCCTGTACCCGTGAAAATACGCATGGGCGATCTGGGCGCCGGCGGAGATCCCGAACTGGGGCGCATTGCGGCAATGGATTCTTTAGACCAAATACGCGAACTGCTCGATACAGGAACCAAAATGGTTTTCCTCACCGCAGGGATGGGCGGAGGTACCGGAACAGGCGCCACGCCGGTGATTGCGCGCGTTGCTAAAGAATTGGGCATTCTCACCGTAGCCATTGTGACGATGCCATTTAACTTCGAGGGACCATTGCGCATTGAGCAGGCAAAAAAAGGTATCCACGAGTTGAAGGATCATGTAGATTCGTTGCTGATCATCAAAAACGAGAAAGTTCGCGAAATGTACGGCGACTTGTCTGTGACCGAAGCCTTTTCAAAAGCCGATAACGTATTGACAATGGCAGCTAAAGGCATAGCCGAGTTGATCACCCTTCCGGGAATCATCAACGTCGACTTTAAAGACGTCAACGCCACGATGGCTGGAGGCGGCATCACGGTGATGGGTTCGGCTGCCGAAACAGGCGAAAACCGCGCGCGTAAAGCAGTAGAAGCCGCATTGAACTCGCCGTTGCTTAACAACAGTGATATTACCGGAGCCAGAAGAATCCTTCTGAACATCAGGTCGGGCGTCGGTAGCAACGAAATAAAAATGGATGAGGTAACAGAAATCACCAATTACATTATCCGCTCGTCCAATAAACCTTCGATGATTTGGGGCGTTGGAAAAGACGAGACGCTCGGCGATGCGGTAAGCGTGACCATTGTGGCTACCGATTTTTCAAACGCCAGTTATTTAGACCCGGATATGGACTATCTAAACCCGGTCATCCCTAGTGATCCGCCGTTTACACCGATAAATTTTTATACAAAAACCAATCCGTCAGACAAGAGCAATGGTACAGTCAAAATGGTGCTTGGTCTGGATAACGTTTTTTCCAGCGTCGTGCAGCCCGATATAATGAAACAGCCGCAACAGCCCGTCGCTCAGGAGAAATATTTCGTGCGCGAACGGACGGCAACCTACCAGCCCAAACTTCAATACGAATACGAAGAATCCGATGTGGATGTTGCCGTAGATACGCTGGAACGTCCACGCGGCATTCCCCTGGTGGTTGACGAGAATATCAATATCGACGAGTTGGAAAACATACCAGCCCTCGTCCGCAAAAAGATACAATTGGAAAACCAACTTTCGGGAATTGAAAAGGAAGTGTCGAAATATACGCTCAGTACGGACAAAAAAGACAATACCGTGCGACTGCGGGATAACAACTCGTATTTGCACGATGTGGCTGATTGAAACGCTCAACTCTTGAAATGAAAAAATGGAAAATTTTTATGAATTTTACGCGTTGGCTGACGAAAAAATGCAACGCTGCGTTGCACTTTTACCATGGCGGCATAATATTCTAATAATAAGCAAAATAAAAACATGAACAAATATAAACATATCACCCTTATTATCAGTATTATAAGTTCGTCTGTTTGTGCGCAGGAAAGCATAAAAATCTGGGGCGACCATCCCGAATCGCGTCAACAGAATCGCTCGCAAATGCTTGTTTTTAAGGCAGAAGACAATCCGTCCGGCATTTCAGTCATCATTTGCCCCGGAGGAAGTTACCGATATTTAGACCGAGAAAACGAAGGCACGGAAGTGGCTCAATGGCTCAACGATAACCATATCACCGCTTTCGTATTGTTTTATCGCAGAGGGCTTCACAGAAACCGCCATCCGGCTATGATTCAGGATTTGCAGCGCACCATTCAGATAGTCAAAGAAAATAGCCGCCACTATGGTATTGACCCTGAAAAGGTTGGTGTCATGGGATTTTCGGCAGGCGGACATTTGGCGGGAACTGCAGGTACTTATTTTGATGAAAATTTTCTGAAAGAATTGGATATATCGCCGCAAGTATCCATGCGTCCGGCTTTCGTTGCCATGATATATCCGGTGGTCAGCATGTACAACGAAGATATTGTGCATCAAAAATCGCGCAAAAATCTTTTGTCAAAGCATTACCCGCCGGAATTGGCGCAAAAGATGTCGCTCGAATATAACGCTCGCTCGGATATGTCGCCCGTATTTCTTGTGCATTGTACCGGCGATGAAGTGGTGGATTATCGCAATGCCGTAAATTATGCCGCCGCGCTCACAGAAAAAGGAGTTCCGCACGTTTTTAAACTGTACGATGAACCCGGACACGGTTTTGGAATAAATCCCAAAAAAGGAAAAGGCGCAGGACAAGCGCCCTTCTGGACACAATATTTTATCCCATGGTTAGAAGAAATAAAATGAATCATTCACCCTCCATCGAATTTTCACATCCCACAGAAATCAAGCGTTTTCAGGAAAATAAATTAATGGAAGCGTTACAATTTCTGAACGAGCGTTCGCCTTTTTATCAACGAATATTTAGAACGCATAAGATAGATGTTGCCAAAATCAAAACGCTGGAAGATTTACAGTTCATTCCATGCGCCACCAAGCAGGATCTGCAATTGTACAACGATGATTTTCTCTGCGTTTCCCGCGATAAAATTGTAGACTACATCACCACTTCCGGCACGTTGAGCGACCCCGTGACCTTTGCCATGACCGACGCCGATCTCGAACGATTAGCCTACAACGAGCAAATTTCGTTTGCATGTGCCGGCGCAAAAAAAGGCGATATCTTTCAACTGATGACCACTATGGACAAACGTTTCATGGCTGGCTTGGCTTACTTTCTGGGAATCCGAAAATTAGGCGCCGCCATTATCCGCGTTGGCAACGGCATCGCCGAATTACAGTGGGATACGATTGAACGCATCAAGCCTAACGCGGCGGTGGTGGTGCCTTCATTCATCCTGAAACTCGTCAAATATGCCGAAGAACATCATATTGATTATCAAAATTCAAGCATCAAAAAATTAGTCTGCATAGGCGAAAACCTGAGAGAGCAAGACTTTTCATTGAACCTGCTCGGACAAAGCATCAAAGAAAAATGGGACGTGGAACTTTACTCAACGTATGCCTCAACCGAAATGGCTACCACCTTTACCGAATGTCAATACGGACGCGGCGGGCATCACCATCCCGAACTGATCGTCTGCGAACTGATCAATGAACAGGGAAATATCGTTCGCGAAGGCGAAATAGGCGAACTGACCATTACCACTCTCGGCGTAGAAGGCATGCCGCTGCTGCGTTTCCGAACGGGCGACCTGGTGCGTTTTCATACCGACCCCTGCCCATGCGGGCGTACAAGTATGCGCATCAGTCCGATAGTAGGACGACTGAATCACATGATCAAATACAAAGGCACAACGCTCTATCCGCCTGCTATTTTTGACGTATTGGACAATGTGCCTTATCTCGAAAACTATCTGGTAGAGGCTTCCGACAACGAATGTGGCACTGACGACGTATTGGTCAAAATCGGATTGCGCGAACAGCCCGATTTTGATGTGATCAAAGATATGAAAGACAGATTTAGAGCGCGAATCAGAGTAGCGCCGGAAATAGAAATATGCGTGGCAGATCAAATAAGAAAAATAATCATGCCGGATATAAGCCGCAAACCGATAAAATTTATTGACCATCGCAAAAAAAATAAATTCGCATCATGTTGAAAAAAAGTCTGATCATCAAAATTCACATCTTTTTATTTTCTTGCGGATGTATTTGTCATCCCGGAAGCGCGCAAAATATTCCGGTGGAAGGCACTCTATTCGGACGACCATTCCAGACAAAAGTCGATCATGAATTTGCTAAAACCATGCTGACCAATCCTGCCGACAGTAGCGTGATGCGGCTATTTGCCAACTACGAATCACGAATATTGAACACAGAAACATTATCGGAAATCACAGATCATTTTTCCTTTGACGTGGCTACGCTTTTCTTTTTAGAAAAACTGTACGAACAGGAAGAAAACAGAAAAATCCAAGACTTTTATTTAGATATGATTGACAGTTTATCTCTTGAAGATGAGGCGTCTGAACTTTCTTTCCTGCAAGATTATTTTATTGCCTTTGTTCCCGGATTTAGATACGAACACATCAACAACGGCGGTAACTTTTTACAGCAGCGGCTTCTTTTTGATGCGGCAGGAATAGCGTATGAATTGATTGGCATAGAAGGAACAGGACGGGTAGGCAGGAATGCTGAAATAATTGCCGACAGACTGCAAGAACTGAGCCGGCATCACAACAATATGATCGTCATCAGCGTCAGTAAGGGTGGTTTGGAAACCGCTATGGCGCTTGGAGGATTAGTGGATATGCAGTGCATATCATCCATAAAAGCATGGATAAATGTTGGCGGAATTTTAAAAGGAACTCCGGTAGCCGACCGCTGGGCGAAACCATTCATGAGGTTTTGGATTGCCTGCGGACTGTTTTGGGCAAATATCAAAGTAGACCTGAAAGGCTTACTCACCGATATGAGCTACATACAGGGCAAAGACCGGTACGAATCTTTACGTATTCCGCCTGAAATATATACGGTCAACCTGATAGCAGTTTCATTAGGGCAGGAACAGGCGAAAAAAACCGTATTTACCTCGCCCAACGACAGTTTCTCGCCATTGGCTGACGCCATCACCGAAAACGGATTGGTAGTAGTAGAAATGGGTTTAGACCATTATTTCAGAGATATTGATTTAAACACCCGAATGGTTGCGCTACTGCATTACATCAATAGACAGTTAATTTTAAAATGATAAACATAAAAATCACCATCCATCATGAACAGAAAAAAGTCTTTTGTAATTTTAGTATCGTTATTGTGCTGTTTAACAGAAATTTCAGCACAGGAAACCAACGAAAAGAACGTATCCGATAGACCTTCGGTATACGTTCCCATCAATATCAAAAAGTACGAGCAGGAGCCTCAAAAATTTCCGATACACCTCTGCTCCATTTATCCGTGGGGTATTCACGGGCAACAAAGTAAAAACCACATTTACAACATTTCGTTGAGCCTCATAGTCGGCAAGGTCAGAGGCATGAACGGGTTGCAAATCAGTGGATTGTACAGTCAAGCGCCCGACGGTTTTAACGGGATACAGATAGCCGGTTTGGGCGGCAATTCTGCCGGAAGGCTGAAAGGCGTTCAGATAGGCGGAGTTACCAATTATACCGTTAGAATGAGAGGGATTCAGATTTCAGGATTAGCCAATGCAGGGGCGGATAATGCAGCGGGCATTCAGATCAGCGGTATTGTCAATGCAGCCGGCACCATCAAAGGAGTGCAAATAGGCGGAATTGGCAGCGCCGCGCAAAATATGAACGGAATACAAATTGGCGGGGTCAGCACTATTGCCCAAAATATGAACGGGTTGCAAATCAGCGGGACGTATAACCGTATCGATACATTGAAAGGCGTCAGCATCAGCATTGCAAGTTTCGCCGATACCATTGCAAAAGGATTTTCATTGAGCCTCGTCAATATCGTAAAACAAGGATATTACAAAGAATGGGAACTGTCGTTTTCCGATTATGCCAACGTAGCGATAAGTTATAGAATGGGTACGCCAAAATTTTATACCGTTTATACTACCGGCGCGCGCTTTATTGAAGACAAGTATTGGATTACCGGCGTCGGTTTCGGCAATCGCACGCCCGTTGGCAAGCGATTTGCGCTTCAGCCCGAACTCGTTTACAGTCTGATTTTCCCCACAGATTTTAAAAACATTCAAAACGTCAATGAAACCCGTTTTAAATTAGGTCTTGTATACCGCGTCAACGAAAAAATAAGCGTAGCGCTTGCGCCAAGCGTCTATCTGATGTACGAAAACAAGCAAAGAACAACAGGTTTTGGCGGCAGCCTTGGAATAGGGATACAGTAGTTTTCAGTTTTCAGTTTTCAGTTTTCAATTTTCAGTTTTCAAAAATAGTAAAATAAATAATAATACAATAAATATATGCACGCAAAGTTCGACGACATTCGTCCCTATTTTGATTCGGAACTTCCCGAAGCCATGAAACGTATCATAGACAGCGAATATTTCCCTGCGCTCGCGCAATTTGTTTTTCCTGATTTATCTGTTGATGACGTTAAAAAAATCGCAAAAGGATACGCCAATATCTATGAATTTCAGTCGGACGCAATGTCAAAATTCAACGAACAGGTGATAGCGCGTTCTGTTGATAAGTTCACTTTCAGCGGATTGGAATATTTAGACCCCGCAAAAGCCTATCTTTTCGTATCCAATCATCGCGACATCGTTTTAGACTCGTCGTTGCTGCAATATCTCCTGTTAAGCAATGGGTTTCGCACTACGGATATTACCTTTGGCAGCAATTTGATGAGTTCGCAACTGATCATCGATCTTGGTCGTTCCAACAAAATGTTCAAAGTGATGCGCGGAGAAACGCCGCGCGAATTTTACAAAACGTCTTTGCATCTGTCCGAATACATTCGCCATGCGATTGTCGACCGCAACGCATCCATCTGGATTGCGCAACGCAACGGACGTACTAAAGACGGTAATGACGCAACCGATCAGGGCGTCGTCAAAATGTTTTGCATGAGCGGCGGTAAAAATCCCATGACGTCGCTTCTGGCGCTCAACCTGACACCCGTCGCTATTTCGTACCAACACGAGCCTTGCGACTTTTTTAAAACCAAAGAAATGTATTTGTCGCGCAATGATGCAAAATACATCAAAGAAAAAAACGAAGACTTCATCAGTGTCATGACTGGTATCACACAGTTCAAAGGGAACGTGCATATCAGCATCTGCCAACCGCTTCAGCCGGAAGAACTGCAATTATCCGGCAAAGAAACATCGCCAAACGATTTTTACAAACAAGCAGTCCATCTCATGAACCAACGCATATACAGCAATTATAAACTGTACGACACAAACTATATCGCCCACGATCTGCGCTCAAAAACAAACGCTTACGCAGATCGTTACAGTCCTCAAAGCAAAGAGCAGTTCATCCGGCAATACCATCATGTTTTAGAAAAATTTGGTGCGGACAAAGAAATTGTTAGCCGGATTTTTCTGGGTATTTACGCCAATCCGGTGGATAATTGCGGGGGACGGTAGAGCTCGTCTATTCCGAAATCTGTACCCGTATTTCGTACTCGCTTAGTAATGCCGCAATTTCGCGGAGTTTGTCGCCGGGTACTTTGTTGAGCGTTGCTGTAGGGGCGGCGCGGGCGATGGTATAAATCATGACTTGCGCGGGTTGGATGTCGAGGATGGCGCGTTTCCATGCCGCCAATTCTTCGGGCGTCGTGTTATCGACTGCTTGTCCGCGGTAACTTCCCTGAACAAACATGGTTTGCACGATACATTGTTTTCCGAACGATTGTAACTGTTGGATCAATTGGGAGACGGATATATTTTTTACCGGTTGATTGACTAGTTGAAAGGTAGCGTCAATAGCAGAATCGAGTTTCAGGATGGGCATATCCGTCTTTTGCAACGCATTTACGATCTCCTGCCGGTGCAGCATGGCGGCGTTCGTCAGCACGGATATTTTGGATTGCGGCGCATACCGGTTCCGTAGCGCAACCGTATCGTCAATGATTCCGGCAAATTCAGGATGAAGGGTCGGCTCGCCGTTTCCGGCAAAGGTAATGGCGTCGGGCAGTTGAGGCGCGCCGTACTGCGTCTCTCTTTCCTGCATGGATACCAACTTGCGTTCCAACGCTGCGTAAACGTCCTCGCGCGAGGGAAGCGAATATTGACCTTTTCCACCTGTGTTTCTGCCACATTCGCAATAAATGCAATCAAAATTACAATATTTACAGTCCACCGGCAACAAGTTAATGCCCAGCGAAACGCCTAACCTTCGGCTTTGAACGGGACCAAAAACGATTTCATCAAATAAAAACGTTGACATGAAGGCAATTATGAATTACGAATTACGAATTACGAGTGACGGGTGACTTCGATAGGCGGAACGTAACTGGACCTGGGACAATCGCACGGCGCTATCTTGCGATACTTTTTGTACGTATTCTTCGAGCTGCTGCACGAACTAATCCCTACCAACAAAATACAAACTATCCAAACTATCCAAACTTTTTTTCCGATGATACGCCTCGTACCATCCGATCTTCCAAACTCAATGTCCCTCATTTTCAATTTTCAATTCTCAATTTTCAATTATTAATTCCTAATTCCTTTCCTATTTTGGAGAAAGCGGCTAATGCTCTGTCAAGATGCTCTTGCGTATGCGCAGCCGAAAGTTGCACCCTTATCCGCGCCTGTTCTTTGGGTACTACCGGATAATAGAACCCGACCACATAAATGCCTTCCTGCAACAATCGTTCGGCAAATTTTTGCGAGAGCGGCGCGTCGTAGAGCATCACCGCTACGATAGCCGACTGGCTTGGTTTGAGGTCGAACCCCAATTGTTGCATACCGTTCATAAAATAATGTGTATTTTTCACCAAACGGTCGTGCAGTTCGGTTGACGATTCGAGCAGGTCGAAAGCAGCGATGCCCGCGCCTGCCACTGAGGGCGGTATGGAGTTTGAAAACAGATAGGGGCGCGAACGTTGCCGCAACATTTGTATGATTTCTTTGCGACCTGTAGTGAAACCGCCAATGCCGCCGCCCAATGCCTTGCCCAATGTGCCTGTAATGATGTCGACCTTGCCGCCCACGTCGAACAGTTCGGTTATCCCGCGCCCCGTTGCGCCCACCACTCCTGCCGAATGACATTCGTCAATCATCACCAGGGCGTCGTATTTTTCTGCCAACCGGCATATTTTATCCATCGGAGCAACATTACCGTCCATCGAAAAGACGGCGTCGGTAACAATCAGTCGGAAGCGATGTTTCTGCGCTTCTTTGAGTTTCGCTTCCAAATCGTCCATGTCGGCATTGGCGTATCGGTAGCGGGCTGCCTTGCACAGGCGCACCCCGTCGATAATTGAAGCGTGGTTGAGCGCATCGGAGATGATGGCGTCCTCGTCGGTAAATAGCGGCTCGAATACGCCTCCGTTGGCGTCGAAACAGGCGGCGTAAAGAATGGTATCTTCAGCGCCGAAAAATTTTGCGATGCGGGCTTCCAGTTCCTTGTGAATATCCTGCGTACCGCAAATGAACCTTACGGACGACATCCCAAAGCCGCGACTGTCCAACGCTTCATGCGCCGCCTTTATGATTGCCGGATGCGACGACAAGCCAAGATAGTTGTTCGCGCAGAAGTTCAACACCTCCATCCCGTTATTGAGACCAATATCCACTCCTTGCGGCGTAGCGATGATTCGTTCGTTTTTGTACAAGCCCGCCGCTTTGATATTTTCAAGCTCGCCGGCTAAATATTGCTGCATTTTTCCAAACATGTCCATACATTATTTAATACGCTGCAAATATAAATCTTTTGAAAGAAACAAAAAAAATTTTTTTCTTTCTTGTTTATTTCAAAAATGTCTGTACCTTTGCACCCCGTTTTAAAAACAGGTGGCTAGTTCAGCGGCATGATGAAATCCACCTCATTAATAAATTAAATATCAGTAGACTATGCCAGGAATGTTAGGAAAGAAGATAGGGATGACCTCTATTTTTACGCCGGAGGGCAGAAACGTGCCATGTACGGTAATTGAGGCAGGACCCTGTATTGTCACCCAAATCAAGACCGTTGAAACAGACGGTTACAACGCGCTGCAGTTGGGTTTTGGGGAAAAAAGGGAGAAGAATACTCCAAAAGCAGAGAAAAAGCATTTTGAGAAGGCAGGCACTTCGCCGAAACGATGGTTGGTTGAATTTCGCAACAAAGGAGTCAATGTGAACGATTATCGGCTCGGTCAGGTGATCACTTTGGCAGATATGGACGGAAAAATTCAAGTGAACGACTACGTAGATGTGGTGGGGACTTCAAAAGGAAAAGGTTTTCAGGGAGTTATGAAACGGCACAATTTTAGTGGCGTTGGCGGCGCTACCCACGGTCAGCACAACCGTCTGCGCGCTCCCGGTTCAATGGGCGCCTCGTCGTTTCCCTCCCGTGTATTTCCCGGTCAACGTATGGCAGGGCGTACCGGCGGCGAACGGGTGAAAATGCAAAATTTATTTGTCCTGCAAGTGATTGCCGACAAAAATCTGTTGTTAGTGAAAGGCTCTGTTCCCGGAGCAATTGGTTCATTCTTAATCATTGAATATTAATGGAATTAGCAGTATATAACAAGGAAGGACAGGATACAGGACGCAAGGTATCGTTAGACGATTCGATTTTTGGCGTCGAACCCAACGACCACGCCATATATTTAGATGTAAAACAATATTTGGCAAATCAGCGTCAGGGAACGCATAAGGCTAAGGAACGCTGGGAAATAGCCCGCAGCACCCGCAAAATCAAACGACAAAAAGGTACGGGCGGCGCCCGCGCCGGAAGTTTAAAATCGCCGGTATTCGTAGGCGGAGGTCGCATTTTTGGACCGTTGCCGAGAGATTATTCGTTCAAACTCAACAAAAAAGTGAAGCAACTGGCTCGCTTGTCGGCATTGAGTTATAAGGCTAAAAATCAGGAAATCATCATCCTTGAGGATTTCCAAATGGAAACGCCGAAGACAAAAGAGTTCGCAGAAATACAGAAAAATCTGCAAATCGCAGATAAAAAATCGCTTTTTGTATTTGCCGAACCGAACAAACAAATATATTTGTCGTCCCGAAATTTGCCCAAGACCAAGACAGTAACATTGTCCGGTTTAAATACATACAGCATCGTTGACGCCAAATGTCTGGTTTTTTCGGAAAGTTCAATCAATGTTTTACAGCAAAATTCGTAACCCAAAAACATGAAAACATCATTTGAGATACTTTTGAAGCCCATCCTCACCGAAAAACTCACCGCACAGGAAGAAACCCTTAATCGTTATGGTTTTTTGGTAGACCGCACAGCCAACAAAATACAAATCAAAAAAGCCGTTGAGGATATGTACGGGATTACGGTCGATTCTGTGAACACGATGCGCTACGCCGGAAAGAACAAATCGCGTTTCACAAAGGCAGGCGCCATTTCCGGACGCAGCAACCATTTCAAGAAGGCGATCATTACGTTGCCCAAAGGCGAAAAAATTGATTTTTACAGTAATATTTAAAAGGTTATGGCATTAAAAAAATATAAACCCACCACTCCGGGTCAAAGGCATAAAATCGTCACCACCTTCGACGATATTACTTGCGACACGCCCGAAAAATCGTTGCTGTGGCCCGTCTCGAAAACGGGTGGACGCAACCATTCAGGAAAAATGACGATGCGCTATATTGGCGGCGGACACAAACGCAGGCTGCGTATCATCGACTTCCTGCGCGAAAAGGACAACATCCCCGCAACCGTTAAAACCATCGAATACGACCCCAACCGCAGTGCGCGCATCGCATTGGTGGCATACGCCGACGGCGAAAAGCGATACATCATCGCCCCGTCAGGGTTGAAAGTGGGGCAGAAAATAGAATCAGGACGCAAGGCGGCGCCCGAAATAGGCAATACGCTATTCCTGTCGGATATTCCGCTCGGAACGATTGTACACAACATCGAGCTGCGTCCGGGAGAAGGCGCTTCGATGGCGCGCAGCGCCGGCACTTACGCGCAGTTGCTCTCTCGCGCCGGCAAATACGCCAACCTGAAGTTACCCTCAGGCGAAATACGCATGGTGTTAGTCACATGCAGGGCTACGGTAGGTTCGGTATCCAACCCCGACCACTCCAATGAACAATCGGGCAAGGCGGGTCGCAACCGCTGGTTAGGTCGCTGTCCCCGTGTACGCGGAGTAGCCATGAACCCCGTCGACCACCCGATGGGCGGCGGCGAAGGACGCGCCTCAGGCGGACATCCGCGCACGCGCAAAGGTACGCCGGCTAAAGGATACAAAACCAGAGACAGAAAGAAAGCATCGAATCAATACATTGTTGAACGTAGAAAAAAATAAACAGATATGAGCCGTTCGTTAAAAAAAGGACCCTTTATTGATTTCAAATTGGAAAAACGCGTTCTGGATATGAACGAATCCAACAGAAAATCGGTCATCAAAACATGGTCGCGCCGTTCGATGATTTCCCCCGACTTCGTGGGGCATACCATCGCCGTACACAACGGTAACAAATTTATACCCGTGTACATCACCGAAAACATGATTGGCCACAGACTCGGCGAATTTTCCCCTACCCGTATTTTCAGGGGACATGCCG
>Ga0099364_10005577_pt1 | contig 18626 bp, 16 predicted proteins | sample TergutTh196P3_FD_73070 | JGI IMG/M metagenome (GOLD analysis project Ga0099364, IMG submission 73070) | Microcerotermes parvus P3 segment gut microbial communities from Pointe-Noire, Republic of the Congo - Th196 P3 | ecosystem: Host-associated > Arthropoda: Insects > Digestive system > Gut ...
ATTGGAACCGGCTCCTTCGATTTCGTCGGATATTTTGTCCCGCTTGCCCGGCTCAAAAGTCGTCGGCAGACCGGTTTCGTGCGAAATCCGATTGCGTCCTTGATCGATTCCCCACTGCGGTGAAGCTGCCCATGTGGTGGCGAACAGGAGGAAAAAAAGCGAAACGGTCAGGATTGGTTTCATGGACACATTCAAAACGGCAGAAAGTATTCTTTTGGGAGAATGTTTTTTGAAGGGATGGTGCGCCCTTAGAGCGTATTAAAAATAGTTCTGGACAACATTTCCGTCACCCCCGCGAAGGCGGGGGCCTAGAGGGCAGATGTTCACATCTTCTTTAACGGCAAAAGGTTATGGCGATGAAACAAACTCAATGACGTCGAGGGTCTAGGCCCCCGCCTGCGCGGGGGTGACGATAAAAACTCCAGAGCAATTTTTAATACGCTCTAGTAGCCCTTATTGAGCGTCCAATAAGGGAATAAGGGTACGCTGGGATGAGCATCCGTACTACTTAAGGGCGCAGGACTCGTTCGCAATGCGAAAAAACCGCAAGTTTCGCTGTGCTACACTTGTGTCTCTGATTAAATCTGCGACTCCGGCGACGGCCTCAGGAAAATGTTCACGACTTCCGTTGCGGTATCGGCGTACAGCGGAAGGTCTTTCATTGCGGCCCATTCGGGACTTTCAACGAAAGTCTTCCACGCCGCTTTTCGAGCGTCGTCGTTTTCGAAGCCGAGCATATACGTCAGGTTCGGCATCATATTGCCGAACACCATATCGCCGAAGAAGACCGGATGCATTCCGCACTTTCGGAACAACGGCAACTCGCCGCCTTCGTCGAACATGTGAACCTTCTTGGCGTTCTTGTCGATGTTCCAACTTCGATAGTACCGGATTTGGAACAGACGGTCCTTACCGGAAACCGGCGTTTCCACCGTTGGACACTCTGCGAAACTGTAAAACAGTTCACTCGTGCAAGCCGTGTACAGCGGGTCTTTCGAGGTTCCTTCAAAGAACGCGCCGCCGTTTTTTATAAACGTTTCGTCGGCAAGGAGTTTCGTTGAAACCTTTGCGACCGATTCCAGCGTCTTGTGAGGAAAGAGTACGAAAACGTCCTGTTTGAAGTACTTCTCCTCTTCACGTCTGGAGAATACGCCGACCGGTTTGATTCCTTGGGCATTGAGCGCAGGAATCAACGCCTTGTCGAGTGCAGCGATTAGTTGCGTTTTCTTTGCATGGCTACTGACCGTGTAGGTGCGCAGTTCGATGTACTCCCGTTTCGATGCCGCCTCGGCAGCGTTTGTCGAATGGAGAGCCGCTGCTGTCAAACCGACCGCACCAGCGGTCGCCAAAAATTCTCGTCGTTGCATAAGAAGTAAAGTGAAAAGGGTGAGAGAAAACAATATTGAAAAACCATTGGACTACAGTGTACGTTGTTCTTCGTCCTTTGGCAAGAAATCGACTATTCGCCGAAAAAGACTTTGGTTTTCATCGTTCGTTCGCGGGTTTCGATTTTCAACCGCAGGTATTCCATCGGTCGGTCGCCTTTGATTTTGTTACACGAACCGCAGAGCAGTTGATAATTTTCGCAATAATCGCCGCCGCCCTTTGCGGCGGGAATAACGTGGTCGATTTCCAGATTCCAGACCTTAAAATCTTCCCCGCAAGCGTTGCACTTACCTTTTTGCTCTTTGTACAATTGCTCTTTAACAGAGGAAGAAGGCGGAACAATCTTTAGATCGCTACGTTTGGGAATTTGGTTGGTCGCGATAAAATCTTTGAAGAGTCCGGCATCATCACTCAGACGTTGAACCAAAACCTTTGCCGCTTGCTTTTCAATGTCAATGCCGATCCATTTTCTACCAAGTTGCTGAGCGGCAACACACGTTGTTGCGCAACCGCAGAAGGGGTCTAAAACAATATCGCCCTCGTTCGACGAAGCCCCAATAATGCGTTTCAGTAACTTTAACGGTTTCTGAGTAGGATAGCCGGTGCGTTCATGTTTGCTACGGGCAACTATCGCTATATCCGTCCACCAATTTTCGGGAACTTTTCCTTTTCCTCTCAATTCTTCCACATCTTCTTCCGTCCAACCTCCCTTTGTATCAAAGATTTTTCTAAATGTTTGATTTTTGTCTTTGTAAGGCATCCGTACAGCATCTTTATTAAATGTCCATGTATTTCCTTTTGAATACCAAAAAATATGGTCGCTTTTTCTGTTAAACTGCCGCATTCTGGGTGAGCCAGGTCCCGTATAACACCAAATAATTTCGTTGCGATAATTATTTTTTCCGAACAAGAAATCGAGCAGGATTTTCAAATAATGGCTCGCCGTTGGATCGCAATGCAAATAGAGAGAGCCAGACTCTTTCAGAATCCGGTACATTTCAACAAGCCGTTGCGACATATAGGTCAGATACGCCATCATCGGTTTGTCGTGAATTTCACCAGCACTGGCAATGAATTTCGTTAATGCCGAACTGCGCTCAGCAAGCGAGTCAAGATAATACTCATCGACATCTTTCCACGTCCACATATCCTTGAAACCTGCTCCGGCGGCTTTGCTTCCAATGGGCGCGGAGTACGTCCGTTTCGTGTTGAACGGCGGATCGAGATAGATAAGATCGACCGACTCGCTGTTCAAACCCGATAAAACATATAAATTATCGAGCGTGTAAAGAGTGTTACGAAAAGTTTGTTTTGCCATGCTTTTTTATTCTCCAAAAAAGATTTTATTTTTCATCATACGTTCACGAGTTTCGATTTTCAAGCGCAGATATTCCATCGGACGGTCGCCTTTGATTTTGTTACACGAACCGCAGAGCAGTTGATAATTTTCGTAATAATCGCCGCCGCCCTTCGATTTCGGAAAAATGTGATCAATTTCAAGATGGTGAATTTCAAATTTTGTACCGCAAGCATTGCATTGATCGTTTTGTTCTTTATATAATCGCCGTTTAATGGATTTCGACGGTTGGACCTCATGGATGTCGCTTCGTTTCGGTATTTGATTTGTTGCAACAAAATCTTTGAAGAGTCCGGCATCGTCGCTGAGCCGCTCAATCAAAACATTGACGGACTGTTTTTCAATATCAATACCGATCCATTTTCGACCGAGTTGTTGAGCGACGACGCAGGTCGTTGCACAGCCGCAAAACGGATCCATGACAATATCTTCTTCTTTTGAAGAAGCAGTAACAATTCTTTTTAATAAACCGAGAGGTTTCTGTGTCGGATAGCCCGTGTATTCTCTGGATATTGGCGAGGTGGCTTCCTGACTGTCTATATCGGTCCAAACGTCTGTAATCACTTTTCCTTCATCCAGATACGCTATTTTGCCGCTATCATATTTTCTATATCTTCGGCCATCGGCATCGACATTCTTAAAGTGCATTTTTGTTGCCGTTTCCTTAAAGGGAACGCGCATTATCTTATCATCAGAATAGAAAACGTATTTGTTGGACTTACTGTACCTTAACAATACGTCGTGTTTTCTGGCAAAGTCTTTTTTTGGCGGATGGCCGGCACCGTAGTGCCAAATAATTTCATTTCTAAAGTTGTTTTTTCCGAAAATACCGTCGAGCAGACTTTTCAAGTAATGACTTGCCGTCGGATCGCAGTGCAGATAAAGCGACCCGGTCTCTTTGAGAATTCGGTGCATTTCGATGATTCGCTGTGCCATATAAGTCAGATACGCCATCATCGGTTTGCTGTGGACCTCACCGACACTGGCGATGTATCTTGCCAAAGCAGGAAATTGATCGGCAAGCGAATCGAGATAATACTCATCGACATCTTCCCACGTCCACATATCTTTGAAACTTGAGCCGGCGGCTTTGCTGCCGACGGGCGCAGAATACATCCGCTTCGAGTTGAACGGCGGATCGAGATAGATCAGATCAACCGATCCGCTGTTCAAACCCGATAAAACGTACAAATTATCGTGCGTATACAGTGTGTTACGAAAAACGTGTTTTGTCATATTGCGAATTTTCGCTATAAAAAATCATTCCAATTCCGTTTGCGCAGTTCGTCGATGACGTTCCGCACGGCCTCCTCCTGATCTTTCCGGGCGATGAGCGTTGCGTCGGCAGTTTGGACGACAATCAGGTCTTCAAGTCCGAGCAGGGCGAATAAGTGTTTGGGATCGTTGCTGCGAACGACGCAGCCGCTGGAATTGATTGCCAGTAGTTTCGGTCCAACGGCGAGATTTCCGGCGACGTCGTGCTGCCCGGCGTAAATTCGGTCTAGCGAACACCAAGTTCCCACGTCGTCCCAGTCGAAGGCCGTTTCGAGCATCACGATGGAGTCCGCTCGTTCCATAACGGCGTAGTCGATTGAGATTTTCTTTATCAACGGAAACTGTTCGTCGAGAACGGCAACTTCGTTAGGCGTTCCGATGGACTGGGCAATCCGGTCGAGCCGTTCGGCGATCTCCGGTTCATAACGCCGGAGCAGATCGAGAACGGTTTTCGCCTTCCAGACGAAAATTCCGGCGTTCCAGCCGAAGTTTCCGGCGGCGAGAAACTTTTCTGCCGTTTCGACCGGCGGCTTTTCGTGGAAGCGGACGACGCGGTACGCCGTCGTCAGGGATCTCCAACGGTCGGCAATCGGCGAATCAAGGCGTTCGTTACGCTGAATGTATCCGTAGGAAGTCGATGGAAACGTCGGTGTAATGCCGAGCGTAACGAGCCGTTCGGGCGCTTCGTCAACGAGTTCCGCCGCAAACTGGAGCGTGTTACGAAAAACGTCTTCCGGTCGAATGATATGGTCCGCTGGGAGGACGATCATCGTTGTATCGGGATCGTCGTGCAAGAGTTTGACGGCGGCCCAACCGATGCAGGGTGCCGTATTTCGTGCCGCCGGTTCGCCGAGAATCCGGTCGGCAGCGAGGCCGGGAAGTGATTCCCGAACGTTTTCGACCATTGATCGCCCGGTTACGACGCAAACGCGGTCCATCGGAACGAGCGGATCAAGGCGGCAAGCGGTCGCCCCGATCATTGTTTGATCGGTTTCGAAGGAGAGAAACTGTTTGGCTTTTGCTTCCCGGCTTTCCGGCCAAAGTCGGGTGCCGGAGCCGCCGGCAATAATCACGGTGTGGAGCATGATAGGCAGGAGATAGGAAAGGCGATTGCCCATTGTACCACTTCATCAAGTGAGATTCAAGCCGCGAGTGTCGTTCTGCTACCGCGCATCCGGGGAGCGGAGTACGCCGGTTCCGTGAAAATTCCGCTCTAAGCGGCCTGTCGGCTTCCATAGCGGTTGGCTATGACGCTGACAACGAGGAGTTGCAAAGCGTGATAGAGCATAATCGGCAACAGAACGACGCCGAGGCTCATGTCGGTTCCAGTGAATAGGATAGTGGCCATAGCGGTACCGTGCATCAAGGATTTTTTGGACCCGCAAAAAAGTACGGTAATCGAATCCTCTCGATTGAAGCGGCAAAAGCGGCAGACGATACGGAGAATTCCATAGACGACGAAAAACAGGACGAGCATTCCGCTGCCGAGAAGAAGGAGCGTCAGGCTGCCGATGCCCACAAAGGCGTTGCCGCCGAAGGACTCGCAAAACGATGTGTAAACAATCAGCAGCACGACGGTTTGATCAAAATGCCGCAGAAACTTCCGGTTGCGAATGAACCATTCGCCGAGCCATGGATTCAGCATCATTCCCAGTACGAGGGGCAAGGCGACGATCAGGGCAACTCCGCGAATCGACGTGAGGAAATCGAATTCGTAATCGCCGCTCATCAGGAGGAGGCTCATCCAAAGCGGCGTGAAGACGACACCGAGGAGACTTGAAATTCCGGCGTTAAAAATCGCGGCGGGAACATTGCCGCGTGCCAGCGACACCATTGTAACGGAAGACGAAACGGTCGAAGGTAACGTGCCGACGTATACGATGCCGATCCAGAGCATTTGAGCCGATTCACTTGCGAGCAATCCGTAAGCGCAGAGTACAACCAATGGAAAAATCACAAACGTTCCCAAATGAATGGCCAAGTGGAGCCGCCAATTGACGAGGCCGCGAATAATCTTGCCGAACCCAAGTGTAATACCGTAGCTGAGAAAGATGCCTTGAATTCCATATTCGGCGATTTGATGTAACGAGAACGGACCTTGTCCCTCGCCGATCCATGGTGCCAGCCAAGCGACGAAAATCGAAGCAAAAAGGCAAAGAACGAAACCATCGATCATGGGGAAGACCGCGTTTCCATTACCAAACGCCAATAAGGCGACATTTTCACCTCTCTTCGGCGATTGTACGAAGTTTCAACCCTCCCGACAATATCAATTCGGAACCAGAACAGCGCCGACGTTTTGGGCCAACACGAATTCGCAACCGGCTCAAAACAGTGCATCGTATTTGCCCGGTTTGATAATATCGAATTCCATTTCACGCAGGTATTCGCCGCCACCGGCTTGCCGCAGGGACTCGACCATCATAATGATTTGCCGCTGACTCCGGTACATTCCCACCGCTTCGAATCGACGGCGGACGAGTTCCTCAGGAACGCGGATCCGCATGGTCGGCGGCGTTGCGAAGTCGCTGTACGTTGCGTATTCGTACAGTTTCGGAATCTCCGCAATCGGTTTGCCGAGTTCTGGCCAAATTTCGCCCTGTGCGTGAAAAATGCTGATAATCAGATCTGTGTGGACGGCCTGATGATCAGGATGCAGGTCCCGATGGTTAGGCAGGAAAAGCCGTGTCGGACGGACTTTTCGTAAGGTCCACGTCATACTGTTTTGCATTCCGGTGCCGCCGCAGAGTTCATTGCGGGCGCCCGGCTCGGCGAAACGGCGCCCCATCGATTGCGGCAAATTGGCGTCGATGTATTCAAACTGGAACAAGTTCTCCGCAGACAAACCGAGATGCTCGAAAGATTGATCCGTTTCTTCTCGCCGAAACCGAACGATGTCCGGTCGCTGCTCGGCACTGCAATATCCCATTTGACCGTTGGAGAAGTAGGTCGCATACGTCTCCACGCCGTTTGCGAGTCCGGCGAGCAGCGTCAGTCCGGCACCGATGACGATGTCGTCATCGTGAGCGGACGCAAACAGCCAGCGTTCTTCGCTTCCTCGCCAATCGTTCCACACCTCGGCGGGGTTCGACGACGAAACAGTTCCTGTCTCGGTACGACGATCAAAAAAAACTGCCATCGTTGTAATTCTTTTAGGATGGTAATTTACGGCGAGAACACAGTCCCCGGTTCGCGTTGTTTACTTGCCGCAGTAGTCGATGGCGCGAGCCAATTCGCTCTTGAGATCCGGGCGGCGAACGATGCGATCGATGTAACCGTGTTCAAGAAGAAACTCGCTAGTTTGGAATCCTTTCGGCAATTCCATCCGGATCGTCGCTTTGATGGTTCGCGGTCCGGCAAAACCGACCAAGGCCTTGGGTTCCGCAAAAATCACATCGCCGAGCGACGCGAAACTCGCGGCAACGCCGCCCATCGTCGGATTGGTCAGCACCGAGATAAACAATCCTCCGGATTGGTGAAATCGGGCGATAGCAGCGGATACTTTGGCCATTTGCATAAGGGAGAGGATGCCTTCGTGCATCCGGGCACCGCCGCCGCTTCCCGAAATGATAATCAGCGGCAATTTTTCTTCGGTTGCTCGTTCGGCGGCACGGGCCAGTTTTTCACCGACAACGGAGCCCATACTGCCCATAATGAATCGGGAATCCGTGACGGCCAAAGCGACACGTCGGGCACGTACTCGACCGGTCCCGGCCACCGCCGCTTCTTTAAGGCCCGTCAGGACCTGATCCTCTTTGACTCGGTCCGGATAGGAGCGTCGGTCGAAAAATCTCAAGGGATCGGCGGGAATCAGGTCGGCGTCCCATTCGTCGAAGGTTCCTTCATCGAGCACCTGCTGAATTCGCAGTTGAGCCGAAATAGCCCAATGGTAGTCGCATTCCGGACAGACATTCATCCGACGTTCCATATCTTTTCGAAAGATGGTTGCTTGACAACCGGGGCAGCGCACCCACAGCCCCACCGGCACCCCGCGTTTGTGTCGCGGAGCGTCGTCCTGAATGGATTCGTCGTGAATAGGGGAATTGGACATCGGGAAAATCAAAAAACGACACGGGCCATTATAGTCGAATAGAAGTGCCGATAAAAGCCCCAGATGACCGCGAAAATATCAAAATAGTGCGTATCAATGGCTAAGAAAGTGGCTTCAAACCCCATCACCCCCGCAGAAGTGGGAGCCCAAAGGAGCGGTTTGAACCCCTTTCGTCTAGTACCCGACCAGAACTAAAATTGTGGATTCCCTATCCGTCATTCCCGCGAAGGCGGGGGCCTAGAGGGCAAATGTTCACATAGTCTTTAATGGCAAAAGGTTACGGCGATGAAACAAACTCAAACGACGTCGATACTCTAGATCCCCGCCTTCGCAGGGATGACGAATTCCATTTCCACGACTTTGTACTAGAGGAAGGGGTAGAACATCCTTCCTCTAGACCCCCGCCTGTGCGGAGGTGACGAATAACTTTTATCGTTTGAAGACACTTTACTAAGTTCCAGCTCCCTTGGCAGCTTCCTCGCGTGCCGCCGCAGCGGCGCGGTTGGCACGGTCGGTCGAAAGGACCTGCCGGAGTAGAGCGGAGACGTCCTCGAATGGCTTTTCACTTGGCGGACCGGGCGCGTACTGCATAATCGACCGCTGCGTTCGTTCCGTGAGCGAAAGCAACATCGACGAGACCGTTCCAAAGTCCGGTTCGTCGATCACGATACCGCGTTTACCGGTTACATCAGGTTTTCGTGAAAACGTTCGACTGGCAACCGCAAGAAACGACACGGCGGAATCCAATCGCTGGAGCGTCAGCAGCCGGCGCACAAATTCCTGCCGGGAGTCCTTGATGTCGTCCAAACGGCGTTCGGAAAGAATATGCAATCCCGGCCGTAGGTGTTCGATTTCAACTTCGTCGCCACCGTAAACGACGCCGCCGCTCATCCGATCAACACAGAGAAAATTGGCTCCGGCGTAACAGCCGCTCAAAAGTTCCCGGTATGCTTTGTCGATGGCTTCTTCGGCGTTTTTCGACGCCAAAAGTTCCCTACAGAGCAGTCCGCGTGAGCGTGGATCAAGCGGTACCGCCCGTTTCGGACAGTTGATGACCGTGACGAATAAACCGTGCTGGTTGACGCCGGCCCAAGTTCCGCCCGACTTGCGGTCAATCCCACAGACGACGCGCGGACGGCCCGACTGGATACGCGGCGGCTGTGAGGGGCGACTAATGACCTCCTCTCGGTTCAAGGCGACAAGCAACGGTGAATCATGAGCCAACTGATACTGAATTGCGAGAATTCCCATAGGGTTACGTGTTCAGGATGTCAAAATGTTAGGGAAAAATGTGTAAAAAAAGGGAAAAATGTCAGGTAGCCCTTAAAACTTTTCGCTTTTTGAATCTCCAAACCAATTCTTCATACACGCTCTAAAATACGAAAACACGAAAAATTTTTTATTGTCGATAGTTCGTGTTTTTTGCGTATTTCGTGTTAAAAAGACTTCCGAAAATCAATCCAAGGTAAAACGTATAATTCCCAAACCTTCACTACCCACATAAGGATTTTCTCATACTATGGCCTATTTCAATACCCCCCCTTGGGGAGGAATCGTTTTTTTTGACGGATTTTCCCTCTCCTAACCCGTTAAAATTGATACTGCCCGTTAAAATTGATATTTGACTTGTTGCATAACCCGTCGCCCCCACGAAGATGGGGGCCTAGAGGGCAAATGTTCACATCTTCTTTAATGGCAAAATGTTACGGCGATGAAACAAACTCAACGACGTCGATGCTCTAGATCCCCGCCTTCGCGGGGATGACGAATCCCATTTCCACGACAGTGTACTAGTGCGTATTAAAAATGGGTTTGGACAACATTCCCGTCACTCCGCGCAGGCGGGGGCCTAGAGGACAGATGTTCACATCTTCTTTAATTGCAAAAGCTTATGGCGATGAAGCAAACTCAATGACGTCGAGTGTCTAGGCCCCCGCCTGCGCGGGGGTGACGATAAAAAATCCAGACCAATTTTTAATACGCTCTAAACTTTGACACACCCGTTATGGGATGGGACGAGTTCGGTGTCAAGTTTCTTTTGGGAGCCAACAACAGAAGTCCATTGGGAAAATGATGGACTACCGGCTTGGTGGGAGGGCGTCGATGACAATCTCCAAATTCCCTTGGTCTTTATTCGAGTCATAAACGATACCGGCGGCATCAATGTCTGAATACTTTTCGGGAATGAGGTAGGTCGTTCTTCCATCGTCTTCAATGATGACAGATTGGGTAATATAGCCTCGATAGATGCCCGGTTTTAATCCGTCTCCTTTTTTGAACTGGTAGAGTTCAAAACTGCCGTTCTGTCGGAGCTCGCCGATCCCCTGGCTTCGGTTGTTTTGTAGGACAACCATACCGACGGTCAACGGCGTACCGTCTTGATATTTGACGAAACCGGTAACGCGCGGGTCTTTGCCGCAGCCGATGGCCATGAGTACCGCGATTAACGCAAAAATCGTGATGATGGTTCGCATGATGCCGTGTAGTTGGAATTTTTGACTCAAGTTACTTGTCGAATCAAACGCTAACGGAGCCGCAATTTTACGACTGCGGCTCCGCAACGTTCGTTTTTTTACGGCAGCACGGCCATATAACCATCGTTGACGCATGCCAATCTTACGAGAATGTCCGGGGTCGTCGTTACTGACACCCCGCGGACAGAACCGTCGCCGATCAAAAATTGGCAAATACCGGGATGGTAACTGCCGAATCCCATTTGGTAGGGCCAGCATCCGTCCGTACCGCCGCACGAACTTGCTTCGTCGTATTGTGAAGGACGAGCAATCGGAAGGTTTCCCGTAAAAGTAGCAGTGCGTCCCCGCGTTGGTGCCATAAAGGGAATCCACCTATCATTCGTATGGAGATGAAGGTAGGTGCAATCAACACGGCTCGTCCGGTTAGGAAGACCGGCCTCGTAGCATCGGCCAAGTACACTTGGCGGAATGTGCTTTTCTCCCATAATGATTTGGTTCGACGTTCCATCCTGCCACCAACCCATATCATCTCGAGGTTCCCACGAGGTGAATGAAGCCGGCTGATTGGTAACCGCATCCTCTTCCGATGGATAGCCTCTAATGACAGCAATACGAAACGGGCCGTCTTGAGTTACAACAGAATAAAGATGATTGTCCCAGTTGCCATCCCCATACGTGTCGCCATTTGGGTCCGTCCAGAGGGTCGCCGTGGGAAGCCGTCCTTCCACTGACCTGTTACCCGAATGGGCGGTGAAAACAACGTAATAATCGGCTAAAGGTCCTTGATATTGAAAATTAGTAACAGCATCATCGGCACTTGTCATTTGGACTCCCCCTCGCCTGGAGGGACACTTTGCTATTGCGACAGAGGCAAATGCTTTCCGTTGGTCCTCAGTCATACTGGGGCGGGCACCGTGCGTCCAAATATTACGAGTCGTCCACCATGCGGGCATTACGGTATTCAACACCGGCGACTCGGTTGTCATGATGTCGTAGAGTGCCTGTTGCTCGTGGAAAGGAAAGATGAGACCAAACAGCGTCACCTTGTAAGCGCCAAGATGAGCGGGAGGCAAGCCCCGCATGGTATCGTGGCAATTGTGGATGGCGAGGCCGTACTGTTTCAAGTGGTTGGAACACTGGATTCGTCGTGCGGCTTCACGAGCGGCTTGGACGGCAGGCAAAAGAAGAGCGATCAAAACGCCGATGATCGCAATGACGACAAGAAGTTCGACAAGGGTGAAGCCGCCCTTTTTACACAGAGTGCCCCCCCCCCCCTATTTTAACATGAATGTTTTTCATCGCGTTTTTCTCCTGATAGAGGTGGCTTTGGAATACAGTAGATTTGCTCCATAATCCGCCACTTCCGCTTTCGCGGGGGAGAATTGTGGAGCAAATCTAACTACATTCTACTTCGTCCGACAAAAAATGTAAAGGGAAAATTGAAGGAAAATTGAAAATTTTTTTTTTGCCGGGTGCACCGGAGTACCGGCTAAATGTTATTGAGGCGGTCGGCAACCTACCTCTTGCCAACAAAATTTTTACGCCCCCAGTCCTGGCTGTTGTATTGTCATCGCTTTGGCGTTAGAATTCCCGCTGGGCGTTCGTATTTTCGGCCTCCTTTCCTTCCCGATGACACCTGAAGCTTCCCCACTCCATATTGGTACAGTTCCCTATTGTAACGCTTGGCCGCTGACCCATTTTTTGACGCGGGAGCTGCCCGGTGTGATTGTTTCGGAATGGGTGCCGTCCGATATGCGTTTGCGACTAATGGCCCATCATCTTGATCTTGCCCTGATGCCGATTGCCGAGTTGATGAATTTGCCCTACGGTAAGATTGTCAGCGACTGCTGTATCGGCTGTCGAGGAGCGGTGTGGAGCGTTCGCCTCATTAGTAAGGTGCCGATAGAACGGATCAAGACGATCTCGCTCGACCCGGCTTCCCGGACCAGTGTGGCACTCTGCGAAGTAATGCTCCGTCACTTTTTCGACATTTCACCGGAAAAGTACAAACTCGCTCCCAACAAGCCGTTGGATGCTTGCAAGACCGACGCGATGGTCGTCATCGGCGACCGTGCCTTGGCCTACGAACCTATTGACCGATGGAAGTACCGAGTCGACCTCGGCGGACTCTGGAGGGAGAAAACCGGTTTGCCGTTCGTCTTTGCGGCCTGGATTGCCTGTTCGCCGCGTGCTTGGGAACATCCGGGACTTGTTCGCGCTCTAAAAACGGCTAGGGATTATGGCGTGGCGTCTATCGACTCGATTCTCGATGTCAAGGAAGACGCTGGAGTTAAATTTCCGGCATCACGTGAACGCCTTGCGGCGTATCTCTCCGAGGCCGTCCACTACACCATCGGCGACGAGGAGCGGCAGGCGATCCAAGCGTTTTTCGACCTCGCAGTACTGTATGGCCTCGCAAAGTATCGTACCGTTTCGGAATTCGTGGATTGAGGTCTCCCTTCCTCAAACTGCAAACAACGTATTTTTTTTGCTGCGGATACTGCGCATTGCCATAAAACGGCTATTTTCTTGTCCATTGGCGTTAATCTGCGTTTAGAGCGTATTAAAAATTGGTCTGGATTTTTTATCGTCACCCCCGCGGGGGCCTAGACACTCGACGTCATTGAGTTTGCTTCATCGCCATAAGCTTTTGCAATTAAAGAAGATGTGAACATCTGTCCTCTAGGCCCCCGCCTGCGCGGGGGTGACGGGAATGTTGTCCAAACCCATTTTTAGTACGCTCTAGTTATTCTTCGTGATCTTCGTGGCTCATTTTTCGCTCCTTTCGAACGCTCGGTATTCAAAATGGAGGTGGCCAAGGACGAAAAAATCGTACAGTGCGTGAACGAGGATCGGAACGAGAAGATTGCCCGTCCACCAATAGAGCCATCCCAAATAGAAGGAAATCAAAAATGCGAAGATGGCATAAGTTGCCGTGAGACAGTGTGCCAATCCGAAAAGCAGCGACACGATAGCGATAACGCCCCATTCTTTCGCAGGAAAGTAATTGTGTAATCCCTGTTGCAAGAGTCCGCGGAAGAGCAGTTCTTCACCGAATCCTGCTGCCAAGGCAATCAGCGCAAGCTGCCAAAGGGAAAGCGACCGCATTTCACTGCGGTAGAGATTTCGGACCAGTTCGACCATTTGTCGCAAGGCGGTCAATGGCAGTACTCGGAGCACCAAATAGACGAGCACGGAGAACGCCGTTGCGGCAATGCCGATTCCCACGTCTACCGGATTAAGCGAACAATATTCCCAAAGACGCAGACCGAACAACCAAGCGATCAACACGGCGGCGACGCCCATTCCGTACTCCACGAGGAGGGCCATCTCAAAAAAGCGATTGCGTTTCACGATGTCAATGGGGCGCGGCGGTGTGAGGAAACGGCAAAGCCGGCGATGGTTGGGACAGTGTTTTCCCGGTCGGCAAGACGGTGAGAATTTTCTGTGTTTCCGCCGACACTGGAATGCTCGGAGCACCGTCGGGCGCAAACGCCGCAAGGACCTTCGGATAGGAAATCGAATTTTTTGCCGCCGGAAGGAAGACGGACATACCAGGAATGTCGGGAGATAAGGATTTACGCACCATAAACAGATTCGGTGGGACGGAATTGTTGTTCCAGAACATCGCGCCATCCCCGGAAAGACGAAACGTGACGACACACTGGTCGAAAGGAACCATCGGCGCCGCCATTGATTCGAGAATCCCTTCAGGTTCGACCTTTAGGGCAAATTCTTTGATGAGCCGATGAAAAAGGAATTGATCCATATTTCCTTGGTAGACCTCCAGCCAACCAGTTGCCGTGAACACCTCGTTGCCGAAAGTCGCATGGATAATCTGAACGCGGATGGTCCCGGAAATCGGAAAGGACGTATATTCGGCGGCGTATTGGGCAAGATTCAGATTGTAGAGGTACAAGTCCGTCATACGAAACGTCCAAGGATTGCCCGTTTCCGAAGGTCGATATTCCGCCGTGATCTCACCGGAAAAATGCGAATCCTCACTGAAAGGGTGAAAAAACGAACTGAACGCTCCCGCCAGCTTACAAGGAATGACTTTGGGATACGCCGCCTCCAGACGGTTCGAGAAATGAAGGGTGCGCTCGGTACCTTTAGTCGACAGTCGTTCTTCGATGGAGAATCGCAGTGTTTCCAACTCGGAAACGTCGGGAATTTGGAACGTCCAATCGGAGCGAACCGACTCCGTGGTATGGTAAAGATTTCCTTGAACGAACCTCACGGAATTGGGTAAGGGAGTTTTCCGCCGGTCGTTGTTGTGCAGGTGCAAGTCGATCTGTTCCACGGCGATTTGGATGGGATATTCCGCAGCTTTTCGGTATCGGGAAACGAGTTCGAAGAGCAGCTCCTGCGTTTTTTTTGTGGATTCTTCCGGTGTGAGCGTTTCGAATCGAATTTCCGCTTGGGGAATGGTGAGATGATAGAACCCTGATTTATCGGAACGGAATGAAAACGCGGCGGCAAAGAATGAAACGAACGACTCCAACGATGGTCGACTTTCGCGGGCTTCTTTTTTCTTCGAGAACAAATCGGGAAAGGAATCGCCAGGTTTTGTAGAAGGGACGAAGGTCCAATCGACTTCCGGAGCGTGAAACAGCGGTGTGTTCGTCGAAGTGTCGAGGATGTCGACATTGCGAAAGCGAACACTTTCCGGCGTCCGATATTCGACGGAGCCGATACGCAAGTTGAGTCCGGTATGAACAGCAATGGCTTGTTCATAGAGTTTTGCGTTCCATGAACTCTTGCGCACAACGACTCCGACAACGAGCCCAAACGTTAAAATCGGTCCGAAGAGGAAAAAAACCAGCAGCGCAAGGAATCGCCGTGTTTGGTCGTGTAAAGCCATTTCGACGGAATTATAAGAAAATTCCGGTTTTCGACCAAGAGGAATCCGAATGATTTTGTGCCGCCAACCACCAAATGTGGATTTTCAGGTGCTCCGTTAATTTCGCCACGCTCCATTCCTGCTTTTGTTTGTGCGGCACATTTTGCAACAGCCGGAATAGAGCGTAGCGAAATGAGGGGGCGTTCGGTCCAAACCTATTTTTAATATGCTCTCGTGATGGTGCGGAAAAGACGAATTTGGAAAAATAGGAAGAATTTTCGGATTATGTCGATTTTGCGGCCGATATAACAATTACCGTGAGCGATTCCGACGTTGTTACATCACCCCCCAGCTTGTGATTCAGCCATGAATCGTATGTTCATTCTCCTTGTGTTCGTTTCCTTGGTGGGCTGCCGAATGTGCGGCTCACCTTATGATTACTGCGTTCCGGCGCACACGAGCCGAAACGATGATTACCGAGGCAGTAATGTTTCGTATCGGGCAGGCTCTATCTTTTGGCAAGGCGACTCCACCTGCTACGGGCACGATGGAACAGACGTCGAATTCGTTGCGGACCGCTCGATGAATGCGGGCAATTGGGGGATGACGACACCAGTCGAACCGAAACGACCGACACCGCGAATACTCGAACCGAGGAAACTGGAAAGACCGCCGATTGGTATTCCACCGAAATCGGCAACGCCGTCCCCGAACGGCGATCCCGTCGATGATCATGGTCCCTTCACAGACCAGACTCCCATTTTGCCCGATTTGCCGCCATCGATAATGCCTCCCGATTTCACACCAACACCGCTCGGTCAGCCAAAAAACCAGGAAATACCGCCCATTACGATCGAAGAATTACGACGTACTGACCCAACGGTTACGGACTTTCGTATTCTGAGCGTCGAAGACGCCGCGAGTCCGAAAACCGGTTCGCAGGCTCCGTAATCTCTGCCCCACCTGTATGGGAGGTGAAATTTTCTATCCCCCTGTCGAAATGCAGTTCCGGAACGTACAATAGCGGTTTTCCGGGGGAGTAACTCAGTGGTTAGAGTAGGCGACTCATAATCGCTTAGCCGGGGGTTCAAATCCCTCCTCCCCTAGTCAATGTTTCTGCCGTTTGCACTTGACTTGTACGAAAATCCGTCATGCCGCTTAATATTGCCGTTGGAAGCGATCACCACGGGATCGTGGTTCGTGTCAAAGCCGTCGAAAACCTCCGCCGCCAAGGTCATGTGGTCGTCGAATTTGGTCCGCCGTTGGATTCGTCGCAGGTGGTCGACTATCCGGACATAGCACAGGCCGTCGCGGAACGGATCGGACGCGGTGAGTCGGACCGCGGAGTTCTCTTTTGCGGAACCGGTATCGGAATGTGTATTGCGGCCAACAAATTCGTCGGTATTCGCGCCGCACCCATTATCGACGACATCTCCGCTGAACTCAGCCGACGACACAACGATTTGAACGTCCTTTGCTTGTCCGCCGAGTTGCTCGGCGAGGAAGCCGTTGATCGAATCATCCGCCTCTGGATTAACACACCATTCGACGGCGGAAGACACGAGAAACGTCTCCAAAAAGTCGCCGAAATAGAAAAAGAAATTAAGTCCCTCATTCCTAACCCCTAATCCTCTATGTCCACACGTCGTGAATTTTTGAAGGCCGCTACGGTGGCCGGTGCGGCTCTTTCGAGCCTTTCCGTTGCGCGGTCCGCACACGCTCAGGGAAACGGAACAATTAAAGTCGGTCTCATCGGCAGCGGCGGACGCGGACTCGGTGCTGTCAACGAGGCGCTGGGGACCGGCAAGGACGTTAAATTTGTCGCCATCGGCGACTATTTCAAGAACAGGGCACAAAATGGACTCAGCGCCCTGCGGAACGCCTTTCCCGATCAGGTCGATGTTCCTGATGACCGCGTCTTCGACGGCTTCCAAAACGGTCAAGGCGTGATTTCCACCGACGCCGACGTCATCCTGATTGCCTGTGCCGCGAAGTTCCATCCGTTGTACAGCAAGTGTGCCCTCGAAGCCGGAAAACACGTTTTCGCCGAAAAGCCAAATGCCATTGACGCCGCCGGAATCAAGATGCTCGAAGAATGCGTTACGGTGTCAAAGGAAAAGAACCTTTGCTTCCTCGCCGGACTGCAAAGTCGCTTCTGTCCGCAGTACCAAGCCCTCGTCGAAAAGGTTCACGACGGTGCCATCGGCGAAGTCCGGTCAATCCAAAGTACCTTTCTGCGGGCACCCTACGGAGTCCGTGGTTACCCGGAAGGAATGTCCGAACTCGATGTCCAAGTGTACAACCAGTATATGTTCCGTTGGCTTTCCGGCGACGACTTCACGCAATCGCTGGTCCACAACGTTGACCGGATGACGTGGTTGCTCGGCGGTCGCATACCCACTCACGCCTTCGGAATGGGTGGACGCTCTTCGATGACCGACCGGCAATACGGCGATGTGTTTGACCATCATGCGGCGGTGTTCCATTATCCGAACGACGCTTGCCGCTTGTTCGCCTTCTGCCGAACGACAACCGGTTGCCACGGTTCCTACGACGACATCATTTTTGGCTCGAAAGGCACAGCGTACTGGAACGAGTCGAGAATCGCCGGTGAAACGAATTGGAAATACGAGGGACCAAGGGCCGGTGGACACGGCGAAGAGCAAATTGCGCTCATGAACGGTATTCGGAAGGGTGAACGGGTCCATTCGGACGACTACATTGTCAATAGTACCACAATGGCCGTTCTCGGTCAGGTCGCTGCCTATACGGGCAAATGGATTGCCTGGCAGGAAATGGTCGATTCGGGCTTCGTTTTCGAACCGGCCCCGGAAGATTGCGTTGCCGGAATGGATCCGCCCGTCATTCCCGGTGCGAACGGTAGTTACCCCGTGCCGATTCCGGGACAACATACTTGGTGGTGACGATCGCTTGTTTTTTCCTCATCCGTCAACTGTTTGACCACTTCGGTTCACAGAGAGGGTGGAGTCTGCGCTGTCGTTCTGTGGACAAACACCGCCGCAGGATCAAAGGAACTCAAACTGTAAATGCCAGTCCTTTTAGAGCGTATTAAAAACTCCAAACCAATTTTTAATGCGCTCTAAGCAATGCGCAGAGCCTCTTCAAGTCGGAGGGTTCCTTCGTAGAGAGCCTTGCCGATGATGCACGCCGGGAGGCCGAGTTCCTTGAGTCGGCGGATGTCATCGAGCGATGCGACACCACCGGACGCAACGACCGGAA
>Ga0099364_10005578_pt1 | contig 18624 bp, 13 predicted proteins | sample TergutTh196P3_FD_73070 | JGI IMG/M metagenome (GOLD analysis project Ga0099364, IMG submission 73070) | Microcerotermes parvus P3 segment gut microbial communities from Pointe-Noire, Republic of the Congo - Th196 P3 | ecosystem: Host-associated > Arthropoda: Insects > Digestive system > Gut ...
GGTTGAATCCCTTGCTTACGACTGTGCATTGATGAACACAGCCATCAAGACCGGACAAGACAAGATCCTCCGTGACTTGTTGACCCTCTCTGACAAATACAGAGACCCACAAGGCTATGTATTGGCATACGACAACGCATTCCGTGTTGGAGAAGCCATTGCAAAGAATGGAAACGACACCTACCTCCGTTCCAAAGCAGCAGCAGAAGAATGCTGCAAGATCGTCGAAGAAGGTATCAAGGGCGGCAAATTGGTCTTAACCAAATTCGAAACCAACGCATTGGCAGCTGTCAAGAAAGACTTGGCTGCATTGCCTGCTGAGAAGAGCAAATTCGTTAACGACTGCATGGCTAAATACAAGGCAGAAGTTAAAGTCTTTGAACCAGAGAAGAACTACGTCCTTTAAGTACAGTGAATTAAACAAATGAGTCATTCCCCATTAGTTCTCATTTGTTTCGACAATCGGCAAAAGTACTCCCATTCTTTTGCCGATCCTTTTTAATTATTATCTTATTAATTGTTGTAATAACTAAATTTAGTAAAAATAATAAATAAATGAATTTGGAGAGTTCAAAATGAGTGATGTAAAAATTACTGACACAACCGGCGCATCCGGCGCACTTGGGTTAACCGGTCTCGGTTTGGCAGCTTTGATGTTAAGTTTTAAAGGTTTGGTTTTTTCTGCTGACGAAGCTTTGATTGTTGTTGCAATGTCGCTTTTTGTTGGCGGATTGATTCAAGTCATTACAGGATACATGTCCTGGAAAAAAGGAAATACATTTGAAACCGTTGCTTTCACGGCTTTTGGCTTTTTCTGGATCAGTTTCGCTTACATTGTAGCAAACCCACAAGGTATAGCCACAACATCCGGCATGGAAATGTCACTCGCATTATATTTGATCCTTTGGGGTATCCTCAGCTTCTGTTTGCTTCTCGGCACCCTTAAACTGAAAGTAAATGCGTTGATTGCCATCTTCGTTTTGTTGGTCGTAACCTTCTTCGTTACCGCAGCTTCCGTCTTTTTGGGAGGCATCGTGGCTACCCTTGCATGTCTCGTAACACTTCTCTTAGGAATTGTTTCGTTATACGCAGCAGTCGCAATCGTGTTAAACGAACTCGGTTATAAATTACCATTGTAAAATTGATTCATTTCCTTTTTCTTTTTTTTATTTTTTTTTTGAACTGCTTAGTGTTTTTTATTCTTTTTTGGCTGTTTAGAGTTTTTTATTTTTTTTGAGCTGTTTTAATTTTTTATCGTTCCTATCTTCAACCGAGAAGTGCATAATTTCATGTTGTCGAAAAAAAGGGAAACAATTGTTTTTATTTTTCGTCATTTGTCTTTTTTAAAAACAATGTCAACTGAAAGTTATTTAAAGCAGAATGATAAATTTCGTGCCGGTTATCTGATTATCACGATTAATTCTGATAAAAATATGTTAACTGATAAAAACGAAATTTTGACAAAAACAGATTAAATTTTGACAAAAATAGATTAAATTTTGATAAAAACAGATTATATTAACTAAAAAAAAGGATTCAAAAAATGAATGAACAAATAATAAAAACGGCTGACACGACTGGAAATCCCGGGGCTCTCGGATTGACCGGATTTGGTTTAGCGACTTTAATGTTGAGTTTTAAGAATATGGGTTTCTTCTTAGACGATTTGCCTGTTATTGCAATGGCTATTTTCGTCGGCGGCTTGATTCAGGTGATTGCGGGATCAATGGCTTGGAAAAAAGGAAATACGTTTGAAACCGTTGCCTTTACGTCTTTTGGATTTTTCTGGCTGAGTTTTGCTTTTATCTTGATTGCACCGTTTGGGCTTGCTCACGCCGGTGATTTCTCGGTTGGTTTGTATTTGCTGCTTTGGGGAATTCTTGGTCTTTTCTTGCTTTTTGGGACTCTTAAAGTGGGAACAAAAATGTTAATTGCCATCTTTACTTTGCTGGTTTTAACATTCTTTGTCACCGCAGCAGCACATTTTGTTGATTTGCAACTCTTGGCTCTAGTTTCGGGATTTTGTGCTTTTCTGCTGGGCAGTTCCGCATTATATACGGCAATGGCTACCGTTTTAAATGAACTCGGCTGCAAGCTTCCGATGTAAAATTTCAGGGCATTTTTGCCCTTTTATTTTATTTTTTGAGCGGTTAATTTTTTAAACCTGTAATTTTTATCAGTTTTTTTTGATAATCTTATTTTGATAATATTTCTCACGGTTGCTGCCGAAAATATCAAATCTTAAAAATTTTGGCGGAAAAAGTCAAATAGAATCGCCGGAATTAATGATATAATTATTTATGCGTTGCACGCCTTCAATGGGTGTTTATTTTTTAAATTAAATGATGAGTGTTTATTATGGTTTATAATATGGGAATTGATGCCGGCGGCACATACACGGATGCTGCCTTGATTCGCGAATCTGACGGTGTTATTGTTGCTTCTTCAAAAGCCTTTACGACATATCCCGATCCGATCGGCGGTATTAAAGACGTTCTTCGCCTTTTTGATCCGGCTCTTTTAAAACAAGTAACGGTTGTTTCTCTTTCGACAACTTTGTCAACAAATACGGTTCTCGAAGATACGGGCTTTCCCGTCGGACTCATATTTGTCGGAGACTATAAACTTCCTGAAGCACTTCCTGCTCAGTATTACTGTGTCGTTTCCGGCGGACATGACAGCAACGGCGAAGAAATTGAACCGCTCGATATTGAAGCTGTTCGTTCTTTTGCTCTTTCCATTAAAGATAAAGTTTCGGCTTTTGCGGTTTCTTCATTATTCAGCATGAGAAATGCGGATCATGAGCTTTTGGTGAAAAGAGAAATTTTTGAGTTAACAGGGCAATCGGTTGTCTGCGGACACGAACTGTCTCAAGATTTGGGTGCCTACGAGCGCGCGATTACGGCTTTTTTGAATGCGCGGCTGATTCCGGTCACCGACTACTTTATCAAATCCGTCTCCATGGAGCTTCAAAATCTTGAAATGAATGCGGTTCTTTTGATGCTGAAATGTGACGGATCGGCTGTCGGTATCGACGAAGCACTTGAAAAACCGATTGAAATGATTTTTTCAGGTCCCGCGGCCAGTTTGATGGGCGCTTCTTATTTGTCAGGGCTGGGAACGTGTGCAATGATCGATATCGGCGGCACAAGTACGGATGTTGCTTTCCTTGAAAACAACCTTCCGATCATGGATGAATCGGGCGCCCGTGTCGGCGGCTGGTCAACGCGTGTCAAAGCGATTCGCATGAATACTGTTGCAACCGGAGGCGACAGCCACGTTTTTTCAATTGAAGAGCCGAACATGACCATCTATTTGGGTCCGCACCGCATGATTCCTCTTTGCCGCGCCGCATTTATGTACGACGGGTTTTTGAAAAAACTGGAAAACACAAAATTGCCGCCACGAAAATATATTTCCGAATTCATTTCGCCGGCTGTGTTTTTTGTCAGGACGAAAAATGTGCCGATCGAACTGACCACTCTTGAAGAAATTCATTTGGATTTGATTGATTCGAATTTCCCGGTCTCATGGAGCGACTTGTTTGAGCGGCTGGATGGCAAAATGCCGATGTCATCTGTTTTAGAATCTTTGGTTCAAAAAAGATTGATTCAAGCGATTGGGTTTACGCCGACAGATGCGCTTCATATTACGGGCGATTTTAACGAATGGGACGCCAATGCTTCTCTTGCCGGAGCACAAAAAATAGATCGTCTGACACACAAAAGTCCGACAGAATTGGCTTTTTATATTAAAAACCGAGTGGCTAAGAATATGGCGGCGGCTTTGATTGAATATCTTGTTCCCGGCATTTTAAATCGTGATGTTGAAAAAATCTTGTCCGGCAAATATCATACACAGTTTGCCGTTTCCATTCCGATTGTTTTAATCGGCGCATCTTCTCGGGTTTATGCGGATGAATTGCGGCAATTAATCCACGGGGAATTTTTAACGCCGGCGTTTTCTGAAGTCGGAAATGCGGTTGGCTCTCTTGTCGGGCAGGGCATTTACAGAACAGAAGTTTTGATTAAAATGAACAAGGTCAAAGAAGGCACGACAGATATTGTTGAATATCTTGTTTTCCACGGGGGAGAGCGTCAAGTTTTCTTGGAATTATCAACAGCGGTTGATACGGCAATTCAAATCGGCAAAGACTCTATTTTTTCAAAGATGAGAAAATCGGGGTTAAAGGAAGATCAAATTTCGATTTCTTATTCCCAAAAAGACGCCTTTATGGAATCCGGATCTCTCGTTGAAGTGAAATATGCTTTTATCGGGGTAGCGACGCACCGCAATCTCCAGAGTTTGAATCACATTCCCGATTTTGTCAAATTCATTAACCCCGAAAAGAAATATCGTTGAATTGGTTTGTACTCAAATATTAAATATAATCAGATTGTTACATAGGTGTGATAACCATAATAATGGTTGGTGGTTAGATATGACAAATCTCAAAGAAAATCTTTTAAATGCGTTAAACGGTCAACCTGTTTCTAAAATCCCCGTCGTCTCCATGACACAAACAGGTACGGTTGAGTTAATGGACGCTGTTAATGCGCCGTGGCCGGACTCTCAGTCCAATGCCAAAATGATGGCTGACTTGGCAATTGCCGGACACGAGCTTGCCGGTCTTGAAGCTGTTCGTCTTCCTTATTGTTTGACAGTTCTTGCTGAAGCGATGGGCTGCGGTGTGAACATGGGTACAAAAAACAGACAACCTTCCGTTATTGCACATCCATACGAAAAACCTGAAATGCTCGGCGATGCCGTAAAGCCTGATTTAAAAACAGCCGGCAGGATTCCTGCTGTGATTGAAGCCATTAAAATGGCACGTGAAAGAATTGGTCCCGATGTTCCGATCATTGCCGGTATGGAAGGTCCGATTACGCTTGCATCCGACTTATGCAGTGTTAAATCCTTCATGAAATGGTCTATTAAAAATCCGGATGCTTTGGCTCAAGTTATTAAGTTTGCAACTGATGCAGCTGTTGAATATGCCAACATGATGGTTGACGCCGGTGCAGACGTTGTTTGTATTGCCGACCCGGTCTGTTCTCCCGACTTAATGAGTCCGCAGGACTTCAAAGACAAATTGATGGGCAGCGTCATTGAATTTGCTGACCAAGTCAAAGCCCCCGTTGTTTTCCACGTTTGCGGCAATGTGACTCCCATTTTAAATGACATGGCTGACAGTCACTGCAAAGGTCTCAGTGTTGAAGAAAAAGTGACCGACGTCGTTGGCGCTGTTGAGTTAACAAAAGGTCGTGCCGTCATCATCGGCAATGTTTCAAGCCCCTTCGTTCTTTTGAGCGGCGATGTCGCCAAAGTCGAAGAAGCCGTTAAAGCCGCCCTTGACTCCAACGTTGCTATTTTGGCCCCCGGATGCGGTATTGCACCCATGACCCCTCTTGACAACATCAAAGCAATGGTTGCCGCCAGAGACAAATTCGCGAAGTAAATTAAGAATGGAAGACTTTTGTCTTCTATTTCCTTTTTTATGTCATGAGAACACCAAAATAAGATTCATTCAAAACGAAGCTTTTTGGCTTTGTTTTGGTTTTTTTTGGTTTAGTTTTGGTTTTTACATCTATTTCTTTTTTGATTTTTTGAAGGATGATGACGAAACAGTATAAGGTTAAAAAAACATTAACCGCTCACGAGTGAATTTTGAGGTTGATTGGAGAAATATTGATGCCAAATAATGCAGTTGCCTTAATCAAAAATAATCTAATCGCAATTCTGATTCACGCAAGTATGTGTGTCATTTTGTATCTCCCGTCCGTTTTTCCAGCCGTAGGATTTGGAAGTATAACTTCCTATCCCGCAATAGTTATTTACTCCATAATTGCATTTGGCGTGTATTTTTTTGCAGGGCGATTATTTTTGCACAGTACAAAAAATACGCTGATCGATATTTTTTCTGTGATAGTACTAGCAATCATACTGTTTATGGGGGCTGCATTTTGGTATGACAGTACAATGTTTTTTTCGTTAATTCCATCTTATGCGCCAAGTTCTGCCATGCGAGAAATCATAATTTCTATCTCTCAAATGCCGCCCATAGATGTCAAAATCGAATATATGAATATATTTCTGTCACCGTTTCCATCTTTAGCTTTATGGATCGGAATGAGAACAAAGCAATATGCAGAAGACTATATTATTCGACAGCAGCAGTCAACATTAAAAAATAATTTGATGTCAATCGTTTGTAATAAAAAACAATCTTTTATTCTTTTTATCGCCCTGATTTGTTTGGCATATCTTTCAATGGTGATTATGTTTGTAATCACGATTATTTTGAATATAATTGGAATTGATTAAGATTTAAAATAATTGTGATAAATAGCGTTTTGAGGGAGTACAAAATTGATTTTTCAAGAAGAGGAACAAAGATGAAACACCAAAAAACCATAATCTTAGGATTTTTAATTTTTACATTACTTGTACTCGCCATTTTTGTTGGTTATGGATGGAACGATACGCCGTCAAAAAAAGCAGCATTAAACAACATTTCAAAACTAACTGAAACGGAAGATTTCGATGACATTAGCTTAACTATATACTATCTAGACCCATTGATTCTAACTTCCTTTCCGTTGAGTGTTGATGATTTAATCAATTTTAATAGCGTTAATAAAATTGTCGTTGACGGCAGCGATGTAGAAGAACATATTGACTTATTCAAGCAGATAAGCAAGGATGATTTAATTCCGGTGAAAAAGACCTCTCGTGTAGATGCTCGGTTTTATTATGTATTTGAATCTGAAAAAGAGGGCAAGCTATTCGATGTTGCTATGAGCGGTGCCAATAACAGTGTCTTTATTAACGGGATTGAGTTTGAAGAAAATGACATTTTTTTCACGATCATAATACCTTTTCTGACTGAAGATGCAAAAAAAGACTTGCTTATTTCGGTAGAGAATAATTCAGATTTAAGATAATTGCGATAAATAGCGTTTTGAGGGAATGCAAAATTGATTTTTCAAGAAGAGGAACAAAGATGAACCATCAAAAAACCATAATCTTAGGATTTTTAATATTTGTATTACTTGCACTCACCATTTTAGTTGGTTATGGGTGGAACGATACGCTGTCAGAAAAAGCATTAAGCAACATTTCAAAACTAACTGAAACGGAAGATTTCGATGACATTAGCTTAACTATATACTATCTAAGTGCATATGTTGAGACTCGCGCTCCGTTAAGTGTTGATGATTTAATTGAATTTCATAGCGGTAAAATCGTCGTTGACGGTAGCGACGTGGAAGAACATATTGACTTATTCAAGCAGATAAGCAAGGATGATTTAATTCCGGTGAAAAAGACCTCTCGCGTAAATGCTCGGGTTTATTATGTGGTTGAATCTGAAAAAGAAGGAAAGCTATTCGATGTTGCTATGTGGAGCTACAATAGCAGTGTTTTTATTAACGGGATTGAGTTTGAAGAAAATGACATCTTTTTCGATATCATAATGCCTTTTCTGACAGAAGATGCAAAAAAGGACTTGGGAATACATTTAGATAGCGAATAATTAAAATTTAGAATAATTGTGATAAATAACATTGTTGGACGGTACTTTTCATCCCCTTTATCATCAGTTACTGCCGCCGTTCACCGCCATCATCCTTTCAAAGCGTCAAAACCCTTTTTCCACCCAGAAAACCATGTTTTTCAAAATCCACCCCTTCCTCTCTCAAAACCAACCCCGCCGCCTGATCAATAATCTCTTCCAAATCCCTTTTCGGAACATTCGTCACCGCCGCCAAAAACCGAAGTTCATATTTTCCGTCATTTTCAACCTTTTCTTGAAGAATGTACTCCGCTTCGATTTTTGTGTCATCGGAACCCGACGTTTGGCTGACTTTTACAAGTGTGTCTTCAATCTTGGCAGCCATTTTAATGTGACCGACAAACGATTTGTTGATTTTGGCGATATCCTTTCCGGCGGCTTCAATCATTTTTTCAAAAAGAGCACCGGCGTTTTTAACGGATAGGTTTCCAAAAATATGATAAACGCCGGAGTAAGTGCTCACGTTTGAAATTTCAACAGAATTCAGCGTTTCTTCTTTGCCGCCGTCAAATTCTTCGATCAATTCTTGAACTGTTTTTCCTTCTGTCATGACCAAATCATAAATTTGATTGACGGCGTCATCATTTTTGGCGGCAGACATGTGCAGTATTTTTGCATTCGGATTCATTTCTTTTAAAAATGTTTCGGCGGTTTGGATTTTTTCATCGTCCGCCAAGTCAATTTTATTGATGCCGATGATTTCGGCTTCCTTAAACTGCTGCTCCACAAATTTCGGGATTTGGGATAATTCGGCTGCAAATCTGGAAACGTCAACAAGCGTTACAATCGGGGCAAACGTCATCATGATGTTTAAATTCAATAATTCGTCTCGAATCTGGCTTGGAAAAGAAAGTCCGGTCGGCTCCATAATGAGAACGTCGGGGTTGTAAACGTCTGCCAAATCTGAAACGGTGAGTATTAATCCGTGCTTTAATGAACAGCAAATACAGCCGTCTGTGATTTCCTTTGACGGGATGCCTGCAATTTCAAGCGTTTCGCCGTCAATTCCAATCTCACCGATTTCATTGACAACCAATGCGACTTTTTTGTTATTCGACGCCAGCTTTTTAATCAGTTTTAAAACGACTGTCGTTTTGCCGCTTCCTAAAAAGCCGCCGATAATGAAAACTTTCATGTTCCTTCCTGCTTGGAATCGTTTGATGGAATAATGGGGCTGATGCAATTGATTTTTCATTTTTTCGCTTAGATGAGCGATACCAAATCATAAAGGGCGGCTTTCGGGTCTTTGGCTTTGACAATTCCGGAAGCTAATAAAACGCCTTTTGCACCCAAATCAATTGCCGCTTTTAAATCGTCTCCTTTGGAAATGCCCGCACCGCAAAGCACTTTTACATTCGGATTTATTTTTAAAACAGTGTCAACCGATTTGACAATAACGTCGGGGTCAGCTTTTGAGACGGGAATTCCTGAGCCGATGAGTTCGGGGGGCTCAATTGCCACATAATCCGGGGCAAGAGCTGCTGCTGCGGCAGTTGTTGCGGCATTGTTGGTACAAATGACGGACGCCATTTTATTTTCTTTTAAGAGCGTCACATTTTTTTCAATTTCGGCAAGCGTTAATCTTTTTTCAGAGTGGTTTACCAAGCTGCCGTAAGCTCCGGCTTCTTTGACGGATTTGATGTAAGCATGACCGGTGTAGCCTCCGGATCCGACACCGTCGATATGCTGCGAAAAAATCGGAATATCAACTTTTGAAGAAATGCGGTAGAGGTCTGCCGTTTGAGGCGCAATTGCGATTTTCGCACCCGAAGATTCTGAGACATCTTTGCAGGCTTCTGCCAGTTTAACGGCGTTAATTCCGGTTCCTTCGTCATAGGTTTTAAGGTTGAGTAAAATAAAGACAGACATTTTGTACCACATCTTTTCGGTTTTATTAAAGAAATAAATGGATTGAACATTTAAAAAGGTGTCACAAGAAAGAAAGGGCAAAAATAAAGGGAGCTAAAAAAAGAAGGATTGAAAGTGTTGGGAAAGAAGTGATATCTTTTATTCTTGAAATAAATAAAAAGGGGCGGCGGTTTTATTTTTTGCGTTTTTTGGGCGTATTCGCAAGAATACTGTTATACCACACGATTTCATTTTCGGGTATATTTTTATACTTTTCAAAATAAGTTCTTATACCATATCTTATGTCTTCTTGGCTGAAAAGCGCCGTTTCAAATATTTCTGCAACAATCGTTTCCATTTCTTCTTCCGATAGATATTTTACGTCTACATTCTTAGATTCGGCTCTGCTTTCTACAAACTTTTTCGAGTACAGCATTGTAAAATTGAATTTATATTCCATACATTTGAGTTTTAAAAAAGAGTCCAAGAGCGCTATCGTTACGGCAAGTCCAAGCAATACGAATAGTAACAGCATGAATTCAGAATCGGTAGCATTACTGTATACATTGCTGATAGGCATTGACAAAATTGTTATGAAAAAACCAGTCACAAGCAAATTCCAAAGTTGGTATTGCCCGTTTTTTACACCAGTGAATTTGTCAAAGTTTTGTTTGGCAACTTCTTCAGATGAAATTATAATTATTCCTCGCTCTTTTCAGATTGATGTTTTTTGGCTTTTTTCATATCGCTGCTATAACGTGTGAACATACCGTATCCATGAGAATCTATAACATATTTCATTATAATCAGATAGCCTAAAACCAATGTTGTCAGACTCATGGCAATCCACACGCCGCTTATTGCAGAATAACGGTTTAGCATATACAAAGCCGTGCATACAACAATCGCAATTACTGCGATCATCGCAAGCGTAGAAATGATTGAACGTTTTATATTTAATAAAGGACAACTCGGAAGTGGCATTTTTTTTCCTTCTTATATTTTATATGTGGATTATATTTTTACATTTTCATTTTTCTATATTTGTTTACTTATATTAACTCTCTATTTGATTATATATGTTTTGCTTGCTTTAAATTAACAAACCTTTTATGAAAAAAGAAGGATACAAAAGCGTATCCTTCATTGCTGCTTCATGTTTTCTTTTTCCTTTTGTTCAGCCATTTTTTTAATATTATATTCTCTGTTTGTGTTGTATGCAAATGCTGCAACGGCAAACGCATAGAGCAAGACAATGATGATTGGTCCCGGGGGTTCAGGTCTTGTTTCCTCCGGCGGCTTTGTTTCGTTTCCGCCTCCATCAATAATGGTGCCTCCGCCGGTTCCGCCGCCGCCACCGCCGCCGCTTTCGTTGCTGCGCCAATTGGCGGTTACAGTTACGTCTTCGCTTGGCATTGTAAATGTTGTTGTTGCAGCGCTTTCATCTGCCAAAACCGCAGCGCCTGCGTTTACTGTCCAGCCTGTGAAGATGTGCCCGCTTTGGCTGCCGGCATGGATGGTGACGGTCGTTCCTTCTTTGTAGGTTCCCGAACCCGTCACAGGCGCATGGCTTCCATTTACAAACACTTCGTAATCGTTAAGCGGCACTCCCCACTTTGCGTAAACGGTAATGTTGTCGGTGACAACGGTGCTTCCTGTGAATTCACTGCCGGCGCCGTCGCTTTGTGTATTCCATCCAAGGAAGGCAAAACCTGTCTGTTTTGGAGCGTCCGGCATATCCGTGCCGAGCGAATCGCCGACACCCAATATGCGGGTATCCGTTGTCGATCCGTCGGCAAAATTGCCGCCGTTACTGTCAAAGGTGACTTCTACGATGGGGAGGGATGACAGTGTCAAATATTTAAATTTCGTATCCGTTATGCCTGATACAGATTCGGTGTTGGTGCTCATAAAGTAAATGTCAGGAGCAGTTCCGGGGTAATTTACAAGGGATTCGGTGTTGAAAATGACGCCGCCATTTCCTTGGTAGCGGCCAACGCCTTTGACCGCATTTGAACCTGTCAAATCGGGTTCAAGCGTTAGTGGATATCCCGGCGCCAAATTGATTGTCGGACCGGTCTTTCCCCCAAAAACACCGCCTGTGATGGTTTCGACAAGTCCGGGGTTAAGCCCGTTATTGTTAATGGCAGATCGTCCGCCGATGATTGTTCCATCGGAAATCAGAGTGACGGTTCCCCAGTTTGCAATACCATACTCTCCGCCTGAAATCTTGCCGCCGCCGATTTCATCAATCTGGCCCTTCACGAGTGTTCGGTAGTTGAATATGCCGTAAGTCGTACAGTTTATGTCGACGTCTCCGCCGATAAATTTAATTCTGCCAACATTGAATATCCCTTGGCTTCCGATGAATGTTCCGCCGACAATCTCATCAATGTCGCTGCCGACATCATTTTGAAGGGCAACGGTTCCCATAAATGTTCCGCCGGTGATTTTATTTATTCGGGCGCCGGTGTTGCTGTTATACCACTGGATAAGCAATACGCCAAAGTTTGTGCCGTTGATTTCCCCACCGGAGATCGTACCGATACCGGTTGTCACGTCTTGTTCGGATTCAATCCAAATCGCTGCGTTTCTGGTATCTTCGCCGGGGACACTGCTCAAGACACCGTAGCGGTTGGCAACAAACGTGCCGCCGCTGATTTCTTCGACCCAGGCGCCGCGGATGACAACCAATGAACTGTTTCGAAGGGCATGGAAATAGCCGCCCGATATTTCATCGATTTGAGCATAATTCTGCACGAAAAAAGCGTGTCCGTGAGAGTCCATATCGGGGTCTATTTGGTAGAAAGAGCCGCCGGAAATCTCGCCAACCTTTGTGTTCACGCCGGATACATGAACGGCATCTTCTATGCCGATAAATGTGCCGCCGCTGATTTCTTGCAGCTGTGCTCCGTTGTTTATGCTTAAAGCGATTCTGCTTCCTTCAACGCGTCCGCCGCTTATTATGCCACCTACATCCGGTCCGGTCAAATTCAGCGGAATTACGCTTTTGAGTATGATGCCGTCTTTTACGTGAATTGTTCCGTTTGAGACGCGTATGGAATGCAGAATTGTCAAATCGTTTTCGGTTGTACCGCTGCCCAATGTCAGGCTTCCGCCGCCGTCTACTTCAAATCTGCCTGAGGGCATGGTAACGGTATGCTTGCCGCCTGCACCAACGATTGTTACATTTTCGGTTGAAATGATAATGTCGTTTGTTTCGGTGACGTCGCCGATGATTTCAATCGTGAATGTGCTCATACCACGGCTGTTTGCCGCTGCGATTGCCTCGCTCAGCGTTTCAAACACATCGCCGGTACTGGACAATCTGACCGGAAACGCTACGGGAACAGGAGGAGGTGATGATACTGCCCCTCCCCACATCGCTGAATACGAGGCATAAGCATTCACCGACTCATAGTTGATGGTCGGAACCGCTCCAAATGTATCCCAATGCGCATCCGCATTGCTGCCGCCTTTTACGGTGGTCAGCCCGTTTGAAGTTTTGTGATATTCAATCGGAATGTCAAGCGAATCGACTTCAACAATAATGCCGTAATTGGAATTATAGCCGATACGCAAGTCGCCGACGCATGTGCCTTTATAATAAGCCGCCAATCCCAAATAAATATTAATCGCATTGTTTTCGGCAGCACCGGTGGCTGAAACAATGCCGCCCATCACAGAGACAGCTCCGTCATAGCCGAGTTGGATGCCGTAACAATAATCGGTATCAACCCCGTTAACAGTTTCGCCTGTGGCGGAAACAACTCCGCCGGAGACTGTTACGTTGCCTTGATAGATGTAAATTGCCGCAGAGTTTCTGGAGGTGGAAACCTTGCCGTCGGTTACGGTTACATTGCCGTAATTGACAGAAATAGCCCGGCGCTCATCCAGGTCCGTGTCATCGCTTCTTAGTACAGAAACTTCGCCGCCGGAAACAATCACATTGCCGATATAGACACTGATTGCGTTTTTGCCGGCGACTTCAATTTTTCCGCCGGATGCGACTTCAAAAGTTCCGCCGCCTCCGATATCGAAAGACAAGTCTTTTGACAAGGCTTTCCATACCACTGTGATACTCGCAGGAATGTCCAGACGAATTACCGCGTCCTCACTTGTTTTATCTCCGATGATGGTAATCGTATCTCCGGGTGACGCATTGTCAATGGCGTCCTGAATGAGACTTTCGATGTCAGCGGCATCCATCGTGTCTTCAATTATGATAGAAATGCTGCGTCCTTCCCTCGTTCCCGGCGGGCCATAGTCCGGCGACACGGCGAAAAACATCACAAGCGACATTACTGATAACATCATAAACACAAGTATTATAATCAGTGCTTTCTCAACTGTTTTCATTTCCATCAACTTCCGGTTTATTTTAATTCATTTCTTCCGTATATGTTTTATATGTTTTATGTGTTTTATATGTTTTATTTTTTTTATGCGTTTTATTTATATGCCTTTATATGTTTTATATGCTTTATATGTTTTTATTTTTTTAATTAACTTTCATTTTTTAGAAGCTCTGCTTCTTCATTTTTTAGAAGCTCTGTTTTTTTATTTTTTAACATCTCTGCTTTTTCATTTTTAACGGTTCCGATTTTATTTTTTGTTTTAAATCCCAACATCCTTTTCGTTGAAATGATTCAAAAATGGGGTACCGTTTTTCCTTAAAGCTGTTTGATGATTTTAAGAAACGGGTACCCCTGTTTTTATTGTTGAGGCACGAAAATGATGTTTCGGATTATTTTTGCACCATGAATCCCGAATCACTCACCGTTCGATCAGTCGCCCCCAGGCGGCTGAATCGAACGGATTCGACCCCAAAAAAATAAAATAAAAAAGTACAAAACCGTTTTTTTGTTTTAAGTTATAGGTGGTGCCGGTAATTATGAAACAGCAATATTAAAAACGGTAACAGTCCCGTAAAAATATTTTTTTTTTTGAAAACGCTCAAATTTTGCTTTCATCCGCTGCGCTACTGAAAACAAAATTTGAGGGGGGTTTCGTTGTTTTTGGAAAAAAGGCTTTTTGGGTTGTGCTTTTGAAAAAAAGAATAGAAAAAAATATTGAAAAAAGAATACGAAAGACGTTGAAAAAAAGATAAAAAAATCAAAAAAAGAAGGATAAAATGTATTCCTTCTTTTCCGCATTTTTTTTCACTGTTGCATGTCGTCTTTTTTGATTTCGTTTTCTCTGTTTCTGTTGTAAATAAATCCGACAACTGTCCATATATAGAACAAGATAATGACAATTGATTCGGATTCAGTCGATTTTGGTTCCGGTTCTTCAGGTGTGTGCGGTTTTTCAATTTCCGGGTTTTTCGGATTGATAATCGTTGCAGTTCCTGTTCCGCCTCCTCCGTTTCCGCCGCCACCACTGTTCCAGTGGGCTGTTACGGTCACGTTTTCGCTTGGCATGGTGAAGGATGTTGTTTCATTTCCTGCATCTGCCAAGGTCACGGTGCCGGCATCCACTGTCCACCCCGTAAAGGTATATCCGTTTCGGCTGCCTGCATGGATGGTGGCAATTGTTCCTTCTGTGTAGGTTCCGGTGCCGTTTATGGCGGCATAACTTTCTTTGACTGTTACCTCATAGTCGACAGGCTGCGGTGTCCACCTGGCGTAAACAATAATATCGTTGGTCACCACCGTACTTCCCGTGAACTCACTTCCGGTGCCATCTTGTTCTGTATTCCATCCTTGGAAAATGTAGCCTGTCCAAGTCGGATCATCCGGCATATCGGTGCCGAGAAAGTCGCCGGCGTCCAAAACACGGGTCTTTGATGTCGATCCATCGGCAAAATTGCCGCCGTTACTGTCAAAAATGACCTCTGCAGTGATTCCAAGTGTCAAATATTTAAATTGAACATCTTGTATGCCTGTTACCGATTCTGTTTTGGTACTCATAAAGTAAATGTCCGGCGCCGTGCCGGGGTAAATGACCAAGGCTTCGTTGTTGAAAACGACTCCGCCGCTTCCTTGGTAACGGCCTTCGCCTTTGAATGCATTCAGGTTGGGTTCAAGTTCCAGTTCGTATGCCAGATTGATTGCCGGACCGGTCTTTCCCCAGAAAACGCCGCCCGTAATAACATCAAGCCGTCCTTTGTTGAGTCCGTCATTGTTGATTGCAGAGCGCTGGCCGATGATTGTTCCGCCGGAAATCAGAGAAATGTTTCCCCAGTTGGCAATCGCATAATCCGCATCAGATACAATCTTGCCGCCGCGGATTTCATCAATTTGGCCCGCTTGGGTTGTTCTGTAGTTGAAGATACCGTAACTGCTTGTGCCCCTTATGTCTGCATCTCCGCCGATCAGTCCGATTGTGCCGACATTAAATATCCCTTGGCTTCCCGTGAATTTGCCGCCGACAATCTCGTCAACATTACAGCCGAGATCGTTTTGAAGGGCAACCGTTCCTTCAAATGTTCCGCCGGTGATTTTATCAATTCGGGCGTTGCTGCTGCCGTCATGATAATTAATGACCAATACGCCAAAGTTTGTGCCTTTGATTTCCCCTCCTGAAATTGTGCCGATACCCGTTTTCGCATTTTTCTCGGATTGGATCCAAATCGCCGCGTTTCGGGTATCTTCGCCCTGTTCATTGCTGAGAACACCGAAACGATGAGCAACAAACATTCCGCCGGATATTTCATCAATCCAGCCGCCGCGTATCACAACTAAAGCATTGTTGCGGATTGCTTCAAAATGACCGCCGGAAATTTCACCGATCTGAGCCTCGTTTTGAACAAAAACAGCGTGTCCGTGAAGTGTTACATCAGGGTCTGTTTGATAAAATTCACCGCCGGAAACCAGTTCAACCCGTGTGCCGGCGCCGCTCAAATGCATCGCATCGATCCTGCCGACAAAGGTGCCGCCGCTGATTTCACTCAACTGAGCTCCCCGATCTATATCTAAAGCTACTCCGCTGGCTCCGTTTGCTTCAAAGCGTCCGCCGCTTATTACACCGCCGGCATTTGAGCCGTTGAGCTGCAGCGCCGCGTTGCCGCTGCTTTTGAGAATGATGCCGTCTTTCGCATCAATTGTCCCGTCTGTGACACGAACCGCGTGCAAAATCGTCAAAGTGTTTGCCGTCGTTTCGTCACCCAAAGTGAGGCTTCCGCCGCCTTCGACTTCAATTTTTCCGGTGTAAGGCTGAACCGGAATCATGGTCACGGTATGCTTGCCCTCGGCACCAACGATTGTTACGTTTTCAGATAAAATAATCACATCACCCGTTTCAGTAACGTCGCCGATGACTTCAAGGGTGAATGTATCCAAACCAAGATTATTCGCCGCTTCGATCCCCTCGCTGAGCATTTTGAACAGATCGCCGGTCTCCGCCAATCTCACAGGAAACTCGACGGGCGGTGAATTTACGATCCCTATCCACGGGACTGAATATGAATAGCTGCCATTCTCAAAATTGATGTGAGGCGCTGTTCCTGAAGTGTCCCACTCTGCATTGCTGAGATCACCGCCTTCCATACGGGTCAGCCCATTCACGGTTTCATGATATTCCTTTGGAATGGCAAGAGAATCGACTTCAACAACAATTCCGTCATTTTGGTACTCAACAAAAAAGTCGCCGATACATGTGCCCGAATAATAAGCTGCAAGTCCTCTGCCAATGTTAATCGCGTCATTATATGTGACAGCGCCGTCTGCTGAAACGATGCCGCCGGTTATGGTGATCGTTCCGTCATAATCGATTCTGAGGGCATAGCAGTTGTTGGTAGGGATGCCGTTTTCAGCCGTTGTTTCGCCAATGGATGAAACTTCTCCTCCGGACACCGCAATGCTGCCGGCATCGAGATAAATCGTTGACGAATTTCTGTAGGCAGAAACTGTTCCTCCGGTCACTGTTACATCGCCGTTTATGACACGGATCGCTGAAACGTGCCACCAGTCATTGATATCTGTTCTCAGCGCCAAAACTTTGCCGTCAGACACCGCAACATTGCCGTTTGTGACATAGACCGCCGCCAAAAATTGTGAAACATGGCCGTTTGTTTTTAATATGACCTCGCCGCCCGATACGACCACATTGCCGGTATCGACCGTGACCGCATTTTTGCCGGTGACTTCAATTTTTCCGCCGGCAGCGACTTCAAAAGTTCCGCCGCCTTGGATATTGAACGACAAATCATTGGAGAGCGCTTTCCATACCACAGTGATGTCCGCAGGAATATTGAGGTCAATCACCGCATTCTCATTCATCTTATTTCCGGTGACAGTGATGATGTCCCCCGAAAACGAATTGTCAACAGCATTCTGAATTGAATTTTCGATCTCGGAAGCGATCATTAAACTCGTAATAGCAACTTCTTCCCCATTTGCCGCCGCAAACGGCACAAAGTTTGGAAGCAGCGCCAATAAAATCATAAATGTAAGTAATATAGCGAATGTTTTTTTCGTTTTCATTTCCATTAACCATCATTTTTGTTTTTTGTTTTTTGTTTTTAGTTTTAGTTTTTCGTTTTACTGCCGCTTTAATAAAAATCGAAAGTTTGCTGCGATTTTTTAAAAAAAGTTAAAAACACCATGTTTGAACTCATAGCATCTCGGCGTATCGTTTTTTAAAATAAATTATTACCACTTAATTTCTAATGACCCTATTTATAGTTTTTGACCACTTTTATATTAATCGTATATTCTATTAAATTCGAACTATATACTGTTAAATTTGGGCAAATTTATTTCTTCAAATCATCCGGCGCTGTTTTCAAAAAGAATCGAAAAAAGAAACTGTTTTCAAAAAAATCGAAAAAAGAAACTGTTTTTTAAAAAAATCAAAAAAAGAGGCTGTTTTAAAAACAGCCCTTTAAATCGAATTTAGAAATCGGTCATCACTCTGAACTGATCAATTTCGGGGCTGCCGATTTTTGCAATGAATTGTTCGGCGGCAGTGCGGATGTCTTTAGAACCTGTAATGGCACGGCCGACAACCAAAATGTCTGCACCGGCTTTGAGTGCAATCGGAACAGCTTCAAGTTTCACGCCGCCCGCAACGGCAATAAAAGTTTTTGGGCAAATCTTTTTGATGTCGCCAATGCTTCCCCATGCGTGTTCGGTGGTTTCAATGTCAATGCCGCGGTGAAGTTCAATGACGTCAGGAACAGCGCCGATTGCTGCCAATTCTTTTAAGAGGGGGATTGGGTCTTTCAAATTGAGTGTATCCATTATGGCATAAATGCCGGT
>Ga0099364_10005579_pt1 | contig 18624 bp, 16 predicted proteins | sample TergutTh196P3_FD_73070 | JGI IMG/M metagenome (GOLD analysis project Ga0099364, IMG submission 73070) | Microcerotermes parvus P3 segment gut microbial communities from Pointe-Noire, Republic of the Congo - Th196 P3 | ecosystem: Host-associated > Arthropoda: Insects > Digestive system > Gut ...
AAACCTGCCGTGCCTCTGTTTTGCGTTATGTGGAAGAATGGAGAAAAACCATAACCCACCTTGGCCGCTGGGTAGACTTTGATAATGACTACAAGACCATGGAAGTAGATTACATGGAAAGTATATGGTGGGTAGTAAAATCCTTATGGGATAAAAATTTAATTTACGATGGCTACTATGTTTTACCCTACTGTCCGCGCTGCGCTACAGTGCTTTCCAACCATGAAGTAAGTACAGGCGGATACAAGGATGTTCATGATCCTTCCATAACTGTACGATTCAAAATTATCAATAAGGAAGCAAATGCTCCTGACACTTATTTCCTAGCTTGGACAACTACCCCTTGGACCTTGCCATCTAACCTGGGTCTGGCCTTGGGAGAAAACATAGACTATGTAAATGTAGAGTGCAGTTTTGATCTAAAAGGTGATACAGAAAAACAAAATTATATACTTGCAGAAGCCAGGCTTCCTTCTTATTTTAAAAGCGAAGATGAGTATAAGATAATATGGAAAAAGAAGGGCTCAGAGCTTGCAGGAATTGAATATGAGGCTCTACTCCCCTACTTTGCACATGCAAGGGAGAGTAATGCATTCCGCACAGTGCTTGGGGATTTTGTTTCTACCGAAGATGGAACAGGTATAGTGCATATAGCTCCCGGCTTTGGTGAAGACGATGCCAGGGTTTTAAAGGGTAGCGGGGTGCCCACTATATGCCCTGTCGATGCAGAATGCAGGTTCACTTCTGAAGTTGCCGATTTTGAAGGGCTCTTTGTAAAAGATGCCGACAAGGGAATTATTGATAAACTTAGGACAGAAGGAAAATTAATTAAAAGAGATCAGATACTGCATGCCTATCCTCATTGCTGGAGATGTGACAGCCCGCTTATTTACAGAGCCATAGGCTCCTGGTTTGTTGCCGTTGAAAAAATAAAAGAAGATCTGCTTAATGCCAACAATCAGATTCACTGGGTACCTGAACATATAAAAACAGGACGTTTTGGAAAATGGCTGGAAGGTGCAAGGGACTGGGCTGTCAGCCGCAACCGCTACTGGGGGAATCCCATCCCTATCTGGATATGTAAAGACTGCGGGAAAAAGCTCTGCATAGGCAGCCGCGAGGAGTTAAAAGAATACTCAGGCATTTATCCCGAAGATCTTCACAAGCATTTTGTAGACGAAATAACAATACCTTGCAAAGATTGCAAAGGAACAATGACAAGAATTCCCGAAGTGCTCGACTGTTGGTTTGAGTCAGGCGCAATGACTTATGCGCAGAATCATTATCCCTTTGAGAACAAGGAATTTTTTGAGGATCACTTTCCTGCGGATTTTATCAGCGAGAGCCTGGATCAAACAAGGGGCTGGTTTTATACTTTAATTGTACTTTCTGCGGCTCTTTTTAAAAAGCCGGCCTTTAAGAATTGCATAGTAAGCGGAATAGTGCTTGCCTCTGACGGCAGGAAGATGAGCAAGAGCCTAAAAAATTATACAGACCCTGTGGACGTAATAAATAATTATGGTGCGGATGCTGTCAGGCTTTTTTTGGTCCATTCCGCTCTCCTTAAAGCCGATGACCTTCGTTACAACGACGAAGGTGTTAAGGATGTACTTAAAAGTATAATTTTACCTCTATGGAACGCTTACAGCTTTTATGTTACCTATGCCAACATAGACAACATAAAAGTAAAGAACGCTCCGATAGATCCTATTAACCCTCTTGATAAATGGATACTTTCGCTTACAGAAGCTCTGGTAGAAAAATGTACTTCGGCACTGGATACTTATGATCTTTCCAAGGCAGTTGATCCTATAGTGGAATTTATAGACCTGTTAAATAACTGGTACATACGCCGTTCCCGCCGCCGTTTTTGGAAAAGTGTAAGACCGGAAGATGACAGGGATAAACTTGAGGCATACGGCACCCTGTATTCTGTACTTAAAACATTAATTACAATTGCCTGTCCTTTTATGCCTTTTACAACAGATGCTATATGGCAAAACTTAAAGAATGATAATGAGGCGGAATCCGTTCATTTAATGGATTACCCTTTGTACAGTGAAGAAAAACGTGACAGGGAGTTGGAGTTTAAAATGGAAGCTGTTCAAAAGGCAGTTTCTGTTGGAAGAGCTCTTCGTTCGCAGTATAACCTAAAGGTAAGGCAGCCATTAAAAGCAGTACAGCTTGTTACGCGCAACATGGATGAAAAAAGAGTGCTGGAAGAAATGGAAGAAATTATCCGCGAAGAGCTGAATGTAAAAAATGTAATTTTTAAGGATAACGAAGAAGAGCTTGTTGAGTATGAAGCAAAGGCAAACTTCCGTGTCTTGGGTAAGGAGCTTGGCAAGGATATGAAAGCTGCCTCCGATAAAATTTCTTCTCTATCGCAAAATGAAGCTAAAGACATTGTAGAAGGCAAAGAGCTTAATGTAGAGATAATAGGGATCGACGGTGCAAAAAGACTTTTGTCTTTGAACTCAGAAAAAGTAGAAATACACCGCATAGAAAAGGCGAACTTAAGGGTGTTAAACGATGGCACTTTGACTGTAGCTCTGGATACAGAAATTACACCAGAGCTTTCCATGGAAGGAGATGTCAGGGATCTTGTGCGGGGAGTGCAGAACCTCCGCAAAGAGACAGGTCTGGAAGTAACAGACAGAATTATACTAAGCCTTTCCGGATCGGATTCTCTAAAAAATGCCATGGATGTTTTTAAAGAATATATATCAGCCGAAACACTTTCTGCAAAAATTAATTGGCTTACACCAGGCGAAATTAAAGATGCAGTTGAAATTGATGCAGGAGAAAATAAATGGCAGGTAAAAATTGAGAAAGCCTAAATTCTTTTTTATGCTTCTTCTTGTTTGCTTCTTTTACTCCTGTGCAAGTGCTCCAAGATTTAATCCCGGGGAAGAGGAGGGGATAGAGTTCTCTCTTTTACCCGATGGAGGATTGGTTTACTTTTGGGTAGATGCCAATGCCGGAAGACCTTTAATAGAGCATCTTTTTTTTGAAGATGATATTGATAAAGATACCTCTAATATTTTGGACAGAACAAACAGCATTGCTGCAGTCCTTTTTCCCGAAGAGGAAAGCGAAGATGAAAGAACATATTACCTTGCTGCATTCGGTAATTATCCCAGATCCATGGCAAATATGTCCTTTACATTTTCAAGAGACTGGAAAACCCAAAGATCCAGTACGGGGAATAGATACTGGTACTCGCGCAGTACAGAGATGTCCCTTGCTCTTGCCAATAATTTAGCATTGGTTTCAGACAGAGATCCTTTTTTAGCTCCCTTAATATCCGCATCCGGTCAGAGTTCAGTTATTCCTCCGGAGGATTTTATTGACTTTAGAAGAGGGAGAGCACTGGCAGCCTGGCTTGGAGATCCTGTTGATTTTATTGATGGTTTTTTTGAGAGCATGGGGCTGCCTATACGCCTCCCTGCAGAAGAGATATTTATTGGAATAACAAAACTTCCTGAATCCTTATGGGAAATTTCAATACATGTTAAAACGCCTTCAGAAAGGGATGCAAGAACACTGCAGGCAGGATTCAATATTGCAATGCTTTTTTTACGCAGGGCACAGGATATTGAGCTTGCCAACCCTTTTATTATGGATTTATTTTTTAGTAATCCCCTGGAGCAAAGCGAGGAGTTCCTGATTTTTAGCTCCCCTTCCATGGATTTGGATAGGGTGGCTTTACTATTTGGCTTATTTTAGTTAATATAATTGTACATTAATTGGTTCGGAGAGTAAAATGCCTACCTACGGATATGAATGTAAAAGCTGCGGATACACTTTTGATGTTTTTCAGAGCATGAAAGATGATCCTATTAAAGAATGCCCGGAATGTAAAAAATCTGTGCGCCGTCTTATTAATGGCGGAACGGGTATAATTTTTAAGGGCAGCGGTTTTTATGCTACCGATAAGAGCAGTTCATCGGCCTGCGAGAGCTGCCCAAATTCTGCCTCCAACTCTGCGTCCTCCCAGGCAGCCTGTGCAAAAGCTGCAGGCTCCTAAGTAAAGCAGAGCCATGCCGCTCAATAGCAAAAGTAAAAAACCTCGTTTTTTCTGCGAAGGCTGCGGTGCAGAAGTTGATAAAGATGCAGAGCGTTGTTTTAACTGCGGTAAATCCTTTGCTTCCATACGTTGTGCTGCCTGTAACTTTACAGGGGAGGAGGCTCTTTTTGGCAGCGGCTGCCCTGTCTGCGGCTATGCAGTAAATTCTCCTCCACAAATTGCAGAAAAACACCAGCCTAAAAGGGAAGTAAAGCTAAGGTCACACAATTTACCCATTTGGGTTTATATCTTAACTGCCGCAGTTTTTACTGCTGTAATGGCAGCCTTGCTTTTTAGGTTTTAAGCCATACCTCTTTACCCATTTTCCATTCATAAGAATAATAATCATCATTATTTCCCAGTTTTTTAATCGAAAGATTACGTAAGCATGCTGAACGGAAGGAAAAACTATTGTTTTGTATTATTTTTTCATTTATTGTATTATTTTTTATATTGTTAATTATTGAGGCAGAAAAAAGCACAGGATTGTATATTTTTATTACTTTTTCTGCTGCAGATACCGGGATAATTGCATTATCTGTATAGAGATCTAATGCAGGACCATAAAACGAAAGTTCATCACTATTAATAAGCATATTTTTGCCATTGCAATTAATATTTTTCCTCCCTTTTTTAATCATAGAAGCAAATTCTTTAAGTTGATTTATGGAAAAAGGGCTGGAAACCCTAAGCAGAGGTGCAGAGAGGGGAAAAGAATAAGCGCCTAAAAAGCCATAGCCAAAAAGTTCCTTTCGTAAATCTTCCATAGCATTGAGGCTGTCTCTATGGGGAACAAGAATGACATATCGCAGAATCTGTGGTATACTCATAAAAATTCCGATAATTAATTATCAGATTAATTATATAGCCTAATTTTATTAAGGAAAACCAATGAAATATAAGACTAAACTGCTTGTGGATAGATTTGCTTCCATTGTCTCAAAGTGGTCAGGCATTGAATGTGTATCTTTAAACGAGGCTGCTTTACCGGATACCCTTGATCCCTATTTTGCCCTTATCATGGATATTTATTATAAGGGTGATATTCCTTCATCAGAAGAAAGGCAGAATTTTTACGGTAACGATATTGCAGCTTTTGAAACCACGGAAAAAAACAGTAATACGCAAGGTTATAAAGATCGTTTTATGGTTGGGGACATTCCCATAAGGCTGGAATTTAAACCGCTTGCCATGGCAGAAGACCTTGTTAATATAGCAGATAATAAACTGGACTCTTTATGGCTTATAAAAGATTCCGGCACCTATGGTTTTTACAGGCTGGCATTTGGAGAAATTATCTTCTCCCGTAATAACTGGATAATTGATATACGTAAAAGGTTAAACTCACTTAGCAAGGATTTTTGGCGTATAATGCGTAATGCCCATGAATCAAAAATGGAGCACTTTTTGGTTGATCTGGGCACTGCTGCCATGCACGAGGATGATTTTTTCTATTTAACTTCCAGTGCCGGTTTTATTAAGAATGCCTGCCTTGCGCTTTTTTGCATTAACCGCCGTTTTGAACCTTCACACCGCGCTTATTATAAACAGGTGCTGGAGTTAAAAGAACTGCCTGACTCCTTCCATGGCTATTTAGAGAATTTCCTAAAGCCGGACCCCAGTATGACCATGGAAAGAAAATATTCATTGGCTCAGAAAATTGCCCTTGGTATTATAGCTTTATGAAAAATAAAAGCTTCCATGGCTTTTTACTTGCCCTGCGTTTTTTTGCTATTTTACTAATAGCCTTCTTCTTAATATTTTCCTGCACTAAGGGCACTAATGAAGAAAGCCTTGCAGAAGAAAACATTGTAAGAGAAAACATTCTAGTTATTAGTAATGCGCCGGGAAACAGCCCTCCTGTAAATACTCAGGTAGCAACAGTTCAGATAGTTTCCCAGCCGGTTCCTGAAATCGTTCCTATTCCGGAGAGTCAGCCTATACTTGCACCCATAGTTGTAGACCTTGGAGAGATTTTATCATGGCCGCTTTCCTCCTGGCGCAACAGGCATTATGAAGTTTTTTCCTGGGACAGTTTTCCTGAAATATTAATTTACGACACTGCAGATTACGCGGTGCAGGATCTGCTTTTTAAGCGCCTTGCCTTTTTTGTGGAAAAGGAAGGTTTTATTGGATACATGGCGCATAATGAGGAGATTGCCCATCTCCATGGCTGGAATGCGCATAATTACAGGGCAGAAGACCTTGCTGTCTTTTTCCAGACTGCAAGGGAAAATAATTTTCCTCTTAACGCCGAAGAATGGGAACTTGAATACATGCTTCTAACAAGCGGGATAATAAGGTGGAACTATAATGATGAGATAGTGCCGGGCAGGGGAGCTGTTCTTTCCATTTCAAGAGAATCTGACAGAGTAGATACAGCTTTGCGTCCAAGGTTTCTAAACCATGAGGCTTTTCATGGTTTGTACTTTATAGATGAAGATTTTAGGATTTTCAGCAGGCAGCGATGGGCTTCCTTTCCGCTTTTTGCAAGGGATTTTCTTCTTGCCTATTTTAATCTGCAAGCCTACGATTTGGAAAATGATTATTTAGTAGTAAATGAGTTTATGGCACATGTACTCCAATTTCCCGTGAGCAATGCTTCCTGGTATTTTGGAGAGCATTTACCCAACATACTATTGAATAATTCATCTGCCTTTAGGACCTTTCTGCCGGAAATGGAAGAAAGAACAAGAGAAGGACGCCGCTACTATCCTGAACTTGCACAGGTATTTACACATGAGGCGGAAGTTTTTTCTGCTTATGTTAACCAGCGCTGGGGCTTAAGTGCCGGCAGGGTGTGGCGTTAATAATCCAGCTTAAATGCAGGCTGTCTATTTTTATGCAGTTCAAATGAGTTTACGTCCATATTAAATCTGCGTTCAGCTTCAAGAGAGCTGGGCGGTCCATGTCCCGGTAAAATTGTATAGTTCCCTGGCAGAGAAAATAATTTACTCCTTATAGCATTTACCTGGGTGGCTGCAGCATATAAACTGGCAGTGCTGCCCATTAAACCTGCGTTAAGGGAGTCTCCTGTAAAAAGGAGCTTGTCAATTTTATAGACTGCTGAATCTGCTGAATGACCGGGAATAGATATTACTTCAACAATAAAAGGTCCGATTTTTATACTGTCACCATCTTTTACAAGAGTACTTTTATGTTCGCTTATTTCCGGATTAATTGCATAAATTTCAGTCTCATAGATCTTTTTTAGGGTTTTTACTCCCCTAACATGATGGGCATGATCATGGGTAATTAAAATTCCCTTAAGGTAATAAGAATTATCTTCTATCACTCTTATAACTTTTGGATCTATGGTACCCGGATCTATTATAAGTGCTTCTTTTGTTTCTTCTATACCCAATAAATAACAATTACTGAAACCGGATGGGCAGTAACTAAAATATAGTCTCATCTGTGAATGTCCATTTCAAAAATAGAGTCCCTTGTATTGGATGATTTATAGGATACCGATTCCCGTCTTGTTCTCCAAAAATTTGCTCTTTGCAAATTGCAGTCAATAAAATCGGAACGTGCAATATTTGCATCTATAAAACGGCTGTTGTAAAGGTTACTGCCGTTAAATGTGGAATCGGTAATTAAAGCTCCTCCAAAATTTATATTCACAAGTTCTGAACCTTCAAAAGTAGAATCGCGTATTGTCGCTCCTGCCATGGAGATAAATTGCATATCACTGTTGGAAAAGTCACAGAAACTTAATGTAGTAAAATCGAAGAAGGTAAGCCGCATTTCTGTTTCTGTAAAAAGGCACATGGAAAAAGTTGCGCCGGAGAAGTTGCAGCCATAAAACTGTCTCTTGGAAAAATCTACTCCCTCAAAGTGCAGTCCCTGTGCCGAAATATCTTTTACATATTTTTCGTTCAAAATAAATTCAGTTAACCTTAGTGCATCATCATGGGAGTTGGCTGAGTGTATGGCACAGAGAGCAGAGCCTGTAATTGCAGGGCGTCCGCAGCCTGCTGCGCAGCTATTAAGTACAAACATTGTCTTTAGTATAGAGTATTGTTCTTATATTGAGTAGTAAGCTTTAATATAGTAAAATAAGCAATGTGCTGGTATTGCGGAACCGCTATTGAAGATGAAGAGCCTATAGGCAGAACACTCAAATGTATTGACTGTGGTAAGGATCTGCGTTCCTGTAAAAACTGCCGTCATATAGCTCCTTCCGGCTGCAGGGAAAGCAGTGCAGAAAAATTAAATGATCTTGAAAGGGCAAATTTTTGTGATTGGTTTTCTTTAAACCCTAAATTAAAAGAAAAAACTGAAGGAGATAACAAGGCCAAAAATGCTGCCAGTGCGGCAAAAACGGCTTTTGATAATCTTTTTAATTAAGGTGGAATTTTATGGAGGAAAGGCCTGTTATTTTTCTCGATTCGGGAATAGGCAGCATCCCTTATGCACATTTTTTCCATTTAAGAAATAAAAACGTAAAACTTATTCTTGTAGCTGACAGAGCCAATTTTCCATATGGCTCAAAGTCCAAAGAAAAATTAACAGAGCTTTTGCTTTCTCTGGTTAATGAGCTCATAAAAAAATTTAACCCCATGCTTTTGGTAATAGCCTGTAATACTGCAACAATTTCTGCCATAGAAGCACTTAGAACTAAATTCCCCAATTTACCCATGGTAGGCACTGTACCGGCAATAAAGCCGGCTGCCCTGTTTTCCGGGAAAAGGACTATTGGAGTGCTTGGTACTCAGAGGACAGTTGAAGATCCTTATATAAATGAACTTGCATTACAGTTTGGAAAAGACTGCAGGCTTATAGCAAAAGCAGCTCCGGAGCTGGTAGAATTTATAGAACACAGCTGGTATAAGGCAGACAGGGAGGAGAGGCTGAATACTGCAAGATACTGGGTGGATTTTTTTTGTAAAGAGGATTCAGATACTTTGGTTTTATCCTGCACACACTTTCTTTTACTAAGAGAAGAATTTAAATTATGCGGTAAAGATAAAGCTGTAGAAATTTTTGATTCCCTTGAGGGGGTTGTCAAACGCACCGAATTTCTTTTGCCCGGTAATGTATCTTTGCCCGATGTTCAAGAGCCGCCGCTAATGATGATCACGGGAAAAGAGGAGCCGCATGCTGCCTGGGAAGATATTTGCTCATTTTTTGGGTTTTCCTTTGGCGAAAACATAATTATCCCATGAAAGCACTTGTTATAAGCAGTTCAAAAAATATTTTTAAGGTTAATCTCCTGGAAGGCGGCAAGGCAGGGGAGCCGCTTGAATGCAGAATAAAAGGAAAAATACTTAAAGGGGTGGAGGGTTTTTATAACCCACTGGCACCCGGTGATATTGTGGAAATAGACGAAGAAAAAGGGCTTGTTCTTGAACTTTTGGAAAGGAAAAATATGTTCAGCCGCTTTAACCAAAAGGGGCAAAAACCGCAGCTGCTTGCCTCTAATGTCGATCTTGTACTCTGTGTGTGCAGTGTAGATTCACCTCCCTTTAGGCCGCGCTTTTTGGACAGGGCTTTATTACAGGCAGAGGCTATGGAAATTCCTTCTGTTATAGTATGCAATAAGTATGATCTTTGTGAAAATATGGATATAGATATAGAAGAAAGGCTTTCTGATTTTGAACGTTTAGGATATCCTGTCTTCCGTATTTCGGTAAAAAATAATATTGGTCTTGATAGCTTAAAAGACTTTATAAGCGGAAAATTTTCATTACTAATGGGACAGTCAGGTGTAGGAAAGTCCAGTCTTGTTAATTTTTTAATACCTACACTCTTATTAAAAACAAGGGAGGTAAGTGACAAATTTAACCGGGGGAGGCATACTACAACACAGCCTGTATTGTATGAGGTTCCCGGAATACAATGCGGTACAAGGATAATTGACACACCAGGCATAAGGCGCTTTGTCCCATACGGTATAGAGAGTGAAGAAATAATTTATTATATGAAGGAATTTGCCCCCCTGGCAGGAAAATGCAGTTTTGGTTTATCATGCAGTCATGAAAGTGAAAGAGGCTGTAAAATTATGGAAGCTGTCAGCGCCGGTGTAATTCATGAAGATAGGTATGAGAGTTTTTTAAGAATCAGGGAAGAACTCTCAGGTAAAAAGGAATATCCTGATAATGACTAAAAAGAAACATCATGAATGATAAAACCTTTAAATTGCTTGAATTTGACATAATACGCACTCAGACAGCCAACGCTGCATTAAGCGAAGAAGCTAAAAATTTAATTCTCAAGGAAGAACCTTTTATTGATAAAGAAGGGATAAATAAACAAAAATTACTTGTGTCAGCAGTAATGGACAGGTTTTCATTTTTGGGGGGAGAAATCAGCGAAGAGCTGCCTGCTATTTTAGAGATACTGCCCAAGCTTGATCTTGAAGGTTTTGTTCCTGAACTCTATGAATTTTATGCAGTAATGATTTTTATTTTAAGAGCAGAAAATTTAAGGCAATGGCTAACTAAATATTTTAAAAATCCCCTGCTTCCCGGCAATGAGGAAGGGTTAATCGACAAAAAACAGTTGCTGCTGAGTGAAATTGCATCCGCTCTTCCTGACTGTAAGGACATAGCCGCAGAGATAAGCAAAATAATAGATAGGGAAGGAAAGTTAAGGGATCTCCCCGAGCTGCGCGCTATAAGAAGAAGAATACAATCCCTTCAAAAAGATATAGAGACAGCCGGCTACCGTTATGCCAAATCGGAAGAAACGAGGAAAATGCTGCAGTCAGAAATTCCCTCTTTACGGGACGGCCGTATGGTTCTTGCGGTAAAGGCAAATTTCCGCGGGAGGATAAGAGGCATAGTTCATGAAGTATCATCGACAGGACAGACTGTCTTTATAGAGCCGGAAGAAGTAGTAGAAAAAAATAATGAATTATTAATAGAGAATAGAAGGCTCGAAGCAGAGATACGCCGTATACTAAGAGAATTATGCGAAAGAGTCAGGCCGGAAGCAGGAGTGTTAAGGGATTACCACAGCATAATTTTATACCTTGAAACAATAAGGGCAAAGGCGCGTTACTCATACGAAAGAAAGTATATCTTTGCAGAAGACAATGGCTCATTGGTATTAAACAAGGCAAGGCATCCCCTTCTTGGAAGAAATGCAGTTCCCCTGGATCTATACATGGCAGAGGATATAAGAACTGTAATAATTACAGGTCCCAATACGGGCGGGAAAACTGTCGCTTTAAAAACATTGGGACTTCTAGCAATGATGAACCAGTTTGGCCTTGCCCTGCCTGTAGATGAAAATACCTATCTCCCTCTTTTTGACGGAATATATGCTGATATTGGAGATGAACAGTCAATAAGTCAGTCCTTATCTACTTTTTCATCTCACATGACAAATATAGCGGATATTGTTTCAAATACTACAGAAAATTCACTGGTACTGCTTGACGAGCTGGGTTCCGGCACAGACCCGGAAGAGGGCAGTGCCATTGCCATGGCAATACTGGATTACTTTATAGAAAAGAAATCACGTTTAATTATTACTACCCATCATGGTATTTTAAAGAATTACGGATACACAAGAAAAGGTGTAGAAAATGCATCCATGGAATTTAACAGCAAAACACTTTCGCCTACCTTTAAAATAGTAATGGGTATACCCGGCGAAAGCCGTGCTTTGGACATTGCCTACAGAAATGGTTTCCCAAAAAATATTGTAGACAATGCCAGAACTTATCTGGACGATGAACGCTCTGATGTTTCTGCTTTAATTGCAGGTCTTAAAGAAAAGCATCGCGAGCTGGATCAGGCTGTTAAGCAAGGTAAGATAGAAGAAGAAAAATTACAGGAGGAACGCCGGAACGCAGATCTAAAAGAGTTAAGATTAAAACAAAGGGAACTTCAATTAAAGACAGAAGCAGCAGGCAGTCTTAAAAAACTTCTGGAGGAAAGCAGAAAAATATTGGAAAACCTTGTAAGGGAAGTTAAAGAGGGAGACCTAAGCAGGGAGAAAACACTAAAAGTAAAAGAATTTTTATCAGATCTGGAAGCTTCTGTAAAAAAGGAGGATGAAGCTTTAGCAGAAGAACAACGTAATTTACTAAAGGAAAAAATTCATAATGAAAATTCCCAAAGAGATAAAATAAATGAAGATGCACAAAAAATTACCCCGGGACTCGATGTGCTTGTAGGTGAAGCAAAACGTCCCGGTAGGATAATACGCCTTGATAAAAAAGCCGGCGATGTAGAAGCAGCTTTTTGGATAGTGGAAGTAGGCTCTTTAAGAATGAGCATCTGTGAAACTGATATAAGCCTTGCTATAAATAATAAAGTTACAAAAAGCACATCCTGGGCGGCAGACCTCGCCCCTCAGGCTCCGGTCTTTTTGGAGCTAAAAGTTTTAGGCATGCGCCTTAACGAAGCATTGGAAGCTTTGAATAGGCAGATAGACTCTGCAATGATGAATGGATTAAAAGAATTTGCCGTAGTACATGGCAAGGGAGACGGTATTTTAAGTAACGGAGTACAAAACTATTTAAGAAATGATCCCCGCATTAAAAAGTTTCATTTTTCCAGACCGGAGATAGGCGGTCATGGGAGAACTGAGGTAGTGCTGTTATAAATCTTCTGTAACAAGCTTATTTTTCTCTTTATCAAGTCTTATTCTTACCTTTTTAAGAGGTTCAGTAACATAAAGTGCGGTGTTGCAAATTTCTATTAAAGTGCCGGGGACTATTTCGCCTGTTATTTCTACAATAGCATCCTCATGGTGCATCATGCTTTCCAAGAGATGGGTTATTTCTGTTTGGGTTTTTTTCTGATCTTCTTCAAGTTTTATTAAAGCTTCCTGCAGTTTTATTTTTTTCTCATCCGTACTTGTTTCCATTAATTCTTTCAAACGTCTTATTTGTATGGATAACATTCTTAGTCTGCCGTTGCGTCTTTCTTTTCCCTGTTCTTTGGTGAAATCCACACCGCAGTGAATATGGGCTGCTTTTCCTGTTTTCTTTCCAAGACCTCCTGCAAGCAGACCTTTTATTGCATAAATTTCTCCGCCTATTATTCTTCCCTTTTCACTCATTTGTATATTTTCCATAGTGTAAATTTTTGAATTTATTATTTCGCTGTCTACACTAACTGTTTTCCTGCAGGCAACAAGACAATTTTCTATAAATTTTGTTTTTAGGTTTCCCCCCACTTTTACTATTGCCTGTCCTTTCCCTATAATTCCGCCTGCTACATTTAAATCGCCTTTGGAACTTGCATTGGAAACATCAAAGGTCTGCTTTATAACAATATTACCACCTGAATAAATTTTAAAACCATCAGAAACGGGGCCTTCTATAAATACATCACCGGGAAAAGAGATATTGCCTGTATGATAATCTACCGGTCCTTTTATTATTAGGGTATTATTTACAGCAATAGTTCCTTTTGAAAGAACCAATTGACCATCTATAGTGGATACTAAAAATTTTCCATCCATTATTGTATTTTCCCCGGGACTTACACTTTCCGGTTTCATTACTCTATAATTTATTGCTTCACCAAGAACATTAATTCCGTTTTTTCCCGGTCTTCTTGATTTTAAGACCGCCAGAGCCTGTCCTTTTTTTACTATAATAAATGGTGAACGTACTCTGTGATCTATTCTATGCTTTGTTGTAGACACTTCTTTTTTTCTGTCCAGGTAAGGGTTTCTCTGAAGATGTTCCGGAATTTCATGTACAGGGGGGGTACCCTTTGCAATAGGTACATCAAATACTTCAAGGTGTTCATTTGTACATTTTCTATAAGCCTCAAACAGCTGGCTTTTATTTATGCCAAATATGACTTTGTATTCATCCAGTATCATTCTAATGTAGTTTCTGCTGATTGGTCTGCCGTTGAATTTTGAAGGGTAAAAATCGCCCCTAAGCTCCAAATCGTCATCCAGAAAGCGGAGAACGATTTTTCCATCGTTTTCATTAAACGAATCCAGAGTTAAAAGCTTTTCCATACATATATTATCGTTATTTTTCCATTTATACTTCAATTTTAAGAGCTTGATAAATTCATGTATTTTATGTATAATTATGCATCATTTATACGGAGCTGAAATGAAGGAAAGGCAAGACCGTCTTGAGAAAATCCGTAAAATAATAACCAACAATAAAATAAGGTCTCAAGATTCCCTTATGGAATATCTAAATAAAGAGGGAATTGTTGTTACCCAGGCCACCTTGTCAAGGGATTTAAAACTACTAAAATGCGGTAAAATATCTGATGGGCAGGGAGATTACCTGTATTCCCTTGCTGCTGATAATTTTCGCTTTGATGCTGAACCGGCATATATACAGGATTTCTTAAAAGGCTACATTTCTATTGAATGGTCTGGTAATATTGTTCTTGTAAAAACCTACTCCGGTCATTCTGATCCTGTAAGCCTTGCCCTGGATAACATGGATCTAAATGAAATAATCCTGGGAACCATTGCCGGCAGAGATAATACGGTAGCAGTTATTCTGCGTGAAGGAAAAAAGGGAGAAGATTTTTTAAAGCGCCTTAAGGAAATTATTCCTGAACTCTAATATTATGGAGGTAAATATGAAGTATATCGATTTTGATAAAACAGCATCTTACAGCAAACTGGAGGCTTTGGCAAAAAAGGCTGGCGCCATAGAGCCAAGAGCTTATTTAAGCAAGGAAAGAATACAAAAGTGCAGTATTCCCATGTGTGCACTTAATGAAGAAGCTTTAATTTACAACTGTGCAGGGAAGCTTATAAGCGATGAATGCCTTGCTCTTTTACAGGATCTATCAAATGAACAGGAACTAATACAAAAATACAAAGCTCTTATTGATGGAGAAATTATTAATACAGGGGAGAGCAGAATGGTGCTTCATCATTTAATGAGGAGCCCTGATGCAAAAACATTAAACGGAAAGCAGCTTGATTATAATGGCAGGGATCTTGGAAAGTTTTATCTTAATGAGCTTGAACGTGTGTATGTTTTTGCAGAAAAAGTTCGATCCGGTGAAATAAAAACAGCCGGAGGGAAATCTTTTAGCGCTTTTTGCCAGATAGGTATAGGAGGATCTGACCTTGGTCCAAGGGCACTTTCCATTGCACTGGAAAACTATGCCATCACAGAGGGAGAAAAAACTTTTAGGGCGGAATTTATCTCCAATGTAGATCCTGATGATCTTTCCAAAGTAGTTTCCACCCTTCCTTTGGATGAAACACTTTTTATACTTGTATCAAAAAGCGGAACCACACAGGAAACGCTTACAAACGAACTTTTTGTTAAAGATAAATTAAAGAGTGCAGGACTAGACCCTTCCAAACACATGCTTGCTGTTACAAGTGAAACAAGTCCCCTTGCGAATAATCCGGGTTACCTTGATTCCTTTTATTTTGATGATTTTATAGGAGGAAGGTATTCTTCTTCCTCTCCTGTAGGCGGAGTAATTTTATCTTTAGCATACGGCAGCAAAATTTTTAAGGAATTTTTAATGGGGGCCCACAGTGCAGATAAAGCTGCCCTGGAGAGCGATGTTAAAAAAAATGCTGCACTCCTTGACGCGTTAATTGGTATATGGGAAAGAAACTTTTTATCTTATCCCTCTACTGCAATATTACCCTACAGCCAGGGACTTTCCCGTTTTCCTGCACATTTACAGCAGCTTGATATGGAGTCAAACGGTAAAAGTGTTAACAGGGATGGCAAGGCAATTTCTTATTCAACAGGGCCTGTAATCTTTGGCGAGAGCGGAACAAACGGTCAGCATTCGTTTTATCAGTTATTGCATCAGGGCAGTGATATAATTCCGCTGCAGTTTATTGGCTTTAAAAAGAGCCAAAGAAAAGACGACAGAACGATAGACGGCAGTGAAAGTCAGGCGAAACTTAATGCAAACCTTGCAGCACAGATCACTGCCTTTGCCTGCGGTAAAAGTGATGCCAATGCCAACAAGAATTTTACCGGTGGAAGACCAAACAGTTTAATTTACGGGCAAAGGCTTACCCCCTTTAATCTGGGTGTTCTTCTTGCACATTACGAAAACAAGGTTATGTTTCAGGGCTTTATCTGGAACTTGAACAGCTTTGATCAGGAAGGGGTGCAGCTTGGAAAAGCACTTGCCGGTAAAATTCTTAAAAAGAACGAAAGCGGCAGTTCCGGCGATTTAGTTCTGGATTCTTACGGGGAGCTGCTTGGGATTTAAGAGCATAGTGCTTCTGCGTATCTTGCCAAAAAACGGAAATTTTCCGGTGTAAGCCGAAGATGATTATCTTTTGGGCTGTTAAGTGTAAGCCATGTTTGGGGAATGGCTTTGCTTTTTTTCCTTTCGCCGGCTTCTGCATTTATTAAGGTATGCCCAAAATCCGGATTTTTTTTGAGTTCTGCGTTAAGCGCTAGATATTCTTTTTGCGGCAGAACTGTAATTGTCTGGGCTGCAAGACCGGCACGAAAGAAGCCGGCATCTTCTGAAAAAGGAAGCGGGGCAAAATATGCATTAAGGTTTTTCTGCTCTTTCGCTGTATTATATGCCTTGTTACGCAGTTCTGTCAGGGATTTTTCAATTTTTCTGCCGCTGCTCTTTCTGTTTAAAAGGTAGTCGAGAGTTGTAGATATTATTATTGAATCTCCTGTACCCACTGCATCAAAGCAAAAGATCATTGAATTATCCATTTTTATGTTTTTTATACCCTTTGCAAGGGTATAGGAACCCTGTTTTAAGATGCTTTCTCCCGGTAATAGTTCTTCCTTGTCCGTAAAAATTATCAACCAGTTAGTTTCCCCCTTTTTTGTAAGCTTTATGGCTGCCTCTATTAATATAAAAACAGCGGCACTGTTATCATTTGCTCCGGGACTTCCTGCTGCCCTGTCATAATGTGCTGTAAGAATTACAGGGATTCTTTCAGTTGCTTTTTGTAATTTTATGGAGGGAGCTTTAACAATAAAATGCTTGTTACCTGCAATTTCTGCTACATCATGTTTAAGCTTGCTTTTTTCAAGAATTGCTTTTAATACAATAAAACGATCTGCTCTAAGAGAGGTAAATTCCATAAAGTTTTGCCATGGAAAAGTACTGTAATAGCTCTTAGTCATTATTTTTCCCGGAGAATAAAAGCTCAGATAGTTTGGAAAAGAAATTTTCAAAAAACCAAAAAAATCTGCTTTTTGTATTTCCATACCTGTTTGAAAAATCTTCTACAGCTTCCTTCACAGGATATTCCATGCCATGATCTTTTTTTAGGTAATACCAATGCTGAATTATCCAAACATAAAGATCACCAAGGCTTCTTCCGGGAAAATTGGCACTTATATTTTCTTCTTTTATTATTTCTATAATTGGAATATAGACAAAATGAAACCAGGAAATTAAGGCTTCTTCAAAAGGGATTTCTTCTTCCTGATTTTGATTTAAAAAATACTTATGTACCTGTATATGATTATATATTTCATCATAACGTCCCGGTTGTGTAAAATTAAGCTCGTAACCTGTAAGTTCTGCAAATGATGTTTTTTCATAAAACATTTTTTTTTCATAAGCTATTACAGAGGCTGAAAGTTCTTCGGTTGTCATGGAGGGGGTAATTTCTATTTCAGTGGAAAGGCTAATTACTTCTGCATCAATTTCTTCCGCTCCCTGGTAACGTGCAACAGATACCCTGTGATTCCCATCCCTTACAAAGTATACTCCCCCCAGTTCATAAAGTCTTATTGCAGGGAGAGAAACATCCCTTAATCTGGCCCTGTCTATGCTTTCCCAGCGGCTCCTCATAAATTCGCTGCGGGGGAAAAAGTATCTGTTAAAATCCCTGTAACGCCCCTCGCTTCCTATAATTTTTTTTATGGGAACTTCCTGCATACCGCGATAAATTTCGCTTCTTGGTTTTAAGATTTCCTTTACTGTGTTAAACGAAAGTAAATTATCCCTTGTGGCTTCCATAAAATTGGATATTTTGGAAAGCATGGCTTTGTTTCTTGCACGGTTAAAATCATGTTCCGCCTGTGCGTAATCATCCAGGTTGTAGCTACTTTTCATCATTTTTTCCTGTATCAATGATGTAGTGACTAAAGGCATTAATTACAAGAGTATCGTGATACTTGCTTGTTCTTATGGCAGAATAATCATAAAGATGTATATGTCCATGAACCAGGTATTTTGGTTTAAATACCTTCATAAACCAAAGAAAAATTTTAAACCCCTTATGACAGAGGTCTTCCTTATCATGTATTCCATAGGGAGAAGCATGGGTTAAAAGAATGTCCAAAAATCTCCCTTTAAAAATCCTGTTCACCAATAAAGAAGGAAGGAGTTTTAAAATTTTCATTTTCATCTGAAAATCGGTAAACTGGTTTTCCCCCTTGTTATACTTCATGGAACCGCCCAATCCTGCAATAATAAGTCCTTCTTCTTTTTTTATTTTTGAATCTATATAAGTTGCACCGTAGGGATGCATATCAAGTTCATTCCTGTCGTTTACCTCATATGCTGAAGGTCCGTCTTTGTAGTATGAGTACATCTCTGTATGGTGGTTGCCAAAGACAAAAAGCACAGGCTTGTTTAATGTTGACATTATAAAGTCAAGATAATCCATAGGGAGATCTCCTGCAGCCAGAACCA
>Ga0099364_10005580_pt1 | contig 18621 bp, 15 predicted proteins | sample TergutTh196P3_FD_73070 | JGI IMG/M metagenome (GOLD analysis project Ga0099364, IMG submission 73070) | Microcerotermes parvus P3 segment gut microbial communities from Pointe-Noire, Republic of the Congo - Th196 P3 | ecosystem: Host-associated > Arthropoda: Insects > Digestive system > Gut ...
GCAAAAATGGTACTCGAAGAATCAATTTTCGAGCCGCCGGCTACCATACGCAGGGCAGAGATCAATTTAGACAAGGCTGAGCGCCAGCTCGAACAGGCGATGGCACAATACGGGCTTAGGGTACAGCAACATAGAGTGAACATGATTGACGCCCAAATACGCCTTGATCGCCAAACGCGACAATATGAACAGATGCAAGATATTCTCAGAGGTTTTACCATCCGGGCGCCCAAACAGGGAATGGTGATCTACCGCCGCGACAGGATGGGACAAAAACGCAGAACCGGATCGTCCATCAATGCATTCGACAATGTCATCGCCACCCTGCCTGATCTCTCGGTGATGCTTTCAAGAACTTACGTCAACGAAATAGATATCAGCAAAGTGAAGCGGGGACAAGAAGTGCGCATCGGCATTGACGCTTTTCCCGAAAAAAAATATACAGGCATAGTAACGCAGGTTGCCGATATTGGCGAACAGTTAGCCAATACTGACGCAAAGGTGTTTGAGGTGATGATAGAGATCAACGAGTCCGATCCCATCTTACGTCCATCTATGACATCAAGTAATTCCATATCAATCAGCATTTTACGAGATGTTACTTTCGTTTCGGTTGACGCCATTTACAGTCAGGACAGTATACCATATGTATACAAAACCAATCAAACCAAGCAAATCGTTGTTTTGGGTGAAGCAAATGAAAATCAAATCATTATCGAACAAGGTTTAACAGCCGGCGATAGGGTTTACGTTTCTACGCCCGAAAATTCTGTCACATGGAAAATGGTAGGCGAAGAACTTATCCCCATCATTAGGGAGCGCGAGTTGCAAAAGAAAAAAGAAAGAGAAGAAGCCGAACGTCAGGCTGCAGAAGAGACTAGAAGACCTCGTCGCGCAGGTGGAGGCGGCTTTGATCCTAACCAGCAAGGCGGCGGAGGCGGTCAAATGCAAGTTAGAGACCCGCGTCAAGGCGGAGGTCAACAAGGCGGAGGTCAACAAGGCGGCGGCGGTGGCGGTGGCCAAAGAGGCGGCGGACGTTAATCTATTGTAGTAGAAATTTATAAACTGAACAAAAGATGCGTTTTTTCAAAAGATACATGCATGATATACAGATTGCCGTCGAATCCATCCTTTCCAACAAACTCCGATCGGCGCTGACCGCGCTGGGAATTATTTTCGGCGTGGCGGCAGTCATCAGCATGATGGCAATAGGCAACGGCGCCCAACAGGAAATTCTTGAACAAATCAAAATGGTTGGGGTGAACAACATCATCATCACCCCTGTCTTGCCGCAGGACGAAGAAGAAGGCGGCGGCGATTCCGAAGAAACCGTCGGCAAAAAATTTTCACGCGGACTGACCATGGCTGACGCCGAAGCGATACAAACGATGGTCTCGTCGGTGAAAATGCTCAGCCCCGAAATATCCATCAACTCGTTTGCCATCCAGAGCGGAATACGCCAACAGGCAAAATTGGTAGGCGTTTCAAAAGAGTTTTTCCAATTGTACGACCTGCCGCTCAGTCATGGTACAATATTTAACGAAACACATGAAGAAATCGGGGATGCCGTTTGTATTATAGGCGCCAATATCCGCAGCCGTTTTTTCAATCAGGTCGACCCTATCGGCGAATACATCAAATTCGGCAATGAATGGTTGAAAGTAATCGGCGTACTCGAACGCAACATCATCTCCGTTACCGGACACCAACAGACAGGAGTGAACGTGATCAACGATAACGTGTATATTCCCGTCAAAACCATGCTGCGGCGCTACAGAGACCGCGCATTGATCAACCAGCGCTCTATGAGCGACGCCATGCGACGCGGCGGCGGCGGGTTTATGATCGCGTCCACGCCCGCTAACGAAACAGCAAGGAACTATCACCAGTTGGACAGGGTAGTGGTGCAAGTAAAAGAAAGCGAGCAAATTACGCCAACAGTTGAACTGCTCAGTCGCATGTTGTTGCGCAGGCACTCCGAAGTACAAGACTTTGAAATTACCGTGCCGGAACTTCTGCTCAAACAACAACAGCGCACAAAAGAGATTTTCAACATCGTTTTGGGCGCTATTGCAGGTATTTCGCTGCTGGTGGGCGGAATCGGCATCATGAACATTATGTTCGCGTCGGTAATGGAACGTATCAAGGAAATAGGTACGCGCATGGCAATTGGCGCCAAAAAAATGGACATCATCGTCCAATTTCTCTCTGAAGCAGTACTGATCAGTGTCACAGGCGGAATGATCGGCGTAATGCTGGGCGTATTGGCTTCATGGCTGATTACCCAAATTGCTGACATCCTCACCATTGTGTCGTTCACCTCAGTGATTGTTTCATTTTTTGTGTCGGCAACCATCGGCGTTATTTTCGGGTATTCGCCCGCCAAGCGAGCATCCGAAAGAGACCCGATAGAATCTTTACGGTATGAGTAGTTTCGGGTTTCGGGTTTCGAGTTTCGAGTTTCGGGTTTCGGGTTTCGAGTTCAATTAATCAATTAATCAATTATTTTTAAAGATGAATCGTAAATTTTTGTTTTTCGCAAGTATGTTTTTGATGGCGGTAAATCTGCAAATGCAGGGACAACCGACTACCACGTTCACATTGACGTTGGAGGATGTGGTTGAAATGGCAAAACGTCAATCGCCGCAGGCAATACAGGCAAGGCACGCCTTTCGTGCCGCCTATTTCAGCAACATGAGTTACAAGGCAACCTTCCTGCCTAAACTTACCCTGACCTCTGAGCCCACCGAGTGGGACAAATCAATACGAACTATTTTAAGTGTTGACAGCGAAGGTAATGTAAACACTCGGGAGGCAAGGGCAAACACTTTTACGTCAACAGCAGGCTTGGCTCTTTCGCAAAACATTGGTCTTACGGGAGGAAGTATCTCATTAGGCAGCGAATTTAAGCGTTCACAAAATTTTCTGGAAGGAAATTCCGATCTGGCAACTCAATTTACCACCACTCCTGTTCGTTTGTCGTTCAGACAGCCTTTGAACGGCTACAACGAATTCCGCTGGAGAAAGCAAATCGAACCGTTGCGCTACGAAGAAGCAAAGCAAAGCTATATTGTGCAAATGGAAGCCGTAGCTTGGAGAGCTGTCCAGATGTTCTTTAACCTGGCAATAGCGGAGCAGAACGGAAAGATAGCAGAAACAAATATGGCAAACCAACGAGAACTGTACACCATTGCGAGAGGTCGCCACCAACTCGGGAATATTGCCGAAGACCAACTACTGCAAGTACAATTGAGGTACTTGCAGTCAGAAAGCAGATTGAATACCTCCGAAGTGCAAATCCACAGTAGCTTGAGCCAGTTGCGCTCATTTCTAGGGTTTAATGAAAATGTAGAAATTAAATTGTTGATAGAAACGGCAGTACCCAATTTTCAAGTGAATTACGAAGAAGCATTGACTATGGCGCTGACAAGAAATCCTGATATTATCGCGTTCAACCGGCAAATACTTGAGGCTGAAAGAGAAGTTTCACTATCCAAATCGCAAACAGGTATTTTATTAGATTTAAACGCTTCGTTCGGGACAAACAGAGCAGGATATACTTTTGGCGACGCCTATTCGCGCCCCTTTGACGATCGCGAAGGAATCAACCTGCGTATCACAGTGCCGATTCTCGACTGGAGCGAAGCGCGGAACCGTTACCGAAATGCCCAATCGCAGTTGGAAGTGCAGCAAGCACGGATTCAACAACAGGAAATGGATTTCAGGCAGGATGTGTTTCTGGAAGTGATGCAATTTAACATGCAGGAAAATCAAGTGCGTCTTGCAGCCTTACAAGACACCATCGCACAACAAAGTTTTGATGTTGCTTACCAGCGCTACATGATCGGTAAAGGGAACATTACGGAACTGAACATCGCCGACACCGAAAAAGACCAAGCCAAAGTAGGCTGGATGGAACAATTGCAAAGATACTGGACTTTTTATTATACCATTCGCCGCTTGACTTTATTCGATTTTGAGAACAACAAACCTTTAGAAGAAAACTTTGACCAGATTATTGGGGATTAGTTTTCAGTTTTCAGTTTTCAGTTTTCAGGGTAGAGGCGTACTTGCAGTCGCCCGTTTCGAGTTCCGGGTTCCGGGTTTCGGGTTTCGGGTTTCGAGTGAATTTTTAATTTTTAATTCTTAATTCTTAATTGTTATGAGGTTTTTTGCAGCGTTTGCTTTTTCAGGATTGTTTTCGGCTCATTTGCATGGGCAAACGGCGCCAAACGTAGTTGTCATCCTGCTCGACGATATGGGCTATGGCGACCTTAGCGTTACCGGAGCCGCCGGTTACAAAACCCCAAATCTCGACCGTATGTGCGTTGAAGGTATGCGGTTTACGAATTTTTATTGTCCGCAGGCTGTGAGCAGCGCTTCGCGGGCGGGCTTGATGACGGGTTGCTATCCTAACCGCATCGGTTTTTCCGGCGCGCTCGGACCCGGAGCAACCACGGGCATAGCAGACAGCGAAGAAACCATTGCCGAACTGCTCAAGAAAAAGGGGTATGCCTGTAGCGCCATCGGTAAATGGCATTTGGGGCATCTGCCGCAATTCCTGCCTCTGCGTCACGGATTCGACGAGTACTACGGGCTGCCGTATTCCAACGATATGTGGCCCTTTCATCCGCAAAATCCCAGAGCCTATCCGCCCCTGCCCATGATTGAAGGCGACAAAGTGGTCAATCCCGAACTGACAGCCGCCGACCAGGAACAAATCACCACCCAGTATACCGAAAGGGCGGTGCGCTTCATCGAGCAAAACAGGAACAAGCCCTTTTTCCTGTATTTGGCGCATTCCATGCCCCATGTTCCCCTGTTCGTATCCGACAAGTTCAAAGGTAAGAGCGAGCAGGGTTTGTATGGCGATGTGATGATGGAAATAGACTGGAGCGTGGGAGAGATTTTGAACGCATTGGAAAGAAACGGGATTGACAAAAATACGCTGGTCATTTTTACTTCCGATAACGGACCCTGGATCAACTACGGCAATCATGCAGGCTCAACCGGCGGGCTGCGCGAAGCCAAAGGAACGATTTACGAAGGCGGACAACGGGTGCCGTGTATCATGCGCTGGACTGAAAAGATTCCTGCCGGTACGATATGCAACCGTTTGGCGTCATCCATTGACCTGTTGCCCACAATAGCCCGCCTTTGCAACGCGCCTTTGCCCTCGCTGAAAATTGACGGCGTAGACATCACCCCGTTGATGCTGGGCGACGAAACAGCCAACCCGCGCGAATATTTCCTGTACTATTACCACAGAAACAGTTTGGAAGCCGTTCGTAACGACCGCTTCAAATTGGTTTTGCCGCATTTGGGACGCACCTACGCCGGATTCCAGCCCGGAAACGACGGACAAGCCGGACAGGTCAACGAACGACATCAGGAAAACTTTGCATTGTACGATCTGCGTCGCGACCCCGGCGAACGATACGATGTCCAAAGCCAATATCCCGAAGTGGTAGCAGAGCTGCTGAAATTAGTAGAAGCCGTCCGCAACGATCTGGGCGATGATCTGGTTGGACGCGAAGGAAGCGGGAGAAGAAGGATAGGGAGTTTGGAAATGAGGCGCTTAGTTTTCAACACTCTCCTCAATCTTTGAGTTTATTCGCATAATAGCCTCTGTAAGTTGTTCTTCGGGCATGATGATATTGAAATCTTCCCAAAAATTGGCGTCGTATACGTAGTTGGTTTCGGAGAGAATATTGCGCGTGGGCTGGCTTTCACGTACAGGGAAGCGTTTGGCATTGAGCGTGTCGATATTGCAGGTAGCCATCTCGAACCAAGTATGTATCGTGGATGCGCCGGCAAGGAATTTTTTCTTTTTTATTTTGAAAATAAGGTCGCCGCGCGTGTAGTTCACATAATATTTCCCGTTCCAATGCTGGTAGGTTACGGTGTAGCTCGCTTCCTGCGGACTGATTTCTACGTTTTTGCTTTGTTTTACAACGAGCATCGACTGCGCCTGACTGATGTATTCGGGATGAATTTGGAAACGTGCGCGCAGTAATGCAAAATTTTCTTCGTCGATGTACAGTTCGCCCTTGTACAGCGGTCCTATGATGCCGGGTTTTTGTTCAAAAGCGACTACATGCGCTAATCTTTCGTTGGTGACCGCCATCGCTATTTTCGTGTAATGGAACATGTTTTCATCGTTAAGAATGAGGAAATCAGGCGTATTCTTGATAATATCGAGCATCAGGCAGGCGTCCACGCCGGCTTTCATTTTCATCGTCAATGTGTCGTTGAGTTGCTGGTTGCTGATCGTCCGCATTTTTACCATCTTTACCTGATCTGTTTGTAGGCTGCCGAAACCGGTTTTGTACATGCGAAAAACGGCTTCGGTGATGTTGGCGATACCGCGTTTGCGATTCACGCCCTCGCGGTAAAACGTAGTCAGATAATAAGGTTCGTTGGCATAGTTGCGCGTTCGGGCATCCAGCATATCCTTGATGAGTTTCTGCGGATTCACTAAGCGAATGATCACTGCTTCGATCGGGATGTAACGTGTATCGAGGTAAACATCTGCTTTGCTTTCTGCCAGCAGGCTTACCGGTACGAATTGCGCCTGATAGCCGAGGTGCGAAAAATGGATGGAGGCGTTTTGCAGCGAATCGGGGACTTTGAGACGGTATTGTCCGTTTTGATTCGTCACTGTGCCTATTCCCATTTCTGCAATGCTCACAGTACAATAAGCAACCGGATCACCCGATTCGCGCTCTTTTACGGCGCCTTCAAGAGTGATATATACAGACGTTTGAGCGGGAGGTAGAGCGCCTCTGTCTGGGGCGGCGTCATCAGTTTTTTTGTAGAGCAGGATGTGTTTGCCAAATACCTTTGCGCGGATTTCCTTGTCGCCCGTAGCCTGAAGTATGGCGTCATTCATGGAATATAATCCGGAGCGTACCCTTACGGAACGGTTGCTGTTGATCATCTTACTGTCATACATGAACATATATCCCGACAGATCGGAAATAAGGTTCAATATTTCGTAGGTCGTTCCTCTCCGGTTGGGTAATTGTATACTTTGTTCGGGAAGATCATCGCTTTGCGCCCGCAATGGAAAGCAGGCAAGCAACAAGAAAACCGCCGGTAATACACAGGATTTTAGATTCAGACGCCCGGTTAATCTTTCGATCATATTTCTAAAGATATTTTTACTTCAAGTGCAAAGATACAATTTTTTCATATATTTGCACCATCTAAATTAACCAAAATATCCATATGAATACACATTCGTCACTTTCAAGGCGCAATTTTCTTGCCACATCAGGGGCGGCGCTTGCAGGTAGCACATTCGCCCATCCATTGGTTGAGGACAGAGACGCAGCGCGCCACGTCTCTACATTCGCCCGTCAAACGCCAAAAATGAAATTGGCTATGGTCGGCACAGGCTCTCGCGGCATCGGCATGTGGGGGCGCAGCTTGTTGCAACGTTATCCGGACAGGGTAGAGTTCGTCGGGCTGTGCGACAGTAATCCGGGGCGCGTGGAGATAGCCAAAGAACTCATCGGAACCAACTGCCGTACTTACAGCGACGTCAAGAATCCGATGTCGGCTTTCGAAAAGATGATCAGCGAAACCAAGCCCGATCTGGTCATCGTTACAACGGTAGATGCTACCCACGCCGATTACATTGCGCGCAGCATGGAGCTTGGCTGCAATGCGCTTACCGAAAAGCCGATGGTTACAGACGAAAAGCAAATACAGCAAGTGATTGACACAGAGAGGAAAACCGGCAAAAAAACACTCGTGGGTCACAATGCCCGTTATTCGCCGCATTGTACCAAAATGTGGGAATTGCTGCGAGAGGGAGAAATAGGTGAAATTACTTCGGTAGACTTAAACTGGTATTTGGATACCTCGCATGGAGCAGATTATTTCCGCCGTTGGCACGGAATCATCGAAAAAAGCGGTTCGCTATTGGTACACAAAGCCTGCCATCATTTCGACATGCTGAACTGGTTGATAGACAGCGACCCTGAATCAGTGTACGGAGCCGGTTCATTGGATTTTTACGGTAAAAACGGACCTTTCCGCGCTACAAATTGCCGTAACTGTCAAAACGCCCGTCAATGTCAATTCTACTGGCAAATAGAGCGTCCCGAAATGTCGCAAGAAATGCGGGACGCCGCAGGCATTAGCGCTTCGCAGACCTCGCAAATGACGCTACTGTATACCAGAAACGAACATCACGACGGTTACCTGCGTGATGGGTGCGTTTTCAGAAACGAAATCAATATTTTCGACAAGATGGCAGCCACCATCAAATACGCAAACGGCGTTCAGGTAGCCTATTCTCTCACCACCTATTCGCCGTATGAAGGATACCGTATTGCGTTTAACGGTACCAAGGGGCGCATCGACTCATGGATTCAAAGTTCCAACCCCACAACCGACGTCAGTTACAGCGAAATCGTTCTGTATAAAAATTTCTCAAGACGCCAGTACATTCCCATATCCAGAATTGCCGGATCACACGGCGGCAGCGATGATTTTCTGCGCGACCAGATTTTCAAACCCGGCACGCCCGACCCATACAGGCAACATGCCAATACGCGCGATGGCGCATTATCCTGCCTGATTGGAATCGCCACCCGCAACAGCATCATTTCGGGACAGGTTGTGAAAATTGCCGACCTGAGCTCTCTCATACCTCAAGCAAAAAAAGAATACCGACGGGACGTGTTGTAGTTTTCAGTTTTCAGTTTTCAGTTTTCAGAATATAGTTTTCAATTTTCAATTTTCAAATGAATAAGTTATCCGTTTTTTTAGTTTTTTTGTTTTTTTCGATGAGCGCATGCGTTCAAAACCCAAACCGGTTGTTGCAGGAGGATGCAACCCGTCCTTATTCGCCGTATCTGCTTCAGCGAGATACGCTCGACAACGGCTTTTCCAAAGGCTGGATGCCCCATTTTACCCCCAGTGAAGAGTTCTGGATTGATATGCACGTCCACCTGAAAGGAGTAGCAAATGCCGCCGAATTGAAAAGCCTGCTCGACGAGTGGTATGCGCGGCTTGACGCTTACCGGCTCGGCAAAATTGTTGCCATCGTCAATCAGGATCATCATTTTGAACTTTTTGGCGAAGCCTCCAAAAATGATTCGCGCTTTGCATGGATGTATCAACCCTCCATAGACGCGCCTTCGGTTGCCTTAGTGCGCGATGCCGTCAGCAATGGAGCCTGTGCCATCAAACTGCACAATGCCAGCATCATGCGTGGCATCACGCCGCGTCATGTGTACCAGAGCGATGAAATGCAGGCAATTTTAGCCTATGCCGAAACAGCAGATATTCCCGTGTTGTGGCACGTCACTCAGCGACACAGTTATTCGCCCTATCATGGCGGGGGACTTCATGCCTACTGGCAGGACGGATGGGATGCAGGCGTAGATTTTACCAACGAAGACCTGCTACAGGATGTACTGGCGCAAATGAGACGATACCCCAATCTGAAAGTGATTGGCGCGCATCAATTGCACGTGGGCATTGATCGTCTGGCAGCGCTTTGCAAAGAGTACAAAAACCTGTATATCGATTCCAGTTGCGGTATGTACCTGCGATGGGCTGACGAGTTTGTCGAGGCAGACCGCCTGCTGCTGCGCGATTTTGTAGAAACATGGTCAGAGCGCATCGTATTCGGTAGCGACGCCGACCTATACCCGGGCAATGTGGACGAATATGCCATTCAGGGCTATCTCTGTCATCCGCGTTTCTTTTTGAAACTGGGGCTCAGCGACAAAGCGCTGCAAGACGTGGCATGGCGCACGTCAAAACAGTTGTTCAAATTGGAATCAGTCAGCTCTGCCCGACGCGGAAACGTAAGACCTTAAAATCATTATAAATACATAAATCCAAAAATCATCATGAAAATAAAAGTTTATGAAAATCCTGCCGAACTGGGGAAAAATGCGGCGGCATACAGCGCAGAACTCATCAACGAAGCAATTGCCCGCAAAGGGTATGCGCGTATTGTCCTTTCAACGGGCGCTTCGCAATTCGATACCATTAATGCCTTAACTGAATCAGATATTGACTGGAGCAAGGTGGAAATGTTTCATTTGGACGAATACATCGGACTTCCGGAAAGCCATCCTGCAAGTTTTCGCAAATACTTGAAAGAGCGTTTTTTGAGCAAAGTAAATATCAAACAAGCCTATTTTGTGGATGGCGAAGACGATCCGCAAAAAGTAATCGCGTATCTGACCGCCGAAATACGGAAAGAACCGATAGACGTCGGGTTGATTGGCATTGGCGAAAATGCGCACATCGCTTTCAACGATCCCCCCGCCGACTTTGACACCAAAGAAGCGTTTATTTGCGTTGCATTGAACGATACGTGCAAACAGCAACAAGTCGGCGAAGGATGGTTCGCCACTATCGACGACGTGCCAAAAGTAGCCATTTCGATGTCGGTGCATCAAATCATGCAATGCCGGCGCATTGTTTCCTGCGTTCCTTATGCCGTCAAAGCAAAAGCAATCAAAGACACGCTGGAAAACCAGCCGACCAACATGATTCCCGCCACCATGTTGAAACAACATTCTGATTGGACGCTGTTCCTGGATAAAGATTCGGCTGCATTGATTGACGCCGGAAAATATTAGGAGCTCTGTTATCTATCCTTCCAATGACCTACCCCAAACAGATTTGGCTACGCCGATCCCGTTGGGTGGGGTGTCAAAAATGTGGCATTTATTTTAAAACACTTTCAAATTTTCATCGTAAATGACCACATTATCGCCTACTTGTTTAATGACCGCGATACCATTTTCCTTGCATTTGTTTTCAATATCTTCGTCAAAAACCATCGAAGCCAAACCAAGATATACTTTGTGGTTTTGGTATTCAGGAAATCTTTTTCTGAAAGGTTTAACTTTTTGCATCACCTTGTCTACGTGCTTATCGCGCACCCTGAATTTGACTTCGATGATGGCAACTGATTTTCCGTTGATTAAAATAATATCCAATTCGCCTCTTGTCCTATTATTTTCGTCCTCTATTATTTTAGACTTAACTAGCTTATCGAACTTTTCGCCCAACAAAATCTTCTCGCCTTGATCTAATGAATTGTAAAAGTACTCTTCAGCAAATAAGCCATTATTATTTGATAGTCCGCCGATCATTTTTTCCAACCTTGATATTTGGCGATCGGTTTTTTCCATTTGGCGATTGGTTTCTGCTATTTGGCGATCGGTTTCTGCTATCTGGCGGTCGGTTTTTGCCATTTTTTCTGCCATTAGGCGGTCGGTTTTTGCCTGCTGTTCGGCTACCCTGTCAAGTGTAGCCCACACGCTTTCAAATGTATGTACTGAATTTTCCATGACTAAACTCCTTTAAAAGGTAAAGTACAAAAATACATCTTTTTTGAATATCAAAAGCATTTTTTTTATATTATTTTCGCGAACTGTTCCGAATGAACAAAACGTGGATAACCCCGACTAAGCGATAGCGCAACTCGGGGCAGCGACGACAACGCACCTCTCAACTCCGTAGTGGGTTGAACTACTACGTAGTTCCGGTGATGGCAGCGTTCCGTCCTTCCCCGTGCTACGCTGCGCTTGCAAGGGGTTATCCACGTTTGCCTCCTACGGAGGCGCTGCCAGTGACCTACCAACGGGTGGGGCGTCAAATTGCGCCTTTCATTTTTCAAAAATGCGTTCAAAAAATGATATTGCCAAAGAGCAAAATCATCAAGATAGGGCAACGCCCTATTGGAGAACAGACACGCTCACAAGGATATTTTCTTGACAGCCCCCAAACAAAAAAATCCCCCGAGCAACCACCCGGAGGATTTAATTTTACGACTTGCATGAGCCAAAGGCGGCGTTCATCAAATGCCGATTTTAATTTCTCTAAAAAATGACGGCTCTGCAAATTCACACAAACCCGTTTCGTACAACGCTCTGCAAAACTGAAAGATTTGTTCCAATTTCACATTTAACGTCATAACGTAAATTTCGTTGTGTTCATTTAACAACTCCATGGTTACCACATTTTCAGAAAGCCCGGCAAGCGCCAGAATCTTCTCGGGTTCCTCATTTTCTTTACATCCCACAAAAATTTGGTATGTCAGATATTGCACAGTCCCGACGGAATATTCCAGCCCAAAGGCAGCATCTTCCACTTCCGCCATTTTTTTCAATCCGTCAAGTTTGGTTTTTTTCGGATTGATGGAAGCGATCACCCAACCGTAACCCATATCAAGCGCCGAACTAAAAATTGATTGTCCGGCAAAGGCTTTGGCGTCTGCTTCTGGATTGATTTTCATAATCACCCTATCATTCCGGATTGCGAGGGTTTCCTCAACCCCCAGTCTGGAGAAATAGGATTCATACGAAGGCAACGTCAGATCATCACCCTTGGAGTCTTTGTTTTCGCAGCCCGAAACCGCAGAAAACAACATCATTATGATACACAGTATTTCAACTGTGCCCCTTTGATTTTCAAAAGGAATTTTGATTTTTCTGTTCATACTACATAAAATATTTATTTGTTTAAATTTATTTTCTTTCTTTTTAACATATTCATCTTCGTTTGAAACAGCCATTTTTGTTCCCAAAATGTTTTTTGCCTATGCGCATGGTTTAGCGCGGCAATCTGTTTCAACTGATGTTACTTCTTTGATGGTTATAGCCGCCTTGTTTGGAACCAACCGAGGAAACTGAAAAAGAAAAAAACAGTTCCCAAGCGGCTTTTTGATTTCTCTCGTTTTTGCTTTGCCCAAAAGGGCTAATTTTCTGTTATTCATTTTATTAAATTTTTTAAATTATTCATATGTTGCATGTAACAAAGTTTCGTATTCACCTACGATATTTATTACACTGCTTTATCCTCAAACGTCGCGCGTCACCAACGCTTGATATACTCATTGACGCGCTTATAAAACCTGTTATTCAGGGAAAAGATATTCCGAAACCACTTCACGTTCCACCTTCACGCTTCCGCACCGTATTTTTAACTCGTAAAATCGGTATGTTCAGGCTCGCTTCCGCTTGTGCAGGTATGCGCTTGTTTTACGCTTTTAATCGACACACGACCACCCGCCACGCTACTTTCATCCGTTTTTCTTTTTTCAGTATGTCAAAGAACCTCGATACATTTTTAAATATGACGCAAAGGAAAGGTATTGCAGTCCGAAAATTCTGGACTGGGGAAAAAAAATTTTTTTTTTGGAAAATTGTTTTTGAATTCAGACCCAAATACGGGCAAAATAGAACGCAGATAAGACGGATTTACACGGATTTTTTTCCATGCCAAGGGGCGGCTCGAAATGCGCCCGAAGAATAGCAACATTTTGTCCGTTTGTTCAAAAATTGTTATCTTTACGGCGTCAAAAAAATTGAAATTGCATGGCGTTTTTTTTCCTTCCTGTTCATGAAATAGATTCTGTATGAAGATATTGCACCGATATATGCTGAAGCAGTTTATAGGACCATTCATTGGGGCTTTTTTTATTGTGGTGATCACGCTGTTGATGCAGGCATTGTGGAAATACATCGACGATCTTGTCGGGAAGGGGTTGCCTGTGGCGACTATCGTCGAGTTGCTTTTCTATGCTTCCGTAACGTTGGCTAATCTGGCATTCCCGCTGGCGGTATTGCTGGCGTCCATCTTTGCGTTGGGCAGTCTTGGTGAAAATTACGAACTTATTGCGCTCAAGTCAGCGGGTATTTCGTTGCAAAGGATACTGTTTCCGCTGATTGTGTTTTCATTCTTCATTTCTGTCGGCGCTTTCTTTTTTCTCAACAACGTGAATCCTCTCGCTTTCCTGAAATGGAGAACGCTGATTTACGATATTCAGCAGAAACGCCCTGAATTGAAGATTCAGGAAGAAGTTTTCTACAACGGTATCGACGGGTACGTGATTCGCATCGGACGGCGCAACTACGATACCAACATGTTGTACAACTTAAGAATAGACGACCACACCAAAAGAGCGGGCAATGTGTATGTCATCCTTGCTGATTCGGGAACGATGGCGCAAACTACCGACAAAAGATTCCTCGAATTAGTGTTATATCACGGACGCAGTTATCAGGAAAATGTTGAGGACAGAAGGAGCGCCATGCAAAACAAAAATTATCCATTCCGTCGCGATGCCTTTGACAAACAAGTGATTAGGATCGCCCTTCCGAATTATGATTTGGAGCGTTCAGACGAAGATATTTTCAAATCGGGCGCTCAAATGATGAATTTGCCACAGTTGACCCAAATGATAGATTCCCTGTCGGAAATGATACACGATCAAGGAAATCAACTTCGTAATATGGTACAACCTACCTATCGGAATGATGAATTGCACAATGTTCCGGTTGATACTTCGCACAGGTCTACAGTCCCGGATGATTTTTGGGAAAAATTTCATGAGCAATCGAAGACCAAAAGACAGATGGCAATCACGGATGCGTTGAACAACGTCCGCACCCAGAAAGATCAGGTGGCAGGCTTGTCCTACGAATTGGATACCAAAAATCGACAAATTCGGAGATACGAAATCGAATGGCACTACAAGTTTACCATATCATTTGCCTGTTTCATCTTTTTCTTTATAGGCGCGCCTTTGGGGGCTATCATTCGCAAAGGCGGGCTGGGTACGCCCATCATTATCTCCGTTCTGTTTTTTGTCATCTATTACGTCATATCCGAAATCGGGCGGAAATCGGCGAGAGAGAGCGCCTTAACTTCTTTTGAAGGGATGTGGATGTCGACGTTTATCGTATTTGCCGTCGGCGTTTTTCTTACGTGGATGGCAACCCGCGATTCGTCAATTTTCAATCAGGAATTGTATGTCAACTACATCAAAAAAGGCTTGGGTTTCATTTTTGTCATTCGCCGCAGCGGACGTCCCGTCATTGAATACCATGCCACATCGACCGATCTGGCGCCGGAAAATATGATCGCCCAATTGGATGATCTGTCGCGGCTTTGCAGGTTATACCTCGATGGCGAATTTAGAAGAAACATGAGATTCAGCAGAATATGGTATGCTCAGGAAGATCATGCTTTATTTGAAATAGGGCAAAAATACGACCATATCCGCGCTGTGATGAAGCAGTCGGACGTAGATATGATCGTTGAAACTGTGGCAGAATATCCGGATGCGGCGCTTCAAAACTGCAAAATCAAAAAGACTTCAGTCTGGCAGGTATTGGCGTCGGCAATCATTTTTCCCGCGTGGTTTTACTTGTACCTCAAAGTGTGGATACAAAAGTTGAGCCTGAAAAACGAGTTAAGAAATATTACGGAAGCCAACAGGAATTTGGTGAATGAATTGAATAGCGTTTTATAACGGATAGCATATTGTATTTTTCAATGAATGAAAGGAATTATTTATGATATTAAACGTTTTACGGTACACGACGGACCAGGGATTCGCGTTACCGTATTTCTGAAAGGATGTCCTTTACGCTGCCTTTGGTGTCATAATCCGGAAAGCATGGAACAAAAGCCTTGTCGGGTCGGTAAAGTTCTGAAATTAAACGGTAAAGATTTTCTCAAAGAAGAAATCATTGGTTATGAAATTCTTGCAGAACATTTGTTTGCCGAATTGGAAAAAGAACGCGTATTCATGGACGAATCGGGAGGCGGCGTCACCTTCTCCGGCGGCGAGCCTTTGCTGCAATTTGATTTTCTGATGGAAATGCTGAAAATCTGCAAAACAAACGGAATGTACACGGCAATTGATACATCGTTGTATGCTTCGTGGAAAAATATAAAGGCTGTATCGGAATTTGCCGATTTATTTTTGGTCGATTTGAAAATGATGAACTCTGAGGCGCATCAAATTAATACAGGAGTAAGCAATGATTTGATACTCGAAAATATCAAAAAATTGTCTGACACTAATGCTTCAATAGTTATACGTATTCCGCTGATTCCGGGCATCACGACCAGTGAAGAAAATATCAAAGACAGTATTTCATTTTTGAAAACGCTGAACGAGACAATCCGAGAAGTCCATTTGTTGCCTTTTCACCCAACAGCAAAAGAAAAATACAAACGCTTAGGCATGGAAAACACATTAGGACATCTGAACTCGTTACAAAAAGAAGAAGTTAAATCTATTAAACAACAATTCATACATGCCGGTTTTATCGTAAAAACCGGCGGATAAAACATAAAAATAATATGACCCCAAGAATCGAAAAATTACGAAATCAAAGTTTGCAGGCGCTTTACACTATTTCTGCGGAGAGAGCGCTGTTAGTCACCGATTTCTACAAAAACCATGCTTCGCTTGCCGATTCTATTCCGGTGCAACGAGCTAGGGCGTTTCAATATATCTTGAGCAACAAATTGATTTGTATCAACGATGATGAATTGATTGTGGGCGAAAGAGGTCCCGCTCCGAAGGCAACCCCGACCTATCCCGAAATCAATCTACATTCGTTGCAGGATTTGGACATTTTGAACGCGCGGGAGAAGGTCTGGTTTCGGGTTGATGCCGCAACCCGCGATGCCTACGAACAGATAGTTATCCCTTTCTGGAAAGGCAAAACCAACCGCGAACGATTAATGGACAACATGCGCAGCGATTGGCATGACGCTTACAACGCAGGCATTTTTACCGAATTTATGGAACAGCGCGCTCCCGGGCATACGGTAGCAGGAGATAAGATTTTTAGAAAAGGAATGCTCGACATGATATGGGACATCAAGGAAAGCCTTGCCAATTTGGATTTTCTGAACGACCCAAAAGCATTCGACAAGCAGGAAGAATTAAGAGCCATGAAGATCGCCGCAGAAACGCTGATCCTGTTTGCGCATCGTCATGCGGACAAGTTGGACGAATTGGCGCTTATTGAAAAAGATGCAACGCGAAAGGCGGAATTGTTGCATCTGGCAGAAACGTGCCGGAGAGTTCCTGCAAAAGCCCCCAAAACATTCCACGAAGCCCTGCAATATTACTGGTTTGTTCATTTGGGCGTAGTCACCGAACTGAATCCATGGGATTCGTTCAATCCCGGCAGGCTCGACAGTCATCTTTATCCATTCTACCAGAGAGAAACAGCCGCCGGTACGCTTACGCGCGAAAAAGCCGTTGAATTGTTGCAAGCCTTCTGGATCAAATTCAACAACCATCCTTCGCCTCCAAAAGTGGGCATCACCGCTGAAGAAAGCAATACCTACACCGATTTTGCCCTGATTAACTTGGGAGGCGTCAAATCCGACGGTTCCGACGCCGTCAATGAAATGACTTTTATCCTGTTAGACGTGATTGAAGAAATGCGCCTGTTACAGCCGAGTTCAATGGTTCAACTGAGCAAGAAAAATCCGGACAGCTTCATCGATCGCGCTATAAAAATAGTGAAAACAGGATTCGGTCAGCCCTCCATTTTCAATACCGAAGCGATTATTCAAGAACTTGTACTTCAAGGAAAAAATATGGAAGACGCCCGCAACGGCGGCGCCAGCGGATGCGTGGAAGCAGGCGCCTTCGGAACGGAAAGTTATATCCTGACCGGATATTTCAATCTGCCTAAAATACTTGAGGTAACGCTAAACAACGGTTTTGATCCGCGAACGAAAAGACGGATAGGTCCCGAAACAGGCGATCCCGAATCATTTCAATCATTTGACGAGCTGTTACAGGCTTTTAAAAAACAGGTAGAGCATTTTGTCAAAATAAAGATAACGGGAAGCAACATCATCGAAAAGATGTTCATGACGCATATCCCAACTCCATTTCTGTCGCTGATCATAGACGATTGCGTAGCCACCGGACTTGACTATATAGCGGGCGGTACGCGCTACAACACCAACTACATACAGGGCGTAGGCATGGGAACCGTCACCGATTCGCTGACAGCCATCAAACACCATATTTTTGATGAAAAAACGTTCGGTATGAAACAGTTGCTGCTCGCTTTGGCAAACAACTTTGAAAACGATGAAAATCTGCATTTCAAGTTGGTGTATGAAACGCCCAAGTACGGCAACGACGACGACCGCGCCGACCAACAATTGCGCGCCGTATTTGACATCTACTATCAAGCGGTCAACGGCTGGAAAAGTCCGCGTGGCGCCGACTATCGCATCAACCTGCTGCCTACCACCTGTCACGTTTATTTCGGTAGCGTCATGCAGGCAAGCGCCGACGGAAGAATGGCGGGCTTCCCCGTATCCGAAGGTATTTCGCCCGTACAGGGCGCCGACGTGCAGGGTCCCACTTCCGTTATCAAATCAGCCGCTAAAATAGATCATCTACTAACGGGAGGCACCTTGTTGAACCAGAAATTTACCCCGTCATTCTTTGAAAGCGACGAGTCAATTCGAAAATTATCCGCATTGGTGCGCAGTTATTTCCGAATGGACGGGCATCATATCCAGTTTAACGTAGTAGACGCCGAAACCCTTAGAAAAGCGCAAAAAAATCCCGAAAATTACAAAGACCTGATTGTACGGGTGGCGGGCTACAGCGATTATTTTAACGATTTGGGAATAGATTTGCAAAATGAAATTATCCAGCGGACGGAGCATGAAACTGTATAAGGATCGACTGAATATTTTTATCTTTGCCGAAAAATAAAAAAATTGAACCAATGAGTACCAAACGCGAAATACGTTTTTTCAATACTACCGGTCCGTGCAATCCAGACGATCATTACATGC
>Ga0099364_10005581_pt1 | contig 18615 bp, 18 predicted proteins | sample TergutTh196P3_FD_73070 | JGI IMG/M metagenome (GOLD analysis project Ga0099364, IMG submission 73070) | Microcerotermes parvus P3 segment gut microbial communities from Pointe-Noire, Republic of the Congo - Th196 P3 | ecosystem: Host-associated > Arthropoda: Insects > Digestive system > Gut ...
ATAACTTAACGCCGCGGGCAGTCCGGGGTTTTCCCGCCAGTATTCGTTTCTGAAATTATATAAAATCCCCCTGTAATCAGAAGTGTCAATAACATAAACGTCAAAATTATCGTTTGCTCTGAACTCCTCCGAATCTCTCGGCGTGACCTGAGCCAAATCAAGCTCCCCCGATTTTAACTGCAGCGCGCGCGAATTATAATCTTCGGCTATCTTAAAAATAATCTTTTCTATCTTCGGCGAGCCAAGGCAGAAATCGTCGAATTTTTCCATGATTATGCTTTGACCCATATCCCACGATATAAATTTATACGGCCCCGCTCCGACCGGGTTTTGATTAAAATTATCTTCAATTATATTTTTCCCTTCGAGAAGATGTTTAGGCAATATTCCGAGCGTGAGATAATCGGGCATAGCCGCGTTAGGAGCGGACAGCCTGAAAATCACGGTTTTATCGTCCGGAGTTTCAATCGAGATTATATCTTCGTAATTCGTAATATTTTCAGAGCCGTTCGCCTCGTCTCTAATTATATCGAAAGTAAATTTTACGTCACCGCTCGTAAGCGGCGCGCCGTCGTGAAACGTCAGGTCGTCGCGCAGAGTAAATATATATGATTTATCAGCGTCGTTCCATGTCCATTCGCTTGCGAGTCCCGGGATTATCCCGTTGTCTTCATCTCTCGCGGTCAATCCCAGAAACAGTAAGGAATTGATTTCGCCGTGCTCGTAAAGCGCGGGATTAATCGCGGCATAGTCCCCCGACCCGTAGACAAGAACGGAAGGGTCGAATTTTATACTATCTCCCGAACAGGCCGAAACAAGAATAATAGTAAACGCGAGTAACGTCAATATAAACGGCCCCGTAATTTGCTTGATTTTTTTCATTTTTTTATCTCCTTCTTAAATATTCCCCTATGTTTGTTATACATACGAGAGTCGTTATTAAAAACAGCGACGGGATTATAATAATCCACCAGCTGTTGGTCAGCAGCGCGCTCTGCGACAGGCTCATGAGAGAACCCCACGTCGCCGAACCCGGCGGCATACCCAATCCCAGAAAACTCAGCGTCGCCTCCGCCGCAATGGCCTGACTGACGTTATAAATAAGCATGAACATAACGCTCGGCAGAAAATTCGGCAGTAAATGACGCCTGAGTATATACGGGAATTTCGCTCCTGATAAACGCGCGGCAAGAATATATTCGCTTCTGTGAATCTGCCTGACCTCGGTTCTTATAATTTTTGAAATATTCATCCACGAAGTCATGCCGATAAGCAGAGACAGGGAAAGTACGGTCGGTTTCCCGAGCGCCGCCTGTATCGAAACGATATATAATACGGACGGTACGCTCATAATAATTTCAGTAAAACGCATGAGTAAATTATCAAGCCATTTGGGAGAAAGCCCCGATACCGCGCCGTATACTACGGCCGTAAACGCGGATACGGACGAAGCGAGCAAGCCGATTGCGAGAGATACCCGTCCTCCGTGAAGTATCATCCTGAACATATCCCTCCCAAGCTGGTCCGTTCCGAATATATAATTAATATCCGGAGGTTTTCTAATCGCGTCAAAATTCATACGCCCCGGATTTCCCGGAGAGATTATATCGGCAAAAACGCACGAAATTATAATTATACCGAGTATTACTGACGATAACACGGGTTTTTTAATATTACGCATAATTATTCAGCCGCAACTCCTTTCTCTGAAGTCTTTATCTCTGTTTTTCTCATACGGGGGTCGAGAAGTTCAGATAAAGTCTGCCCCGCGAGATTTGCCGCGAGAATAATAAACCCCGTAATGAGAGTAAGAGCCGACAGCATATTATAATCCCTGTACCGCGCGCTCTCGAAAGCGAGCCTGCCTATACCCGGATAACTGAACACCGTTTCAACTATATACGTCCCCGATATAATATGCGGAACGGAGACCGCCATAACCGTAATAAGCATAGGCAGAGCGTTTCGTAAACAGTGACGCAGAAGTATTCTCATGCCCGAAAGACGTTTGACCCGCAGAAGCAGAACGTAATCGAGCTTCAATTCTGAAATAATACGATTCCGGAACATATAAGAGTAATACCAAAGGTGAGAGAGAATCATTACCGAAACGGGTAAAATCAAATGCAGCGCGCGGTCTGCTAAACTTCCGTTTCCCCCGACTGAATAAGCCCCGCCCGTCGGCAGAATCTTTAAATTCACGCCGAAAATCAAAATCGCCGCGAGCGCGGCAAAAAACGCGGGTATAACGCTCGACGCGGTTCCCGCCCCGCATATAATCCTGTCCGCGGTTCCCCCCTCTTTCGCCGCGCAGAATACGCCGAGAAGAACCGAGAATACAAACGTCAGAATATAAGAGATTCCGCCGAGCAGCAGGGTGTTTTTCCATAATCCGCCGATAACGTGAAGAACGTCTTGTTTATAACGGTGGGATATGCCGAAATCTCCGGTCAGCGCGTTTCTAAGCCACGCGAAATACTGCGCGGCAACGGGCTTGTCAAGAGAAAGCCGCGACATAGCCGCCTCTCTCTGCGATTCGTTCATTCGTTCGACCGCTTCGCCGTAATAAGCGTCGAGGGGGTCTCCCGGCGCGAGCCTCGCAAGCCAGAACACGACCGCCGAAAGCGCCAGCAGAAAAACCACGAAAATAAAAAATTTTCTAACCGGTATTATAAAATTATAAACGATTATCATCCAACTTTCTTTTTATGTTATGTTTTTTTATATCAATTCCCGGACAAAATAAATAATGCCGGAAACACCGGCGTCACTTCCCGTAACGCTGAATACTTTCATAGCATCGTTTTTTTGTTTTTCTGTTTATTATATTTTTTTATATAATTTATACCCGCGCGCGCATATCTTCATGATATACGGCGGAAAATAGCCGTCAGGGAATATTATATCACGGCAAAATCAATTAGTCAAGACCGTTTTATATAAATTTAGGGCAACCGCATAAAAAATTTTTGACGTCATTTGGGGTTGATTTTGTAGGGGCGGCCATTGGCCGTCCGTGAAAAAACATAAAATTGCGTTAAATTCGCGGACGCGCAATGCGCGCCCCTACTCCGGCAATTATTAAAAATATATAAAAATATATAAAATGACGCTGTTTTGGGTATTGACAAAATAAATAATATGATGTATAATTGCTTTTACAGTAATAATTACCGGATATTTAAATTAAATTAATTTGTTTTTTGGAGGACCTCATGCAGGAAAATAATTTTGATATTGAAAACGGGGAAGAAGTTGAAATAGAAATCTATACGCTTACGGACGAAGACGGAAAAGAAAGCGATTTCGAACTCATAGGACGTAACGACCTCGGCGGTCAGTCCTACGTCGCGCTCGTTCCCGTCGGCGAAGACGGCGAAGAAATCGACGAGGACGAAGAAGGCGGGTTCGTGATATTAAAAGTGGTCGACGGCGAGAACGGGGAAGAAGAGTTTATCGAAATAGAGGACGACGAAGAGTTTGACAAAATAGCCGATATATTCGAGGACGAACTCTTCGAGGACGTCGACTACGACGAAGACGAAGAAAACGAAGAAGAAGACGACGACGAAGACGACGAATAACCTGAAGTGAAATAAAAAAAGTCCTGCTAAGTTAGTGATTGCCGCGAATAAAAACCAACAGCGAAGAAAATGGATTCGGACTTCCGGTGTGGGAATGCAGACCTCCCCGCGATTTATCGCGGGACGTTGGGAGCGCAAAGCATCGGAGAGAAGCCACCCTTGTTTAGGCAAGGTTTTGCTATTTGCGGCACACGGCTCGGCGGGCTTTTTTGATAGTCTGATAATTTATAATATAAAATAAATAAAATTTAATTTTTAAGGAGAGGGTTTTTTTATGAGTATGCAAAAAGTAAGAGTCGGCGTCGCGGGTTACGGGAATATGGGGAGCGAACACGCGAAATATCTGGCGGAAAACAAAATCGAACACGCGGAACTGACCGCTCTGTGCGATAATAATCCCGATAAGTTAGCAATGGCGAAGTCAAAGCTGGGCGAGGGTATAAAATATTTCGGCGATTATAAGGAAATGCTCGAAAGCAAACTGGTCGACTTGATAATTATCGCCGTACCCCATTATTTTCATCCCGTTATGGGCATGGACGCGCTTAACTCGGGCGTTCACGTGTTATCTGAAAAACCCGTCGGGGTCTATACGAAAAACGCCGCGGAGATGAACGGAATCGCGAGAAAAAGCGGGCTTACATACAGCATTATGTTCCAGCAGAGAACTCATCCCAATCATAAAAAAATAAAGGAACTAATAGATGAAGGCGTTTTGGGGGAACTTAAACGTATAGTCTGGATCGTGACGAACTGGTACAGGTCTCAGTCTTATTACGATTCGGGAACGTGGAGAGCGACGTGGGCGGGAGAAGGCGGAGGCGTACTGATAAACCAGTGCCCGCATAATCTCGATTTATGGCAGTGGTTTTTCGGTATGCCCGAGAGGATACGCGGATTCTGCGGCTTCGGGAAATACAGGGATATAGAGGTCGAGGACGACGTTACGGCATATATGGAATATAAAAACGGCGCGACGGGTACGCTCATAACCACGACCGGAGAAACTCCCGGAACGAACAGGCTCGAAATTTCGGGAGACAACGGCAAGTTAATATACGAGGACGGCGTTATAACCCTGTATAAAAACGAAGTTCCGGAGAGCGAGTTCAATAAAACCTACGCGGGCGGCTTCGGGAATCCCAAGCATGAGAAAACTATAATCGAAGTAAGCGAAAAAGGCTGGGACGACCATAAAAAAATCACGCAGAACACGGTTAATAATATAATAAATAAAGAGCCGCTGATTGCCGAGGCTTACGACGGCGTGAAAAGCCTCTCCCTCTCAAACGCGATATATCTTTCGACGTGGCTTGATTCATGGGTCGAACTGCCTATCGACGAAGATTTATATCTCGAAGAATTAAAAAAGAGAATAGCGACGTCAAAAACGAAATATAATATAGTCGAGCAGACAATAGACCTGAAAGGCTCTTCTAATATCTAAAATTATCTGAAATAAAAGATATATTGTTAAGTTTTTTTAAAGATGTAAACAAATTGATAAAAAACTCGTTTTATGTTGACAAACGGGCGATTTTGTGATAAGATTAGATATTAAACGTTTTGACGGATTAAATTGTCTGAAATAATAAATTTAAATAAAAAGAGCGGGAGAATTAAAATGCTGAATTTCCTGAACACCCCGAGCTTCGGAATAATGCAGAAAAATCTCGATATTCTTGCGCAGAGGATAAATATAACCGGTCAGAATATCACGAACGCGGAAACCCCTCACTATAAGGCGAAAAAACTCGAGTACGAAAATCTTTTTCAGGAAAAACTCGCCGCGCTGAACAATTCCTATACTATGCAGCTGAAATATTCGGGCGAAAAAAACAAAGAGAAACTCAGGGAATATCTCGGTTCGGTCGAGCCGACGGTCTTTACGGACGACAGAACCGAAACGAGAACGGACGGCAACAACGTCGATATAGATTACGAAAATCTCGAGCTGGCGAGAACGCAGCTGCAGTATAATTTCATGGTCAGAAAAATCACGGACGAATATAATTTATTAAGGCACGCCATAAGCGAAGGCAGGCAGTAGGGGGTAAATATATGTTTCTGAAATCTCTGAATATACCGGGCTCCGGACTAACCGCGGCGCAGTACAGGCTGAATATCATTTCGCAGAATATAACCCACGTCGAGACGACGAGAAGCGCGAACGGCGGAGCGTACAGACGGAAAGTTCCCCTGTATCAGGAGGTCGCGCTTGAACCCGTTTCCGTCGGCGGCGGACTAATCGGAAGCGACAGGCTTATGGGCGGCGCGTTTGCAAGCTATCTTTCGCGCGCTTTCGCGGAGCGGGGAACCGGAGGAGGCGGCCGCATAGGTCTGGGTTTCGACCGAGCGATAGGCAAAAAGAGAACCGAAGCGGAGGAACAGGAAGTAAACGGCGTGGTCAGAATCGCGCGAGTCGTCGAAGACCCGACGCCCGGTAAAATGGTCTACGACCCGGAGCATCCCGACGCGAACGAGGACGGATATGTGGAAATGCCGAATGTCGAGATGATTCAGGAAATGGTGAACATGATGAGCGCGGGCAGGTCGTACGAGGCGAACGTCCAGGTACTGAACGCGATGAAAGCGATGGCGATGAGGGCGCTCGAACTCGGAAGATAGATATTTAAATTAATTTTAATTTTGAACCGGAGGAATTATGGCTGCTATAACGCCGATAACGCCGCTGACGTCAATACAGCAGACAGTGAAGATTAACAGTATCCTGACAGAAGATACGCCGCAAAAAACCGGAGAGAGATATTCTTTTGCGGATATGCTGAAAGCGATGCTGAACAACGTGAACGAAACGGACGCGCTCACAAAAACCGACGCCGTCGATTTGGCTATGGGGTTTACGGATATGCAGGATTTGCATAATATAGAAATAAACGCGATACGCGCGGACCTCGCCCTCAGAACGATGACGTCCGTGAGAAACAAAGTTCTGGAAGCTTACAGCGAAGTAATGAGAATTACTATTTAGTTATTAGTTAATAGTTAATAATTGCTAATTATAAATTATAGAAGGCGGAGCGGATAAATAATTTATGAACAATGATTTAAATTTTAATTTTCAAACTCCGGAAGAGAATCCCGAGGATAACGGACTAAACGGACTGAATGAATCGAACGGATTAAATGGACTAAACGGGTCGAACGGGTTCGAATCCGACCCGGAAGACGCAGATAATACGGATATGGACGGTATTGACGCCGCCGAAATCAGTCCCGGAGAAACGGAGGACGCGGCGGCTTTGGGCGCGGAAGGGGAATCTGCCGCCGCCGAAACGGAACCGGAAAGAGAAAGGCATAGGTTCGTCATGCCCGACCGGTTATCGGTAACCGGGATTCTAAAAGCGTTCAGGGATTACTGGAACGGTTTTTCAAATAAAATCAAAATTATTATCGCTTCTTCCGCGGGAGGTCTTATTCTTCTTGCGGTTATCCTGACGGTCGCGCTTAATCAGACCCCTATCGTTATAGCCTATTCGGGTCTCGACGATATCGAAATAGGCGAGATAACTTCTATTTTGCAGACGAGCGGCATATATTATGAAGTCGACACTATGTTTAAGACTATATCGGTAAAGGAAAGCGACCGTTCGACGGTCGTCGGAACTCTCGCGATGCAGGGGTATCCCCAAAGCGGACGCATAGTTTACGAAGAAGAGACGAGCGGTAATATTCTGGAGACTTCGGCTGAAAAAACGGCGAGGGAGAAGAGAAATCTCGAGAGGAAAATCACGGCCCATCTCGACAGTATATCCGGGGTGAACTATTCGTCGGTGATTCTGACCGTTCCCGACAACGGCAGTACGGTGTTAAGAAGCGAAAGGGCCCCGTCCAGAGCGTCGGTGACGCTCCACCTGAGACCGGGAGCGGTATTTTCGCCCGACGCGATAAGAGGCATAGAGAACATGATACAGAAAAGCGTCGATAATCTTCAGCCCGAGGATATTATTATAATCGACGGGAACGGCAATCAGCTGAATATAGACATGGAGGACAGCGGCGAGAACAGATTCGCGACCGTCGCGGAGATAAAAGAAGACTTCGAACTGAGAAAAAAGAGAGAGATTTACGGCGATATAATGGAACTTCTGTCGCCGGTTTTCGGAGAGGACGGGATAACGATTGCCGTTACGGTCAAGAGCAATTTCGACGATTTGATTACGGAGGCGAAGAATTATTTCGGCGCGAACTTCAATCCCGATACCGAACAGCAGAGCGGGATACCCGAAAGGTCCGCGATAGATTACGGACTGACGACTCAAGACCCCGACGCCCACGGGTACGCCCCCGGGGATTTGAACCCGGACGCCGACGGGTATTATGAGTTCGCGGGGGATATTTCGGAGGGGGTGTACAGCGAGGACTATCACAGGCTGGACGAGTTTCTCGTGGACTATGTGTTTACCCAGTCCCAGAGAATGAGTCCGGAAATTACAAATATTGGCATTAGCGTATGGGTCAACGCGCCCGAACTCGACGACGAGCTTATAGACGCGTTTTACCACAGTATGTCCGTTTCGACGGGAATCAACGATATAGTTATGAAAAACCTCTCCGAAGACGACGAATACGAAGATTATCTCAGGAACTATATAGCGATAATAGCGACGAGATTTACGGGACTGCCGGATGTTCTTCCTGCGCCGAGACCGGGAGAGGTCATGAGGATGTTCCAGATGCTGATGATTTTGGGAGCGTCGGTTATAGTAATAATAATTTTGGTCATATGCATTATAGCGGCGATGAGCAGAAAGAGCAGGGAAAGGGAAATATTCGAGCAGAATGAAGCCGCCGTCCTCGCGGCCGGAGGAGCGGACGCGGCGGGTATTCTCGACCCGGGCGTCGCGTCGCTGGGCCTTGCCGCGGGAAAACGCGCGGCGGGAATATCGGCGGCCGACGACGAAGACGATATGGATACTATCGAGGCGAAAGAAAAGACGCTCAGACGCCAGATTAAACTATTTGCGGAGCACAATCCGGAAATCGCGGCGCAGCTCGTGAGAACTCTAATCAAAGGAGATGAAATGCCCGGTGGCTGATAAGAAATTTAACGGCAAACAAAAGGCCGCGGTCGTGATGGTCGCTCTGGGGGCGGACTCTGCCTCCAAAATCTACAGGAATCTGAAAGACGAGGAAGTGGAGCAGCTGACTCTCGAGGTGGCTACCCTGCCGAAGCTCGAGTCCGAAGACATGGACGAGGTTCTGGTCGAGTTCTACGAGATGTGCCTCGCCCAGAAGTATATAGTCGAAGGCGGGGTCGATTACGCGAAGGATATTCTCGAAAAGGCTTTCGGTATGCAGAACGCCCGGAACGTTATAGAAAAAGTTATAGTGTCTATCGGCAGCAAGTCGTTTGACTTCATGAAAAAGACCGACCCGAGGCAGCTATATAATTTTATACAGAACGAACACCCCCAGACGATCGCGCTTATACTGGTTCACGCGACTAAGTTTCAGGCGTCCAACGTCCTGGGGCTTCTCTCGAAAGAAAAGCAGGTGGAAGTCGTGGAGAGGATAGCCAAGATGGACAGGACTTCTCCCGACACTATCAAAGAAGTCGAGGACATGCTGAGAAAGAGATTATCGGCAATCGGCGCGAGCGACGTCGGGGATATGGGCGGCGTGAAATATACGGCGGAGCTCCTCAATTCGGTCGACAGGGGAACGGAGAGGTTCATATTCGACAATCTCGAGAAAAAAGACCCCGAGCTCGTCGAGGAAATCCGCAAGCTGATGTTCGTGTTCGAGGATATCACCGCGCTGGACGACGTCGCGATGCAGCTTCTCGCAAGAGAAGTCGACCCGAAAGACCTCGTCGCCGCCCTCAAAACGGCGAACGACGAACTCAAGGACGCGTTCTTCAGGAATATGTCGAAGAGAAACGCGGAAAATATACAGGAAGACATCGAATACGCGAGAGGGATTCGTTCTAGAGACGTCGAGGCCGCGCAGCAGCGCATAGTGAGCAAAGTGCGCGAACTCGAAGAGGGCGGGCAAATCGTGATTTCGCGCGGAGGTGAGGATGATATTGTCTAAGCTTGGAACTGTCTACAACATGAACGCGGTGGTCTTGGGAGAAGAGTATACTATACCCGTAACGAGGAATATCGCGGACGAAGAAGAAAATACGGAAGAGCCGGAAAATAACGAAGACGGAGAAGATACCGGAGACGGGATTGAGAACGACGGAGACGGCGAGGCGGAGGAAGACGAAGAGGACGAGGAAGAGGCGGAGGCGAGAAGACTCAAAGAGGAAGAAGAGGAAATAATGCGGATTGAGGCCGAAATCGCCGCCCGCCGCGAAAAAGAACTCGCCGAACTCGCGGAGCTTGAAGAAAAGGAAAGAATAAAAAACGAGATAGTAGCTCTCGCGACGGCTCAGGCGAACAGGACTTCGGAACTGATTATAAGCCATACCCTCGAAAACGCCAGGGCCGAACTGGGCGCCGCGGCTTCTCAGGGTTATTCGGACGGGTTCGAATCCGGAAGAAACGAGGCGCTGGGCATCGTTTCGGCGGCTCTTGAAAAGATAAATCTTCTTGCCGGAGAAATCACGAAAATGCAGGACGAAATGCTGCGGGATTTCGAAGAAGAAATGTTTAATATAACAGCCGAGATTTCGCGCAGGGTACTGAAAAGGGAAATAGACGAAAAAGACGAGTATCTCGTCGTTCTGTTTGAGGAAGCGGTAAGAGATATAAAAGCGGAGAGTTTCGTTACGGTGACCGTGAGCGAGTCGCAGACCGGTTTCGCGGTGAGGAATATAGATTTGTTTAAATCGAAAGTCGCGAATATAGAGGACTTCAGAATTATTTCGGATAAAGACGCGGACAGGGGAACGATGATAGTCGAAACGGAGAAAACGGTCGCGGACGCGAGCTTTTCGGTTCAGATGGACGAAATCGACGCCGTTATAAATCAAATGAAAGAAAATCTTTCGGCTGATTTGATAAATATATAATTTTCAGATAAATATTGGATAAAAAGGTAAAATTTAAAAATGTCTTTTTTGATTAACAAAGAAAAATATGATAGCGATATTAATAGTGTGAGTGAAAAAAGACGCTTGAACGGATTAAGGGAATTAAGAGAAAATATAAAATATTCGCGGACCGTCTCGCATTACGGTAAAATAGAAAAAGTCGTGGGAATGACTATCGAGTCGAGCGGACCGGAGGCGAACGTCGGCGATTTGTGCTATATATACCCGACGAGAGCGCATAAATTATCCGGCGGAGGCATAAAAGCCGAGGTAATAGGCATACACGAGAAGAGAGTTTTTCTTATGCCGTTCGAAGACATAAGCGGTATCGGACCGAAAAGCCTGGTCGAATCGACGGGAGAAACTCTGAAAGTACCAGTCGGAGACGCTTTGATGGGAAGAATAGTAGACGGAGTCGGGAATCCCATAGACGGCAAAGGCGAAATAAAAGCGGAGAGATATTACGCGGTAGAGAATAAAATAGAGAATCCCCTGCAGCGTCCGAGAATAGAAGACAGGATAACTATGGGGGTAAAGGCAATCGACGGTCTCCTGACGGTCGGGGAAGGGCAGAGAATCGGGATATTTTCTGGCAGCGGCGTGGGAAAAAGCACGCTGCTGGGAATGATTGCGAGAAACGTCGAGGCCGATATAAACGTTATCGGACTCGTCGGCGAGAGGGGCAGGGAAGTAAACGAGTTTATAGAGAGAGACTTAAAGGAAAAAGGTCTCGAGCGTTCCGTTCTGGTAATCGCGACGTCGAATCAGCCGGCTATGCAGAGACTGAAATGCGCGATGACCGCGACGACGATCGCCGAATATTTTAAAGACAGGGGCAAAAAAGTCCTGCTCATGATGGATTCGCTGACAAGATTCGCGAGGGCGCAGAGGGATATAGGCCTCGCGGCGGGTGAAACGCCGATAGCAAGGGGATACACCCCGACGCTGTATTCGGTTATGCCGAAGCTGCTGGAGAGGGCGGGGCGTTTCGACAGGGGTTCTATCACGGGGATATATACCGTTCTCGTCGAGGGAGACGACGTAAGCGAGCCTATCGCCGACGAAGTCAGGGGGATAATAGACGGGCATATAGTATTGTCCAGAGAAGTCGCCATGAGGAATCACTATCCCGCGATAGACGTTCTGGGAAGTATAAGCCGTCTGATGAACGATATAGTCGATAAGGGGCATCTGAAGCTTGCGGGAGAGATGAGAAATCTGCTGTCGACTTATAATACGAACGCCGATTTAATAAATATAGGCGCGTACAGAAAAGGTTCGGACGTTAAAATCGACGAGGCAATCGCGAAAATAGACAGGATAAACGCTTTTCTCCGTCAGGAAACGATGGAAAGCTTCGACTATAAGAAAACGGTGAAAATCATGTCCGAAACGCTCCGTAAATGATTGTTATATAGTAAATATAGATAAATATAAGTATATATATGAAAAAGTTTAAATTTAATCTCGAGAGCGTTTTAAAATACAGGGAGAGCTCGGAACGTCAGGAAAAAGGCGTTTTATCTGTAATGAACGCCCAGCTCAACGGACTTTTGGACGAGCTTGCGAAGTTAAATTCAGACTACGGCGGAACAGCGCGGGAGCTTGAAGAGGCGTCGGGCGGCGGAATAAGTATTATGGAGATAAGGTCGAAGTACGCGATACTTGAAAACATAGCGTTCTATATCGCTAAAAAAACGGAGGAAATCGAAGAACAGAAACGGCATATAAGCAGGCAGACGGCAGTCGTTACCAGGGCGATGCGCGCTACGAAAACGATGGACAGGCTAAAGGAGCTCAGATATAAAGAGTATGTCAAAAACGAGAACAGGGAACAGGAAAAGTTCATCGAGGAATTCGTATCGCAGCGGCAAATGTCGAAGAAAACAATCTGATAATAATTATTTATTATCTGTTATTTGTTAATTTTAGATAAAGGAGGTGAGAAAAAGTGAATACGGCAAATATAGGCGCGTATAATATCGCGGCGGCCGCGCAAAATTCCGGTAAGGCGAATTTGATAGTTTCAAATCCGGCGGGGGAAAATATAACATCGTTTCAGGAAGCTCTGAAGAAATATTTTTCCGACGCGAACGCTAATATTAATCCGAGCGGCAAAGGCGCGGCGGAAACGGCTTCCGAACGGTTTGACTACGACGGAGAAACTGCGGACGATATAAGCCGGACTCTCGAAATGCTGGGGGTTCCGCAGGATATAATCAGTCTGATAAATAATTATTTTACGCGGGATATTTTAAGCGGCGGCGCGGCGGCGGGACATTTAGCGAACTTTATCGATGAAATTTCAAGCGGCGAAACGATACCCGGAGGCGTAAAACAAAAATTGGACGAGTTCGCCCTGATGTTAAAAACAGCGGACGAGTCCGGAGTTTTCAAAGGACTGAGTAATAATAACAGTTACGCTGATTATATTAACGTTCAGGCCGGTTTTTACCGGGGAAACGGGTTTGATAACCCGGCGCATGCCGATTACGGCATGAGAGAACGCGCGGAGCTTATGACGAAAGCCCTCGCGAATCTTGACGGAGCGGGCAAAGCGAAAACGGACGGAATTACGCAGACCGGGCAAAGACTTCTGACAATAACGGAAACGTCGGCTTCAATGCAGATACAGACGCAGACGATATCGGTTAATACGGCGGCGACGATAGAAGATATGTTTTACGCAATGAGAAAAACGCCGGGAATTATAGTAAACGCGGACGTTTCTGAAATATCGCAGGGTAAAGCGGCCGGTTTTGATTTCGTTTCGATAAGCGGCGCGGAAGGCGGAACGGACGCGGCGGCGATATTAGAGCAGACCGGTACGGCTAAATTAAATCCGGAAGAAACCGGAGGAACGCTTAACGATACGCATACGGGAAAACCGGACGGAGTACAAATCAAAACGCGAACGCCGTCAGAAACAGAAGCGGAGAAAAAAATAATTGCGGCGGGAGACGTTAATCTGGTCCGGACGCAGGCTGAAAGTCAGAAATCAAGCGTAAGCATGGCGCAGGCGGCCGATGAAATCTCAAAAATCATAGCCGAGAATATCAATACGCGGGATATTGCGGACGCTTCGGAAATTTTTAAAGGCGAACTCGAAGGGGAATTTGAAATCAAACTGAAACTGTCGCCAAGAGAATTAGGAGAGCTTTCGGTAAAGGTTTTGTACGACAGCGTCAAAGGCAGCGTGGTCCTCGATATCGCGGCGGCGAATAAAGCGGCGGAATCCGGTATATTATCGCGTATATCCGACCTGAGGGAATCCCTCGCGTCGCGCGGGGTGAATCTTGAGAACGTCGAAGTAAACGGCGGAACTCTCGAACACGGCGGGCAAAGCGGCCGTAACGGAGCTAATCACAACCGTTACGATTCGCAGAACTCGCAAAACTCGCAGAACGGCGGAAACAACAGAAATAACGGAAACAGCGGGTTTAATCTAAATTATGCGCAAACGTCTGAAATCCGCGAAACGGCGAGACGCGAAATGATTATGAATCACATGAGAAGCCGCAGACTTTTTTATCAGACAGTGTAATAAATTATTGAAATTAAGTTAAAATAAAAAAAAAGGGGGAATGAAAGTTGTCTAATATACCTGGGGTCGGCTCGACTGAAACGCAGTACAGATACTCTACGTCGCAGGCTTCAGCAAGTACCGGTCCGAGTATGCAGGATTTTATGATGCTCATGGTTGCCCAGATGCAGAATCAGGATATGTACAGCGACCAGGACAACACGCAGTTTATGGCGCAGATGGCGCAGATGGCGTCGATGAACGCGATGCAGGAACTGACGAACGCGTTTATGTCGTCTATGTCGATGAACTATATAGGCAAGTATGTAAGGGCTTCGGCGTTTACGTACGACGAAAAAGGTTCTGATTTAAAGCCCGTAAGAGCGGAAGGATACGTCGAGATGGTCAATTTTAACGCCGGAAAAGCGATGGTTCTAATCGGCGACACGTGGTTCAATATAGGCGACGTTTACGAAGTGAGAACGGACGCGCCGGAAGAAGAATCCGGGGAAAACGGCGGAACGGAGACGTAATCTATAGAAATTATTAAATTATCAAGAAAGTTGGTGATACGAAATGGCGGTTGACAATAATATAAACAATATTAATATAAATCGCATAAATACGCAGAAAATCGGCAGAAGCCAGGAAGCTCAAGAGAGTCGCGGCAGGGAAAAAAGCGTCGCTAAATCGTTCGCCGAAATACTGAAAGAAACGGCAAAGGCGAATAACTTAATCGCGAACGACATAAAACTCAGGCAGTATTCCCTGAATATCGGAACTGAAGATATTCGGCGGGAGCTTGTATTTTCGAAGCACGCGAAGCAAAGGCTCGCTCAGAGAAATATAGACATAGATTTCGAGCTGATTGACAAAATAAACGGAGCGGTGAAAAAAGCGTCGGAGAAAAGCATAAGAAACGCTCTCGTATTGTCTGAAGAGTCCGCTTTTATAGTAAGCGTGGACAAGAATATAGTCGTTACCGCGATGAACAGTCATGAAATGCGCGAAAACGTAATTACGAATATCGACGGAACCGTAATATTATAACCGGACCCGTAAAAAATAATTAATAATCACTAATTATTGAGGGGAGTTATTAAATTCTGATTACAGAGGAATTTATATTGCGGTTCAGATAGCTGAAATTAAAGCAAAAATTAAAAATTTATTTATTTATTTGAATCGAGGTAAAATTATTTATGATGAGATCGCTTTATTCCGGAGTTTCCGGATTAAGAACCCATCAGGTTAGAATGGACGTCATAGGCGCGAACCTGGCAAACGTGAACACGGTCGGCTTCAAAAGCAGCAGGGTGACGTTCAGGGATATCCTGTACCAGACAAGCATCAACGCGACCGCTCCGAACGAAGACGGAGCGGGAGCGGGCAGAGGAGGGGTGAACCCGTCGCAAATCGGACTCGGGGTGCAGCTTTCGTCGATAGACGTGCTGAACACGAGGGCGGGCCCGATGCTGACGGACAAACCGTTCGACTGCTACATAGACGGAGAAGGATATTTCATGGTAATCGACTCGAACGGCGTGGAATACTTCACGAGGGTGGGGGACTTCTCGCTCGACTCCCTGGGATATCTTGTAGACGGGAACGGAAACTTCGTCATGGGTTTGTCGGGCAGGGATTCGGCGGACCCGGCGGACCCCACGTTCGGAGTCGACGAGCTTTCCGAATTTGTTCCCATCAGACTGGGAGAAGACCCCGAAGAGTTCCAGAACTATACCCAGGTAAGCATAGGGCTGGACGGTATCATCAGGGGATACGACACGGCCGACGAAGAAGACCCCGTGCATGTTTTGGGACAGGTCATTCTGTTTAAGTTTATAAACAACGACGGTCTCTCGCACGAAGGGAATACTTACGTCCGCCCGACGGCAAACTCCGGCGTTCCCACGGCGTACTCCCCCGGAGTCGGAGGAGTGGGCAGGGTAATAACGAACAGGCTCGAGATGTCGAACGTCGAGCTGTCGAGAGAGTTCACGGACATGATAGTGACGCAGAGGGGATTCCAGGCGAACTCCAGAATAATCACGGTAAGCGACGAAATGCTTCAGGAACTCGTGAACCTGAAGAGATAAACAAGATTTATTCTAATCCTGCGGGGACGCGTAAAGCGCGTTCCCGCGGGATAAAATAAAAAGGCGGTAGGCGAAATGATAAAAGTAAGAAAATTGAGCAAAGAAAAAGAGGAGTTTTATATTAATCCCTCGCTGATAGAAACGGTCGAGATGAAACCCGACACTATCGTGACCCTGATTAACGGCAAAAAATATATAGTCTCGGATACGGTCGAGGAACTTCTGGGCAGCGTCGAGAACTATTATAAAATAGTCGGGGTGATTCCGCCGCAGATAATATTTAATTCGTATGATTTCGGCGGCGCGTCGGAAGATAGTTTTTAGGGTGGGTTAAAGCTTTTAAAATTAAAAAAAATGCTGAAAAATGTGTTGACAATAGAATAAAAATGTGATATAATCGTATCAGGATTGGTTTGGGTTTAATTTAAATTTGAATATATTGGCAAAACTGCTGAGAAGCAGTGACGCAAAGCTATAGGGTCTTGCCGCGGCGTTTTGAGGATTTCGGAGTTTTATATTGCGCGGGAGACAGCCAGTTGCACTACTACGGTCGGGTTCCGGTATCCGCTTGGCGCGGGTTTTCGGAGCCGGGTTGTACTTTCTGTCACTTTCTCGGAATGCCTGCGGAAAGTGCTTTTGTTTTTGTTTGAGTAAGGAAAATTGTCGGAACTGTTGGTTTTTTTGTATGGATATAATGTCTCTTATCGGACTTATAGCGGCGGCGGGGCTTATGCTCTACGGAATATCGGACGGCGGGAGCGTAAGTAATTTTATAAGCCCGGCGGGCGCCGCGGTAACCGCGGGAGGAACTCTCGCGGCGCTGACCGTTACGTTCTCTCCGAAGGTCTTCGCGTCGGCGCCGAAGCTGCTCCTGAAGATATTTTTACCCCGGATATTCAATTATTATAATCCGCTGAAATATATAGCCGATATCGAGGAAATCGCCGACGGAGCGAAAAGACGCGGAATAGTGGAGATTGAAAAAGAAATAAGTGAAAATAAATATAAGGACGCTTTGATGAAAAAAGGACTGCTGCTCGCGGCCGACTACGAAGAGCCCGAGTATATCAGGGAAGTAATGGAGACGGATTTGGACTATATGATAGAGAGGCACAAGGCCGGAATCAGGTTCTTTGAGAAAGGCGCGCTCTACGCGACGGGATTCGGGATGCTGGGCACTCTTTCGGGGCTGATAAATATGCTTGCGGCGGCGGACGAGCCGTCGGGCATAACGAAAAACATGGCCGCCGCGCTGCTCACGACGTTCTACGGGCTTATACTGGCTAACGCGGTGTTTCTCCCTCTCGCGAACAAGCTTCAGAAAAGAAGCGACGACGAGGTACTGTGCAAACAGCTGGCGATAGAAGGAGTCATATCTATCGCGAACGGCGAGACGCCCAGACAAATCCAGAAGAAACTGGCGTCGTACGTTCCTCCGGCCATGAGAAAACCGGGATAAATCGATATAAAAAAATATAAAAGGGAATTAATTCATAAAATTGCTGAAATAGTGATAAAATAAAAATAAAGGAAAATTTATTTAAATCTATTGACAGGCAATTTAGTTGATGATATAATATGTGTATTGTTTTGCGGTTAGGAAGGTGAAATCGGATTGGCTGAAACGTTAACTCAAGCTGAAATCGACGCGCTGTTAAGCGAATTCGGCGGCGATTCGTCGCCCGCCCGGACCGTGGACGCCGGACAGGGAATAAAATATAAGGAGCACGATTTCCGGAATCCTAAGTTCTTCTCGAAAGACCAGCTTAAGCATATATCGCTGATATACGACACCTATGCGAAGCACCTGTCGCAGTTTATGTCGGGGGTCCTGAGGGCGGAGTGCAGCATAAATATATATTCGGTAGAGGAACAGCAGTATTTTGAATACAGCAACGCGCTGCCCGACTCGATTATGATGGGAGTCCTGGACGTCAAGCCTCTGGAAGGCAGTATGCTCATAGAAATAAAGAGAGACACGTGCTATATGATAATAGAGAGGCTTCTCGGAGGAGACGGCGACGCGCCGTTCGTTCCCGACGACTTTACGGATATCGAGGAGAGGCTGCTGGAGAGATTTTACTCCCAGATTATAAGGTTTATAAAAGATTCGTGGGCGAACGTGACCGATATGAACCCGAAGCTCGACAGGCTGGAGACGAACTCCAGGCTCACCCAGATTATGCCGATAGACGAAATAGTCATTATCGTTCTGATGAACGTGAAAATCAACGACCACGAAGGCTCCATGAGCGTGTGCATACCGTGCATAAATCTGGAGAAGATTCTCGGAGACGCGGCGAATTACGCGATGATGAGCAGGAAAAGAAGAAAAGACGATATAGACAAGAAGAGAGAAAGTATTCTCGAACAAATAAAGACGTCGGAGCTTGATATCAGGGGTATTCT
>Ga0099364_10005582_pt1 | contig 18614 bp, 16 predicted proteins | sample TergutTh196P3_FD_73070 | JGI IMG/M metagenome (GOLD analysis project Ga0099364, IMG submission 73070) | Microcerotermes parvus P3 segment gut microbial communities from Pointe-Noire, Republic of the Congo - Th196 P3 | ecosystem: Host-associated > Arthropoda: Insects > Digestive system > Gut ...
AGGACCTCTATTTTCTTCGCTCCCAAGGTTGTCGAAAATCACAGTGCGCCCAAAAAACTCCACACTGGTATCCTCAAACAACTTGACATCGGGCATCTCGGAACTGCCGATGTTCCCTGCGACGGCATAAACACCCAGCGGGGCTTCGAGCGGATGGTCGAGCAGCATTTGCCGAAACTTTTCGGGTAACTGCTTTTCTCCAGAACCGGCAAAGGACTGAATATAATCACCGCCAAGAATGATTAAGTCGGGATTCTGCTGTTGAATCTTTTTGAACGTGTTGACTTCGTGGGAAGTAATGCGATCGGCTTGAATATCGGAAACGAAAACAATCCGCAGGGGCATTTTGATCTTGGCGGTTTTGATTTCGTAGTGTTCGACCTTCAAAGAGTAAGGTTCCCAGTACAGGGCATTAAAACTCACACCGGCAAGCACGAGGGCACAGCAGCCCAACAATAGGGCAAGCACTCGCTGGCGATACCAAGAAAGCATCGAAGCGGTAACGACAAGGAAGAGCGTCCAATGGACTGCAATTCCTTCGACAATGCACTGTCCCACATTGAAATAGTAAATGTTCTCTAACACGTAGTCGGTAAAAATGAGGCGGGACAAGACGGCAAAACAGACGAAGCCGAAGCCGCCGAAAAGGGCGATACCGATCATATCCCAGACGAAAGGGGAAAGACGATGCCGAACAGCAACGGGTGTGTAGAGTGATTGCTCAAATTGATACACGTCCAAACGGACTGCTTGAGCACTTCGGCGAAACCGAATCCAAAAAAACAGTCCGCCAAGAACGAAAATGTCCAAAGCAAAAAGCAGCAGGTGGAACGGAGTGGTGTCCATGTTTCGATAAATTAGGGCATTCTTTGGAAAAAATCAAGCCCAAACCAACTCCTTGATCTGTGGATCGTCAAGGGAAGCAACCACTTTCTTGGCTTCGGGAAACGAAAAGAGGGCGTTGTGTTGGGCACGAACCACAATCCCGTATGCACCGGCATTATGTGCCGCCCGGCACCCCGCCACGCTGTCTTCCAGCACGAGCATTTCCGAGGGATCGATTCCAAACCGAGATGCCGCCTTCAAATACATCTCCGGGTCGGGCTTGGGATGGACAACGTCTTCGATGGTCAACACGAAATTGAATCGATTCGCAATCCCTTCGCGGCGCAACACTTCTGATGCAACGGGAAAGACACTGCTCGTGCAGATTCCTTTGGGAATGCTGCGCTGCTCCAAAAATTCCAGAAGTTCATACAAGCCCGGCATCGGCGAAAAACCGTCGTCCAGAAATTCGATAAAAAGACGGTCCGATTCCGCTTGCAGTTCTTGCCACGTTTCGGGAAATCCGAAGATTTCCTTGAAAAGTTCAAAAGTGAATCGTCCTGACCTGCCCAGCACGGCATTGGAAAGTTCTTCGGTATAGATTTTTCCGCGCCGTGCCAAGAGTGCCGTCGATACCTTCAGATAGGTCTCTTCGGTGTCAAACATCAGTCCGTCCAAGTCAAATGCTGCTGCTCTAATTTTCATCGATAAGGGGGTTGATCCGGTCACTGCGCTGCGCTCCGTTCCCGGCTTTCATGAACATTCCTCTAGTGCGTATTCAAAATTGGCCTGGACTCGCTTTCGTCATTCCGGCGCAAGCCGGAATCCAGAGAAACAGGTTGAGAGTCATCCGTCTGGATTCCGGCTTGCGCCGGAATGACGGCTTTTTTGTCCAGACCAATTTTTAATACGGACTACCGTTTCGGCGGTTCACTGCAAAGTTGAACGAACGCTTCCCGAACCATCGCGACTTGACGAGGACTGACAATCATGTAGCGGTGTTTCCCCCCTTCATTCGGTGTGAATGTCGTTTGACCGTTATCCAGTACCGTAACCGTACCAGGCGGGGAAAAATTGAAATATCCCCGATTCGGACGCACAGCATAAAGCACGCTGGTCAAATCAAACGTTGCAGCATCATTAAAGCCGTCACGATAAAAATAATAAGCGTCTTGGAGCGGATGGTGCTTTACGTAACCGTAGTCCTCTTTCATACTCACGCCGGGATGCGCAATCGTTTCTCCGATCTCAAAGCCGCTGAAAAACATTTCGGTAGGCCATTCGGCAATGACCTTTTTGGCACTCGGAATGTCAATCACGACGTTATACTCCAAGTGTCCCGAAGAGTTGAATGATCCTGCCATAAGGGACAACATTTTCACCTTTTTGGCAATGAGTTCCTTGCCGGTGAGGGGGGAGATACTGTCTGCCGGTGTGTCGAGCAGTCGGGCAAAGTTGGTGAAAAAGCCGACCTGCACCATCACAACCGAGTGATCCGGCTCGTTGGCGAGCAGTTGACGCAGAAACGGTACCGCATCGGGTAACTTGTCAGAATCTTCCGGCAATCGGGTGCGCGGATAGCGCAACTTGCCGTCCTCATCTTTCAGTTCAATGACTCGGCGGTTGTACTTGCCGTCTTCTTTGGTCATGCCGTTTTTCACGACGGCGATCGGAATGTCCGGTCGTCCATAGAAAGTGTTGAGGACATCAATCATGGGAACGACATAGGGGCTGTCTTTGGTCGTTGTGATTGCCAACAGTTCACATTCGCCGCGATTTTTCAGGGCATGAATGACGGCAAGTGCCATCGCGTCGTCTACGTCATTGCCGAGATCGGTATCGAAGACGAAGCGTACGGGTTCTGCCGCATAAGTTGAGGCGGCAAGCGTCAAGGTTAACAGAATGGCTAAAATCTGTTTCATGGTCGGGTTCCTTTCAAGGGTTAAGGGTTAAGTGGTTAGGGTGTTGCGGCGATCAGCCGCCGATTTTTTAGAAACTTTCCTCTTGGTGTTCAATTTTTTTCCAATAGATTTCAAAATCGAAGTTGGGTGAATTGTTACCGTCGTGGCATGTCAGGCACATTTTTTTTGCCGCTCCCCCTTCGACGGGCACACGGAGTGCCTGCCGGAGACGCATCTGCAACGCTTCCTGGGAACCCATCTCGGCGCGGGCATGATTCTCGCCCGGTCCGTGGCAGGCTTCGCAACTGACGTTGACCAATCGCGGCGTTTCCTGCTCGCTCAAAAATCCCCCCTGATAGGGGAGCAGTTCCGTTGCATTCCAGCCGACAACGTGACACGCGATGCACTCAGGGTCAAAGTTCCTCGGAGGGATTGCCGTTTCCGTGAGCGATTGCCACGCCCTGGCGTGATTCGATCTTCTCCAAATGCCGTGTGCCGTCTCGTGGCAATCGGAACAGGACTGCGCTCCAACGTAATTTCCCATCGTTTCCAGTCGGGCATTCGGAATCGGCTTGATCCCTAAACCGTCGAGTCCTGATTCCTTTAACTGGTCTTGATACATTTTCATCAATTCCGTAATGATGGGGGAATTGTCGTATTGGGCATCGAGCGGAATGCGTTCGTACCGAATCGGTGTTGCCGGGTCATCGAAAAGTCCCATCGCTAGGGCGTAGCGTCCTTTTTCGCCGACTTCGAGAATCAGCGAATTGCCGACCTTTTTCGGCTGAAGCGGCGGTTCGGCAGGGGTGTTGCTCGGCAGGATAAAATCGAACTTTCCCGCACATTGATCAATCAAGCGATTGATTTCGTTCTCTGTCCCGTGAATAATAAGGACGGTTCGGTCGCATTTTTCGGCGGCAAGTTTCGGCAAGATTTCTTGTTGCAGTTTGATTGCCGCATTTGCCGTTACAATGTCTTCGTTATTGAGATTGTTGAGGAGCGAATCCCCCAAAACGGAGGCGACTCCGATTCTCATACCCCCTTTTTCGAGAATACGATAGGGCACCACGATTTCCGAGTTGAATTCCAGCAGGGCGACGTTTGCCGAAGTGTACCGCTTGGGGTTGCCCGGCACATCGACGGAATAAAGAAGCAATGTATCGGTCGGAAATTGCAGTTCCCGGCTGCCGATTCCGGCGGCTTGATATTTCATCAGCCGGTATGCTTCGTCGATAACGAAGGTAAATTTCAATTCTTCTTGCAGCCCGAATCCCTTGTTAAGATTTCCGGCATCGATGGGCAAGACATCCCAGCCTTTGCGTTCGATTTGTTGGAGGCAGGTATGCCGTCGGCTTAGCCCGCCTTTCATTTGGTCGGGACCGGCGCAGCCGCAGGGTTCGATATATCCGTCGAGGAATCCGGTGAAAAAGAGGAGCAATTTCGGTTTTTCCCAGCCGTCGAACTGAGCGGGAGCCGACACCGGCACCGCCAACACCAACAATAAAAAAGATGAAATGGACAATCGAAAACTCATACCGGACTCCATCGTAACGCAAAATGATAAAAATTCAAGAGCGAGGCAATGTGCTGGTCTTTTGTTGGCGGTTATGGTGTAAGCGGTTCTGAAGTACATTGGCTTTCAACCATTCCGTCGGCAAAACGTGTCCGCAGGGTGTCCCCGACTTTGACCTCGTTTGCCCCTTGTATCAACTCCCCTTCAGCAGTTTCCGTCAGCGTGTAACCGCGAGACAAAATCGAGAGCGGACTCAACGCTTCCAGCGATGCCGCCTCCTTTTTCAAGCGGTCTGACAGCGTTTGGATTCGATGATCCATCAATCGGTCAAGCCGCTCTTCGCACACATCAAGGCGATAGCGGCGGGTTTCGATCATCTGCTCCGGTCGGCGAAAAGCAGGATGCCGAACAATGGCTTTCAGTTTTTCCGCTGCAATCCGCACTCGCCGCTGGATAAAATCGCTCGCCCGGCGGCGGATTTGGAGCAATTCCCTGTATCGGTCTGCATCTTCTCTGGAAATTCGCTCTGCCGCTTCGCTTGGAGTTGCCGCCCGAATGTCCGCCGCAAAATCGCACAAGGTAACATCAATCTCATGTCCCACGCCGGAAACGATGGGAATGACAGATGCCGCAACGGCACGCACCAAAACCTCCTCATTGAACGCCCAGAGATCTTCCATACTTCCGCCGCCGCGTGTGATGATGATGCAATCGACTCCTCTCCACTGATTGACATGCCGAACGGCATCGGCAATCTCTTCGGCGGCACCATCTCCCTGAACCTTTACGGGAACGATTAAGACATCGATCAACGTTGTCCGGCGGCGCAGAATTTGCAGAAAATCCCGAACGGCGGCACCCGTCGGACTTGTCAGGACGGCTACCCGGCGGACGACTTCGGGCAACGGCTTTTTTCGGGCGGGATGAAACAACCCTTCGGCAGTCAGTTTTTCCCGAAGTTGTTGAAAGGCGAGTTCCAGCGTGCCGATGCCTTTCGGCTGCAATTCGCTGATGACCATCTGGTACTTTCCATGCGGCGGGAAGAGGGTCAACCGCCCTCGGCAAACGATTTCCATACCGTCTTTCAATTTGAATTTGATTTTCGAGACCGACGATTTCCAAACCACTGCCGACAGTTGTGCCCCTTCGTCTTTGAGAGTGAGATAGACGTGTCCCGAACGGTGATAGGTTACATTGGAAACCTGTCCCACAACCCAGACAGACTCGAACTGGGTTTCCAGTTGAGATTGGATTTGCTTCGTTAATTCGGTAACGGAAAGAGGCGCAAGCGGCTGCGGCACAGCAACAGCCGTCGTATTTTGGGGAACCTGTTTGGGAGCCTTTTTCGTTTCCGTAAAATCAAACAGCGGGGTCGAGTGAGTCATGTTAATGGGCTGATAGTAACAACATTATAACAACGGTCGTTGCGAAATGATGCTCTGGTCGCCCGCCGGTTCGATGTGGACGAAAACGTCAATGACATGTTCTCCGCTTTGGAGCAACTTCTGCTGTATCCGGTGCGAAAGTTCGTGGGCTTCCGTAACGGACATGTTCGGATGGACGTGAATGTGCACATCCAGTGCGAGTCCCGTCGGTCCCACATGCCGGGTGCGCAGTTTGTGCGAGTCCTTCACTTCGGGAAAGGAACGGATCACTTCGGCAAGGGCTCGGCACTGTGCTTCCGACGCACCGGAGTCGAGTAGGGCAGCAAAAGTCGGTTGCGTTACTTTCCACGCCACATGAATGATCATAAATGCCACAACAACCGTTCCGACCGGATCGAGGAAAGTAAATTGGGGTCCCAGCACCAAACATGCTCCAATGGCTACCGCCGCAGGAATGGAACTCATCGCATCGCTCCGGTGATGCCAGGCATTGGCAACCGTTGCCGCCGACTTTGCTGTCATCCCGACTTTGACTGTAATGCGGTAAAGCCATTCTTTCAGGGCAATGGAAACCAGTGCGGCAACCAGCGGAAGCCAAGTGGGCGGCGGAGTTTCTTTCCCTTGCAAAATACCGACGATGGAATGAACCGCATCATAGAGAAGTCCTATCCCCACCGCTGCGAGGGCAGCACCGATAAACAAAGTTACCAACGTTTCGACTTTCGCATGTCCGTAGGGATGATCTTGGTCGGCGGGTCGGCTCCAGAACCGCATCCCGAGCAAAATGGCGGCATCGGTAATCAGATCGGAAAGAGAATGAACAGCGTCGGCAATGATGACCGAACTGTTCCCCAGCCAACCGGCAATACATTTGAATCCCACTAAAAATAGATTGACGAACGTTCCGAGCCAAGTGATTCTGCGTATCGCGGCGAACGCTCTGGTCTTTTCATCGTCGTCTCTCATCTTGCCATTATATCATGCTGCGAGGAGGAGAGTCCAACACGATCACCCGCAAGTTGTGCGGAGTACCGCTCCACTTGCGGCTCTTGTTTGCCTGCACAATGCGGACGCACCCCGGTATCAATCGTTGACGAGCCGCAACGATTGCTGTACACTGAAACGCCTTATGCCGCGATTGAACTGCTGCCTTGTCCTGCTGGCGATTCTTGCCTATGCTCTCACGTCGGGCATCACGCTCCGAGACCGACTGCTGGTTTCCACGCTCCACCGCATGGAGCGACACGCACTCATGGAGCCCTCCGCAAAAGACCTCTTTGAAGGTGCCATGTCGGGAATGGTGAATATCCTTGCTGAAGAACATGGCGATCAATATTCTCTCTACATTCCCCCAAGCGAACAAGTAACCTATCAGGATCATCTCGATAGCCGATACGCAGGGATGGGGATTTCAACGAGTGTGTTTGATGCGGAAGAGGATAAGAAGGTTTTTGTTGATTTTCCTTTCTATGATTCCCCTGCCTATCGGGCTGGGCTGCGCTCCGGTGATCAGATTTTGCAAGTTGACGGAAATTCGCTTGCAGAAAAGACCAACAGCGACATTTTCAAATTGTTAAGGCAACAGCGCACATCAGAAATCCATCTCTTCGTTTTGCCGTTTGGTCAAAACGAACCCCAAGATTTTCTTGTCCACCGTGAAACCATCCATCAAGACAGCGTGGAAGGGGATTATTACGATTCGGGCAGCCGGGTCTTTCGTTTGGAAGAACATCCAACGATCGGCTACATTCGGATGACATCGTTTAACAGCACTACGGCGAAAGAATTTGAAAATGCCCTCGACAGCATGACGCAAAGCGGGGCGGAGTCTTTCATTTTGGACTTGCGGGACAATGGAGGCGGCGATGTGTCGAACAGCATTCTCGTTGCCAAAATGTTGCTCTCTCCCGATTCTGACCGGAAAACCGTTGTAACGACACGTTCACGCAGCGGTTACGAGCAAAGTTATACACTCACCCAAGGGATGCAGCGGTGTACCTTGCCGATGGTTGTGTTGATAGACGGCGAAACGGCAAGTTCCTCCGAAATCGTGGCGGCAGCCTTACAGGATCACCGCCGGGCAACCATTGTCGGCACCCGGTCGTTTGGAAAGGGGGTTATTCAGGGCATTTTTGACTTGCCGTTTCACTCGGGCATGCTCCAGTTGACTCATTCGGAATACCGGCGACCCAGCGGCGGTGCCATCCATCGAAAACAGAATGACACTGATGCCGATGATTGGGGAGTCATTCCTGATACCATCGTTGAACTGTCCGAAGAGGAGCGGGCGGCTGTGTTGGCGTACCGCTCCCTGCGCTCAAACGTGATTGCGGCGGAACGTAGAGCCGTGTTGGAGCAATTCCGGCAACAGATCATCGCAACACAGGAACCAAAGCAGGAAAGCGAATTTGAATTCACCGGTGCCGCTCCCTATTATGATAGGCAACTCGATGAAGCCATCAAGATTTTGTCCGGCACCTTCCTAACACGACCCAGTGATGAATAATAGTGATCCCCGAACAGTCGAAGATGGTTTAGCCCTTTTCGCTGCCGATCTTCATGAACTCGGCAAGCGTGCCGATGCCGAAAGACGCAGGCGGCACGGCAATAAAGCCTATTATGTTGTCAATGCGCATATCAATCCGACCAACATTTGCCGAATCGGTTGTCCGCTCTGCGCCTTTGCGGCAAAACCAGGGGATCAAAAAGCCTACGTCTTGGAAATGGATGAAATCTTGCGCCGAGCAGAACGAGCCGTCGAGTTCGGTGCCACGCAACTACATCTGGTCAGCAGCATCCATCCTGATAAACCTTATTCTTGGTATCGGGAAATCCTTCGAGTGCTTCACCAGACGTTTCCGCAACTCCAGTTGAAGGCTTGGACTGCCGTCGAAATAGCGGCATTCGCCGAAAGCGTGGGAAAGGGTTACGAATTCATTTTAAGCGATCTGCAATCGGTGGGATTAGCAAGCCTGCCGGGCGGCGGAGCGGAAATCTTCGATGCTGAAATCCGAAAACGGATCGCGCCCGACAAAATACCGGCGGAAACTTGGCTTGAAATCCACCGGACAGCACACAAACTGGGTATTCCCACGAATGCTACGATGCTCTTCGGACATTGGGAAACCCCCCAGCACCGAATCGAACATCTGCTCCGGCTTCGAAAATTACAGGAAGAGACCGGCGGATTCGAGTGCTTTGTGCCTTTGGTTTTTCATCCGAAGAACACGCGAATGGATGTCCCACGGATTTCGCCGCAAGAAATCTTGAAGACGATTGCCGTATGCCGACTGATGCTGCCGAACATCGAACATATTAAAGCCTACTGGGTCACGCTGGGTGAATCCTTGGCGCAGATTGCCCTGTCGTATGGAGCGGACGATTTCGACGGGACAGTTTTCGAGGAGCGGATTCACCATGATGCCGGTTCTCTCACCCCTTCCGGGTTGACGGAAAGCCGCCTTCGGGAATTGATGATCGGGGCACATCGGGAACCGCACCGTAGATTTTCCCAAGCAGTTTTGGTATAAAGGAGCGGTATCAATGCGCCTAGTACATCATTTCTTAAATGATGTAGATGATGTTTCACACAAAGGCACAAAGGGGTTTGAATTTCCGTCCATTCCTTTGTGCCTTTGTGTGAGGCAACAAATAAACAAAAATAATCAAGGCTATTGAGGAAACTCGGTACTAATGAAGATGCCCAAGCGATCCATCAAAAAAGTAACGAACAAAAAAGTTACGAAAAAGGTACACCGGCAGCCTGGTAAAAAGGCAAGCCGACGGAGTAGTCTTTTTCGGCAGCCTTCCGAAAAGGAATTGCCGGGCGAACACCGTCTACAAAAAATATTGGCTTCGGCAGGCTTCGGCAGCCGCCGGCAGTGCGAAGAACTGATCGAACAGGGACGCGTTGAAGTCGATGGCACCGTTGCCCAACTCGGTAGCAAAGTTGATCCGGTTCGTGCCGAAATCAAGGTCGATGGCGAACGGCTCAAATCGGCAAAGCCCGTCTATCTAGCCCTGTTCAAACCGAAGGGTTATTTTTGTACCGATGCGGATCAGCAGGGTCGGGCAAGAACGATCGAATTGATTCCCCCTTCCTTCGGACGCTTGTTTTTGATCGGTCGCCTCGACAAAGACAGCGAGGGACTCATTTTGCTGACGAATGATGGTGCCCTCTCGGAGCGGCTTACGCATCCCAAGTACGGCGTGCCCAAAGTGTATCGGGTACAGGTTGCAGGCGAGGTTACGTCCGAAGGAATCCGGCAACTCCGCACGGGAGTCCATCTTGCCGAAGGATTTGCAAAGGTCGAAAACGTGATCATTAAAGGGCGGCATAAGCAGAGCACCATTTTGGAAATGACCCTCACGGAGGGAATGAATCGGGAAGTGCGGCGGCTGCTGGCACGCATCGGACACAAGGTGTTGACCCTGATCCGGGTAGCGGTAGGACCGGTGAAACTCGGAAAATTGACTCCCGGCGAATGGCGAAAGTTAACGCCATTGGAAGTTGATCGCCTTTACGCCGCGGGAAAGTGATGCCCGCGTATTCAGAGCCGCAACAAAAACCGCAAGTGTAACACCCCCCAACAAGAGCCGCAAGTGTAACGAAGTGAAACTTGCGTTAAAACGGAAGTTGCGCTGCGCTCCACTTCCGGCTCTTGTTCGCGTTGCATTGCGCTGCGCTTTACCTTGCGGTTTCGACGAATCGGGTTTCCCGGATGACTGTAACCTTGATTTCGCCCGGAAATTGCACCCGCTCCGTGAGGGCTTTGGCAATGTCGCGACAAATTTTTGCGGCGGCATCGTCCGTCAACTTTTCCGATGTGAGGAGCACTCGAACTTCACGTCCCGCCTGAATGGCACAAACCTGCTCCGCTCCCGAAAACTCTTTGGCAATCGCCTCCAACTCTTCGATGCGCTTGACGTACAATTCCAGCGATTCCCGCCGTGCGCCCGGTCGGGCGGCACTGCACGCATCCGCCGTCATGACGAGCATCGTGTAAGGGTTTTCCAGCCGAGGATCGTCGTGGTGCCCCAATGCAGCCTGTATCACTTCCGGTTGTTCGCCGTACCGCTTGAGCAAGTCGGCACCGATTTTTGCGTGGGTTCCCTCCGATTCGTGATCCGTTGCTTTGCCGATGTCGTGCAACAAACCGCAGCGGCGTGCCAATTTCTGGTTCAATCCTAGTTCGGCGGCAAGCGCACCGGCAATGAACGACACCTCTATGGAGTGCCGGAGCACATTCTGGCAGTAACTCGTCCGAAAATGAAGCCGACCCAAAAGTTCCACGATCCGCTCATTCAAACCGAACAAACCGGCTTCTTGAACCGCATCTTTTCCCATTTTCAGGACGAGAGCGTCGATTTCTTTTTGCGTTTCAGCAACGATTTCCTCGATTCGGGCTGGGTGAATGCGTCCATCGGTAATCAGCCGGCTCAGAGCCCGCTGCGCAGTTTCCCGGCGGACAGGGTCGAAGCAACTGACGAGCACCACGCCGGGAGTGTCATCAATCATGAGGTCCACTCCCGCCGCTTTTTCAAACGTGCGAATGTTGCGCCCTTCGCGTCCGATGATACGTCCTTTCATCTCATCGCTGGGAACGTCGACACTGCTCGTCGTGCTTTCGGCAACGTGGGAAGCCGCATAGCGTTGCAGGGAACAGAGCAGCATATCGCGGGCAGTTGCATCGCAATGCTCCTTGATTTGCTTTTCGTGCTGCAAAATGACTTGCCCGGCTTCCGATTGCAATTCCTTTTTCAGCAGAGCGAGCAGGCGTTCGGTTGCTTCTTCACGGCTGAGCCCGGAAAACTCGTAGAGCGTCACACGTTCCTTTTCGATCAATTTTGAAAGTTCGGCATTTCGTAGGTCAGCATCGGCGATGCGTTCCGACAACTTCCGCTGGGTATTTTCGACGAGTCGTTCCTGTTTTCGCAGGTCGCCTGCTTGCCGGTCGAGCGTATCCTGCCGCTTGTTGAGCAGGCGTTCTCTTTCAGAGAGTTCTTCACGGATTTTTTTGTATTCGTGTTCGTTTTTCTCTTTAAGGTGGATAGCCTGCTCTTTGGCAAGGAGTTCTGCTTCTCTGGTTTTGCTATCGGCTTCGATTTCGGCACGCAGGATGATTTCCTTTGCCTGGTCGATGGCTCGGGTACGGTAAAATTTGTCGAAAAAACAGATGAGAAAGTATGTCGCAATGCTCGCAGATGCCGCAACTATAACCGTAATAACGAGTTGCGGATCCATATTGTTGATCGCAGTTTATGCGGTTTGTAAAAGTAGGGTTAAAACTATTCCCGATTCTAGCAGGAAACCGAAGGGATTGCAAGGCGGGTAATATTGTTGCGAGATATGCGAAACCGGCTTGAAACGGCTTGATTTTTCCTGTACACTGGAACTTCTATGAAAGAGATACTCCTGGGCGTAACCGGCGGGATTGCCGCCTATAAATCCGCCGCCATCGTGAGTCGATTGACCCAGCACGGGGTCGGTGTTACCGTTGTCATGACCCGATCCGCAACCAAACTCGTCGCCCCGAAAACGTTTGAAGCATTGAGCGGCAGACCGGTACTTCATTCCGTCTTCGAGGCAACAAGGAGCCACGTCCACATCGAATCGGCACGGTCGGCAGACTTGTTCTGCATTGCTCCCGCCACGGCGAACATCCTTGCCAAGGCAGCACACGGAATTGCCGACGACTTGGTCAGCACGCTCATCCTGTCCTTCGACAAGCCGATTTTGTTCGCCCCGGCAATGAATACGGTGATGTGGAACAAACCCTCCGTGCAACGCAATGTCAGGCAACTGCAAAGTGATGGAATGTTTTTCATCGGTCCAGAATCAGGACATTTGAGTTGCGGCGAAACCGGAATCGGTCGAATGGCGGAGCCGGAAAAAATTGTTGAAATCATCGTGGAGGTCATGCTGGATGAGAAAAGTCTGGGATAAAAAGCGGACGAAAGATCAACACCCGCAAGTTATATTAGACTTGTTGCATAACCCGTCATTCCGGTGAAAACCGGAATCCAGAGGAGCAGTTTTAATCCCGTTCCTCTGGATTCCGGCTTGCGCCGGAATGACAATTTTAGGTTATGCAACAGGTCTATTCGACCAATCATGTTCTCCGTTTTACTTTCCTTAGGTTCTAATTTAGGTGATCGGCACCGGACACTCAACGACGCTTGGCTCATTTTGAGTCACACGGAGAAGATTCAAACGGTTCGATTGAGTCCCTTTTACGAGACCGAACCGGTCGGCGGACCGGCGGGACAACCGATGTACATCAATGCGGCGGGAATCATTCAAACATCCCTACCGCCGATGGAACTGCTCCTAGTCCTTCAACGCATCGAGAGCCGTTTCGGACGGATTCGGGCGGAACGCTGGGGAGCACGAACGCTGGACATGGACATCTTGCTCTATGAAGATCAAATTGTCGAGTTACCGGCACTGACGATTCCGCATGCTGAGATGCTGCGCCGGCAATTCGTCCTCGCACCTGCCCAAGACATCGCTGCCGACTGGATTCATCCGCTGACCCAAAAAACGCTTCGAGAACATTGGGAAATGGAGAACGGCGGCGCAGCCGCCGTCTCTCTTCTGCATTAGTCCAGCGTGTACCCTGCCCGATAGACGGGTTTAATCAAATCGGCAACGCCGGGCGTTTTCAAATCAGCGAGATTCGTGATCCGCATGTTCGGTGCATCCCAGAGAACCTTTTCCCCCCACTCTTCCGGCTTCGATGCCGTCCAGACGGCAAGGTTGCCGAGCAACATCGCCTCGGTCAGCGGACCAGCCTGCGTTACAAAGTTCGAAAAACAGAGTTCCGGCTTGTTCTCCTTGATTGCTGTAATCAATTCGAACATATTGCGCGGGTCATCGTCTTGCCGCTCTGGAATATTGCCGTCAGCATCGGGATACCGGGGCGCATACTGCACTTCAGGTACCGTAACTCCCTCTTTTCGCCGATTGTTTCCCGGACCGCGCGAACCTTCGGTGCCCATGATGAGCGTGCCGTTGCCGGGACGGCTGTCAGGATAAGTGAAGCCATTACTCTCGTAAGTTTCCTTGCTCGGAAACTTTTCCCCGTCGTACCAGACGAACTTGAAGCCCTTCCGCGTCGGCGTGTCGGCATACTCGAAGACAATTTCGGACGATGTCGGGAAAATGTCGAAGTCATGCCCTGAAGTTCGGGCAACGACCGAGATGGGTTGACTCAAATCGAGTGCTTTCATGTACTCATTAAGTGAATGGCATGCAATATCCCCCAGTGCACCGGTGCCGAAATCCCACCAGCCTCGCCAACTGAACGGATGGTAAATGCTCCGCTCTTCGCCGGGGAAAAATTCACGCGGTTTTGCCACGCCCAACCACAAGTCCCAGTCGACGTTGTTGAGTTGGTCTTCCGTTTTCCGTTTCATTTCGGCAATCAGTGCTTCGGCTTCGCCCGGCTTTTCCCGGCGTACTTTCGCTTCATAAGCCGCCATCGTACGGATGGTTTCCGGTCCTTGAGGCCACCAACCGATGGGGCGGTCTGTCCAGACGTGGAGTTCTTTGATGTCGCCGTAGATGCCCGCCTTCATTTCGGCGGCGTGAAGGCGGAGTCGGTCGCCGGCACTTCCCTGGTTGCCCATCTGGGTACATACGCCGGTCTCTTTGGCGACTTTAGCCATAAGCCGACACTCATACATTGTCCGGGCAAGGGGCTTTTGGACGTAGACATGTTTCTTGAGCCGCATAGCCATGAGAGCCTGCGGTGCGTGCATGTGGTCGGCACCGCTGATCGTTGCCGCATCGATACTCTTTTCCATTTCGTCGAAGAGTTTTCGGTAATCCGTGTAGGGTTTGGCATTGGGGTACTTCCGCAGGGCATTGGCGAGTTGCGGTTTTCCGACATCGCAGACGGCAACGACATCGGCAAATCGGGCAGCGTTGGCAATATCGCCGTCTCCTTTCCCGCCGACACCGATTCCGGCGAAGGCGATCCGCTCATTCGGCGAAGCACTAACTTTGGGGGTGAGTCCGGCAAAGACCCAGTAACCGACACCAGTAGCGGCGGCGGTTTGCAAAAATCTACGGCGTGAGGGTTGATGTGTCATCGAATACTCCTGTAAAAATGAAAGTGAAAATCAAAACTCCAACCCAATGTACCACAACTCGAGGGAAAATGGCAGGGCGACTGTTCCGTGAAACTCAACAATTTGAGATATACCCTACGACCCCGCCAAGCCTCATTTTTTGGATGAAAGCCGGGAACGGAGGGCAGCGCAGTGACCGGATCACCCGTGCAATCCGGTCGCTGCGCGTTGCTACGCTCCCGGCTTTCATCAAACTTGCACGCCTACCGGTACTTGCACTGGAAAAGTTACGCGAAAAAGATTACGATATAGTCCTGATGGACTGCCATCGAGGCAAAATTGCTCGCAAAAGCAATTCAAAAATGAGGTCAGAAGGGGTAGAAGGGGGCAATAAGGAACTGTATCAAAATAGCATTCACAAAGAGCCGGAGATGTAGGCGGTACCCCGCCGTAATCTCCGGGTGTGTTACAGGTAACGCAAATGCAAAATGGCATGGTTACTTTGTTTCCATTCCTAAAATCTCAAAAAATGAAACAACGGATAATACTCCTGCTCGTACTGCTTTCCAACACGTTCCACGCAGCCGAAGAGGATATTCGGCGAGTCCGCTTGCTTACAGAAAACGGTCTCTACGATGCCGCCGAAGCCTTTTGCAATGAACAATTCCAGCAACCCGACATTTCCGATACCGATAAAATCCGACTGGCAGCGGAACTCGTTCATGCTTACTCGCAACGATTGCCCTTGCTTCAACCGGCACAACGGCTTGGAATCCTCCGCCGAATCGAAACTCTTGAATCGGCTTGGCTTACTTCCCCCGTCCCTTCCGCTTCCCCCGATTTAGCACTTGCCAAAATCACGTTACGATTGCAATGTGCAATGGCATACCGTTCTCTCGGCGATGATCTGCGTCTCGAAGCCGATGCTGCTTCCGTAACAAACCGCCCGGAAACCTATCAGCAGGCTCGATCCACGCTTCAAGATGCAATGGAGCGGCTCAAAAAATGCCGACAGGAACTTGAAAATTTTCGGCAGCGGATCGGAATCAATGCGGATTCATCGTTGCATCAACGGATGTTGGCATTGGAGTATTTGATCACGATGCAGCAGGGGCTCGCCCGAAAGTCGTCGGCACTGACATTTCAGACGGAAGAGGAGCGGAATGTTGAACTTCGGCAAGCCGCCGAAATGTTTGCCGAATTGGCTTCCAAAAATAGTGTTGATCCTGTCATCGTTCAGTGCAAAATCGAAAAGGCATCGTGCCATCGTCTGAGCGGTGAACTCGACCGATGTGCAGAAATACTGATTCCCCTTCGCGATGCTCTTGCCTCCCTTGCGCCGGTAAGCCGATTGCAAACCGAGGCGGAATGGATTCGCTACAACATCGCCTTGGGGAACGTTGCCGAAATGAGAAGGCACTATGCGGCAGACCGTGCTGATATCAAACTCTATCCCGACTTCGATCTTGCCCGGCTGGAACTTTTCCTTGTGAATGATCCTGCCAAAGGCATTGTCCCGGCAACTCCCGCCGCAATGAGATTGGAAGAGGCAATCGGCAGGCAACTAGGAGACTACTGGGCGCGGCGGGCTCGAATGATGATGTACACTTCCGGCAATTCGGATTTGAACTCGGCAGAAATGTTGGCGATGCGTGCCGAAAGGGCGGGTCAGGAACAGCACTTCGCCGAGTCGGCGGAACTCTACGAACAGGCGGCGGAAAGAGCCGATGCTCAACGCCAAGCGGAAAATATGTACCTCTACTGCCGCCTCGCCGCCCTCGCATGGGAGAAGGCATTGGAACAGATACCGCCCGATGAACCAAACACGGAATCAAAAACCGAAATCCAAAAACGCCTGCTTGCCCTGTTGAAAACATTGGTGGAGCAGAATCCGGCGCATCCCGATGCGCAGAATCTGCATCTTCGGGCGATTGATGAGCAGGTAAAAATCGTTTCATCGCATTCGGAAGCGTTGGAAGACTACTTGGCATTGGTCAAGGAGCATGAGGAACGCTGGAGTGATTCGCCGCAGTTGAATCGCATCCGCCGTTTGTCCGTGGTGCTCTTGGAGCGGCAGGGTCGCTATGACGAGGCGGCGGCACTGTTACCATTGCTTGATTCGGATCAATGGGAAACCTTAACGCCGGAAATTCAGCGGTTGCGGGTTCGGCAACTCGATTCCGAGGGGAAAACGCAGGCGGCAGTCGATATGTTGGCGGCACTCTTGAGGCAAAGACGTGAGCCGGCAACGCTCCAACTGCTCGCTGAAATTTTGACTCGACAACAGGACGAAAGAAGTTTGAATCTTGCATTGCGATACTGGACGGAACTGGAACCCCAAGTGCCGAAAAACAGCGAAATGTGGTGGACTGTGCGGGAGGGAATTTTTGAAGTTCTCTGTAAACTAAACCGCCGGGAAGAAGCGAGACCCTCCTTTGAGTTGCTCCGCATTACCTATCCCGAGTTGGGAGGAATGGAGCGAAAAGAACGGATTGTCAAACTGTTTCCGTAGAAATGCCGTGATGCCCCTTACAAATTCGTGGGTCGCACGCCAACCGTAATTTCCAATTTCAGGAATTCTCCATTGCGAAAAATTTCGACCGTTTCCTTCGTGCCGGGCTCGGTTAATGTTACCAAATGGACAAGGTGCAACGGATTGCTAATTTCCGTTTCCCCCCATCGCAGGATGATGTCTCCTCGTTGGAGTCCCGCACTTCTTGCGGGAGAATCTCCCCTTGAAAAAAATGTGACGATGGCACCCATCGGTCGCTTTTGATCCATCTGACGTGCCTCATGCGAGGTAACATTGTCCAGTCCCGTCACTCCGATCCAGCCATGTTTCACTTCGCCTTGCGAAACGATTTCCTCGTAGATTTGTTTTGCCGTGAAACTGGGAATCGCAAAGCCGATTCCGCTGCTTCCGCCGCTGTCCGCCGCAATGATTGCTGTGCAGATTCCGATCAATTTCCCATTCATGTCCACAAGTGCACCGCCGCTGTTGCCGAAATTGATTGCCGTATCCGTTTGAAGCAATCCTTGCGGGATAGTAGGTCTCCTCCCGCGACCCTCTCCCCGTGTTACCAGTCTTGCGTTATCCCTTTCCGTTGCACTGATGATTCCTGAAGTAACCGTATGCTGTAAGCCGAAGGGACTCCCCATCGCAAGCACTTGTTCACCGACGACAACCTGCCGGCTGTCCCCCCACTCAACGGCTTCGAGGTCCTCCGCATCGATTCGCAAAACAGCGAGGTCAACCGCTCGGTCACGACCAATGATCTCCGCTTCGACTTCCCGACCATCGCTCAAACGAACGTGGATGATGTGAGCATTGGCAATGACGTGGTCATTGGTCAAGATGTAACCTTCTTGGGCATCCATGATGACTCCGCTTCCAATTTCAACGTTGAGAGTCATAGGAGCACCGCGCCCGCCGAACGAGAATCTGCCGGACGAGGAACGGGCATCTTCCGGCAATCGTGTCGTGATGACCTGAATTCCAACGATCCCCGGGGCAACGGCTTGGGCGACCCAGGCGGTTCGTTGGACTGAGTGGGGATATTCGGCGAGAAGTTGCCTCGCCACTTCGGCTTTTGCCCGCTCGGCACCGATGTTCCAAAAGTAGGCAACCTGTTTCGCAATCTGGGGTGTGAATGCAAACATACCTGCTACGATCAGGATGAACCCAAAAACAAAGGCGAAACGAGCAAACAGGGAAACAGATTGCTCCTGCGATGGCGAGGAAGCCTCCCGAGGTATTCCGGGAGTTTGATTCGGAGTTCCATATTCGTTCATAGCACTTGTCTCTTTTATTTTTGTTTGTCATTCCGGCGCAAGCCGGAATCCAGACGAGTGGCTTGCAACCCGCCTCTCTGGATTCCGGCTTGCGCCCGCATGACGGCACTGGCTCTATCACAT
>Ga0099364_10005583_pt1 | contig 18612 bp, 19 predicted proteins | sample TergutTh196P3_FD_73070 | JGI IMG/M metagenome (GOLD analysis project Ga0099364, IMG submission 73070) | Microcerotermes parvus P3 segment gut microbial communities from Pointe-Noire, Republic of the Congo - Th196 P3 | ecosystem: Host-associated > Arthropoda: Insects > Digestive system > Gut ...
ACACCGTCCGCTATCTCCCTTGCAAGCAGTCCGTTCGGTTTTCCTCCGCTCATGAGAGTTCCCGAAGCGCCATGAACGAGCGCGGCAAGGGTCGCGGCGTCCAAAGGTGGCATGCCCGACGCTAGAAACGCTCCTATAAGGCCGGACAACACATCGCCTGATCCGGGGACGGCTAGTTCCGGGCCTCCCTCCAGTATGGCGCGAGTTTCGTTCCCGTCCGAGGCCAGCGTGTGATACCCCTTGAGTATGACCGCGCCGAATTTTTCCGCGAGCCTTGAACAGGCTTCGAGTCTTTTCGAATTTATCTCGGCGGGCGACGTTTCCAATATATGCGCCGCCTCACCCGCGTGGGGCGTCGCAACAACGTCGTCCCTCCTGGGTCCGTAGGCGAACCGCAGCGCGTCGGCGTCAATGTTTATAGGTTTGTGAAACTCGTCGTAAACCAGCATCGACGCGCGCTCGGCATCCGCGCTTCTGCCCAGACCCGGCCCCAGCACGGCGGCGTCGGACTTCTCGAAATGAGGCCGGAGCGTTTCTCCGAACCCTTCAAAAGAAATATGCCCGTCTCTCTCCGGCAGCGGTATGAAAATCGCCTCCGGTACTATAGAGGCTGCACCGGCCACAAGACTTTCGGGCATGGCCAGCGTGACGAACCCGCATCCGGCGCGGAGAGCGGACAGGGCAGCCAGCGCCGGAGCGCCGCGATACGGCGACGATCCGGCTATTATCAAAAGTGAACCGCGCGAGCCCTTATGTATCGCCGGGGTTATTTTAGGAAGTATGCCGGAAATATCGGACGCCGCCCATCCGGTCAAAATGGGCGGCGTTTCCAGCACATCGCCGGGGGCAGCGCCGATTCCGGTCACTACCACATCTCCGCTGTAATACGAGCCAGGAGCAACCGCGAGCCCAGGCTTCGCGGCAAGGAAAGTGACGGTGAACTCCGCCTTGAACGCGATCTCCGCCGCCTCTCCGGTGTCGGCGTTGACTCCGCTCGGTATGTCCAAAGCGACGATGTGCGGGTGAGAGGACGAAAGCTTTATCAATCTCGCGGCCTCGCCCCTCGGCGCGCCTTGAAACCCCGTTCCGAGGAGGGCGTCCGCCACAACATCCGCTTTATCTACTAAGGAAGTTATCTCATCGTCTTTCAGTTTCTCGGAAGGAACTATGCTTATTCCGGAATTTTTCGCCGCATTCGCCGCGAACGCCGCTTCGTTCCTGTATTCCTCAACGCCGCGCGTCGCCAGAACCACCGAGGTTATTCCGGCAAGCCGCAGATGCCTCGCCACTACGAAGCCGTCGCCGCCGTTATTCCCATGACCGCAGAGTATCAGCACATTCCCGGCCTCGGGATAGCGCCGTATTATCGCCTCCGCCGCTCCGCGGCCGGCGTTCTCCATCAGAACGTCCCCTGGAATGCCGAGCCGTTCCGCCGCCAGCCTGTCGGCTTCTCTCACCGCGCCGGACGAATAGTAATTTATCAAATCCCCGCCTCCAACACGACGAACGCTATGGCGAAGTCACCTTCGTGGGTAATCGATAGCCAGCACTTGTCCGTTCCTGTTTCCCTCAATTTTGATTTTGTTTCGTCACTCATCATCATTACCGGTCCCTGCTTTGTGCGGCGCACCCACGCCCCGGTAAGCCCCATTCCGAACATCCCGAGGCCGGACGCCTTCGCGAGCGCCTCCTTCGCGGCGAACGCCGACGCGAAGTGACGCGCAGGCTCGCCCTGGGACATTGCGTAACTAATTTCCTCTTCGGAAAACACTCGGCGGATGAATGAATCGTTCGCTGCAGCCCGCTTCATCCTCGAAATCATGCACATGTCCGTGCCTATACCGGTTATCATGTTTGTGTTTCATCAGGCACGCGGTGTTTTGAGGAACTCATCAGTATCGCGACGAAGGAGAGCGGCCGTATGTTCTCGCAGATCATCTTTATCATAACCGCGATGGGCACTGACAGCAGAGCCCCGGTCATTCCCCATATCCCCCCCCAGAACATCAGCGACACGAGTATGATTACGGGGCTAAGGTCCAGAGCGTCGCCCATAACTTTCGGGGTTACGAGATTGCCTATCGTGAACTGTATGATGAGCAGCGCCAACAGCGTCAGCACCGCGGGAGATAGGCTGGGATAAAACTGGACAAGGGCGACCAGAATCGGCGGAATGCTCGCTACTATTGAACCGACAGTCGGGATGAAATTCAGAAAAAAGGCAAGTACAGCCCATGTCAGGGCAAAGTCGACGCGGATGATGTAGAGTGCGCCCCAGACCAAAGCAGCGGTAACGAAGCTGATAATCGCGAGCGTGCGCAGATATTTCGATATTTGCATCACCACCGTGTCCGCGATGCGCGTTACCGCCTCGCCACCCTCGCCCTTGAAGGCCAGAAGCAGGCGGTTGTTCATATAAGGCGCTTCCAGCAGCATGAAAATGAGAAACACCATGACCATAGTGAAGTAACCGAACCAGCTCATTAGAAATCTGGGCATTCCGCTGAGATATCTTCCTATTGTATTGTACCAATTGAACGTGTCCAGGAAGGCCGTAGGTATCTGATATTGATGGAGCAGGCCCCGGCCAATCTCAACAAGCTTGCCGTAATATGAGGGAAGTCTCATAAGGGTCATCTGGAGTCTCGCGTTGAGAAACACGCCCAGCGGCACGAACACCGCAAAGAAGCAGATCATTATCACGAAAACCATGATAATCGGGCGTATTTTGTACGGTTCCCCCGCCTTCACCACGGGATACAGCGCCAATGTCAGTAAGAATGCGAGCATCAGCGGTATCGCCACCCGCTCGGCCCTGCTTAAAACAAAACCGACCATGAAGATGCAGATCAATACAAGGCAGGTCTCCGTTATATTGGGCTTTCTGATTCGTCTTTCCATTCCGTTGACTTTACCTTTCGCATTAGTGTCCATTTTGGCTTTCCTTAAAAACAGCGCCCTCCGCGCCGGAGGTCACGAAATGCCTGTAGCGATCCAGGTAGTTACTGCCGGTCGGTTTCAGAGATGGGCGGAAGTCCTTCGCGCGCTCCGCCAATTCGTCGCCGGATACGAGTAGCTCTATCTTACGCTCGGCTATTTCTATCCTTATCATGTCGCCGTCACGGACGAGGCCTATGGGACCTCCGCTTGACGCCTCCGGCGACACGTGCCCTATCGATGCGCCGCGGGAGGCGCCGGAAAAACGCCCGTCCGTGAGCAGCGCGACCGACGAGTCGAGGCCAAGCCCGGCCAAGGCCGCCGTCGGCAGAAGCATTTCCCTCATCCCCGGGCCCCCTTTCGGTCCCTCATTTATAATAACGATCACATCACCCGGCTTAATATCCTTTGACGATATAGCGTTGAAGGCTGCCTCCTCGCCGTCGAATACCCGCGCCGGACCTTCGTGCTTCATCATTTCCGGGAGCACCGCGCTCTGCTTCACGACGCAGCCGTCAGGGGCTATATTGCCGTAAAGTATTGCGAGTCCACCCTCCTTATGGACAGGGTCGGATATCGGCCTTATCACATCCGCGTCCCGCACCTCCACTCCCGCCAGATTATCCGCCACCGTGCCGCCCGTCACAGTCATCGGCGCGCCTGACAGGAGGCCGGAGGCCAAAAGCTGCGACATCAGAGCCTGTACCCCGCCGGCGTGGTACAGATCGACGAGGAACCAGCATCCGCTGGGACTCATACTGCACAGGTGCGGCACCCTGCGGCTTATCTCGTCTATCCGTGACAACGGCATCTCCAACCCGGCACTGTTGGCAATCGCCGGTATATGCAGGCATGTATTGGTTGAGCCTCCCAACGCGACGTCCACGGCGAACGCATTGTCAATGGCCTCGGCCGTGACGATATCCCGCGGCTTGACGCCGCGCTCCAGCAGGTTCATTATCGCCCTTCCCGCGTCTTTAGCAAGGCGAACCCTCTCGGAGTACACGGCAGGTATCGTTCCGTTGCCCGGAAGGGCCAGCCCTATCGCCTCCATTACGCAGTTCATAGTGTTGGCTGTGAACATCCCCGCGCAGGAGCCGCAGGTCGGGCAGACGGAACGCTCCATTTCCTTCATGTCGTCCGCGCTCATCTCGCCGCCTATGTATTTGCCCACTCCCTCGAAAATCTTGCTCAGGTCCGCGCGCCTGCCTCGGAAATTTCCTGGCAGCATCGGCCCGCCGGATAAAATAATCGACGGTATATTGAGCGACAGTGCGGACATCGCCATGCCGGGCACTATCTTGTCGCAGTTAGTCACCATGACCAGCGCGTCAAAGCCGTGCGCGATTGTCATCGTTTCTATCGTGTCCTTTATGAGTTCGCGGCTCGGAAGGGAGTACTTCATGCCGCGATGGTTCATCGCTATTCCGTCGCACACTCCTATCGTCGGAAACTCTATAGGCAGCCCCCCCGCGGCGTAAACGCCGTTTTTGACGGCCGAAACCAGCGTGCCCAGATGATTGTGCCCGGGTACTATCGCGTTCGCGGCGTTCACCACGCCCACCCAAGGGCGGTCCAGCTCCCAGTCGGAAAAACCATTCGCGTACATCAACGACCTGTGCGGCGCGCGCTCCACCCCGAGCTTCACGCTGTCACTGTTCCTCGTGTCCATAACAACACCCCTTCGCTACTTTTAAAGTCTAATCAAGCAATGCTTCCAACCTTGTCATGAAATCGCCTATCCCGCCTGAGTCGCGGCAGTCCGCGAGGCTGTCCATGATCGTTATGTCCCGGTTGCATATCGCTACGTACGCGCCGTTTCGCTTTGCGGCTCCCGGCATTTGATTTGCCGGCGACACCTGGAGCGAAGAACCCAGGACTATGAAAACGTTCGATTCCTCCGACGCTTTAAACGACGCCTCCAGCACATTGACCGGAAGGTTCTCGCCAAACAGCACGACGCCGGGCCGCAATCTCCCGCCGCACGAAGCGCAGGGCATTCTGTCGATGAAATCCTGACGGGTAGACGATTCCCCGCATTCCATGCAACGGACGCACCCTACCGAACCGTGCAGTTCGTAAACGGTCTTCGACCCGGCCGCGGCGTGGAGGCCGTCTATGTTCTGGGTGATAACGCACTTCACCAGGCCGCGGGATTCGAGTTCGGCCACTATTCTGTGACCGGTGTTCGGGGCGGCCTCCCCCATCTGCTCGAATCTTGCCGCGTAGAAAGCGTGGAATTTGTCGTAATTACCGCGCATCGCCGAGACGGTCGCGAGTTCCATCGGATCCTCCACGTTCCAGACGCCGTTTTTGGAGCGGAAGTCTGACAGGCCCGATTCGGTGCTCATTCCCGCGCCTGTGAATACCACGGTATTGCGCGACTTCAAAATCCTCTCGGCAAGTTCCTCGACGCTTCCGCTGCCGATATGTCCGCTATGTCCGCGCGTAATATCACTCATCTGATTCGGCGCCGGTCCCCTCGGACAAGTAGCCCTCCTCGCCGTATACCGCGGCGGGGATGCCGGCGAGATAATCGGCTATCGGCGTGTCGTCGAGCCAAATTCCTCCCACCGAAACGCTGTTCATGTCGGGCAGAGTGAAGACGATCTCGTAGTAACAATCCGGGTCCTGTTCCTCGCGATCCTCTATCATGACCACGATGATGTCCTTATTAAATTCGTCCGAGCGGATTGAGTGTACGTAGGATTTGCCTTTTTTAAGTTCTTCTATATCGAGGTCGGAACCGTATACGTCGCGAAGCTCGTCAAACGCGCTTTCAATGATCGCGGTTTTGTCGTCAACCTTAAAATCCAGTCTTTCTCTGATGGGCTGCCACGCTGCATCAGACGCGGACGCGCAAAATAACATTGCAAGAAACAAAATAAAGCTCGTGATTATACGCAACGAACATTCCTCCCTTCATACATTTCAATCTCTCAAATCCGGCTGGCGGATCACGTCGATGACTGTTCCATCCCGCCATTCGACCACACCAATAATATTATCATTCACCTCTACCGGAGAAATGGGTCCTGCCATCCCGCGCGCGAGGTCGGACAGCTCGTCCATCGAAACAAGCGGTACCCCCTTCGCTCCCGCGAAATCGTCGAAGGCGTCCATTAAGTCGCTCCTGCGCGGGTTAATTGTCACGCCAAATTCGGTCACAACGGCGTCTATAACCTCACCGGGAGTCGTGACGGTGTGGACTCTGTCCGTAACGCAAGGAATGCGGCCGCGCATAAGCGGAGTGGCTATTATGGTGAGTTTCGCCCCCGCCGCCGTGTCCTGGTGCCCGCCTATTCCGTGCAGGAGAGCGCCGTCCGCCTCGGTGTTGACGTTCGCGTTGAAGTCCCTGTCAACTTCTGTAGCTCCCAGTATCACCACGTCGAGCATGTTGACCGCGGCTCCGCAGTTCCACGGATTCGCGTACCAATCGGCCGAGATTTCTATGTGATTAGGGTCGGAGGATATCGATTTCACAGCCTCGAGATCGAACGACTGCACATCCATCAGTTTTTGCAGCAGGCCTTCGCGCATAAGTTCGACGAAGTAACCCGTAATGCCCCCCAATCCGAACGAGCCGCGTATGTCGCGCCGCTTCATGGCCTCCTTCATGAATGCCGTCACGGCTAGCGGTATACCCCCCGCGCCGGTCTGGAAGCTTATCCCATCCATGAAATAAGGGGACGCCTCTATCAGTCTCGAAGCGAACTTCGCTATAAGCAGGCGCATCGGGTCGCGAGTCACCATTGTGGATCCCGACACGATGCCGGCCGGATCTCCTATGCTGTCGGTGACCGCCACAAGATCGACATTAATGCCCGGTATCGAGATCGATGAAATTGGGTAACTTTGGAGGTTGTCGGTAACGGCCACGACCACATCGGCGTACTGGGCGTCGGTGAAAGCGTAACCTATCGAACCGCACGCCGACTTCCCCGCGCGTCCTGAGATGTTGCCGCCCCTGTCCGCCGCCGGCGCGGCTATGAACGCGACGTCTATGCGGACGTCCCCGGAGATGACGGCCCTTGGGCGGCCTCCGTGGCTTCGCAGAATGACTGGCGAGTTCATCCCTCCCTCTGAAACCAGGCGGCCTATCGTCCCGTTGACGGAGCCCATTATCCTGGACACGACCCCGCTCTTTATGTAGGGTATTATCTCCTTGTGAACGTCGAAAAGCGCCGTGGGGAATATCGTGAGGTCGACTATGCCAAGTTCGGCGCAGGCCCGGATAACTTTGTTCACCACATAATCCCCGTTGCGGAGATGGTGGTGGAACGATATCGTCATCCCGCTTTTAAGACCGGACGCCATTATCGCATCCCGGATTCCACCCGCGAGTTTGCTCGATCCGCCCGGGACGTCGGCCCTGATGCGCGCCCCCGCCCTGTATCCAGAAGGCGTCCTCGCGAACGCGCCCTCGAACAGTTTCTTCGCTGTATCGCCGTAACCGTCTATCCGTGAAGGTATCTCCCGGCGCAGGGCGTTAAATTCCATATAGTCACCCCTCCTTCCGATCCGGCCTGAGACCGGCCCTCATGAGCGTGTATTCGGCACGCTTTATGACCGGAACGTCTATCATTCGTCCATCTAGCGACGCCGCCCCCAGGCCTCTTTTTTCCGCGTCCGAAGCCGCTTTCAATATCCGTATGGCCATCGCCGTCTCACTCTCGGAGGGAGCGTATACCTCGTGAATGATGGGTATCTGGTTTGGATGTATCACGCTTTTGCCGTCGTAGCCGAGCTGTTTGATAAAAGCAGTTTCGCGCCTGAGTCCGTCGTCGTCGTTTACATGGGGGAATACCGTGTCGAGCGCGTCGACTCCCGCCGCCCGCGCCGCGACTATCAGCATCCGGCGAATCCATTCGAGTTCAGCGCCCTCTTTGCTGCGGCTGGTACGCAGGTCGGCGGCTAAATCCTCGCCTCCCGGCAGTATCGCCGTTACCCTCGCGGACGCCTTCGCTATGTCGTACGCGTTCCACACTCCCCCGGCGGTTTCGAGCAGGCAGAATATCTTAGTGCCGCCGGCCGGCAAGCCGGATCTTTCCTCAACGGCTGATAACTCTTCGTCAATATCGCGCACCATCTGCGGGTTTTCCACCTTGGGAACCCTCAGTCCAGCAATGCCGCAGGGGACCACGACGGCTATGTCCTCTCTCCAATGCGTGCCGCAGCCGTTTATTCTCACCGTGACCTCGCATTTGCCGAAGTCTTCATTGCGCAGGATTTCCCGTACAAGTACGCGAGCCGAGTCTTTCTCTGAAGCGGAAACCGAATCCTCCAGATCTATCACCAGGCCGTCCGGCTCGAAAAGTCTTCCGCGCAAAAGCATGTTCGGATTGTTGCCGGGAAGGTAGAGCATCGTGCGTCTCATCTCGCGCACCCCTTGTAACGATTGTACGCCGCCTCGACTCTTGCCCCGAGGACTACGTCCAGCGCCCCGTTGTCCTGGACGCTCACCTTGATCGGCTCGCTTGCTCCGAGCAAGTCAAGCGTCTCGTTTATTTTTCGCTCCATAGGAACTCTGAACCTGGATGCGGCGAGTCCCGTTATCTCGATGACCCTTCCGGAGTCCGACGCCGCGATGACCACGAGGCAATCCATCGATTCAAGAGTCCCAGCCTGACCCCTGTGAGCGATATTTGCTTCCAAGTCCTCTCCCCCCCGCCGACTTAGGTCGCATGTATTTTGAAATGAACAAAAAAATTATATCAGGAGTATAATCGATTGTAAAAGAAAGAGAGGCAGTAAAATGGCGCGTACTATGGTTTTTATTGATCACATGAATTTTCAGATAGCCCTCGGTTCCCTTTACAGCCCCGAATCGGCGCCGAGGCTCGACTACAACGAATTGCCCCGGCAGATCGTCGCTGTCGCAAACGCCGGGGAACTGATGAAGACGATACTGTTCATCCCAAAGCCCGACGATTTTCTAATGCAGGATGAAGGATTGGAAAAATACTATCTCTGGGCGGCAGGCATGAAGGTGCAGAGGAACTTCGACATCGTCGAGGGATCGCACATGGCGCGGCCCACGCGCCCCGACGTCCCGATGAACATACGGGACAGCGACACTTATTACAAGGTCGAGAAGGGAACGGACGTCAACCTCGCCATATATGCCCTGCGAATGGCCTTTTTCAACGCGTATGACACAGCCGTGTTCGTGAGCGGCGATACTGATTACCTTCCAATATACGAAACGCTCCGCATGATGGGAAAGCTGGTGGTGATCGCCGTGGTAAAAGGCCAGTACATAGGACGCCTCATACCCTGCGTGGACGGGTTCATCAACCTCGACCGCGATTTCTTCGAGCGGTGCGCGATGAAGGAAAAAGCCTTGCGCCGCAAGGCGAGGCAGGTAAGGGGAACGGACATGTGACAAATTTCTTTGCGCGTCCGGCTATACGGCTTGCGATCGTCACTTTGTCCCTGCTTGCCCTGTTACAAAGTTTTTCCGCGACGGCGGAGGGCGCGTCCCGCGCCGCGCGCGCCCAGGAACAGAGGGAGTTCGCTTCCTTCGTGGACGGCTTCCTGGCCGGCGTTCAGAAGGAGCGGACAATACCGGGAATGGTACTGGTCGCGGTCAAGGACGACGAGGTGCTGTACCTCAAGGGCTACGGCTTTGCCGACGTATCCGCCCGCACTCCCGCGGACCCCGAAAAAACTCTCTTCCGAGTCGGCGCAATATCACAGCCCATAACCGCCGCAGCCGTGATGCAGCTCGCTGAACGCGGACGCGTCATTCTGGACGATGACGTGAACATTTACCTCAGGCGTTGGAGACTCCCCGGCACATTCAATCAACCGATCACCATACGGCACATAATGACACACACAGCCGGATTCGACTATAAGGAACTCGAAACCGCCGCGCCGACCTCGTCGGATGAGCGCGCATACCCGTCCAGGCTTCCCAAATTGATGCCCCGCCGGGTGAACGCGCCCGGCGTTTTTTACCGCGAGTCAAACATGGGATACGCGCTGCTGGGCTCCATCGTTGAGCGCTATTCACGCCTTAACTTCGACGCGGCGATAAAAAGACATATCTTCACCCCCCTCGGCATGACGGAGAGCGCGTTTATGCTTCAACCCGACGAGATGAGCAGGCTCGCGACAGGTTACGACTCATCCGGCGAGCCGGTCCCATACGAGTACCGTTACGACCTGCCAGCGAGGGGAATGAACACCACGGCCCATGACATGGGGCGTTTTATGCTGGCGCAGCTTTCGGGTGGGGGAATTGGAAGAAACAGAATCCTCGGCGAGCTGCACTCGGGCAGCATGATGCGCAGGCATTTTTCCCCTCACCAGCGAATTGACGGCGCTTGCCTGGGCTATATCGAACTTCCGGTTTCCGGCCTGCGCACTGTTCAGCAGTATGGCAGCATACCGGGATACTCAAGCTTCCTGATGCTGATACCGGACCAAAATTTCGGCCTCTTTCTAGCCGCTAACGTATCGGACGTCGATTTCAGCGACGAGCTCTCCGTTTCCCTGGTTGAGAGATTTTTCCCCCAGGATACTCCGCGAACGCGCGCCGAACCGCTGATGGCGACCGTGGCCCCCGATATCACAGGCAGCTATAGAATTAACAAAATATCGCACATGACCGCCGAAAAAATTACGAAACTTTTCGCCGACCAGATAAACATAACGATAAATCAAGGCAGCATCATGGCCGTCAGCGCGCGCAACCCATCGAGTCAAACCATGTGGTTTCCGGCGGAATCCGCGGACCTGTTCCGCAGGGTCGGCAGCGACGGCTATTACGGCGACGAATACATGTTCTTCCAGCGCGACGAAACAGGGAAAGTGGCGGCGTTAATCATGGGAGGGGTAAATCACACGTTCGAACGCCTCGAACCTTACGAAACCCTCCGCTGGCAATGGACGGCCATATCGGTTTTTGCCGCTGCCATACTGTTATCCTTCATGGGACTTTATATCGGCAGCGCCTTCAACAAGAGCAGATTTCCGTGGGAAAAGGGTTACACATCCGACACGGAGCTGTGGGGAATATCGTCGCTGTTCTGGTTGGTTCAACTGATGTTCGCGGGCGGATTGCTAATCGCCGCGTTGTGGCTCGGGCACGAATTTAAGATTTTCGTCCCTTATAAAGTGAAGGCGCTGTTCCTGATACCGCTCGCCGGCGGCCTGCTGCTAGCGTGGTTCTGGTTCAGGACGTTAGCGAAACTGCTCATCCCCGATCACCATTGGCTGGAAAAAATTTTCATTATTTCCCTTGCCTCAATAGCGACAGGGTACATGCTCTGCCTCGCGAATTGGAGGATGCTGGGCTTTATGTTCTGAGGCAAAATTTCCGCCGCCGGCCCTTCGTATGATAAAATTTTGAAAACGTTACGAAAATAAATAAACTCCAAATCGATATGTTCCCCGCGTATTGATTATATAAGGAGAGCTATTCGCAAAAAATGAGAGGCTTTTTCGCAAGCGTACTAGGAACTTACATAGCGGTCAATGCGTACCTGTTCGTGAGATTGTTCCAGTCCCTCGCGAAGACCGGGATGCTTCGGGGCATAGCGTGCGGAGCGATGCTGCTCTTCGCGGCGTGTTTCCCTGCCGCCCGGATACTCTCCGGCAGGCTGCCGGATATAGTCACCCGCGCGTTTATGACGATGGGCAATTTATATATATCACCCATGCTGTACGCTTTTCTGCTTACCCTTATGGCCGATATTTTCAGAGCGATTAACAGCGTGTTCGCCATAACGCACAACCCGCCGCCATATCCCCTCGCCGTGCGACTCCGTATGGTATCGGTCATTTTCACGATAAGCCTGCTTATCACGGCGCTTGGAGCTTTCAACGCGTACATGCCGGTCATAAAAGAGGTCGATGTACAAATCGGGGATGAGTACTACGAAGGGGAGACGGCCTCTCAAACCGGCGTTTTTTTGAAGATAGCGGTACTCTCCGACACTCACCTCGGAGGATTCGCGGGACCTAAATACCTCAGGAAACTCGCGGAAAAAACGAACGCTATGTCACCGGACATTGTATTGCTGCCGGGCGATATAATTGACGGCTCCAACTTTTTCAGGAACGAGCGCGAGGTCCGCGAGGTAGCCGAGATACTCCGGACTTTCAAGGCAAGGCTCGGCGTATGGGGAGTGCTTGGTAATCACGATTATTATGCCGGAGGGTCCGACACGGTTGCCTTCCTATCAGCCGCCGGAGTACGGGTGCTGCGCGACGAAGCCGTTGTGCTCGACGGAAAATTTGTCCTCGCGGGGAGAAACGACCGAACGGCGAATTTTAGAGGAAACGGAAGAAAGAATCTCGATGACATACTCTCGTCAGTGCCCCTCGCTGACGACGGCTCGAAATATCCCGTCGTACTCATGGACCATCAGCCTTTCGATCTGCACGAGGCGGAGCAGTTCGGCGTCGCGCTGCAGATCTCCGGTCATACGCACCGTGGACAATTGTGGCCTATCAATTTCATAGTATCCCGGATATACGAGTGCAGTTACGGCGAATATAAAAAAGGCGGCACAAACTATTACATATCGAGCGGGGCAAGCGTATGGGGCCCGCCGATACGTACAATCGGACGCCAGGAGATAGCCATCGTCAATCTGTACAATTATTAGGAGGGCAAATACAAAATGGATAAAAATAAAACGCGGTTGGCCTCCGAACTCGCGAACTCCGAGGAAGCGGCTGAGATAGCGGCCGGCCTCGGAATGATCTCCTCGATATTCGAGGACGCGGGCGAAGCCCGCTCCGCCGAGTTCGGCTTTCTGGACAATTCCCTCTTTATTGCCCGCAAGCACGCCTCACATTGCGACCCGTCGGTGCGCGAGGGAGTGACGCGCCTGCTGCTCGCGGTGGGAAGGATGAGCGCCTCCGGCCGAGAGGCCGCCAATGAAACGGCGGACGAGATAGCAATGCAGCCCTCCGAGGAGGCGCGCGCCGTCGCTTCGAGATTTTTCGCTGAGATCGGCGGATAATTAAATGAAAAACCATCCGGGGCTTTTTATTTTTCTTACGGCGCTTGCCTCGCTCTCCGTGTTTTTTTTGATCTTCACGACGCCGACGCACGCTGCCGAACCTCCCGAGGACGCGAAGTTCCTTCCGATAGAGCGCATCGTGACGGAGGGCAGAGTCAACAGGACGCCGTACTTCGCCTATGTGAGCGTCCGCGGCGGCATAGCCGACGTGTGGGTCCCCGCGGAACTGCTGGCCGATATGAATTGCCCGGTGAGGCTGTCTGCCGACAAAACGTTTTTCACGGCGCGAGTGGAGAACCCGGCGGAAAAATTTGATCTGCCGGAGTTGAAAAATTTAATACCGAACCCCGTGATAGATATCGACTTCCGAGCGGTGAACGACGGCGAGAGATACTATTTCAACATCACGGGCATGGAGGCCGTGACCGGCGTCACCAGCACGACGACCGACGGCAGGAGGGTGATAGTACCTCCGGCCTCCGGCGATATTCTGATAGTCGGTTACCCGGCTCTCATGCCTGAGAAGGCGAAGGTCATAATCCCCGAGTTCAAACCGCAGGATCTCGGCGCGTCCTTCAGCCTCATATGGGACCACGTGACGAGGCACAACCCCGACCTCTCAGCGGAAGACGTCCTGCCGACCGTCAAAGTTATCTCCCCCACCTGGTTCGACCTTGCCGACGACAGAGGGACGATCACCAACAAAGCCGACTGGTCATACACCGTGAGCGCTCACGAAAAGGACTATCAGGTCTGGGCTCTGGTATCGAACGGTTTCAACAGGGACAGGACGACTAAATTCCTGGCAAACCAGGCCATGCAGAAGGAATTTATCGCGCGGATGCTCGTTTACGCCAGGCTGTACGGCGTTGACGGCATCAACATAGATTTTGAGAACCTGGCGAACGACGACGCCTCCCGATTCACCGCGTTCGTGAAACAATTCTCGGAATACGGGCGGAACGCCGGACTCAAAATGTCCGTGGACCTGCCCGTCCCCTCGGACTGGAACAGAGCTTTCGAGTTCGCGGCGCTCTCGGACGCCGTCGATTACGTGGCAATCATGACCTACGACGAGCATTGGGGCACGTCGCCGAGGGCGGGCTCGACCGCTTCGCTCCCCTGGGTGGACACCGCCATCCAAAGGACTCTGACGCAAATACCGCCCGAAAAAATCCTGATGGGCATCCCTTTCTACACAAGGGAATGGGCTGAAACAAGAAACAACGACGGCCGGGTTTCCGTGCGGGCGCGTACGATGGCGATGGTATCGGTGGACGTGAGGCTCGAAGAAACGGGGGCATCCATGCAATGGCTCGGTGATACGGGGCAAAATTATTTTCAATACGTTTCGGAGGGCAGGACTTACAAAATTTGGGTGGAGAACGAGCGTTCGATAGCTCTCAGGATGGCGCTGCTCAACAGATACAAACTGGCGGGGGCCGCTTTCTGGCGAAAGGGCTTCGAAAAGCCTGAGGTGTGGCCGGTGATACAGGAGGCCATGTCAGGCGGCAGATAACCGCGGCGTGATTCGCTTCAAAAATACGGGCGCGATACCGCGCCCGTATTTTTTTCCCTATTGACAAAAATGTTTTTGTGTACTAGTGTAGTGGTACACATAAGGAGGTGACACCATGCCCTCGTGGGAGCGATGGAGCCTGGCATTTGACGACCGAATGCCCATTTACCGCCAGATAATCCTCCAGTTCAACCGCGCATTCGTCCGGGGGGAAATCGGACCCGGTGAGCGTATTCCCTCCATCCGCGAGATGTCCGGGATACTTAAGGTCAATACGAATACCATGCAGCGTGTTTATCAGGAAATGGAGCGTGACGGACTGCTCAACGTCAAACGGGGCGCCGGATATTTTTTTACGGAGGACTTGAACATGATCGAAAAAACACGCCGCGATCTCGCCATGGATTCCCTGCGCCGTTTTGTGGAGGAAATGCGCGCGCTGGGCTGCGCTAAGGGGGATATTCTTGACGAACTCGCATTATATATGGAAGGGGATGAACCGCATGAAGCCGGTTCTTGAAATCATCGGACTTGAAAAACATTTTGGCCGCCGCGAAGCTCTGCGCGCCGTTGACATGTCAATACCGGCCGGGCAGATCGTGGGGCTGCTGGGGCCGAACGCCTCAGGGAAAACGACCCTGCTGAAAACCGTGGCCGGATTGCTCCAGCCGTCGGCGGGGCGGATACTCTATTACGAAAACGCCGCGCCCGGGCCGGACGCCCGGAAAACAATCGGTTTCTGTCCCGACGCCATGACTTTCCCGCGTTGGATGCGCGTGCGCGACGCTTTTACCTTTTACCGGGAGATGTACCCCGACTATTCGCAGGCCCGTGCCGGCGAGCTTGCGCGTATTTTGGAGCTTCAAAGCGTCCAGGACACGCATATCCGCCGTCTGTCCAAAGGCATGAAGGAGCGCCTTATCCTCGGACTCACCTTTTCGCGCGAAACACGCCTGTACCTGCTCGACGAGCCGCTGGACGGAATTGATCCCGTCGGAAAAACCCGCGTCATCGACGCCATACTCGCCATGCAGCCGGAGGGCTCGTCAACGCTCGTATCCACGCATTTAGTAAAAGATATAGAGCGCATATTCGACAGCGTATACTTTCTGTCAAAGGGGAAGGTCGTATTCTCAGGCGCGTGCGACGCCATGCGGGAGGAACGCGGCCGGACAGTCGAACAGGCGTATTTGGAGGTGTTTATCAGTGAAGGCTCAATTTAAACACGCATTTATGGCGGGGCTGTATGTCAGGGGCGGCGTGTTCGCCGTGATCTTTGTGATGAATCTGGCGTTCATCACGCTCGGATCGCTGAACCTGCTGACGCCCGCCGCCCATGTCACCGCTGTATCCCTCGGCGGAATCGCAATAGCCGTTATGATGGCGGCTAATATAATCGGCGACGTCGCGGTTGCGCGCCGCATGTTCGCGGCGCCGGGAGCTTATCTGCACGCACTGACCCCCGTTCCGCGCTGGAAAACTCTGCTTGCGAGCGTACTCGCCATGGCGGTGATGGATTTTGTCACGATGGCGGCCGTTATCGCAGGCGAAGTGTGGCTGTCACTCAATCTGGCCGGTAGAGGCATCTGGCGCATAATATGGAACGCGGTCCGCGCGAACGCCTCGGACCTGCCGTACGTTCTTTTTTTCATCCTGCTGCTGATTGCCGGCTATCTGCTGATAATGACGATCATCATGTTTTGCGTGACGGCGGAAATGTCGGTTTTTTATAAAATGCGGGCCTCAGGGCTGATAACTTTCCTGCTGGCCTGCGGCTGCTTCTACGCCGCGAGTTTGCTGCAACTTATTCTTGCGCCGTTTGGCTCGGTTGAAAGGTACGGGGTGCTTATAACCCTGTATCTGCCGTTTCGGGGCGCGGTTCCGCCGTTGTATATCCTGCTCGTTCTGATGGAGGCCGCCGCGCTGTTCGTTCTAACCTCAAAATTTATGGAAAGGAAGATGAATATATGAAAAGGGTAATAATGCTAATGCTGGCAGCGCTGTTCGTCGTCTCATGCCTTTCGGGCTGCGCGTTTGTAATCGTAGTTTTCGCGGACGGTAACGCAGTGACGGGAACGGGCGATTTGGAAAGTTACGAGTTCAAGGTTGGGGAGTACAGCGGGATCAAAATCGAGGGACACTGTGAAATTCGTTATTATTCCGCTCCCTCCGATACCATCACGCTGGAAATCCAACCCAATCTGCGGGATTACTATGTGGCGGAAGTCATAGGGAACGAGCTGATCGTCCGCGCAACGAGAAGGATCAGCTACAACCAAAGCAAAACCCCGGTGCTGACGGTTTCAACGCCTGTACTGAACAGCCTTACCGTTGAAGGCGCTTGTACCTTTATCGCGTATGACAAAATCACCGCAGGCTCGTTCACCATCAGCATGTCCGGCGCGGTTGAAGGCAAAGCCGAACTGGATGTGGGCAGGCTTTCCATCAACACATCGGGCGCGAGTACATTTGAGCTTTCCGGCAAAGCGGATACCGTGGACATAAACATATCCGGCGCGGGCGAGCTGGACGCGCTGTCGCTTCTAACGCGCGAGGCTACGATAAACCTTTCGGGCGTCGGCGAGGTTAGGATAAGCTGCTCCGAAAATCTGCGCGTCAACGCCGGCGGCGTGGGAACCGTGGAATACAAAGGCTCCCCCAGCGTCGATATCAGCAGGGGCGGTCTGGTCAACGTGAAAAAGGTGGATTAAGGGCAATCGTGCTGGTAAAATATACACGCCAATTCTAAGGCTGTATCTCTCGATAAAGCAGTTAAGGTAAGATAAGATCGTTATAAATATCGAGGAACTGGAGAGAAAAGAGTAAAATAAATATGCTGACGCTGGATAAAAAGAAAAAACGGCCCAAGCTGCATCCTGTAGCCCAGGAAGCCTTAACCCTCTTCATTCAAAGGGTCGTCAAACAGGAAGGCGATAATCTGAAAAAAATCGTCTTATTTGGTTCTATTGCCAGGGGGGAAGCAAATAAGGATTCCGACATTGACGTCCTTGTCATTTTGAAAGAAGTGACGCTGGACGATTTCACGCTGGTGAGCAACATTAGCGCGGATGTCTCATGGGATATGGAGTATGACGAAAATTCTTATATTCAGGCAGTGACTGTTTCCGAAGAAGATACCCGTGGCTTGGGGTATTGGGAACTTATGCAAAATATCGAAAAAGACGGGGTGACTTTATATGACATTGGAAAATAAAGACCGTATAAAATTGATGCATGTTCACCTCGAAAAAGCAGAAGAAGCTTACGAAGATGCTGTTTTACTGTATGAATCACGAAGAAGCTACAATGGGGCGGCAAACAGGGCTTATTACGCGATGTTTCACGCCGAAAAGGCTCTATTGCATACATGCGGAATCACAGGTGACAGCCATAAACATGTGCATACACAATTATCGAATCAGTTTATCAGGGAAGGGAAATTGCCGGATGATACCGGACGCAATATAAGACTTGTGGAAGACATACGATATATCGCCGATTATTCAGGAGAAAAGTCGGCAACAAAAGAACAGGTGGAAATAGTTTTGATTGAAACAAAAAAATTCATGGAAAAAGTAAAAGGACTTCTGCGCGATTTTGAAAGCAAGACACAGGATAAAGGTTAGCAAATACAGGTCGTAAATATTCGGACATAAAGCGAGCCGGCGCGCGATGCGCCGGCTCGCTTTTGATCTACATGCTCTCGTAAAGAGGGAACGCGCTGCTCAGTTCGGCCATGCGGGCGCGGACGCGTTTTATTACGGCGGCGTCCTCAGGCGCTGACAGCACGTCGTCTATGCCTTCGGCGATGACGCGCATCTCTTCCTCTTTCATGCCGCGCGTTGTGACGGCTGCGGAACCGAGGCGCAGGCCGCTCGTTACCATCGGCTTTTCCGGGTCGAAAGGTATGGCGTTCTTGTTCGTCGTGATGCCCGCGTCTTCAAGGACAGTTTCGGCAGCTTTTCCGGTAATCTTCTTCGGCCTCAGGTCGACAAGCATCAAGTGATTGTCGGTGCCGCCCGATACAAGGCGGAAACCGCGCTCCTGCATAGCCTTGGCCAGTTCGGCGGCGTTTTTTACAACCTGACGCGTATACTCTTTAAATTCCGGGGCCGCGGCCAGTTTGAAACAGACGGCTTTGGCCGCTATCGCGTGGACGAGCGGTCCGCCCTGAAT
>Ga0099364_10005584_pt1 | contig 18609 bp, 15 predicted proteins | sample TergutTh196P3_FD_73070 | JGI IMG/M metagenome (GOLD analysis project Ga0099364, IMG submission 73070) | Microcerotermes parvus P3 segment gut microbial communities from Pointe-Noire, Republic of the Congo - Th196 P3 | ecosystem: Host-associated > Arthropoda: Insects > Digestive system > Gut ...
AGTGATTGGGATAATAATTGTTGGAATCCACTCACTTGTTTTGATTGCATCGAAAGGCAGATTATGGGGCCTAATATTGCTGCTCATTTGGGCAGTACTGTCATATAGCTGGGCAAATAGCGATATAGAGTACATTATCGAAGCTGGTATGTATGATTTATACTTCGTATCATTCTGTATATACTCCATAGGAGTTGCAGTTTCAGCTATTCTAGGTTTCGTTAGCGGCCAAATAGCAAGAGGTACGGAAAAAGATGGGGGTGATTTAGCTGAAATGGGAACTGGATAGAGGCGCTGAGCTAGAGACAATCGATAATAAAACCATTACCGTGCTTGAGGAACTTGGCAGAGGTGGTCAGGGTGTTGTGTATCGGGTGGATTGTAATGGGGAGCAGAAAGCGCTTAAGTGGTACAAACCTTCTGCTTTGAAAATACCGGATAAGTTTTACGAAAACCTGCGAAGTAATATCGAGGCAGGTTCTCCAACTGATGCTTTCCTTTGGCCGCAGTACTTGACTAAGCAAATGAGGGGCTCCTTTGGATATGTAATGCGCCTGCGTCCCAGTGGATACGAAAATGTCGCTAGGTTTCTTAAAGCAAAAGTTCGCTTTAGCGACGAGGCTGCATGTGTAAATGCGGCATTAAAAATGGTCAATGCATTTAAGGAGCTGCATCAAAAAGGATATAGCTACCAAGATATTAATGATGGCAACTTTTTCATCGACCCAAAGACAGGCGACATACTTGTTTGCGATAATGATAACGTGGCAGAGTATGGTGCGACATTTGGAATTGCGGGAAAACCCGGGTATGTTGCACCGGAAATCGTTTTAGGAGAAAATGCGCCGGATATTTTTACGGATCGTTATTCGATGGCAGTCATGCTCTTTTTGCTTATGATTTTGGCTCGTCCGTTTGAAGGAAAAATGACGGCTGTTCCATGTCTGACTGAAAAGCTGGAACGCAAATTCTTCGGAGAACGGCCCGTGTTTATTTTTGACCCGGAGAATGATGAAAACCGTCCGGTTCGCGGGGTTCACAAAAACGCCGAGGTGCTATGGCCGACTTATCCAAAGTACATTCAAGACGCTTTTATTCAAACATTCACAGTCGGCTTAAAGAATCGGGATGAGAGAGTAACGGACAATCAATGGGAGGCATTGCTCCTGAGATTAAGAGATGAAACGCTAATATGTCCGCAATGTGATTGGGGCGTTTTCTACAATGTTGATGATATTGAACACTTTTGTTTAAACCCAAAATGTGGTTTTAAGTTTCCTAATCTGCTTATTCTCAAAGGTGCGCGGTATAAGCTTGTTATTCATCCCGGAGCAAAGCTTTATGCCTCACGCACAAAGGATAGCGACGGTATAGACGAGCTGAGCGGAGAGGTTGTCAAGAATAAAAACAATCCAAGTCTATGGGGCATCCGAAACTTGTCGGATTCAACATGGCATGAAGTAACCCCGGACGGAAAACAGAAAGCCGTTAGCAAGGGCGGTATTATACAAGCTTTGAGGGGTATAGAAATACACTTTGAAAACGGAATCGCCGTTATTGAGTAATTCAGTGCAGGAGGTTGTTTCACATGGGCAGATTTGATAACACCGAGGGTATCGCCAATCGTGTGATGACATTGTTCTTCATTGTGGATACATCGGGAAGCATGACGGGCAAGAAAATCGGGACAGTTAATACCGCAATCGAGAGCGTGATACCTGAAATCAGGAAGATATCGGATGATAACGCGGATGCGGAGATAAAAATTGCCGCAATGGAGTTTTCTACCGGCGCGAGATGGATATCACCTCAACCAAGCGATGCAGCTGATTTTAAATGGAGATATCTCGAGGCTGAGGGTGTTACAGATTTTGGCAAAGCTTGCGAAATGTTAGATGAAAAATTATCTCGGAAAACAGGATTTATGAATGCAGCCGCCGGTTCTTTTGCCCCGGTTATTATTCTATTATCTGATGGTGAACCGACAGACGATTACAATAAAGGTTTAGCGCAGTTAAGAGAGAATTCTTGGTTCAAGCACGGATTGAAGTTTGCCATTGCGATTGGTGACGATGCCAATGAAGACATGCTGGCAGAATTTACCGGAAATAGAGAAGCCGTAGTTGCAGTATACACACCGCTTGCTTTGGCAAAACTAATAAAATTTGTGGCAGTAACGTCAAGTCAAATCGGCTCAAAAAGTCAGGATGCGGCGGCTATTTCAAGCGACTTTACAAAACAAGATATACTTAACAACCAGATACAGGAATTTACAGAGACAGAATTAGAAGATGCTGACGCAGATGACTGGGATTAATACTGCAATTCTTGATTGACTACCGCCGCGTGTTCTGGTACGCGGCTGGATGGTATCGGCTCCATTTCTTATAGAGGGGACAATATGTTTAGATCATTCGCTTTCCACGCTGATGGTGAAAGCCATGTTCGCTTGAACAAACCTTGTCAGGATTATTCCGAGAATTATGACGGTAATGGCTATCACATTGTTGCGATTGCAGATGGACATGGCGGAGCAAAATACTTTCGCAGCGATGTCGGAGCGCGGATTGCCTGTACTATAGGTATCAGATGTATTAAAAGTTGCATGAGCAAGAAGACCTTTACTAATAAGTTTATTAATCATGAAATCACAGAAGACGAAAAAGAACAAGCTATTGTTCAGCTAGAGGAAGCCATTATTTCGCAATGGGGCGAAAGTATTAGGAAAGATAAAGAAAAAAATCCTTTTATAGATGATGAGTTAGTCGTGTTTGATGAGGCTGAACGGGAATTTGTGAAGAATGATTTTAACTACGCTGCGAAAGCGTATGGAACCACGCTTTTGCTAGGCGTGATTTGCGATGATTTCTGGTTTGGCATTCATATTGGAGACGGAACATTTGTAACGATAACAGAAACATTTGAGTTTAAGCAGCCAATTTCACTTGATGAGCGCTGCGTTGGCAACTATGTGACATCGATTTGTGATAGCAATGCAATAAAATATTTTCATCACAATTGGGGTATCGAACCGTTGAGAGCAATAATCCTAGCTACTGACGGGATTGATGAATCTTTCAAATCTGAGCAATCATTTTATGATTTTTATCGCAAAGTCGTTGAAAATGCCGTTTTAGATTTCGATGGAACAGTCCGAGACTTAGAGGAATATTTGCCGACACTTAGTAAAATGGGCAGCAGAGACGATGTATCAATAGCCGGAGTTGTTCGTATCGATGCACAGGCGGTATGAACGGCGGTTACTCCTGAGGTTGGGCATATGACTGTAAAGAGCATTCGTTACTACTATAATAAACTCGCACCAAGTCAGAAAAAAATTTATGAGCAGATGTTTCAAGGTTTAAATAACCGCAAGGCTGATATCAAAGTTTCAAGTCGTTTCGGAAATGATGATTTGTGTGCGATATACGAATACGTGCTTCTTGATAATCCGCAACTATTCTTTGTCAGTGACAAAATCCGGATTACTCATCATAAACCGAGCATATACAAGAATATCTGCGTTAGTTATCTATACAGCCAACTCACAGCAAATAATATGCAAACGCAGATAGACCGTATTGCTTGTATGTTGTTGAGCACTGTAAATTATTTGAACACAGGAATTGATAAACTAAGATCAGTTTACACATTTTTAGCAAAAAACACAACGTACAACCACAACGCTACCGCAGAAAAAAGTGCCGATCACAATATGGTTGGTCCGCTGTTAAACTGTGCTGCCGTCTGTGATGGCTATGCAAGAGCGTTAAAATTCTTGTGCGATGCAATCAAAATTCCGTGTGTTGTTGTTTCCGGGGCTGCACTATCCCCGCATGGCGGTTATGAACTACATGCTTGGAACATCGTTAAGGTCAAAGGAATCTGCTATCATCTTGATGTCACATGGGACAGTATTTTAGAAGATATGGACCATCTTGATTATTTCAATCTTACTGATGATGAAATGGCTAAAGATCATAAATGGAAGCCACAGATAATGCCAAGGTGCGACACTGCATACTCCTGTGTGATATGTGTCAGCAGTAAAAGGGAGTTTGAGCGTATTTTTATGGAGAGGATGTCTCAGGGTATTTCATCGTTTCAAGTGAGGTTCAGCAAGCGGTTTGAAAACGAACGAGAAATAATTGACATGATAAGGACATTTGATTTGAAAACGCTCTGCAACGTAAGAGTACGGTACAACATCACACAAAACAAAGCAGTGATTTATTTACAGTAATGAGGTAGGGATTTAATTCGAGTGGGTGAAAATGAATGTCAGGAAGTAATGGGTCCGGCGGCGGGTGTCTATTATGGTTCATACACTGGACATTCGGCATTATCAGGAACAGGCGTATCAGAAAATACAACAAGCGCGCACGCGGACTTCAGATAAATAAAAACACAACAACAGATACAATATTTCCGCAGGATACATACCGTGATAACATCATTATATCCGGCGGCAGCCAGACAGAGCGTATGCAGCTTTGCGAACAGATAATTCTTAATGCATACAACGTCAGTCATCCCATAATAATACTTCACGCTGCAAATGGTCCGATGGAAAACATAATTGCCGCAAACAACTTTGGAATTGTAATAAATGAAAGAAATAAAAAATTCGATGCTTTCGCTTCATTCGAGTTCAATGAGATTTTTCAGGTAGTCACCGAAACATGCAAATCAAAATATGAGATCAAGCCTGCCGGTAGATATATTCTGCAAGTTGTGTATAGTTTGCTGGAAAGCCGGGGGCGCAAACCATTTTTTTCAGGTTTTGCAAACTGCCCATACTTTAAGCTGAGCGATCAAATAGTGTCAAGGCTCAATAGCGGGTCGATATCGCAAGATGCGGCCGATGAACTCAACTCTCTTTTGCTTACAGGTCAGTCGGAGCTTCCCAAAATTGATGCATTTTTCAGCGATATGAAGTCCCAGACTGACTTTATTTCTGCAAAGAACCCGAAAAATGAAAATGCCGTTGGTGTTTTATCGGCAATTAAAATGAACCAAATTTTATGTATTGATATAAAATCATCCTCTAATGATATGTTGCTTGAGCTTATTGTAAACTCACTTATAATTGCGATGAACAGAGGCTTTGATTTTTCTTTGCTAATAGATGATATTTCATTTACAAATAATGAGATGCTTAAAAACGCAATTTGTCAAAAATCAAATCATCGCAATATTATTCTTTCAAAGGATTTGTTTTCGCTGACAGGTGGTAAAGAAGATGTTTTCTCCGCTATACTCGGAGAGGCAGAAAAAACTGTATTATTTAGGCATGGTTCAGGCGCAAGCTGTGATAAATGGTCAATGTATTTAGGCGAGTACGAAAGAGTTGATGTTTCGTACAATCGAAATGCGGGATGGAGCCGCAGCGAAAAATCGGGATTTAACTCAAACATTGGGCAAACAGAATCACTAAAAAGAGAGCGTAAAGTCAATCCTGAACAAATAAGATCATTGTCAGATAACGAGGCGATACTATACGACAAAGCAACTGACAGCCTCGTTCATACACGCGTTATGTGAGAGGTATTTTATGGGAAAGTGCAATGATTTGTGGTGCGAGAATTACAATCTATCTACGCATGAGTGCGACAGATGCATAAAAAACGAAAGCAATAACGACAAGACGGAACTGCATGTAATATTAAAAAGGAGAGCTCTTGAGCAGATGGAACTTTCAAGACCAGTGCAGCCCAACGAGCAGTCCCGATAGGAGGCGTGGAGATAATCAGAGCAAATGATTTGATCGTTCAGGCACTTGAAAAAACATTAGACCATTTCGGTGAAACTATTTTCAGTAATCAATCACGTTTCAAGGGTGCGATTGGTGATTTTTTACATGGATCAAGCATGGCAGACATCCGTACATGGCTTGTTGTAATTGCGGAACTAGGCGCATACTCACGTTTAAAGCAAGCGATGGAAAAGGGCATCATAAGCTCGGAAGCTTTATTTTTAGTCGATGTTCTTCATGAACAAAAAAAAGCGGATATCAACTTTGCCCGTGAACTCGTTTCCTCTTTTGCAGCGCTTTTCACTGACGAACAGTTGTTTCCTGACACGCTAAGCGACGACATGATTGATGCACCGCAAATAGGTACTTTATCAGGAGTCGGCACTGATGGAACAACTTGGACATACTCGGGTGACATCGTTGATGGTCTAAAACATGGTCGAGGAAGAATGGTTTGGTCAGACGGTCATATTTACGAAGGGGACTTCGTTAACGGCGAACGAGTTGGCAACGGGAAATACATTTGGGCGGACAACCATTGGTACGAGGGTGGTTTTGCTAATGGTAGATTTCATGGTAAAGGGAAAAGAGTATGGCCAAACGGCGAATGGTATGAGGGCGATTTCGATAATGACAAGTGCCATGGCAAGGGGAAAATTTTAATGTCGACCGGCGCTGTTTATGAAGGCGATTTTTATTACAATAAGCGTACAGGCAAAGGGAAGATGAATACACCGGACGGTTTATATTACGAAGGCGATTTCTTGGATGATAATCCACATGGAAAAGGGAAAATGATTGACCAGGATGGTGTGGTTTTGGAGGCTATCTTTTTAAATGGACTCCCAAGCGGCACTGGAATAATCACCTTACAAGACGGCACTGTCCATGAAACTGAGTTTTAGATTATCAATACTCTCGGGTAAAAATGCGAGGAATATCAATGAGTACAGCAAAACAAATTGGAGCAGGGCTTGCAGCGGGCGCGGTCGTAGCCGGAGGCGCGGTTTCTCCAATACCGCAGGGGCAAGTTGTAAACACGAATGAATTCAGCGATACTAATGAAACCCCTGCTATACATCAAACAATACAGGCGGATTCGCCATATGCACCCAAAAGCGAAGAACAGTTGTTGGGCCAGCTAAACAATGAGTTGAGCAACACGGGATTTGTCGCAAATATGCCGGATATGGAACAATACGAGCCGAGTACAGCCCAGAAGATGGGAGAGTTGGGCAATAGTGTTCGCGATTTGGCAGACGCGCATTCCGACTTGATATCGCTGGAAAATGATGCAAGAGAGGGCAGAGAACAGGATAACGCGCTGCAAGGTCCCGGCTACGCAGACCATACGGACGTGCCTAATGAAAATAAAGGAATAAACGCATTTAGGGAAAAGTCGGCAGAAGCGAAAGATGCCGAACTATCAAGTTCAAACAAAGGCATTGATGCTTTTAGGGAGAAGTCAGCGGATATGCACGGCACTGCACAGAAAAATGAAGTAAGCGGCAAAGAGCAAATAGACGAGCAAGGGCAGAAAAGTGAAAACCACCAAGACGTTGATGTCGCTCAAAACGCTGAAGACGTTTTGCAAACCACTGACGAATCGATGGGTATGGAAATTGGTGCCGGCACAGATATGGATATGGACATGGGTGGTAGCATGGACATGGATGGTGGTATGGATATAGGTATGGAAATATAAAGCAAACAATTATGGCGAAGAAAGAGCTAGGTATATGAACATCTCAACACGTTTGATGCATGGTAACACAGTAATTAAAAACGCACCTCCGGAAAACACCGCAGGAGCACAAATCAAGCTTCCCGGTACATACTCAGGAAAGTCATCCAATTTTACAATTGACAGCGAGGTGTTAAGCAAACACACAATGCTTATTGGTGCAACAGGTTGCGGAAAGACAACTTTGTTTTATCATTTTGTTTCACAAATCAAGCGTAATATGAGCAGTGATGATGTAATGATAATTTTTGATAGTAAGGGAGACTTTTACTCAAAGTTTTTCGACGAGTCAACGGACCATGTTATCGGTAATTCAAAGCAATATTCTAGTAAATCTGAGCATTGGAACATATACAAGGAAATATTAGCCGACGGATGGGATGAACGTGATTTTGTTCTAAACGCGCATGAGATATGCAGATCATTTTTCGAGGAGCGAACAAAGAATACAACAAACACTTTCTTTCCAAATGCCGCGCGGGATTTATTAGCCGCAGTTATTGTGACGTTCATCCGTGAAGGTATAAAGGATTCAAAAATCAAAAAAGAATTCTTCTATAACAGCATGTTAAAAGAGTTTTTGGATTTATCAGACCCTCAAATGATTATTGACTTGCTAGGTAATAGCCCTGATGCCAATGCGGTAAAATCATATATAAGCGGACAAAGCGCACAATCTCAAGGAGTCGTCGCGGAAATGTATTCGGTCATCAGAGAGATATTCTTAGGTGTGTTTTCAGAAAGAGGTATATTCTCTATTCGTGAGTTTGTGCGAAAAAAAGGTCGTAGGACGCTGTTTGTCGAGTACGACCTATCCATAGGCAGCTTGCTGACCCCTGTGTATCGGCTTATGTTTGATCTTGCCTTAAAAGAGGCTCTTGGCCGAAATAAGGCGCAGGGAAGCGTTTACTTAATATGTGATGAGTTTAAGCTTCTTCCTCATTTGCAGCATATTGATGATGGTGTCAATTTTGGACGGAGTTTAGGGGTCAAGGTATTCGCGGGTGTCCAAAGTATTGAACAGCTATATGAGATATACGGCGAAAGCCGTGGCAGAAATATAGCGGCGGGATTCTCATCAGTCTATGCGTTTCGGGCAAATGATACAGCAACAAGGGAGTTTGTGTCTGGTCTTTTTGGAAAGAACATTGTAATAGAACAGTATCAAATGCTCAATAATCAGATTGTTGAGGAAAAGCGCAGCGGTCACGCGGTTGAAGACTGGGATTTGATAAGTTTAAAAGTTGGGGAGGCAATAGTTGGCTTGCCATTCTCGAAACCTTTCAGGTTTCATTTCGATATGTATTAAGTGTTAATGAAAGTGGAGTAATGCCTGCCTTACTCCACTTTCAACTCAGATCCGCGTAGGCACTTCTGAAGCCGCAGTCTTCCGCGATCCATGTGCGGTTCTCTCGCATATACAGCTCCCAAAGCCCGGCGCCCGGCCCGTCGAACCATGAACCGCCTCGGTACGGGACACGCTCGCCGTAATTTCTCACGAAAAATGAAGGATTGCCCGAGCCATCGCCAATAGGGTATATGCCGATCTGTTTGAGAATTCGGTGGGGCGGCGCAGTCTCATCATGCTTCATTTCATTGAATTTGGATATTGAGTATGCGCGGTGAATCGTATCCGGTTTGCCGCCTTTGTAATGCGGGTTCTTTACATGTGCAGACAAGAAAACACCGTCCGGTATTCGCGTAAACACATCGTCTTCGCGGCCGGGTGAGATTCCGTCGAGCTTGAAAGTTCCATCGGAACGCGGCGGCACCAACGTCCCATCCAAGCTTATAGCGCGCCAATGCGGGCTGTTCTCCGACTCGTCCACGCCCGCCGCGCTGTCATTATCCGGGATGATTTGAATCTCGCCGTCAAGTAAGCGAAGTCCTGAAAGCACATCCCAAAGGTTGCCGTTTAAGTCTGATATCCCAAACGCTGTGCCGTCATGCGTCCAAGTATCGGGCCCGGTACCCGTGAGATTTGGGCGAAGAACCTTGTCGCCAAATCCGCCTGCATCGACACGGACACTTGACTCGTGTTTAATAGCCCAGTCCCGGCCATGATCGTTGTTCCCGCGCGGCAGGCTGTTATTCTTGCGGCACCAGTGCGCAATCGCCATCCATTCAGCGTTTGACATCAGGTGCCACCCTTTCCCTTTCGCTAAACAGGCTGCCCGTGCCTCCTCAATTGTGTACAGAGATGCGGGATTTCTGGCGGGCAGGGAATATGCGCGGCCATGTTCTACGACGTTTAGATACTTGCTTATGTAGATCGATTCTAAAGTACGTCCTTTGACAATGAACGCTGAGCAAGGTTCGTCAGCCCCCTCATCAAATACGTCCGACCAATTGAAACGCGGTATGCGCACCATGACTGACGGTAAGCCGAGGTCATCATATAGCAGGGTGTTCTTACCTCCGGAGACGGACTCGATAGCAAGCCGCGCAGCCTCGTGTCCGGCATCAGGCGGTGCCGCCGCAGGTTCCGCAGGGGCAGCATATCCCGGCTTTAGCCGCTTGCCGTGGGGCCTGAATCCCTCGGTATCCAGCTCTCCGGTTTCAAATACTTCATAAGCCTCTATTGGATATACTCTTTGCAGTTCGTTAATCATGCACCTTACCTCCATTTGCTTCATCGTATCACGAACAAATCACGTTGTAAATGCGTTTGCGGCTTTTGTGTTTGCAAAAAGGCGCATTATATAAGAAAATATGATATGAGGCAGCTTGAAAAGTGCCTGTATTGATGATATGTTAATCAAGGGATAATCATGTATACATCTGTTTATGCGAATGAAATACCCGAACTATTGCAACAATTAGCCAAAACACCTGAAATGATGAGATTATCTGACATAGGGATGCATTGCGGATGCGAGTATGCCGGTTTACCGTTATACAAGCAAGAAAGATTCCGCTACACAAGGCTTATGCACAGCATTGGCGTTGCGTCAATTGTTTGGAACTTCACCGACGACATCCGGCAAGCCATCGCGGGGTTGCTGCACGATATCGCAACGCCTGTTTTTGCACATACGATTGATTTTATGAACAATGACTATTTGGCACAAGAGTCAACTGAAAATGAGACTCGTTCAATTATCAATAACTCAACAGCCATCAAAGCACTGCTTGATAGGCACGGTATTAAGACGGATGATATAAGCGATTATCACAAATATCCCATAGCCGACAATGATACTCCCATGCTGTCTGCGGACAGGCTTGAGTATACGCTTGGAAATGCATATATTGTTTACAATATGGAGTTAGGTCATATTAAGGCGATGTATGATGATTTATCGGTCGTGGAAAATGAGCTTGGCGATTCGGAGCTTTGTTTCCGTTCGCTTCATACTGCAAAAAAATTCGTAGAGGTCTCATTGAGAAACTCCCGGTTCTATGTGTCAGGCGAAGATCGTTTTGCAATGCAGCTTCTATCAGATGTACTGCGCCGTGCGATCAAAGGCGGGGTGCTGACAACCGATGATTTATACTCAACGGAAAGCAAGGTCATTAAGAAGCTTGAGGAGCATAGGGAACTATCTAAAATTTGGGAGAATTATACAAATATTTTCCGTGTTTGCGTGTCAGAGCATGAAATCAATGATAGATACTGTATGAAAGTCAGTGCAAAAAAACGATACATTGACCCGCTGGTGATGATTGATAACAATGCAGAAAGGATATCGAAAGTCGATGCAAATACCAAAGCGGGCATAGATTCTTTTTTGAGCTTGGACTTTAATGAGTGGTTGTATGCGCCGGACACGCAGCGCCGAGACAGCCGCTCATGAGACAAGGGGACGGGGGTATTGTCTCTGTTTGCTGTCATGCCGCTTTCATCTGCATGTACATATAAGGAGACAATACCCCCGTCCCCTTGTCTCCTAGAAAAATAATTGCAAAAAGCACAAAAATGTGTTATTGTCACACTGCTGTCAAATGGTTTAACCTTTTTAAAATCGTTTCAAAAAAGCTACTCATTATCTAAGCGCAAGCGGCAAAAATCAAACAAAATAGGAGTGTGCAAAATGAGAAAGAAAGCGTTATCACTACTACTCGCGATAATTTTTATCCTAGCGCTCGTACCTGTGGCGGCGGCATCGCCGGCAAGCTACACAGAGGTCGTATCACCGAAGTATGACGAAGTACTCCCATTCTCCGAGGGTCTGGCGGCGGTCAGGATCGGCGATAATCAGACCGGTAAATGGGGTTTCATCGACAAAACAGGCGCAGAGGTCATCCCGCCGAGATATGACAGCGCCATCTCATTCTCTGAGGGCTTGGCCGCTGTCAGGGTTGGCGATTGGCAAACAGGCAAATGGGGCTATATCGACAAATCAGGCAATGAAGTTGTGACTCCGAGGTATGAGGCTGCTGCGCGTTTTCACGAGGGTCTGGCGGCGGTCAGGATCGGCGACAGTCAAACAGGCAAATGGGGCTACATCAACACATCAGGAAACGAAGTCGTGTCTCCGAGGTATGATGGTGTCGAATCGTATTTTTGGGGCGAGGCCAGTGGATATAATAATGTTGGGTTGTTTTCCGAGGGTTTAGCTGCGGTTATGCTTAACGGCAAATGGGGATTTATCGACAAGTCCGGAAATGAAGTCATTCCACTCGATTATGACAGCGCCGGGGCTTTCTCCGAGGGTTTTGCGGCTGTGCAGCTTGACGGCAAATGGGGCTACATTAACACATCCGGAAATCTAATCGTGCCTCTGAAGTATGACAACGTCTTTTTGCCGGACGCGCAAACAGTAGGCAGAGCCGGACCTTTTTCCGAGGGTCTTGCGGCTGTGCAGCTTGACGGCAAATGGGGCTACATCGACACATCCGGAAATGAAGTCATTCCTCTGATATATGACGTAGCCTTTCCATTCTCCGAGGGTCTGGCGTCTGTAAACACCGGCGGCTTCCGTCTTGATATGTGGCCTTCTTTGAATGGTAAATCCGGCTTCATCGACAAATCAGGGAATGTGATCGTGCCGCTGATTTATGACGCTGCCGGGTCTTTTTCCAATGGCTATGCTGCTGTCTATATGAACAATCCGAATCACTACGCAACTTGGAACTTATACCTTGCTGGAATTATTGACAAATCCGGTAACGAAATCGTGCCACCGAAGTACCATTCACTCGGCCAATTCTCCGAGGGTTTCGCACTTTTCGTACTAGGAGAGGATAATGCGACGTCCAAACGTGGCTTCATTGATGAGTCCGGCAATGAGGTCGTGCCGCCGATCTATGACTTTGCTGGCTCCTTCTCCGAGGGCTTGGCTGCGGTCATGGTTGGCGATTGGCAAACAGGCAAGTGGGGTTTCATATCAATCACCGCCGCAACTCCATCCCCTGCCCCCGACGCACCGGATTCATGGGCGGCGGCTCATGTGAACGCTGCGATAGAGGCAAACATTTTACCACAAAACCTACAGTCCGCTTACAGACAAGCGACAACCCGCGCTGAGTTTGCGACCTTGGCTGTTGCGCTTTACGAAGCTGTGACCGGAGATGTAATCGAAACCGAGGGCAATCCATTTACAGATACTAACGATATAAACGCAATTAAGGCCGCCTCCATTGGAGTCACAAGAGGCACAACTTCCACGACATTCAGCCCAAATAGGGTCCTAACGCGCGAAGAGGCGGCGACGATGCTGTCAAGGCTTGCAAACGCTGTTGGAAAGCCTTTAGCGCAGCAAGCGGCGACCTATACTGACAATGACCGCATTGCGTCATATGCACTCGACGCTGTCGGACAACTGCAGGCTGCAGGGATAATGGAAGGAGTCGGAAGCAACACATTTTCTCCAAAAGGCTCGTACGAAAGGCAGCAGAGTATTGTCACTATTATGCGTCTGTACGATTTTGTTAGTTAGCTGACGGTAATTGTAAGCATTGGGGATTGTAGGCAGGGGAACGCTTCTTCTGCTTACCCCCTTACCCTTGCGTATATTCATACTATATATTAGAGAAGCAGAAGAATCGTCCACTATCGCTCAATTATCAATTGCGGCTTGTCCGCGTTAGGAAAGTGTGAAAAATTATGAGAAAAGCAATTCTGAGGTCATTTGCGGTTTTTATGTGTATTGCTATATTGCTTTCAGGTGCTCCTCCTGCAAGCGGATCTTCGGATGTTCCGCAGCAACTTGATGAGCTTGTTTCCGATTTTATGACCGCATACGGGCTCAACGAGAACAATTTTTCTTTCGCTTATTACAACACTGTGACAGGCGAAACGCACATGTTCAACGAAAACAGATTAATGTCAGCCGCGAGCGTATACAAGCTGCCGCTCAGCATGTATTATTATGAGCAAACGGATCTGGGGAACATAAACCCGTCCAGCAGATACGCAGGATATTCCCTTAGCGACGCTCACAGAATGATCTTACAACATTCAAATAACGAAGCCGCAGAAGCGATGCGCAGGGCTGTCGGCACATATAGTAATTATAAAATTGCGCTGGACAAGTACACCGGCGTTTCCGCCGTTGAGATTGGCGGTAGATATTTGTCATCGAATTACTTCAACTCCCTGACAATCCTCAACACCCTGAAATACTTGCACAGCAATGCAGAATTCTTTTCCGAGGCCATAGGATACTTGAAAGCAGCCAATCCGAGTCAATTTTTCAAAAGATATGTCAGCGACTATGAGATAGCGCAGAAATATGGCTGGTTGACATCGGTCGTTAACACTGCGGGAATAGTTTATACGCCGACTCCGTACCTGCTATGCGTATTCACGCAGAACCTAGGTAATGCGGAGACAGTTATTGGCAGATTCAATGAATTGCTGTGCAACTACACAGTAACTAGGCATCCCAGATGGGATCCTTCCACAATGATTGTCGTTAATCCAAGCTCAGCGAACGTTGTTGTCGATGGCATAAATACAGAAATTAACGCATACAGCGTAGGCGGGAATAATTATTTCAGGCTCCGTGACCTTGCATATGTCCTCAATGGAACGGAAAAACAGTTTTCAATCGTACAAAATGAAAGCACAAGGTCAATAAATCTCACGAGCGGGAGGCCATACAGCATTAGGGGGAACGAAATGGCGCCGGGCGACGGACTCGTCAAATTTGCTGTGTTAACTTCAAACAAATTATACCTCGATGGTACAGAGTTGAGCTGTAATGTGTACAACATAGGCGGAAGTAACTATGTCAGAATACGCGATCTTATGAGAGCGGTAAACGTCCGGGTGGACTATAGCAGCGCGACAAAAACGATTACTCTTGATACAAGCAGAGATTACTGATCAGTCCGCCCAACGATACACCACAACATCAAATATCCGCTTCCTGCCAAAAGCCTGCGAGCTGCTCGTAGGCTTTTTTATAGCAATTGTTCAGTGCCTTGCGTTCGGAACGCTATTTCTGTGCCTATATTAATCTTCATAAATTGTTAAGAAATATACTTTCAGGTTGTTAAGAAATATCGTTTATCCTTTCAACCAGCGGGTGAAGGATGTGATGATGTGTTATAATTATTTATTGGCGTTGTGAATCCGTCAGTTACTAAGCACTCAAGGGAGGCCATGCGGCATTATGACTGAAATACTTATTTGCGACGATGACAAAGAAATCGCGGCGGCAATAGCTATCTATCTTCAAAACGAAGGCTATGCGACGCATCTTGCGTACAATGGAAAAGAGGCTCTTGCAGCCATCGAACAATACGATGTTCGCCTTATCATAATGGACATTATGATGCCGGAGCTCGACGGGCTGCGCGCAACAATGGAGATTCGCAAGGAACGCAATATCCCGATAATAATGCTTTCGGCGAAAAGCGAGGACACCGACAAAATCATGGGCCTTTCTGTCGGCGCGGATGATTATGTAACAAAACCGTTCAACCCGCTGGAGCTTATCGCCCGCGTAAAGAGCCAACTGCGCAGGTTCACAGTGCTCGGTAGTTTGCCGAAACCGGAAGATGGCGTTTTCACGGTGGGTGGCCTTGAAATTGACGATAACCGCAAGACGGTTAGCGTAGACGGCGAGGATGTCAGGCTTACTCCGATTGAATACAAAATAGCGCTTCTGCTGATCCGCTCGCCCGGCAGGGTCTTCCCGATTGACGAAATTTATGAGCGGGTATGGGGCGAGGAGGCTTTCTGTGCCGACAACACCGTTGCAGTGCATATTCGGCGCATCAGGGAGAAAATAGAAATAGACCCAAAGAATCCGAGATACCTGAAAGTTGTGTGGGGTATAGGGTATAAGATAGAAAAACAGTAGCAACTGTTCAGATGCCCCTGGAGCCGTGTCGTGAAAAGGCGCATTATGCTTCTAAGGGTCTGTCAAGAAATAAGTTGGCAAGATTGCCGCAGGATTTTTGCCGACAGACGAGGCGTCAAAACGCAGTAATGCTTTGTGCCTTGCAAGTTTTGACAACGAAGTATGTCTGCAAAAAGACAAGGCAAGGTGCCAAGTTATTTCTTGACAGACCCTTAGTTCGGTCAGTTCCGGCTTTTTCACCGGAATTCCCTCACTGCGCCGCACAATACGCCTTTCCACGACACTACATGAAGCAAATCAGACAGTGATACTGAATAATTACAATACGGAAAAGGTGTGAGAGAAAATGCTTTTAAAAATAAAAAAACTGACGGCTGCGATCGCCGTTAAGATAACATGCTTCGTATTAATTCTTGTGCTTGTCAGCTTGATGCTGAGCAAAGTAATTGAAATAGAAGTAAAATACAATGAGACCGGTATTTCACCGGAAATAATTATCAGCGATATAACGCCTGAAGAGGACTTCTTTAACCGGAATATGGGCAGAGCGCATTACCATGCCATGCAGATTTTACATTACGTGAGCGAGGAATCAATAATCGCCGGGGAACATATCAGGTGGAGCAGGGATTGGCACGATACCGACGATAATTATTATACCCTCACATCATTTGACGGTTCGTACTGGTACAACGAAATAGAGCAAAAGGACGACACCCCCGAAAGACGTTTATTGATGGAGCAATCCGCAATCCGGCATCAACTTGACAGTTTCCGCAGCTCAGTGCGGCAGCTTGGCGATATTGAGGGGCTATTATACACTTTGCGCCGTGGAGACGTTACTGTACAAAGCAATGAAGATTCTCAGTCCGCGTGGTATCTGTCCCGTCCGGTTTATATTGTCATGGATTCGGACTACTATTTCGCGACATCGCATAGTTACAGAGGAGGCCGCGACTGGACTTATGCCTACATGCGCGGCGGTACGCTGCCTCTTTCCGACGATATGGCGCTCTATCTCACGTTTTCCGATGATGTCCTCAGAGCTCATAGGGATGCTTTCATCTCAGTACGCGAGGCGTATATGGAGGACTTTCGTTTCATCGTAATCTCAGCTTTCTTTGCATTGATACTGCTCATTATCTTGCTGATCGGCGCAGGGCGGAAACACGGCGTAGAGGGCGTGCATTTCTCGGTCGTCGATAAGCCCTTTCTGGATGTCGGCTTGGCGGTCGTGGCCGCATGGACGGTGCTTATAGTGTTCATTGCTATAGAAATCGGAGAGGCAATATGGCAGTATCGTAACATCACAGCTATGAACACGCTTCTTGCAGCATCTACGATCGTCATTGTCTCCCCGGCGCTGCTGTGGATAATGAGCTTTGTAAAACGCGCTAAATCCGGGCGTTTCTGGAGACACACGCTCATATTCTATGTTCCAAACAGATTTTGCCGCTTTATCATACGCCACGTCAAATCCCTATGGGCAGGTTTCCCGCTGACTGGCAAAGTCGTGATAATATCCCTCGCATCTTTTTTCACGCTGCTTATAGCAGGCTTTTTAAGCATCGCATTTCGCTACAGCAGAGGTTTTATCTTTCTGGCATCTTTGATTATAGGCGCGATAGTCGCAGAGCTGCTGCTGCGATACGCGCGCCGCATTCGCAGGCTGGAGCAGGGAGCGTTCAGGATCAGCGGCGGAGCGTATGACAAGCCGGTAGCGGCCGGGGGCGGGGAGCTCGGCAGGATCGCGGACTCGATAAACAATATCTCGGCGGGGATAAACACTGCGGTCGAGCAGCGTATGAAAAGCGAGCGGCTGAAGACAGAGCTAATAACAAACGTATCGCATGATATCAGGACGCCTCTGACATCAATCATCACTTACGCCGATTTGCTCAAAAGCGAGGGATTCAATTGCGAGAAAGCCCCGGAATATCTCGATATTCTCATACAGAAATCTCAGCGCTTGAAAAATCTGACCGATGAGCTTTTCGAGGCGGCAAAGGCGGCGACGGGAAATATTGATGTCAATTTGACGGATCTCGACCTTGTTTCGCTAATAAATCAGGTGATGGGCGAGCTTGACAGCGCGGTGAAATCATCCGGTCTTGATTTTCGGGTGGATTTGCCTGAAAGCTTGATTGTCAGGGCAGACGGCAGGCTGATGTGGCGCGTGATGGAAAACCTGCTCTCGAATGTTTTCAAATATTCTCTGCCCGGCTCGCGGGTCTATCTCAGCGCACAGCCCGAGGGTTCTTCCGTCCGTTTTGAGCTCAAGAACATTTCAGCCTCCGAGCTCAACATAGACCCTGACGAACTCATCGACCGGTTCAAGCGCGGCGACGATTCGCGCGCAGATGGCGGCAGCGGCCTCGGGCTGTCGATAGTCCAGAGCTTCGTAGCCGCGCAGGGCGGCAGGTTTAGCATTGCTATAGATGGGGATTTGTTTAAAGCTACGGTGAATTTGCCCGGTGCGGCGGTTGTTTGATGAGGCTGACAGGGATGCAGCAGGGGTACGGTTCTTCTGCTGCCCGGGCAGTGGAGAGACGGTTCTTTTGCTACCCCCGTAGGCGACAAAGGCGAGGATATGAGACAAGGGGACGGTGGTATTGTCTCCTTGCATGCATATGAAAGCGGCATGACAGCAAACGGAGACAATACCCCCGTCCCATTGTCGTCTTACAGGTCACAGGGTGTGTAACCTTTTGGTGCGTCGCTAGGAAAAGGTGATACTTATGCGCTCCTTTTCGCTCAAAGGCACTTCCATGCGCCTATTCGCGCGCTCCGCATCCTTGCTCCGCTTGTCGGATCGCATAAATACCACCTTTTCCAAGTAAGTCTGACTTGTAACT
>Ga0099364_10005585_pt1 | contig 18605 bp, 12 predicted proteins | sample TergutTh196P3_FD_73070 | JGI IMG/M metagenome (GOLD analysis project Ga0099364, IMG submission 73070) | Microcerotermes parvus P3 segment gut microbial communities from Pointe-Noire, Republic of the Congo - Th196 P3 | ecosystem: Host-associated > Arthropoda: Insects > Digestive system > Gut ...
ACGATCATCCCGTTCTTATATCCAGAGATGAGCACCGCATTATAAACATGCAAGAGGTGTTTTCCGTAAAAGTGGGGATAAGCCGGGATACTGCCAATGCCGAACTGTTCCGGCGCTGGTTTCCTGAACACAGAAACCTTGTAGAATACAACTATGGCCTTGTCGATGCCCTGATACGCGGCGATGTTGATATGATAATGAGCAATGCCGTCGGGCTTTCGGAACTGACGCATTATCGGGAGCTTTCCGGTTTTAAGGTTAACGTCGTGTTTGACTACAATTTTGACTCCACCTTTGGCTTTAACAAAGACGCGGCTATTCTGCGCTCGATCGTCGACAAGTCCATGCGTTTAATAGATATTGATATGATTTCAGGGCAATGGTTGCGCAGGACATTCGACTACCGCTTAAAACTGGTACAGGCACAGCGCCCCTGGCTTCTTGGCGCTGTTGTTACACTTGCATTAATACTTGTTTTACTGATGATTATTTACCGTAACGACAGGATAAAAAGAAAGATCATTGCAGATCAGGCAAGCGCCGAAATGGCCAGCCGTGCAAAATCCCAATTCCTTGCGACAATGAGCCATGAGATACGAACGCCAATGAACAGCATTATGGGTTTTGCAGAGCTTGCATCGGACAGTGATTCTGTAGATCAACTTAAAGATTACATGGAAAAAATTGCCGGCAGCACAAAATGGCTCCTGCACATTATTAATGACATCCTGGACATTTCAAAAATAGAAGCGGGCAAAATGGAACTGGATCATACACCTTTTTCCTTAAGCGATGTTTTTTCCCGCTGTCAGTCCGTCATTTTACCAGGTATAAAAGAAAAAGGTCTTGATTTTAGTATTTATGCAGAAAAAATAGAAGGCAAAAAATTAATGGGCGACCCGGTGCGTCTTTATCAGGTGTTTATTAACTTATTGGGCAATGCGATAAAGTTTACAAATAGGGGAACAGTTAAATTTTCATCTACGATAAAAAAAATGGAAAATGACAATACAACAGTATATTTTGAAGTAAAAGACCCAGGAATAGGCATGACGTCTGAGCAGATTGATAAAATATTCGGCATGTTTGTCCAGGCGGATTCCAGTACAACCCGCGATTACGGAGGCACGGGACTTGGCCTTACAATAGCCAAAAACATTGTGGAATTGATGGGCGGAAAGCTTTTGGTGCAAAGCACACCAGGGGCAGGCAGTACTTTTAGTTTTGAAATTACTTTTGATACAATAGATGCTCCAAGTGAAGGTCTTGAGCAAAACAAATTTGGGATGCTTGAAAAACCATGTTTTGACGGACTTGTTCTTGTTTGTGATGACAACCCTCTTAACCAGCAGGTAATCAATGACCACCTAAACCGTGTAGGGCTGCGTGTAATGGCAGCGGATAACGGCATGGTTGGCGTGGAAATGGTAAAGGCACGCAAAGAAAAAAATGAAAAGCCCTTTGATTTAATTTTAATGGATATGTTTATGCCGGTTATGGATGGCATGGAAGCCGCTGCAAAGATAATTGGCATGGAAACAGGAACACCCATAGTTGCCATGACAGCTAACGTAATGGTCAGCGAACTGGAAAAATATAAAAGAAGCGGGATGCCCGACTGCCTGGGGAAACCATTCACCTCGCAGGAATTGTGGCATATATTATTGAAATATCTGGTTCCAGTAGGCAGCGGCTCCATTGATAATGATGAAGATGAGAATAATGATGAATTGCAAAAAAAACTTCGGGTCAATTTTTTAAAAAACTATTTAGCTGAAGAAACCCAGGCCTTGCACATTCAAATTATGAATGCAGCTTCCGCAGGAGATACAAAGCTGGCACACAGGCTTGTGCACAGCCTAAAGGGAAACGCGGGGCTAATAGGCAAAATGGGATTAAAGAACGCTGCTGCTGAGGTTGAAGCCTTACTTAAAGACGGGATTGATTCGATCTGGGAACAAAAAATAAATGTTCTTAAAACTGAGTTAACATCGGTTCTTGAAGAATTGAAGCTGGTGGTTGATGATACATCAAATGATATACCATCATTTGATGTATCTGGGGAATATAAAGAACCTAAAGCCGCTTTGAATACCGAACAGATCCTGGCCTTGTTTGAAAAACTTTATCCCATGCTTAATGATGATAACACCGATTGTGTAGATCTACTTGATCAGATCCGCGCTGTCCCTGGGGCCGGGAAGCTTGCACAACAGATAGAAGATTTTGATTATAAGTCTGCTGCCATTACTCTTGTGGAACTAAAGAAGCAGATGGGAGGAAACCCATGAATGAAATAAAGAAGGGCATCCAGGGACTATTGAATGAGCTGGAGCGTCTTGTAAATGCGTCCGAGGCAGATGATTTTAATTTTACTTTAAATACCGAAGGTCTTTCTGTTGAAGAAGCAGAAGCAGTTCGTTTGCTGCAAAAAGGTATTGGTAAATACAGAGAGGCCCTTGAGTATGAAATTGTTAAATACAAGCTTTCAAACGACGCGCTTAATATCGCTTTATGGGATGCCAAAGTTATAAATGGAGATCCTATTAACCCAAATAACAAAATCACATTTTCCAGCGAATTTCGAACCATACTGGGTTTTTTCGATGAAAATGATTTCCCAAACGAACTTAATAGCTGGACTGACCTCTTGCACCCCGATGACAAGGAGGCTACTTTCAGCGCTCTTATGGCACACCTTAACGATCTTAGCGGACAAACCCCTTATAATGTGGAATATCGTCTTAGACTAAAGAATGGTGAGTATGGCTATTTTCATGGAATTGGAACTACTCTTAGAGACAGCGATGGAACCCCTGTCAGAATAGCCGGCGCACTAATGGACATAACTGAAAAGAAAAAAATGATCGAAGAGAGACGCCGGACAGAAATAGCCGAAATGGCCAACCGTGCAAAAACCGAATTCCTTGCCACAATGAGCCACGAAATCCGTACTCCCATGAACAGTATATTGGGGTTTGCCGAACTTGCCTCAGGCAGTGACTCGGTATCGGAAATAAAAGAATTTTTAGACAAAATTTCCGACAGTGCAAAATGGCTATTGCATATCATAAACGATATTCTGGATATTTCTAAAATTGAAGCGGGTAAAATGGAAATGGATTATGTGCCCTTTGAATTGCATGAAGTATTTTCCCGTTGTCAATCTGTTATACTGCCAGATATTAAGGAAAAAGGCCTTGATCTGAGTATTTATACAGAAAAAACAGAAGGCAAAAAATTTCTGGGAGATCCTGTAAGGCTTTATCAAGTATTGATGAACCTGTTGACCAATGCGGTTAAATTTACGGAAACTGGAATTATCAAGTTTTCGTCGTCCATTAAAGCTGCGGAGAATGGCAATACAACAGTATATTTTGAAGTAAAAGACAGCGGTATAGGGATGACTGCTGAACAAATAGATAAAGTATTTGACTTGTTTATACAAGCGGACTCCAGCACAACACGCGATTACGGCGGTACAGGGCTTGGACTTACAATAGCCAAAAACATTGTAGAGCTAATGGGTGGAAAACTGCTGGTGGAAAGCAAACCCGGGGCAGGTAGTACTTTTAGTTTTGAAATTACTTTTAATATGATGGATGCAGCAGTGAATTCGCCTGGAAGTGCGCCTCTACATCCAAAAATCAATATTCTCGAACAACCATATTTTGACGGACTTGTCTTGATCTGCGACGATAATACTATGAACCAGCAGGTAATCTGCGCGCATCTGACACGTGTAGGGCTAAAGACAATAATTGTCGGGAACGGCAGGCTTGGTGTCCAAATAGTCATGGATCGCAAAGAAAAAAATCTTAAACCTTTTGATTTAATTCTTATGGATATGTTTATGCCTGTCATGGACGGCATGGAAGCAGCTTCGAAAATATTGGCAATGAATACAGGAACCCCTATAGTGGCGATGACAGCAAATGTAATGATCAGCGAACTGGATAAATATAAAAAACACGGAATGCCCGACTGCCTTGGAAAACCTTTTACCTCGCAGGAATTATGGCATATATTATTAAAATACCTAAAGCCAATAAGCAGCGAACAAATAAATGCAGGAGGTACTATTGGTGAACATGAAGAACATGAAGAGCTGCAAAAGAAGCTGCGAATTAATTTTCTGAAAGAAAATCTTTGCGATGACAACCAAACCATACTTACTCGAATAACAGATGCAGTTGCTGCAGGGGATACAAAACTTGCGCACAGGCTTGCACACAGTTTAAAAGGGAATGCTGCTCTGATAGGAAAAACTGCCTTAAGAAACGCCGCTGCAGATGTTGAAGCTCTGCTTATAGACGGGATCGATTCTATCTGGGAAAATAAAATTAACAATCTTAAAACCGAATTAATGCCGGTACTTGAAGAATTAAAGTCGTTGTATGATGCACCATCAATTGTCGAATCTGCACAGCAGATGCCGGTACTGGACAGTAAACAGACCTTTGAGTTATTTACAAAACTTGAGCCTATGCTGAAGAATAATAACACCGATTGTGTTGATCTTCTTGAAAAGCTTCGTTGTGTCCCTGGGACACAGGAGCTTATACGGCAGATAGAGGATTTTGATTTTAAGTCTGCTGTGTGCACTCTTGTTGAACTTAAAGAAGAAAATGGGGGAAAACCATGAATGAAGCGGGAAAATTCAGCATCCTTGTTGTAGATGACGAAAAATCCAATATTCTTGCGCTTATGAATATTCTTAGGCCGGAGTATACCATCTATGCGGCAAAAAGCGGACAGAGTGCTATTGAAATGGCTGAAAAGCATAATCCAGACATCATTTTACTTGATATCATCATGTCTGACATGGACGGATATGAAGTTATCGCTATGTTAAAAAAATCTGAAAAAACCCGGGACATTCCCGTTATTTTTGTAACAGGAATGAACAGCGCAGTTGATGAAGAAAAGGGATTTGCTTTGGGTGCGGCAGACTATATAACCAAGCCATTTAGTTCTGCTCTTGTAAAATTAAGGGTTCAAAACCAAATAAAACTGCTCGAACAATTTCGTGCCAATAAAAACGATATGAATCAAATGACATCAAGAATAGAGGCGATTATCGGAAATTTGCCCGGTATGGCTTATTCCTGTCTTTACGACTATCCCTTATTCAGTTTGATATTTGTAAGCGAGGGCAGCAAGGAACTTATTGGATATACACCCGAAGAATTAATCGGCAAAAAGAATATGTATCAGGCAATGATACACCCCGATGATATACAGGACATTGTAAGAAAGTGTGAGGAAACCCTTGAACGCGGTTTGCTCTATGAAAATACAAACCGGCTTGTAATGCAGGACGGTACGATAAAATGGGTCTGGGAACGCAGCCGGGTTATGAAATGGAATTCGGATGGTACGCCTCATTCGGTAGAAGGATATGTTTTTGATATAACAGAACAAAAACAATTGGAAGCCACAGAGATGGTCAGCCGTGCAAAGTCCGCTTTTCTTGCCAATATGAGTCATGAGCTTAGAACCCCCCTTAATGTAGTCATTGGCCTTACCGATTTAATATTGGCGGATAATAATTTAGCAGCTAATGTTTTGGAAAATTTACAGAAGATAAGCAATGCAGGCAATACATTGCTGGGAATCGTAAACGACATTCTGGATTTTTCCAAAATTGAAACAGGCAAGCTTGCATTAATTCCTGCAGAGTATCATATTGCCAGTCTGTTAAACGATGTTATTGCCCTTATAAATACACGGCTTGGAGAAAAGCCAATTACATTTAGCCTTACTATCAGTGACGATTTGCCAAAAAGGCTTTATGGCGATGATTTGCGGATTAAACAAATACTTAATAATTTATTAAGCAATGCGCTTAAATATACACATTCCGGAACAATAGAATTGAGTGTGTTTTGTACCAGCAGCAACGAAGAAGATGTATGGCTGGAAATTGAGGTAAGGGATACTGGCATAGGCATAAGCGATGAAAATCTTAAAAAACTCTTTGTAGATTATTTTCAGGTTGAAAGCCAGGTTAACCGTAAAATAGAGGGAACCGGTCTTGGTTTATCTATATCCAAAAAACTTGTTCAGATGATGGATGGAGAAATATCTGTTGAAAGCGAGTATGGCAAAGGATCTGTTTTCCGCGTTCGCATACGCCAGGGTTATGTGGATAATATTTCAATCGGCCCGGACCTGGCAGAAAATTTGCGTAAGTTCCGGTATACGGAAGACAAACGAATTATCAGTAAAAAGCTTGTCCGGCCTGATTTAAGTTATGCCAAAGTGCTGGTGGTAGATGATATGCAGAACAATCTGGATGTTGCTTCCGGATTGCTGGGAAAGTATAAAATGCAGGTTGACTGTGTTTTAAGCGGTCAGGAAGCAGTAGAAAGAATACGTTTTGGAAAACCTGTTTATAATGTTGTTTTTATGGATCATATGATGCCCGGAATGGACGGTATCGAAGCTGCCAATGCAATACGTGCTCTCGATACGAAATATGCCAGAACAATACCAATAATAGCCCTGACTGCCAATGCAATTCAGGGAACAGAACATCTTTTTTATGCCAATGGGTTTCAGGCTTTTTTATCCAAACCCATTGATATAATGAAGTTGGATTCTGTTATCCGAAAATGGGTGCATCATGGCTAGAATATATAGTGCTGTATTGGTTTTGATTGTTTTTTTTAGTTGTGATGCGTCTATCAAAGAACAATCTATTTTATCAATGGAGGATATTTCTTACCTTGATATTCCCGGTATTACTGCTGATGAAATTAATGCCATTGAGGAATTGCAGAGACAAGGAGCATCTTTTACGGTAAGCGTACCGTATAGTACTGAATTGTTTATAGACGAACACGGGGAAGCCGGCGGTTATACAGCCTTATTTTGCCAGTGGCTGTCTGGTTTGTTTGATATAACCTTTTCTCCTAAAATTGAACCACTGGGCATTATCGCACAAAACCTAAGTACCGGCGAAGCTGGTTTTGCATTCCGGGTTATTACCGATACACGTCTGGCAAACTTTTTTTTATCCGATCCAATAGCCATGCGTTCAATTAGAATTATGCGCCTTAAAGACAAACAAAGCATTAGTACGATTTCTCAAACACGTCTTCCTCATTATGTTTTTTTGGAAGGAGCCATGGCCATAGATCTGTTTGCCGGCACAGCAGAGCCAGGGCTTATCGTCGAAGATTATGAAGCCGTGTACCGGCTATTGGAGAGCGGAGAAGCCGATGCTTTTATCGGAAACAGCACAATGGAAATTGCCTTTGATTCTTTCGGCGGTGTAATTACCGAAGACTTTTTCCCTTTGACTTTTATTCCCGTTGCTTTGGCAACAGGAAATAAAGACCTGGAGCCTGTTATTTCGGTTGTTACCAAGGCCCTGCACAGCGGCGCTTATACTCATCTGACTGAATTATACCAGGTGGGGTATAGAGACTATAAAAGGCATAGATTTTCCATGCTGTTGACAGAAGAAGAAAGAGCTTATATACGCTCTAATCCAGTTATTCCTTTTGCTACCCAGTATCAATCTTATCCGATAAGTTTTTACAACAGGCATGAAAAACGATGGGAAGGAGCTGTTTTTGATGTATTAAGCGAAATGGAAGAGCTTACCGGATTTAGTTTTAAACTGATCAATGATACAGATACAGAGCTGCCCGAACTAATGAACCTCTTGGAAAGCGGAACAGCCTTTTTTATTCCAAACCTCGTTCAAAGCGATGAACGAAGAGAAAGGTTTATTTGGCCGAATACCATGTATATTACAGACAGGTATGCTCTCTTGTCCAAACGGAGTTTCCCCAATGTCGAACTAAACGACATACCATTTTCCCGAGTGGGATTACACAGAGGTTCTGCCTTTACCGATATGTTCCGAAGCTGGTTTCCAAATGCTGTTAATGCTGTAGAATACCCCAGTTCTGCTGCATCCTTTATGGCGCTGGATCGCGGTGAAGTTGACCTTGTTATGTCAACACAAAGCAGACTTGCCACTATGACCAATTTATACGAACTTTCAGATTACAAGGCCAATTTTTTGTTTAATGCTGCCTTTGAAGCATCATTTGGGATAAACAAAGATCAAACAGTTTTATGCTCCATTATTGATAAAGCGCTTATACTGACAGATACCGAAAGAATTATGGAACAATGGCAAAGTATAACTTACGATTATCAGGCAAGGTTAATGAGGGAGCAGCGGCCCTGGTTAATTGGAATCTCTATTTTGGCTGTGTGTGTATTGGCTTTAGTATCTGTATTATTTTCCAAAAGCCGCAGTACAGGAAAAAAACTGGAAATACTTGTCAGACAGCGGACAAGCGAGCTGGAATCGGAGGTAAATATGCGCAAAGCAGCGGAAAAAGATGCAATGGCATCTTCCAATGCCAAAAGCAGATTTTTAGCAAATATGAGCCACGAAATGCGTACTCCCATGAACGTTGTTGTGGGTCTTACCGACTTAATGATGGAAGACGCCAATCCAGCGCTTGATTATATGGAAAATTTAAAGAAGATAAGCACTGCGGGAAACAATCTGCTTTGTCTAATAAACGATGTTCTGGATATTTCAAAAATAGAAGCAGGTAAATTGGAATTAAAGCCTATTAAATATGATGTGCCAAGCCTCCTTAACGATATTATTACCCTTAATGTTATTCGTATTGAGGAGAAGCCCATCCAATTTATCCTGGAAATAGACGAGCATTTATTATGCTACCTTTACGGTGACGAACTGCGGGTAAAGCAAATAATAAACAATATTTTAAGCAATGCCTTTAAGTACACGCAAAAAGGGACAGTAACGCTGGGGATGAGCTGCGAACAGGATGGCAATGATGTATGGATGTCCGTTTATGTCAAAGATACCGGTATTGGCATACGAGAAGAAGATTTGCAGAAACTATTTACCGATTACAGCCAGTTTGATCCCTATATAAATCGGACTATCGAGGGGACAGGTCTGGGGCTGGCAATTACCAAACGGCTTACCGAGATGATGGACGGAGAAATAAATACAGAAAGTGAATATGGTAAAGGTTCTGTTTTCCGTGTAACTATCAGGCAGGGTTTTATAAACAATACTGCAATCGGCCCTGTTGTTGCAGAAAACCTATGCAATTTCCGCCATGCCGAAGATAAACGAATTGTCAGAAAAAAGTTTGTTAGATCTGATTTAAGCTATGCCAAAGTACTGGTTGTTGATGATATGCAAAATAATTTGGATGTTGCTTCCGGTCTTTTGGGCAAGTACAAAATGCAGGTTGATTGTGTTTTATCCGGCCAGGATGCGGTTAAAAAAATACAATCCGAAACGGTTGTTTACAATGCTATATTTATGGATCACATGATGCCCGGAATGGATGGTATAGAAGCAGCTAATGCAATACGTGCGCTTGATACAGATTATGCACGGAATATACCAATAATAGCTTTGACTGCCAATGCTGTTCAGGGAATGGAGAATCATTTTTATTCTAATGGGTTTCAGGCTTTTTTATCAAAACCAATAGATATATTGCAGCTAGATTCAATTGTCAAAAAATGGGTAGGACGCTGATGAAAAAAAATAATTTTTTACTGCCAATCTTGGCACTATTATGTATCTGCGCTGTAACAGCGCTGGCTGGATGCAATAGAAACCCTATTAATGAGATAGGTGCTGTAAGGCTTTCCAGAGATACACGGTACCATAACGATTACCTTGGTTTTTCTTATACCATTCCCAGAAACTGGTGGGTCTATGATATAAATGAATATAACCTAAGTGTATCAAGGGGAGAGATAATCGATGATATTTCCATGGATATAGCTTTGGGAAAATATGAAAATTATCTGTATTCCAATATTTGGCTTATGGCTTTTGGTAATCTGGAAAATATTGCTCATAATAATCATCTTGGATTCGGTTTTGATGCCCGGTTCCTTGATGGGATAAATGATATGGCCGGTTTTATGGAGTACTTTGAATTGTTTATGCTGGAACCCACTATTTATGAAGAATACAGCCTCCTGGATTCACAGCAAATAAACATTGCCGGAAAAACCTTTGAATTGCGGGAATATTTGGTAACCCGAGAAGATATGTATTTTCATGTTATTACCTTAAGCTGCCAGGTGAATCATGGATATGTTCTTAATATTTCTGTGGATTTTTGGCCGGACAATCAACATGCCAGGCAGACAATTATTGACAGTGTATCAAGAGCTGTTGAATTTCATTAATATAGTCAAGTAAGGCTTGGTATTACGGGTTAAATACTCCTTCCACCGGGATGCGGACTAGATTAATCATGGCATTGGGATGACGGTTTATAAATCCTGCCAGATTTGTTTCTGCTGCGCTTTCAAAAACTGCGGTCTGAAAATTTCCAAATTCATTAAAGAAGGGAACCAGAACAGCCACATGGTAATGCTGACGCTGTACCGGGTTGGAACCCCTGTCCCGGTTTACCGAAGCAAGGTATAAATATCCCGGCTCGTTTATTGCCAGTGTATAAAGCAGGGGACGGAGTCCTTCTATATTAAATCCTGCATTATTAAGATAACCGGCAAAATTGCGTATGGCGGCTCCTCCTCCCCGTCGGTCGATAAGGGCAGAAAACGGCGCTGTGCGGATTTCGACATTTTCTACAGTGGCAAAAGCCGGAGAACGAAGGACTCTGGCTGCTTCCAAAGCCAGATTTCGTGTCCAGTCAAGGCCAAAGAGAGAATCCCGGACATCAATCGTTTCTGCCAATGCCGGAGAACGTGCGCTTATAGGAGCTTTTAGCGGGTTTATTGCCAGGCGTCGTCCGGTAAGCGGCCGGAGCATACCGTCTACCAGCCACTTTGCAAAACCGGAACAATTAAGACCTGGAGCTGCCCGCTGAGGCTGAAGTGATTCTATTAGTACATATTGGCCGTTTTCGTTTATTGCTCCGTCATCTGCAAAACTAAGAGAAGGAAGATGGGAACGAACACGGCTAATAAAATTATTGTCTCTGTTTTCCCTATAGGGAGTAATATTTCTGTACAAGCCGGGATTTGGTTCAAAATAGTGACGCGGGAAGCGGTTTCCCGCTAAAGCGAGGGTTTCTTCTACCGGCATGGTTAGGAGCCGGTCAAATGGTACTCCAATGGGCAGCCCGTGTATAATATAGGCCTCGTAAAGGACAAGATCGATCTGACTTCTATCCCTGCCAAATGGCCTAAACTGGATAAAAATCTGGGGGTCGCTGCGAAGAAATATCCGAATTCGCAGGGGTTCGCCGCTGGCTCTGTTTCTGGTATATATCCAGGAACCCTGTGCCCAGCCTGGAAAGGTATTGTTTCGTTCACGTGCCAGAATTACCGAAAATTCATCATTCCGGGCTTCTGCACGCACCTGAATCTGGCTGCCGCCCGGAAGATTCCGGACAAAGGGCCTGTTTCTTAATACAACAATGGGATTTTCTGTCAGCCAGGTATCACTTATTGCATTACGTAAAACTGAATCATCCTGAATCGAAGCAATGGGCAGATCGGCACCATAAAGTTGAGTAATACATACTAAAAGTATTCCCATAAACAGGTATTTTGTACTATAATGTAATAAGGTCATGTAACTACAATATCGGCTTTTACAAGCGTTAAACAAGGGATTAAACATGAAAACAGTGATGGTTGTTGACGATTCCCGCATTATGCGGAATATTGTTAAAAATACCTTTTCGGAAATGAAAATTCCATGCCGGTTTTTGGAGGCAGGAAACGGCAGGGAAGCCATGCAATTACTAATGGCAAATACAGTTCATCTAATACTGCTTGACTGGAATATGCCCGAGCTTTCCGGACTTGATTTCTTAAAACAGGTACGGGATTTGGATCAGTATAAAGAGCTTCCCATTATTATGGTTACAAGCGAATCTGCCAAATATAATGTTATAGAAGCGCTGAAGCACGGTGCTACTGATTATATTATTAAACCGGTAAACGAGAAAACCTTTATGGAAAAATTATCAAAAGTGACCATTTAACAGACACTTTCTATAATCGCTTACTATAAAACAAAGGAGTTTTTCATGGAACAGTATATCCAGCCCTTTATTGATGTAACTAAAAACACCTTTAAGGAATTTGTAGGAACGGAACTTGAAGCAGGAAGACCGTATTTCCAGCAAAAAGATTCTGCCAATGAGTGGGATATTTCCGGAGTTATTGGACTATCCGGAGAAGCCCGCGGAGCAGTGGTAATTGGCTTAAAATCGAACCTGGCAATTAGGCTTACAGAAATGCTGACAGGCAGCAAGCATAATTCCATTGACGATGATGTAGTGGATGCCATTGGTGAAATTGTCAATATTATTTCCGGCAATGCAAAAAAAGGCCTTGAAGAAGCTTTCCGGCTGATAATTAGCCTTCCAACCATTATCGAAGGAAAAGGACACCAAATTAAATGGCCCCTGGAACAGGCCCGGATAATTTGTATTCCCTTTACCATTTTTGAATCTGAAACTTTTACACTTTCGGTTGCAATAGAATCTCTAAAGGGAAATTAAAATGGCAAAAGGAAGCGGCATAAAATTTCTAAGCAATTTTATTAGCAGCGGAAAGACAAGCAATCCTGATGAAACGCTCCGCTATACAGTTTTTAATTTTGCCTTGATGGCCGGGGGTACTTTCCTTTTTATTTTCGGCGCTTCGGTTTCTTTGGGCGGTAATTTTACTCGGGCAATTTTTAATTTTTTTGTAGGGGGACTATGCTTTACTACTATTGGTCTTCTGCGGACAAAGCTTCCCCTTCAAATACCAGGCGGGGTAGCAATCGGCGCTTTTGGGATTTTATGTGCATTGCTGATATCCACCGGAGAACTTAATGGTGTTGTAGCACTGTGGGTTTTTGCATTCCCCATGATTTCTATTTTTGTTCTTGGTCTTCAAATGGGGATCATTTATTCGGTATTGCTGTTCTGTGCAATAGTATCCTTTACCATTATCCCGGGCCTTTCCGATAACAGCTATAATTTACAATCGGCCAGCCGCTTTATCGCAGTGTATGTTCTTGTTACCTATCTGACGATTACCTATGAATATATTAGATTAATAAAAGACCGGCAGGTTAACTTATTAAACCATGAGCTGCGGGTAGAGCGGGACATTATTGCTGCTATGAAGGACAATCTAAAAGCCGGCTTATTCCTTATGAACAAAGATTATGAGATTCAGGGAGCTTATTCAAAACGGCTGGAAGATATTCTTGGAACCGACGAAATTGAAGGGCAAAAGCTAACAGAATTTCTTACATCTTCACTAAAGGCAAAAGAACGGGAAACTTTGGAAGATTACTTTAATATGGTATTATTACGTCAGTTTGATCCAAAAATGCTTGAAGAAATTAATCCAATTTCGGAATTTACCTATGTAAATAATACCGACAGAGACAGAAAGACACTGCAGACTGGTTTTTCTACGGTAGACATGGGCCTTAATAATATCTATGTTCTTGGGACCATGGAAGATATATCTGCAACCAAAGAATTACAGCGGCAGCTTGAATTGGAAGCGGGCAGACGGGAAGAAGAAATGAAAGCTTTGTTTCAGGTTATCCAGGTTGATCCAGCCGTATTTGGTGATTTTCTTGATGATACAGAGACTGAATTTGAACATATAAATAACATTTTAAAGGATAAAACTCTTAACGCCAAAGATGCCATGATCTATATTTATCAGTCGGTTCATGCAATAAAATCCAATGCTTTGATCCTGGGTCTGGATAACTTTAGCAGCAAACTCCATGAACTGGAAAATAAGATCCGGGGATTCCGCGATGGAGATGATGTGGTTTTTGAAAATGTGCTTCATATTGCAGTTGAGCTGGAAAAGATCATGAAGGAAAAAGACCGGTTTCGCGATATTATTGTTAAGATACAATCTTTCCAAAGCAAAACAGGCGGAAAAAGACGTCAGGACCGTTATGTGCTGGTGGAAACCCTTACCAAAGCCTGCGAAAAAGCTGCAATTGATCAGGAAAAAAATGTAGTATTTGTTGTAGATGAACTGGATGGTTCCATCCTGGAACATGGGCCGCGGCGTATTATTAAAGAAGTTTTAACTCAACTGGTGCGGAACTCGGTTTATCATGGAATCGAACTGCCAAGTGAACGGGAAAATAAGGGTAAAGAAAGCCAGGGAAATATACGGCTTTCCATTACCAGAGATAATAATTTTTACTGCCTTAAACTTTCTGACAATGGCAAAGGCCTTAACTTCGATAAAATTAGAGAAAAGGCGCTTAACCTAAAACTTATTTCCGAAAAAGATGCAGACAATACCAATAAACTTGTTCAGGTGCTCTTCTCTCCTGGTTTTAGCACTGCAGACACAGCCGATCTCCATGCAGGCCGGGGTATTGGACTGAATTTGGTACGGGAAAGGATAAAAGCCATTAACGGTTCTATTAGGGTTTCCAGCGAGCCGGGCAAGGGGACAACCTTTAGCCTGTATATTCCCTTGACACAGACAGCAGAAAGCAAAGCATCCTAATTTTGCAAACGGAGTAAGTAATGGAAATAAAATTTCTGGAAAAACTGGAGAAAAACAGCAGTTCCTTAAAATATAGAATTACCTTTTTCTTTGTTTTCTTTTTGCTTGCAGTTTTTTCGGTTTTTATTATTACTTCGCTGCTTCAGGTAAACACCTTAACACGATTTCTTGGTTTTCACTATGCAATGCCTGCGGTAAACAGCGCCATGGAATTAATCGATGGAGACAGTTTTGAACGGATTGCCAGAACCATGGATACTTCTGATCCTTACTATATTGAAACCCAGCAAAAACTTCTGGAAATAAAGAAAGAAACCAATGTTATGTACCTTTACACCAAAGCACAGGTGGAAGGGACCATGTTCATGTATGTCATAGATGGAAGTGATGTCCCCGGCGGAGAATTATTTTCTGAGCTTGGGGATTCCGAAGATCTGGCTTTCTTTGACAGCGCTGCCATGAAGGCTTTTAATACCGGCACTACGCTTATTGGAACAATCGATCAACAGGAAGAATGGGGCGCTCTTATTTCCGTTTATGCGCCCATATTTAATAATGCCGGAGATGTAGTAGGACTTTTAGGCAGTGATGTTGATGCAACAGAAATTGTTCAGTGGATTCGGACTCAAATTTTATGGCAGGTTGGTATAGTAGCCATTTTTATTGCAGTTGGATTGACTGTTTATATCAGTGTAATAAGATTGGTAAATAAGAATTTTAAATTTGTTTCTGCAACGGAGTAAAATAATTTAATGAAGACAATACTTTGCTATGGAGATAGTAATACCTGGGGGTATAATCCAAAAGGCGGACGTTATGACCATACAATACGCTGGCCCAGGGTAATGGCGGCATCATTGGGCAATTCTTACTGGGTTGTTGAAGAAGGATTAAACGGAAGAACCACCTGCCGCGAAGATCCTATAGAAGGGGACAGAAACGGCCTTCGTCAGCTTATTCCAATTATACGAAGCCACCGGCCTTTGGATCTAATTATTATTATGCTGGGAACCAACGATTTAAAATATCGTTTTAACCCAAGTCCCTTTGAAGTTTCCCAGGGAGCGCTGCTTGTGGCTAAAGCTGCTCTTGGTTCGGGATGCGGCCCCGAAGACGGACAGCCAAAGGTGCTTTTAGTATGTCCAGCTCCATTTGTAAAATCCGAAGCCTTTATGCATATTTTTGCTTCCGATGCTGTGGAAATTTCCCAAAAGCTTGCCCCTCATTATCAGGTCTGTGCCAAAGAATGCGGAGCTGAATTTTTTGATGCAGGGTCTGTAGTCCGTGCATGCAGCCCGGTAGATGGTATTCACTGGGAAGCGGAGGATCAGATAAATTTTGGCAGGGCTATGGCGGAACAGGTACAGAAATTACTTTAACATATATTACTTTACAAAAATCACTTTAATCGAGGGAGAACATGGTTTTCTACCTCGTAACGGATTTTTTCCATATCAATTGTTTTATATTCACCGTTTTCGTAAAGAATATTTCCCTGTACCATGGTAAGGCATACATCACTGCCCCTGGCTGCATAGGCAACGGCTGCACAAGGGTCATTTAACGGGAACAGGTGCGGTACATCCAGATTTAATATGATTAGGTCGGCATCATAACCTGGTGCAATTCTGCCGGTCTCGGTTTCTCGTCCCTGGCCTATTGCACCATTTACTGTGGCCAATTTAATTGCCTGGTAAGCAGGAAGTACCGTAGGATCGCCGCTAGAGTTTTTTTGCAATAATGCGGCAGTTTTAATCTCCTCAAACATATCATGATTGTTGTTGGAACAGGTTCCATCTGTACCCAGTGCAACATTTAATCCGCGGGACTGCATTTTTATTACCGGAGCAATACCCGAAGACAGTTTTAAATTGCTTATGGGGCAATGCGCTGCTGTAACGGCAGCGGCGGCTAAAATATCCATATCGTCTTCTGTAATCCAGCAGCAATGGGCAGCAGTGGTTTTTCTTGTGAATACTTCATGTTCTGCCAATATTTGTGCAGGGGTTTTATGGTATTTTTCTACACAGTTATTATGTTCGGTTTCTGTTTCGCTTAAATGAATGTGAAAGCGCAAATTATGTTCTCTGGCAAAGTTTACGCTTTCCCGCCAGGCAGCCGGTCCCGAAGTATACTCTGCATGAATTCCCGCTTCCACAATTAAGCGCCCATTCCCTTTGCCATTAAAGTGTTCCAAAGCTTCTATTATTTCCATAGTACCCCGGTCCTTTTTGAAATCAAAGCGGTTCATATCAAGGCATAAAAGCGCATTAGTGATATTGGCTTTAACGCCGGTTTCCAGTACAGCTTGTGCAATTTGCGGCAGATGGAAATACATATCGGTACAGCTTGTTACACCAAAGCCGATACATTCTGCCAGACCCAGACGGACTCCTGCGGCAACGCAGCGTTCATCGAATTTTCCTTCTGCAGGAAGGATATGTTCAAACAGCCACTCCTGAAGCAGGTAATCGTCTGCATAACCCCGTAAAAGCGCCATGGGCAAATGGCTGTGGGAATTAATAAGTCCCGGCATTAATAATCGCCGGCTGCCGTTAATTACACGAGCTGCAGTTTCTACAGGAGGAGTTTCGCTAACATAGGATATTTTTCCGCCTTTTATTCCTATATATCCATGAAACAATACAGGCTTTTGGTCGTTCATGGTAATTACAGTGATATCATTAAAGAGCAAATCCATTCTTAATTATATCATTGAAAAGTAATTCCAGCTATGGTATGATAAATTAAAATTTTAAACAGGGGATACTATTGAGCATTATAAGAGACAAATCGTTAGCTAAAGCCGGACTTGCTAAAATAAACTGGGTAAAAGATTTTATGCCTGTACTAAACCGGCTGGAAAAGAAATTAACAGAAGAAAAGCCCCTAAAGGGCTTTAATGTAGCTGTATGCGTACATCTGGAAGCAAAGACAGCTTACCTTGGCATGGTTCTGCGCGCAGCAGGAGCAGAGATAACCCTTACTGCCTCAAACCCGCTGTCTACAAAAGACGATATCTGCGCTGCACTTGACAGTCTGGGACTGGATGTCTATGCCTGGCATGGCGCTACAGATAAGGAATACCATGACCACCAGGTTAAATCGCTGGAATTCTGTCCCCATATCGTTATTGATGACGGCGGCGACCTAATTAATCTGCTCCATGATGAAATACCGCAGTATGCCAAGAACCTTCTGGGCGGCTGCGAGGAAACAACAACCGGTATGCACCGTCTGCGTGCCCGAAGCGAAAAAGGTAAACTTACTGTTCCCATGCTGGCAGTAAACGATGCAAAGTCCAAATACCTGTTTGATAACCATCATGGTACCGGCCAGTCTACCTGGGATGGGATAATGTATTCCACAAATAATATGATCTCCGGCCGTACTGTTGTTGTTGCCGGGTACGGAAGCTGCGGATCGGGGATTGCTGTACGTGCAAAAGGCCTGGGGGCAAATGTAATTGTTACCGAAATAGATCCATTTAAGGCAATGGAAGCCCTTATGGACGGGTTTAGGGTAATGCCCATGATCGAAGCGGCAAAATGCGGTGATATTTTTGTTACTACCACAGGCTGTACGAAAGTAATTAGTGCCGAGCATTTTAAACTAATGAAAAACAATGTATTGCTTGCAAATGCAGGGCATTTTGATGTTGAAATTGATAAAATAGCGCTGGAAAAACTTAGTGTAAAAAAAGAAAACCGTAAACCATTTATTGACGGATACCACTTAAGCGACGGCAGGATACTAAATCTGCTGGCAGACGGCCGTTTGGTTAATATAGTGGCAGGTAACGGACATCCAGCGGACATTATGGATTTAAGCTTTGGCATTCAGTTGCTTAGCGTATTGTATATTGCAAAAAACGCCAAACAGCTAAAGCCCATAATCTACGAAATTCCAAAGGAGATAGACGAGGAAATAATCGGCATAAAACTAGAGGCAATGGGAGTTACAATCGATTCGCCCACAACTGAACAGCAGAAGTATTTGCATAGTATGTAGGGCGTCCCTTCGGGCCGCGCACTGAGAGGAAGGATTAAAGGGCGGCTATGCAGCCGCTCGGCAGTGGCACCCGGTGAAGTCACTGCCTTATT
>Ga0099364_10005586_pt1 | contig 18602 bp, 12 predicted proteins | sample TergutTh196P3_FD_73070 | JGI IMG/M metagenome (GOLD analysis project Ga0099364, IMG submission 73070) | Microcerotermes parvus P3 segment gut microbial communities from Pointe-Noire, Republic of the Congo - Th196 P3 | ecosystem: Host-associated > Arthropoda: Insects > Digestive system > Gut ...
ATTCGGTTTGATTGATACACAAAAAATTGCCGCCGAAGTTTTCAAGCGATTCGGAAAAAGAAAAAATCTACCGCACAAGTTCAAAATTGCCGTCGGCGGTTGTCGGCACTGTTGTGCAAAGCCACAAGAAAACGATATCGGCGTGATGGGCGTTCCCGGCGGTTATGCCATTTTCGTCGGCGGTATGGCAGGCAAAACGCCTCGCTGGGGAGACCGCCTGCCTATTGTCATAAAGGACAAAACGACTCTCTGGAAACAACTCGGAGCAGTGATTGATTGGTATAACAAGCAGGGCAACCCGAAAGAGCGGTTCGGTGCAACCATTGATCGTGTCGGCTTGCAATGTTTGCTGGATGATCTCGGAATAGATTCTTAACCCATTTAGCCGCTACTCCGGCTACTGAGGTTGTTTCGCCAAAAAATAAGGCAGAAAATAAGGTTGCCCTATCAATACCGCAAACTTTTCGTTGCGATGTTGTATTAGATGGAGTTCTGGTGCGAACAACACCATTTCATTTCACGGAAGGCCTACGTATATCGCGGCTGCCGTGAGGGGGCAAGGCAACGACATTCAAAAACGTAGATTTTTCTGCCCAAATCTCTTTGGCACAGTTTTTGCTGCTCTCTCAATACAGTGTGTTGGTATCACTCGATATATCCCATTACAACAGACAAAAGGATTTTTTCATGAACAAGAAGAGTCTAATCACTATCATCGCCTTCTTTGTAGCAACCGCAGTAACAATCCTTACCGGTTGCCAGAGAGCGAACGAAGGCGATGTTCTACTCCTCAATGTCTCTTACGATCCGACCAGAGAGTTTTACAAAGAATTCAATGACGCATTTACCGAACACTACAAGAAAGAAAAAGGCATCAACGTTACCATCGACATGTCGCACGGCGGCAGCAGCAAACAAGCCCGATCCGTCGTCGATGGCTTGCAAGCCGATGTCGTTACGTTGGCACTCGCCTACGATATCGACAGCATCGGTGATGTCGCACAGTTAGTCAACAAAGATTGGCAAAAACAATTTCCCCAAAACAGTACGCCGTACACTTCGACCATCGTTTTTCTCGTCCGAAAAGGCAATCCCAAAAATATCAAAACCTGGGATGACTTGGTGCGCCCTGGTATTCAGGTGATTACACCGAATCCCAAGACCTCCGGGGCAGCACGGTGGAGTTATCTTGCCGGTTGGGGACACATTTTGCAGAAGGAATTGGGGGACTTGAAAAAGATCAACGACCCGCAATTCACTACGGAAGTCGAAGCCGCTCATCAGAAGGCATTTGAATACACAAGAATACTGTTTCAGAATGTACCGGTGCTTGATACAGGCGCACGCGGTTCGACCATGACCTTCGTGCAACGTGAAATCGGCGACGTTTTGCTCGCTTGGGAAAATGAAGCGATTCTTTCGATCCAGGAATTCGGGACGGAAAAGTTCGACATTGTGTTTCCGCCGATCAGCATTTTAGCGGAACCGCCGGTTGCCATCGTGGACAAAGTGGTGGACAAACGAGGAACACGGGAAATTGCCGAAGCCTATTTGAATTTTTTGTACACGAAAACAGGACAGGAACTTGCCGCCAAGCATCACTACCGTCCGCGTGATAAGGAAGTCGCCGCAAAGTATGCTGGACAGTTTCCTCCGTTGAACTTATTTACCCTCGACGATGTGTTCGGAAGTTGGCACCAAGCGCAAGAGATGCATTTCGTCGACGGCGGAACCTTCGATCAGATTTACCAACCGTAACAACAAACCACAAATGCAATTTCGTTTTAAGCAACACAGCGTTTTGCCCGGATTCGGATTGACGCTCGGAATCACTCTGACGTATCTCAGTGTGATCGTACTCATACCTTTGTCGCTATTGGTGTGGAATACAATGTCGCTCAGTTACGAGAGTTTCGTCAAAACGGTAACATCGCCGCAGGTCGTTGCTTCATATAAGTTGAGTTTCGGTGCCTCTATCCTTGCCGCAATGATTAATGCCGTGTTCGGTTTTATCGTCGCTTGGACATTGGTTCGGTACGATTTTCCCGGTAGAAGACTGTTCGATGCCATCGTCGATATGCCCTTTGCAATGCCGACTGCCGTATCAGGCATTGCCCTGTGTGCAATCTATGCACCGAACGGCTGGCTGGGAAGTTGGTTCGCCAAGGCGGATATTAAAATTGCTTACACACAAACCGGCGTACTCATCGCTTTGATATTTATCGGGCTTCCTTTTGTAGTGCGGACATTGCAGCCGATATTGGAAGACCTCGATGCCGAAGTCGAAGAGGCGGCAGAGTCGTTGGGAGCAACGCGGTTCCAAACATTTTGGAGCGTGATTTTCCCTTCGGTGTTGCCGTCGTTAGCGACGGGTTTTACGCTGGCATTAGCCCGTGCGCTCGGCGAATACGGCTCGGTGATATTCATCGCAGGCAACCTTCCGATGAAAACGGAAATCACACCGCTGCTTATTGTAACAAAACTGGAATCATACGACTATGCCGGTGCGACGGCGATTGCCGTCGTCATGCTCACCGCAGCATTTATATTGATGTTTTTGATTAACCTTTCCCAATGGTATGCGAGGAAGTATCAATGAGACCCCAACAGAGACTAAAAACCAGACGGCTGCGAGGCAAAGACCGAATCGTCGGCGTGATATTCATTCTGACGACCATCGGTTTCCTTTCGTTGTTCCTTCTGATGCCGCTGGCGGCGATTTTTACCGAAGCGTTCCGCAAAGGGGCGAGTGCGTATCTCGCCAGTTTCAATGATCGATACGCTTGGTCAGCAATCCGGCTAACGCTTGTTACCGCCGCCATTGCCGTTCCGCTTAATGTCGTGTTCGGTGTCGTTGCGGCGTGGTGTATCGCGAAGTTTGAGTTCCGGGGAAAGAACATGTTAATTACGTTGATAGACATACCGTTTGCCGTGTCGCCGGTCATTGCAGGATTGGTGTTCGTGCTTGCCTTCGGTCAGCAGTCGGCACTCGGCAGTTGGCTTATCAGTAACGACATCAAGATCATTTTTGCCGTACCGGGCATCGTGTTGGCGACGATTTTTGTAACGTTTCCTTTCGTCGCACGGGAATTGATTCCTCTGATGCAGGAACAGGGAACGCTCGAAGAGGAGTCTGCCGTATCGCTCGGAGCGAGAGGCTGGGATGTCTTCTGGCGGATAACGTTGCCGAATATCAAATGGGGATTGCTCTACGGAACGATTATTTGCAATGCAAGAGCAATGGGGGAATTCGGGGCGGTCAGTATCGTTTTCGTATCACGCCATATTTCCTCCGCCGTTGTTACACGATGAACCTGCGGATTGGCAGGATTGTCAAACTGCATCGGAATAAAACTATCGGGAATTTGCACCCTCAGTTTCCGCGCCTTTTTGATCGCACCGGTCATCCCCTCAAACGCACCAACGGGGTTGCACCGATGACATCGGTAATGGTATCATAAATTTTTGAACGAAACATGGTTGTATTACTCATAATACAGGAGTCTTGTAGTCCTACTGAACCGTTTCGCTTGACATTGTGTCAAGTTTCTCTATTATGATTAGCGGCACGTAAGTTGCGTGCATACAGAGAGTACGTACATGCCAAATGTGATTTTTTCCCGTTTGCCACGGATAGCACGAATAAGCACGGATGAGGAATATGCGGGAATTTTTGGCGGCGAAACTTCCAAAGATCAAGTTGCTGCAACCGGAAAGCACCTATTTGGTTTGGCTGGACTTTTCGGAATACGGACTTTCACAGGAAGAACTTGACCGCCGCATCTTTTGGTTTAACGATGTCGGAGGAGGGCGGTTTGGAGGAATTGCCGGAGTGTTTTTCGAGAAGGGCGATGCGTTCTTTGAGTCGAACGATTTCTTCGAGTGCGGCTTTGAGTAGTCGTTCGAGTTCGGCGATTCGTTTGTCTTTGGCATCCATGAGCGACATGATAATCTTTTATCAAATAATTAGAAAGACCAAATCAAAAAAAGCGTGAACGGTTACAGAAGAAGTAACCACAAAGAACACGAAGAAAAAGAACACAAAGAAAAAAAGTGCAATCATTAGCATTCTACAGTATATTAGGAGAGGTTTCTTATAGGTATTCGCAAACAAGATCGCCGACTTCGCTCGTACCGAAGCCCATCTTGCCCGCCGCCTGACTCTGCATCTTGTTGCCTGTAACAAACGCTACCGACTTCATTACCCGCTCGGCAGCGGCAGTGAAACTTTCCTGCTCCAACAACATCGCCGCCGCATTGATCGTCGCTATCGGATTGATGACGTTCTTGCCGGTGTATTTCGGCGCACTGCCCCCCATCGGTTCGTACATACTGCAACCGCCCGGCTCGGGATTGATATTCCCTCCCGCCGCCACGCCCATACCGCCCTGTATCATTCCCGCCAAGTCCGTAATGATGTCGCCAAACATGTTCGTCGTTACAATCACGTCGTAGTATTCAGGATTTTTGACCATCCACATGCAACACGCATCGACATTATTGTAGTCGATTTTCACGTCGGGATACTCTTTGCCGACTTCCAGCATCGTGCGCTGCCAAAGGTCATGTCCGTAGGTCAGCACGTTGGTTTTGCCGACGAAGGTTAGCATTTTGCCCTTCGGATTGTTGCGTTTCCGTGTGTATTCGAATGCCCAGCGGATGCAGCGTTCCGTTCCTTTGCGAGTATAGATAGCCGTCTGTGTGGCAACTTCGTCGGGCGTGCCCTTTTTCAGAAAGCCGCCGGCACCGGTGTAGAGGTCTTCGGTATTCTCTCTAACGACGACGAAGTCAATGTCTTCCGGTTTTTTATCTTTGAGCGGTGTTTCCACGCCGGGCAAAAGTTTCACCGGACGCAGATTGATGTACTGATCGAATTCGAATCGCAACCGAAGGAGGATCGCTCGTTCTAGTATGCCCGGCTCCACGTCAGGATGACCGATGGCACCCAGCAAAATGGAACTATATTGCCGAAGCGTCGCGACTTCTTTGTCGGTAATGATGGTACCCGTCTTGAGGTATCGGTTGCCGTTGATATCAAAGTCATCGAACTGTATGGTGATGCTTTCGAGTTTGCTGACGGCTTTGAGGACCTTCACTGCCTCTGCGGCGACTTCGGGACCGGTGCCGTCTCCGCCGATCACTGCGATTTTGAGGTTTTTATTCATGGAAAACGGTGGTGATAATGTTGACACATGATTTTCCAGTATTGGAGGCATGTTGTCAATAGTCCGAGAAACGCTGCTGTCCGACTGCAAGTTTTTTTCACTCGACCAACAGCGATTTCCGAATGTTAAAATGGGGAACATGTACACAATAAAGAATTTTCAAAGAATTTTCTTGGCAATGGGGCATGAACTTTGTTTGTTAAAATAGGCAAATTGTGTGATTTGCGATGTTTTTTTCGTTATTTGTTTTGCTCAGTTTACGTGGGCAAAAAAACTGTGCAGTCGGACTGCAGAAGGCTCAAGATAATTGACTTTCCCCAAAAAAATTGGTAGAATCCGCCAAGTCCTGCGAATTGCCTGAAGGAAGAAACGAATGTTTTCTCACTTTTTCATTGACCGCCCGATCTTTGCGTGCGTGGTCTGTCTGGTCATCACGCTGCTGGGTGCTGTCTCCATTCCGATGCTGCCTGTCGAACAGTTGCCCGATATCGTGCCGCCGACCATCGTCGTCAATGCCACCTATCCCGGTGCCAGTGCACAAGATGTCATCAACGCCGTCGCCATTCCCCTCGAAGAATCTCTCAACGGTGTGGACAACATGATCTACATGTCCACATCGGCAACCAGTAACGGCACGCTGATGATTGCCGTGACGTTTGCCGTCGGTACCGATCCCGACATCGCTTCCGTTCTCGTACAAAACCGGGCGAAATCTGCCGAACCGCTCCTGCCGGAAGAAGTCCGGCGACAGGGAATTCGCGTGAGCAAGAGAGGGGCCGAAATCGTCTGTATGATCAGTCTCTTTGAAAGAATCGACGAAAATGCCGACGGTATTGATGACGATGCCGTCGGTACAAAAGAGTCGGTTCCTCGCGGGGGGATTTCGGGCGCACTCAATGAAGACGGCACCGTCAAAAACAACAATTCGCGTGGAACTAAGAGCGGACAATATCTTGCGAACTACGCCTCAATTTATCTCAGAGACAAATTAGCACGCGTACCAGGGGTCGGCGAAGTTTCGATGTTCGACCGCCGGCAATTCAGTATGCGAATCTGGCTCGACGAAGATGCAATGGCGGCACGCGGACTCTCCGTACTGGAAGTTCAAGCCGCCATTCGGGAACAGAACACGCAGGTTTCCGCCGGACGTGTCGGACTTGAACCGATTCCCGACGGAATTCAAAACAACATTGCCGTCGTGACACTCGGTCGGCTTAAAGAAGTTTCACAATTTGAAGATATGATTCTTCGGACGGACGCAAGCGGCGGAACGTTGAGACTCAAAGATGTCGCTCTGATCGAACTCGGAGCCGCGGATTACACCAGTGAATCTCGGTACAACGGCAGAATGGCAACCGGTATTTCCATCGCTCCCCAAGCGGGTGCCAATGTTATCCAAGTTTCCGACGGAGTGGTCGCCATGATGGCCTCACTCGATGAATCCCTCGCACGAAGCGGGCTCGCCTACGCTATCCCTTTCAATGCCACCGACTTCGTCAAAGCAACGGTGCACGAGTTTTGGGAAACCCTGATTCTTTGCGTTATCTTTGTGGTGTTCACCATTTACATCTTTCTTCAGGACTGGCGGGCAGCATTGATTCCCATTTTGACAATACCGGTCTCCGTCATCGGCACCTTCTTTTTGATATGGTGTTTCGGATTTTCCATCAACACGATGACGCTCTTCGGGTTGATTCTTGTGATCGGAATTGTCGTGGACGATGCGATTGTCGTCGTCGAAAATACGCAACGGCTCATCGACGAAGAGCACCTCGATCCGCACACGGCGGCTAAAAAGTCGATGATTCAAGTCATCGGGCCGGTCGTGGCGATGGTTCTCATTATGCTGGCGGTCTTCCTGCCTACATCAATGATGCAGGGAATCGTCGGGATGTTGTACAAGCAGTTCGCCCTGACGATAGCGGGAGCGATTGCCATTTCCGGTATCTGCGGCGTTACGCTCGCCCCGGCACTTTGTGCCATTCTACTGCGCCCTTCGGTACCGAAAGAAAAACGTTTTATCGCCTTCCGCATCTTCAATTTCTTCTTCGACGGTTTCGGGAATTTTTACCTGAAAACCGTCAAGACGTTGATCTGGCTCAGCCCATTGGTACTGATCGCTTGGTTTGTGTTGGTGGGCTTTTTGATCTGGTGGGTGTCGGCACTGCCGAAAGGGTTTATGCCGAACGAAGACCAGGGAGTCATTATGATGGAAGTCCGGTTGCCCGAAGGAGCGACGATGCAGCGCACTAGCGAAGTGCTGGAAAGAGTCGAGCGAATCGTTGCACGGCAACAGGTAACAACCTTCAACGACGACTATTACCAACGGGGAGTTATCAGGAAACTTTACGAACGTTTCTGGGACACCCGGAAATCGTACATCGAAACCGGCGGTGTCAAGTCGATGATTGCACTCAACGGTTTCGCCTTCGGCAGCGGACAGGGTTCGAATCTCGGTATGCTCATCATAGCACTGGACAAATGGGATGACCGGCGTGTTGAAGGTTTTCATATCCCTTATATCCTGAAAAACCGGATGGATCAAGGCCTGAGAATTCCCGCGATTCAAGCGAGGATTGAAAGGGAACTCAGAACCATTCCCGAAGCGGTGTTCCGTGTTTTCACACCGCCGCCGATTCAGATCGGAATGACAAGCGGTGTCGCTTATGTGTTGCTAGATGAACGCGGAATCGACCCGACGGAACTCGCCAAAATGCGCGATGACCTCGCATTACTGGCGGAGGATGGCAATCCGATTGTGAGGGTGCATTCACCCTTCAATCCGAACACGCCGCAGATTTATCTCGACATTGACCGCGATAAGGCAAAGCGGATGGGAGTCCATCTGACGGAAGTCTTTGCTGCCCTGCAAACCAATCTTGGCTCCTCCTACGTCAATGATTTTAACCTGCTGGGAAGAACATTCCGTGTCAATATGCAGGCAAAAGGGGAATACCGCGACACGATCCACAATGTGATTCGTATGAGGGTCAAAAACACCAACGGAGAAATGGTGCCGATAGAAGCATTCACGACCATCAGGGAAGTATCAGGCCCGCAACTCTTGACCCGATACAATATGTTCCCCAGTGTTACAATGACCGGCATGCTTCCCCAGGACGGCAGCCGCAGCACGGGAGAGGGAATCGCGAAGATGGAAAAGTTAAGCGACGAATTCCTGCCGGACGGATTCAGTTATGATTGGACGGGAATTACCTATCAGGAGAAACGGGTGGGGACGCAGACGGCAATATTTTTCATGGTCTCGATCCTCTTTACCTTCCTGATTTTGGCAGCGCAGTACGAAAGTTGGTCATCGCCGTTGATTATTATGATGGCAGTGCCGTTGGGAGTGCTCGGTTCACTCTTGGCAGTGGTGCTCTTTGCAGTCTATGCGGGGGCAAATCCAGAAATAAACCTTTACACGCAGATCGGCCTGCTCATGATGGTCGGTCTGTCCGCCAAGAATGCGGTGCTCATCACGGAGTTCGCACGCGATTTACGGCACAAGGGGGCTGGACTTGTCCAAGCGGCTTACGAAGCGGGAAGGTTGCGGATTCGGCCGATTTTTATGACATCCTTTGCATTCATTTTGGGAGTCACACCGCTCGTTTGGGCGGATGGGCCAGGCGGTTATGCGAGAAATGCGATTGCCAATGGGGTGTTCGGCGGTCTGTTGACAGAGACCATCGTCGGGATTTACGTAACGCCGGTCTTGTTCGTCTTGATCCAAGGGGCGGCGGAGTGGTTCAACAAACATACCCGGGTATTCCTCTATGAAAGCCGAAGGAAAGCGGGAAAAGCGGCAGGATTGGACGAAGTGAATGTACGGCACGGCGATTAAGTTCCTCCGTTGAAACTGTACAAAAATAACATACGCAAAGAGCCGGAGATGTAGGCGGTACTCCGCCGTAATCTCCGGGTGCATTGTGGATGATACAAATAAAAAATGGAAAGGTTATTTTTATACGTGTCCGTTGCCGTCAACGGCCAAGTTTTAAGAGGGAACCACTATACGGTGCCGGCGGAAACTCTTTACTTGCTCTGTGAACATTGGACTCTGCTTGTTTTGTGTAAAGTTTCCCCGCCGGGGTTTTAGCATAAAAAACTCTTTGCGTTCCTTGCGCAACCCTTTGCGTACTTCGCGGTTAAGTCTTTTTTAACCGCAAAGTACGCAAAGGGTTGCGCAGAGAACGCAAAGCCCGGTTAAACACGAAAGGTGCAAGGGACGTAAAGTCCAATTTCATACCGTTTACGGTATATCAGAGGTTCCCTTATGCAGCAAGTCCATTATTTCCGTATCCACTGCCCCAGCACACGGTAAAGAATGTCAGGGTCTATCGGCTTCGCGATGTAATCATTCATGCCCGCGTCTAACACCAACTCCCGGTCGCCCGCCATCGCACTGGCAGTCATGGCCACTATCGGAAGGTCTTGAAAACGCTCATCAAAACGAATGGCACGAGTCGCCTCGAAGCCATCCATTTCCGGCATGTGAATATCCATTAAAACCATATCAAATTGTTGCGTTTGGAGTAACTCAATCGCCACTCGTCCATTCTCCGCAATCACAGTCTCGAATCCTTCGATCTTGAGTAACTCTTTGGCAACCATCTGGTTGATCTTGTTATCTTCCACCAACAAAATCTTCGCCCCGCGAACCGAATCGGGAATGTTCGCATTTTTGCCATGACGGGAGGCATTCCGAGAATTGAATTCTTTCGCCTTCTGACGCAACTCCTCTTTACGGGCAGATGCTTTTGCCATCACGTTGAATACATCATCGGCAATAAGCGGCTGGGCAATAACATGTACCAAATCTTTGATACCCAATTCGTCAAGCAGCGAATCCAAATCGGGATGGTCCACCACGGCGCACAGGGGCATCGGGTCTAATCCACTCTCCCGAAGGGCTGTATAAGCCGGTATAAAATCTTGACGCAGATGGGAAAAATCGAAAATGATAAAATCGACCTCTTTGACCATTCCTGACTCAAGGATTTTTTTGAATTCCGGCAACTCCGCTCCGGTATGATGGACTTTGGCTTTCAGCAATTCAAGATAATGCTTCAACGTCGCCTGATTGTTCGGACAATCGCTCGCCAGCCATGCATGGGTACGAACCTCGGCGGCTTCATCGGCGTTGACGATTTCCCCCTCCAACGGCATGCCGAATCGGGCAGTAAAAGTAAACGTTGTACCTACCCCCGGCGTACTTTGGCAAGAGATTTCCCCCCGCATTAACTCGACGATCTGTTTCGCAATGACTAACCCCAGCCCTGTCCCCCCGAACCGCCGCGTCGTTGATGCACTGGCTTGAAAAAAAGAGGTAAATAACCCCTTAATCTGAAGGGGAGTCATCCCAATGCCGGAGTCCGTAATCGAAAAACGGACAAGAATGGACAAAATATCCGACTCGGCCGTTTCAACCTTCAAACGAATGGTGCCCTTTTCCGTAAACTTGACGGCATTGGTCAGCAAGTTCAAAATGACTTGTTGCAGCCGGGTGGAATCCCCCATCACCGTCGGCGGTAAACTATCATCCGTTTCGATTTGAAATTCCAAATGTTTTTTCTGAATCGATGCATCCACGACTGCCGAAATATCGGAAATCACGGACTTGAGGGAAAATTCCCGATATTCCAAAATCATGCGTCCCGCCTCTATTTTGGAAAAATCGAGAATGTCGTTGAGCAGCCGCAAAAGCATCTGTGCCGATTGCTGGACAGTTTCGATGTATTCCGTTTGTTGTTCGGTGAGCGGTGTCCGCAGGGCAAGATGCGTCAGTCCGATGATGGCGTTCATGGGAGTCCGAATTTCGTGGCTCATATTAGCCAGAAATTCACTTTTCGCCTTTGTATTGGCTTCGGCGAGTTCTTTGGCCGTTTGCAATTTATCTTCCAACCTTCGGCTTTGAGTCATATCGACAAGCCAAACAAGTTTTTCGGAAGCCCCCTCCCGTGTATCAAAGCACAGGGTGTATGCGAGCATTTCTTTGAGTTCGCCGTAACGGGTACGGATGGTCACGGGAATCCAAAGGACGAAATGGTCTTCATAAAATTCATCACGCAACATCTCCGCTGCTTTGGGGTCGGTAATGAAACTGCTCAGCGAATCGCCGACATTCACGCCGAGAAAATTGTGCATGAAGGGGGTTGCAAACGCAATTTTATCCTCCGATAAAAGGGCAAAACAGATAGGACACGAGCGGAGAATACTGGCAAACCGCAAGTTATCGATGCCCGATTCCAAGTGGGCTTGCACGGGACCTTGAGGATAGCGCAGATAGATCACGATGATATTATTCCCGTCAAAACTGTGCCGGACACAGGTAATTTCGACATGGATCAATTCGCCGTCCATCTTTTGGTATTGCCATTCGGAGACGACTTTGCCGCTGACATCGGCAAGGGCCATCAGTTCATCAAAATAGAGAGTCGAAAGATAGCCGTTGGGTTGAAAGAGGGGCGACAGGTTTTGCCAGTTGTCGAAAACTTCTTGGGGGGAGTCGAGTCCGAAAAGTTTGAGCACGCTGGGACTGCATCCGAGTCCATTGCCGTGAATGTCCCAGTAGATGTATCCGAGCGGCATCGTGTCTTTCACGAGTTGGTCGATAATTTCCGGGGGAAATGTGGGAGAGTTGTCAGACATAAACGGCAGCCAGACAGGGAAAATAATTCCACTCGCGCAGTATAGCACACCCTAGGCAAAAAACAAGGTTCGCATGCTCCCGATACACACACCCAACCCTGTCCGTCGACAGGTTTTTCCTTTTGTCGGAATTCCTGAGAAAATCGAGGTTTTCGTCCAAAAATATCCCAACACGTTTGCCTTTTTTATGCAGTACACGTATTCGAAATCCGTTTCCTTTCCTCACAGATGTCAATCATGTCCATTTCAACATTCCCCTCCGTGCCCGATCCACGATCCAAACAAGGCCCACTCAACATAATACAGCCCACCGCCGAAATCGCACGAGGAACAAAACGACACTTCAAAAAACTCGCCCCGTTTCTGCGATTCGGAAAATGGAAAGGAAAAACAAGAACACCCTGCGATAATAGACTCACCCGACTCCTCAAAAACTCTCCCGACTTGTTTCAAGTGAAGGATAATCAACCGAAAGTTCATGCAAAGATGCAAGAGGTTTTCAAGGATGCCGCTCAACAAGAAGGGTGTCTCTTTGGAAACGCGTTATTATATTAGCAGTCTTGATCCTGATGTGGTTTCTGCGTCGGCGTTCCCGGCTTATATTTTGGGACACTGGTATATTTTGGGACACTGGGAGATTGAGAATTGTCTTCATGGTCAAAAGGACAAGGAGTATGGCGAGGTTAAACATGTCTGTGCTTCGTCTTGGGGCGAGGCGTGGGGGGGGACGAATATGGCTGTGTCGCTGACGAATTTGTTGAAAAAAGAAGAGCAAACACTGCGGGAAGTCAAGGAGAAATGTTGTCATGATCCAATGCCAACCGCAAGGAAACTCGGATGGAAAAAATAAACGTGTCGACGGACTGTATCAAGCATAAAACGGCCATTTCTCCCGCTTGCATTTTTTCCCATTTCGGGGTACAATTACTGCTCACACTTTTAGCCACTCTAACAACAGCCCATGTCAGCGGACAAAAATATCGGTCGGATCACACAAGTAATCGGCTCCACTTTCGATGCGGAATTCGCCGAAGATAAACTCCCGGCAATCTACAATGCCGTGCGAATTGATAACGAAGAAAAAGGAGTCCACATCCATCTCGTCGGCGAAATACAGCAACATCTCGGCGGCGGAAAAGTCCGATGCGTCGCACTCGGAAGCACCGACGGACTCGTCCGCGGAATGGATTGTCTCGATACCGGTGCTCCCGTGTCCGTCCCCGTCGGCAAAGAAACCCTCGGACGTGTGTTCAATCTGCTCGGCGAACCCATCGACAAAAAAGGTCCCGTCAACGCCACCGAATACCGCCCGATCCACCGCGATGCGCCCGAATTGACGACCCTCGCCACCAAGACGGAAATCTTTCCGACCGGTATCAAGGTCATCGACCTGTTGACTCCCTTCGTGCGCGGCGGAAAAGCCGGTCTCTTCGGCGGTGCTGGACTCGGAAAGACCGTGATTTTGCAGGAACTGATCGCCCGGATTGCTTCAAAATACGAAGGAAACTCCGTCTTCGCCGGTGTCGGAGAACGTACCCGCGAAGGAAACGACCTCTGGCTCGAAATGTCCGAAGCAAAAATCGGCGATACTGGTCGAAGCGTCATCGAACAAACGACGATGGTCTTCGGACAGATGAATGAACCGCCGGGTGCACGGCTTCGAGTTGCCCTCTCTGCATTGACGATGGCGGAATACTTTCGTGACATCACGGGAACGGACGTGTTGCTCTTTGTCGATAACATTTTCCGTTTTTCGCAGGCGGGTTCGGAAGTGTCCGCTCTGCTGGGGCGTATGCCTTCGGCGGTGGGTTATCAACCGACGCTGGCTTCGGAAATGGGAGCATTGCAGGAGCGGATTGCTTCGACCAATCGCGGGGCGGTAACATCAGTGCAGGCGGTCTATGTTCCGGCGGACGACCCGACCGACCCGGCACCGGCGACGGCATTCGGACAGTTGGATGCGTTTATCTATCTGGAGCGGGCGATTTCCGAAAAGGGGATTTATCCGGCGGTCGATCCGTTGGCTTCGTCGAGTCGGGTGCTTGACCCGCAGTATGTCGGACAGCGGCATTATGATTGTGCGAGAGTCGTCCAGCGGACATTGCAACGTTATCGTGAGTTGCAGGACATTATTGCGATTCTTGGTGTGGACGAGTTAGCGGAGGAAGATAAACTCGTGGTGCATCGTGCCCGAAGGATGGAGCGGTTTTTATCGCAACCCTTTATGGTGGCGGAGGTTTTCACCGGCAAGAAGGGGGAGTTCACGCCGTTGGAGGACACGGTGCGGTCGTTTGAAGAGATTGCATCGGGCAAGTGGGATCATCTTTCGGAGCAGGCGTTTATGTATGTCGGCGGCATTGAGCAGGCGGCGGAGCAGGAGGAAAAACTGCAAGCGGCGGCGAAGAAAAAATAGTTTGGCTCTATTCCGCATCCGGGTTGGTGGATTTTTATTTCACAAAGACGGCACCGCAAATCGCCTATTTTGCCCAAACACCGAAAACAAATTGACTGTTTCGTGCATATTCGTGAGTTTCCATGGTAAGTTCTCCGTAATTTTGCCTGATTGAACACCATCGCCGCCCACCAACCTGGAATAGGAATTGAGTCTTTTTCTTTAGACATGTTTCTTTAGACCTGTTGCCTAACCCAGTACGTCATCCCCGCACAATCGGGAACCTAGACGTAAAGGCTTAAACCTGTTTTCTCTAGATTCCCGCCTGCGCAGGAACGACGGGTTAGAGAACAGCGTTAACTCTATCCTCTAATCCCCGCGCCGCAGGATGGCTTCGCTCGGTCCCGCCGCCTTTTCTGACCTTATTCGGCTCTGTGCCAAAAATGCCTTTGTGTGCCTATTACACCATTCCGCCGTCCCCTGTATCAACACAAACAACACCGGCGTTACATAGATGCCCAGCATCGTTTCCGTCAGCAAACCGCCGAAGATACCATTGCCTATCGCATTTCTCGCATTACTGCCGGCACCGTCCGCCAAAATGAGCGGCACCAATCCCAATATAAACGCAAACGAAGTCATCAGAATCGGACGAACACGCAACCGCCCCGCCTCGTAGGCAGACTCGACCAGTCCCGCCCCCCGCTCCCGATGCTCACGGGCAAACTCCGTAATGAGAACCGCATTCTTCGCCGAAAAACCAATCATCACCAAAAAACCAATCTGCGTGTAAAGGTTGATCTCCGCACTCATAAGCCACATCATCAACGAGATAAAGTCAAACTGTGCCGGTAAGCCCGCCGCAAAGAGTGAAAACAACACCACCGATAAAAACGAGCCGGCAATGCCCAACGGAACCGCCATCATGATGATCAGCGGCGATGACCAACTTTCGTATTGCGCCACCAAAATCAAAAATGTGAAGACCACAGAAATGAAAAAGAAGAGTATCATCTGATTCCCCACCCGCTTCTCTTGATAGGTCAGGTCAGTCCATTCATACCGGAAACCGTCCGGCAAGTCTCGGCTCAATTCTTCCATTTTCCTGATACCATCGCCCGTACTGCGGTCGCCGCGAATGATGCCCGTCATGGAGACACTGGCAAACATATTGTATCGGGTCAACAGTTGCGGCCCCGAAATTTCCTCGACCGTTGTAAATGCCTCCAACGGAACCATTTCGCCATTCATGTTTTTGACCTTGATACGCAACGCATCTTGGATACTCCCTCGGTATTCCCCTTTTGCTTGCATTTGAACGCGGTAGGTTTTTCCGACCATGTTAAAATCGTTGACATAAGCGATTCCCAAATAGGATTGCAGAGCGGCAAACACTTCCCCAAGATTGACTCCCATCCGCATGGCTTTGTCGCGGTCAATGTCGAAATACAACTGGGGCGAATTCGGTTCAAAGGACGAGATCATAAAAACAATCGGATCATAATCCACCGCCCTGTCCTTGAGGTCATCCCGAACCTTGGCAAGTTCGATGGGTTCAACGCCTCGGGTGTCGAGCAGCACGTAGGACACTCCGCTTGTCATGCCGATCATGATCGGCGGCGGCGTGATGATCATAAATTGTGCTTCGGGAATTCCGGCGAGACGCTTTTCCAATCGCGCCTGAATGGCAGGGATTCGCAAACCCTCGTCCATCGGATTGTGCATAAAGGGAATGTGGAACCCTTTTATACGCCGGTCATCCCATTTGTTCAACGGGATGAAGACCGTTCCGAGATTCGACCCTGCCCCGCTGATGAGCGAAAAACCGTTGATGGAAACGGTCGATTCAACGCCGCCCCTTTCTACGTAAGTTTTCTTCTTCTTGTCCAAGAAACGATCGTAGAATTGCCGAAATAGCCCCCGTTTGTAATACTCTTCGCTGTAAACAAGTTCCTGTTCCGCTAAAACCGCCCTTTCGACTCTTTTTAAGACTTCGGCCGTGCGCTCCATCGAGGCCCCTTCGGGCAATTTGACTTCCATGAACATTACCCCTTGGTCTTCGTTCGGCACAAAGCCTTTCGGCAGGATTGTATAGACAAAAAACAGCCCTCCCACCAATACGAACCAGAGCAATAGGATTAGAGGGGCAAAGCGGATCGCCCTCTTGACCGTTTTCAGGTAGAAAACCATGAAGCCGTCGAAGAAGTAATTGAATATCCTGAACACGATAAAACGTTTTTCTTTCGGAACAGAGGGTCGCAACAGAATCGCACAGAGTGCCGGCGCAAGGGTAACGGCGCAGATACCGGAAATAGCAACCGCTCCGGCAATCGTGAGTGCGAATTGCTGATACAAACGACCGATGACTCCTTGCATCATCGACGTAGGCAGGAAGACCGCCATCATGATGAGAACTAAAGCAATAACAGGTCCGATGACTTGAATCATTGATTTTTTGGCGGCAGCATTGCCGTCGATGTGTTCTTCGTCAATGATGCGTTGAGTGTTTTCGACGACGACAATCGCATCGTCCACGACGATACCGATGACGAGAATCAAGCCGAAGAGGGACATCGTGTTGAGCGAAAAGCCGAAGCACCACATCAGAAAAAAGGTTCCGATAATGGAGACCGGTATCGTGAGAATCGGGATCAGTGCCGCCCGCCAATCTTGAAGAAAAAGAAAAACGACGAGTACGACAAGAACGACACAGTGAAGGAGCGTTTCCCAAAATTCGTCCACTGTTGCTTGAATGAAGGTCGTGGCATTGAAGGGAATCGAATAGGCTAAACCGCTTCGTGAAAGGGATTCTTCGAGGGAGTCCATCAATTCGATCACTCCTTCGGCAACTTTCAATGAATTCGCACCAGATTGAGGCATCACCGCGATAGCCGTGGCTGTCCTGCCGTTAAACCACGCTTCGCTGGTATAGTCTGCCGAACCGAGTTCAATTTGGGCAACGTCTTTGAGCCGTAATGTTCCTCCTTGATCATCTGCCCGAACGATGATGTTTTCAAACTGTTCGACATCTTCGAGCCGTCCCAGTGTTACGATGGCGAGGTTTGTTTGAATGCCTTCCGGGACGGGGGCGAGTCCAAGACGACCGGCGGCCACTTGGGTGTTTTGTTGCCGAATGGCGGTGTGGACTTCTTGAACAGAAATGTCGCGTGCCGCCATAATGTCCACGTCCAGCCAGATTCGCATGCTGAATTCACGGCGGTCGAAGACCATCACGTCGCCGACTCCTTCGACTCGGGCTATTTGGTCTTTGATGTAGAGTGAGGCGTAATTCGCAAGATATTGTCCGCTCTTGGTGCCTCCTTCGGGAGAGTCTTCATCAATCTTTTCCGAAAGGGCAACGAGGCAGATGAAGTTTCCGCTTCGTTTGTTGACGGAGACTCCTAATCGTCGTACTTCTTCGGGCAGTCGCGGCTCGACTTGTTTGACGCGGTTTTGTATCAGCACGGAGGCGGTATCGGGATCGGTGCCGATGTCAAAGGAGACGGTAATGGAGAGCGTCCCATTACTGGTGGCTTCGGTGGACATGTAAATCATGCCGTCCACACCGTTGAGTGCTTCTTCGAGCGGCATGGCGACGGCATTGATGATGTCTTGTGCACTGGCACCGGGATAGATGGCGGAGATTGTTACCGTCGGCGGTACGACATCGGGAAACTGTTCGACGGGCAGCATCGGCAGGGCGATCAGTCCGAGTAGGATGATGACGATACAAACGACGCAAGCGAAGTTCGGACGGTCAATGAAAAAGTGCGAAAACATGGGGGTTCAATAAGCGGCGGTTTGCGTCAAAACCGACCGGTCGGTACGTTTTGGTGTAAAGGCGGGACGTTCTTTCGATAAAGCACCAGCAATTATAGCACATTTTTTTGTGAAATGCAATGTGTGAAATGCAATGATGGAAAAGGAGAATGCAGGTCCGGCTGTAGAACTCTCTTGCCTATTTGACCAAAAACTTGTTATACTGAAAACGGTATGAAATTGGACTTTGCGCCCCTTGCGTACGTTGCGGTTAAAAAAGAATTAACCGCAAAGGGCGCAAAGAAAAAACGTCCCAATTGTCCCCGTGTAAGGTATATTGTTATGGCTCTATTCCGGTTCCGGGTTGGTGGATTATTATTTCACAAGGACGGCACCACAAATTGCCTATTTTACCCAAACACTGAAAACAAATCGACTGTTTTGTAAAAATTTTCCTTCCGTTCACGGGGTGGTTGGTAACTCGGGTAATTTTTTTTTGCGAGAAACGGGCGGAAAGGTATCATTCTTGCGTTTTACAGCCGCCGCGACCAGCGGCAGATTCAAGGATGAATCCTATGACCATCCCAAACAAGTGTACCCAGTTTTATACCAGTTGTACAGTCAACGAACTCGAA
>Ga0099364_10005587_pt1 | contig 18600 bp, 13 predicted proteins | sample TergutTh196P3_FD_73070 | JGI IMG/M metagenome (GOLD analysis project Ga0099364, IMG submission 73070) | Microcerotermes parvus P3 segment gut microbial communities from Pointe-Noire, Republic of the Congo - Th196 P3 | ecosystem: Host-associated > Arthropoda: Insects > Digestive system > Gut ...
TGATAGAATTTTAGAAAAAATACAACTGATTATCAATAAATTACGAAAACACAAAGGCTTCTTTATTTAAAAGATTGGACAGGTATGCAGGTTAATAGTGAATTTTACAATGGCGATGTGGGTTTTAAAAAAAAATAATTTTGGGCTGAAATATGAAAACTATTTTGTACTTTTGCAACGTTTTTAAAAAACATGAGTAAAAATTTGTATATTATCGCAGGTTGTAACGGAGCCGGAAAAACGACGGCTTCTTTTACCATTTTGCCGGATATACTGAATTGTTACGAATTTGTCAATGCCGACGAAATAGCCAAGGGGCTATCGCCTTTTCAGCCTGAAAAATCATCTATTGAAGCGGGAAGAATCATGCTCCATCGCATTGAATACCTTTTGAACGAACACTCCAACTTCGCATTTGAGACCACTTTATCAACAAAAACTCACAAAAACACCATTTTAAAAGCCCAAGCAGCAGGATATAACGTTACACTACTTTTTTTCTGGTTGCAAACGGTCGAATTGGCAAGACAAAGAGTGCAAAAACGCGTTTCGGAAGGAGGACACGATATAGAACCGGAAATTATCGAACGTCGGTATCTATCCGGCATTCGAAATTTATTTGATATTTATCTGTCGGCAGCAGACGAAGTACTGATTTTTGATAACTCGGAGGGAAAACACGAACTTATTGCCGAAAAGTCAGATAGTTCAAATGTAATTATTATTAATGAACAGAAATATAGTGATTTATTAAAATATTATGACAACACAAGAACGAACAGAGATTAAACATAAAATCCTCAAAGGGCTTGAACTCGCCTACGAGAAATTGCTTGCAGAGAAAAGAGCGAACAACGGCGAATTGATCATTCTTCGCGACAATAAAATTGTAACGATTAAGCCGTAAATGCACCCCGCTCAACTCTCAACTCTCAACTAAAAATCGTACCTTTGCCCCCGAATTTTAAAAACTCGTAATTCAATACATATTTATGAACTAAAAAAATCACAAACATCATGCAATTTTCCAATCCGTACATTCTTTGGGGTTTAGTACTACTTGCTGTTCCGATAATCATCCACCTTTTCAATTTTCGGCGTTACCGCAAAGTTTACTTCACCAATGTCCGTCAGTTACAGGAGATTACCATCAAGACCAGACGCAATGCCCGTTTGAGAAATTTGTTGATTTTGCTGTTGCGCATGTTGGCGACCGCTGCTTTGGTCATCATCTTTGCCGGACCGTACAAGGTGGATAAAGAGAAACAGACCAACGCGCCTTCGGGCAGAAAGATTGTGAGCGTTTTTGTGGATAACTCGTTCAGCATGGAGTTGTCCGATGGCAATATCTCCCTGCTGGAGTTGGCAAAGGCGCGGGCGTTGGATGTTGCCGCTGCCTACGCCGCATCCGACCGTTTCCAACTGATAACCAACAACTTCTCAGGAAAAACCCAACAACTGCTCAGCAGAGAGTCGTTTATTGACGAAGTCCACAACATCACCTATTCGCCCGTTTTCCGCTCAACGCCGGAAATCGTCGCCCGACAAAAACGGCTCTTAGACACCGAAAACGGAGCGAAGGAGTGCTATTTCATCAGCGATTTTCAAAAAAACACCCTGATTCCCGAACAGATGGATATTGACTCATCGTACCGTGTCATATTAATGCCTCTTTTTACCGAAAAACATCCTAACATCGCCATTGACAGTTGCTGGTTTGAGACGCCGACGCACCGGACAGGAGAACCCAACCGGCTGTTTGTCAAAATTCGCGGCAGAGGCAACGAAGCGCTGCAAAAACTGCCGATACGACTGATGGTCAATAACAAACAGTCGGGCTTGGGAAACTTCGACTTAGCGCCTGACGGCGAAATAGTTACGGAAATCCTTTTCACCGTACACGAACAGGGAACGCACCACGCATGGGTAGAAATTTCCGACTATCCGGTAACGTTCGACGACAAAATGTTCTTCACCTTTGCGATTACCAATAAAATCGGCGTGGCAGAGTTGAGCGACAATCCCCGCCAAAATTACCTGCAAACGCTTTTCGGCTCGGACGAGGCGTTTCAGTACGAAAAAATAGACGTCAAACGCATTGACTATTCCCTTTTCAACCAATATTCGCTGATTGTCCTTTCTAACAGCGATGATGTATCGTCGGGCTTGGCGTCGTCGTTGGAGCAGTTTGCCGCCGAAGGCGGAAGCATCGCCGTTTACCCTTCGACAAATGCTAAAGACGACAGCTTCAAAGAGTTATTCCGCAAATTCGAGATTCCTTTGGACGGTTTGCAACTTGACACCTCCTTGCTGCGTTTTGGAAGCCTCAACCTCAACAGCGACTTCTTCGCCGACGTCTTTGAACGGATGCCGAAAAATATGGAGATGCCCTCCGCTTCGCAGCACTATCACCTCTTGTCACCCATTGGTTCTGAGACGCTTATACAGTTTGAGAACAACGATCCCGCCCTCATTAAAATTCCGTATAAAAAGGGAAAAATATTCCTTTTCACCTTCCCGCTGAACGAAAAATATACGAGTTTTCCGCATCAGGCGCTGTTTGTTCCGACTATGTTGCGGATGGCGTTCACCAGCGTACAGAGCAACCCGATGTATTACGTCATCGGGGAAGATGAGATGCTGTCGGTTCGCAATTTCGCGTTGGTTAACGACGTGGCTCCCAACGTTATAGCGGAAACCGGAACGTCGTTTATTCCGGGCGTCAGGGAGAGTCAGGGGCAGTATATCTTCTACATGCACGACAACATCCTGAACGCAGGGTTTTATACCGTCGCCTCCGCCTTGGATTCGCTACACATCGCCTACAACTACGACCGCAAAGAGTCGGAATTGGAGTGTTTTACAAAATCGGAAATCGAGCAACAGATTCATAATAAGGGATTTAAAAATATAACCGTCTGGCGGGAGAGCGGGATTCCCATCGCCAAAGCCATCGCGGAACTCTATCAGGGCGTCCCGTTGTGGCGGTGGTTTATTCTTGTTGTATTGCTGTCGCTGCTGCTCGAAGGAATTATTATAAGGTTCTGGAAATAAAAGAGTTAATCGTTAAAAATCATCAATATCATGCTGAAAAAAGTTGCATTGTCGGATAATATTTTCTGGGTCGGCGTCAACGACCGCCATACCGAACGGTTCGAAAACTATATGCCGATTCCTCACGGCGTCTCATACAACGCATATCTCATTGAAGATGAGAAAAATACCGTGATTGACACCGTAGAAGTCGGATTCGTGGAAGAATATATTTTAAAAATCAAATCCATACTTGGAGAAAAACAGGTTGACTACTTGATTGTCAACCATGTAGAACCCGACCACAGCGGCTCCATCAAGAGGTTACTGTGCGAGTATCCGCAGATGAGAATCGTGGGAAACGCTAAAACCATCCCAATGTTACAGGGATTTTACGGAATCGGCGACCATTGCATCGCCATGGAAGAAGGCGCCACGCTCTCCACCGGAAAGCACACTTTGCAGTTTTTCACCGTTCCCATGGTGCATTGGCCCGAATCCATGGTTACCTACGAGACGTCCCAACAGATTCTCTTTTCCAACGACGCCTTCGGCAGTTTTGGCGCATTAGACGGCGGCGTGTTCGACGATGAAACCCGTTTTGAGTTCTACGAGGAGGAGATGCGGCGTTACTATTCCAACATCGTCGGGAAGTATGGCGTTCAAGTGCAAAAGGCGATGGCAAAACTGAACGGCGTGAGTATCAATACCATAGCGCCTTCGCATGGTCCCGTTTGGCGTGAAAATATCGCCAAAGTCATCCAACTGTACGACCGCTGGAGCAAATGTGAGGCGGAAGAAGGCGTTGTCATCATCTATGGCACTATGTACGGCAACACCGCCCGAATGGCAGACGTCATCGCCAGAAGTGTGGCGGAGGAAGGCATCCGCAACATCCGCGTCTTCGACGTCTCCAAGACACATTCGTCCTACCTTATCAGCGAGATATGGAAATATAAGGGCGTCATTTTGGGTTCCTGCGCCTACAACGGCGTCATCTATCCGCCCATGGGTTCGCTCCTCAAACAACTGCTGCTGCTCATGCCCAAAAACCGCCTGCTCGGTCTCTTCGGCTCCATGAGTTGGGGCGGCGGAGGCGTGCGCAACTTGGACGAGTTTGCCGAAAATATCAAATGGGAAGTCGTAGCACCTTCGGTAGAGATAAAACACGCGGCGCAATCCGAAGATGAAGAACGACTTGCGGAGATTGGAAAAGCGATGGCGGGGGCGGTGAGACTGTAATATCTACTTAACTGATTTGAAGTATATAGTTGAAATAGTGCAACTTGGAAGATTTTTTAAAAATAATTTCAAAAATAAGTTTTTTGTAAGGAAAAAAGATGTACCTCTGCACTCCTTAAAAATGTAATTGTATTTTGCGATAACGACAGTTAAACCCTAACTCCGCAAAACGTTACCCCGTCTAGCGCAAAAAGATAAAAAAAACGACATTATATTTGGTAATGTCGTTTTTTTGGGTGTATGACAAATTGCACAGTTTTGCAACATGTTCGCGTAAAGCATTAGATTCCTCATTTCGCTACGCTCCATTCGGAATGACAGCGGACTATGTGAATAAGAGGGGGGTGGAATGGCGGCGGCGCGGCCGCCGCCATTCCACCCCCCCTCTCTCCCAAAGCGAACATTGTCATTCCGAGCGAAGCGAGGAATCTCACCCTCAAAGCGCCGTCATTCATTTCGTCTTTCTCCCTATGCAATTTGTCATACACCCGTTGCATTTTTGTTACATAAGAGGGCGCTTTTAGAAATAAAGGCTTTGGATATATTATTTTGATTATCAATTATTTAGTTTTTGTATTCCAAAAATTTTAATGCGTTTGCCTTGGGTGCTAAATTCCCATTTCATTTTTTTTCGTAACTTTGCACCCGTTTTAAAAAAAAAATTAATTTTTTATAAATTATGTTCAAATTCTTATCAAAAAAGTTATTGGTTATCACGTTGTTAGCCTTAGCAACGAGCGTGTTTGCCCAAGACCAAATATTGACGGTCGGCGCAAACCATGAAATGAAAAACGAAACGGTATTAACGTTTCAGAATGACAATCAGACAACTATCCGCTTCGACCTTAACGAGGTGGAGTTGATCGAAATCGAAACCGGCAACGGAAACGCGTTCATCGCAACGTCGGATAACGCGCCGCTGATGCTTCAGGAAGGAAGTCCGGAGATGTTTTATCTGACGACGGCCTTTATCATTCCCGACCAAGGGAGTTCGGAGTTGGAAATTTCCTACGGGCAGTTTCAGGAGTTCGACAATATCGAAATAGCGCCGTCGAAAGGGAATCTGACACGTAACATTGATCCCGCGACCGTTCCGTTTGTAAAAGGCGCTGTGTATCAATACGATGGATTTTTTCCGGGGACGTTAGCAAGTTTGCGCGAGCCTTTCATCATGCGCGACGTAAGAGGGCAGTCGTTGGATGTTTATCCCGTTCAGTACAATCCGGTTACGAAAGTTTTGCGGGTATATTCCGAAATCACCGTAACGGTGCGTTATACCGAAACGGAAGGCGTCAACGAATTTACCGACCAAAAACGACATACCACCATCGAGCCGCAGTTCAACGAGATGTACAAAGATTTGTTTATCAACAACTCCGTAATGCAAAGCAGAGGTTATCCGACAGGCGAAGAGGGCGAATTGTTGATTATTTGCCATACCGCTTTTGTGAATGACATGCAACCATACGTTGACTGGAAACGCACCGCCGGACGGAAAACCACCATCGTTCCTACCTCAACGACCGGAACAACCGCCGCTGCCATAAAAACGTACATAACAAACTATTACAACAACCCCAGCAATAACCTTGCTTACGTACTTTTGGTAGGCGACCACCCTCAACTACCGCCACATCAAGTAGGAACCATTCGGTCGGACGTTGAATACGGAAAACTTACCGGAGGTGATAACTATTTAGAAATACTTATCGGCAGAATGTCTTGTGAAACAGTTGCCCACGTACAAACGCAGGTACAGCGTACCATTAATTATGAACGTGATCTCAATACATCCGATACGTGGATATCTACAGCAGTCGGTTTAGCAGCCAACGAAGGTAATGGCTATGGACACGATGGCGGCGAAGCAGACTATGTTCACATGAATAATATAAGAACACGTCTTTTGACGTATGGTTATACCACTGTTCATCAAGAGTATGCCGGTGTAGGCTCCGGTACAAACAATACTCAAATTTCATCGCGATTTAATGCAGGGGCAAGTATGGCAAATTATTGTAACCATGGCAGCCCAACCGCGTGGACATTTAATCCATCTCCTACCTACAGCAATACACAGGTGAACGCACTGACAAACGCAGGAAAACTGCCTTTCATCTTTTCAGTAGCCTGTAACAATGGAGAATTTGGTCCTTGGCAGTACAATAATAGCGACGCTGTTTGCTTTGCCGAAACATGGCTGCGTGCCACACAAAGCGGACAACCAACAGGAGCCGTTGCCTTTTTTGGAGCAACCATCAGTATCAGTTGGCATCCGCCCATGACCGCACAAGACGAATTTATAAATATCTGCCTTGACCTCCCCTCTCAATACGGAGGGACACAGCCCGGCATCAAAAGAACATTCGCCGGCGCAGCGCTCAACGCCACTCAGAAAATGATTATGGTTCACGGCAGTGGCGGCGTGAACGATTACAACTCATGGTTAGTCTTCGGAGACCCTGCGTTGATGATCAGAACAAAAACGCCGCAAACAATGACCGTTACCCACAACACCACTATTCCTTCCGGAGCAACCTCGTTTACAGTTAATTGCAATGTGAACGACGCCTTGGTATCCATGTCCTATATTGATACAAATAACGAAGTCGTTATCTTAGGAACAAAAGTAGTGGCAGGCGGTGTTGCGAATGTAACGCTGAATCCGGCTGTTTCAATAGGACCGATAACGGTCTGCGTTACAGGACGCGACCGGGTTACCTACTTAGGAACAGTTACCGTTTCCGGCTCAAGCCACATTCCCGTAACCGACATCACCGGCGTATCCGGCACGGCAACGGCAACACTGCCGCTCACCCTCACCGGTACGGTCGTGCCGAGCGACGCTACCAACAAAACCATCACGTGGAGCGTACAAAACGCAGGTACTACCGGCGCCACCATCACCGGCGGCAACATCCTCAACACCACCAACTCCGGAACGGCGACGATTTTAGCAACCATCGTTAACGGCGCAGGTCCCAGCACAAACTATACGAAACCTTTCACCATCACCGTAACCAAAGCCACGCTGGGCGGAACAGTTACCGTCAGCGGCAGCACAGTGTTCGGGCAAACCTTAACCGCCGTAACCTCCGCCTTGACCTCTTCGCCCGTCATCCCAGCCTTGGGAACATTGAGTTATCAATGGCAACGCGGTACGACCAACATCAGCGGCGCCACCTCCGCCACCTATACCTTAGTGCAAGCGGACATCGGCAATACGATACGTGTAGTGGTCAGCGCGGCAAACTGCACCGGTAGCGCAACCTCTGCCAACACCGCAACGGTTACCAAAGCAACCCAAACAGCACCGCCGGCGCCCACCATGGCAAGCAATACTTCCACCAGCATCACCCTCAACACCGTTGCAGGATGCGAATATAATATCAGCGGCGGCGCTTATAAAGATTCGCCCACATTCGACAACTTAACGGCAAGCACATCCTATCCATTCACGCAACGCTTAAAAGAGACGGCAACCCATTTGGCAAGTCCGTCAAGCCCTGTGGCAAACTTAAGCACCGACGCCGGCGTCATTCCGACATACATAATAACATCCACCGTCAACAACCCCGACTTCGGAACCATTACCCCCTACGGCGACATCACAGTAGAAGAAGGCGACGACATCACTTTCACCATCGCACCCAAAGAGTGTTATTACATAGAAACGGTATCGGTTGACGGCGTCAACAACCCCGCCGCAGTAACCACCGGCGTCTATACATTTGAGAATGTGGACGACGACCATACTATTCACGTAGCGTTCAAACCGATAGAATACACCATCACCGCCATATCTACCAATGGCTCTATTGATCCGGCAGGAGAAGTGCCGGTGAATTGCGGTGACAGCAAAACGTTCATCTTCTCTGCCGACAGCGGCTACAAAATCGAAGAAGTCCTCATTGACGGCGTCAACAACCCGACAGCCGTAGCAAACGGAACATATACCTTTACCAATGTAACGACAACCGGACACACCATTGAGGTAATATGTATAGCAATCACAGGTACCACCCACGAAATCACCGTCGGAACAGATGGAAACGGAACAATCTCACCATCCGGAGGAGCGGAAGGAATTGTAATCGTAGCAGAAGGCGACGACATCGCTTTCAACATCTTCCCCAATGACGGCTACAAAATTGAAGAAGTCCTCGTTGACGGCGTCAATAAACCCGCAGCGGTGGAAAACGGATTCTATACCTTTGAAAATGTAATGGAAGACCACGAAATATATGTGGTGTTCGCGGAAGAGGTAGGCATCGTAGAGACGCCATTCATGGCGCCTGTGCGGGTGTACCCGAATCCGACGAGTGGGTTATTGACGATATGCGATATGCGATGTGCGATGTGCGACGTTGCTATATTCGATGTGATGGGACGTGCCGTTGTGGTTGCCCCCGTAGAGGCGCGGCATGCCACGTCTCTACAATCGGAAATCACATTTGATTTATCAAATGTCCCCGCCGGCGTCTATTTTCTGCGGATAACGACCGATGAGGGCGTGGTAGTGCGGAAGGTGGTGAAAGAATAGTCTGAACCTTGATTTACCTGATTTAAAGATTAGCAGGATTAAAAACTCTGTGAAACTCTGTGCTCTTTGCTCTTTGTGTCTCTGTGTTGAAAAAAATATTCAGCACAGAGGCGCAGAGGACACAGAGTTGCACAGAGAAAAAAATCAATACCGTTTTCTCCAAGCCCCCTGTTCTGCCGGAAAATAGACTGGCGACGCTAACGAATCCTGCGCATGGCGCCACTGCTGTTGCATCTTTTTGCTGTTCGAGCCGTCCACGATGACGGTGTTAGCGCATTGAAAATGAGATAGATAGTCGGACGGTTCGCCGTAATAACTGTTGCGGATGATCAGGTAATCGCAATCCAAAGGCGTTTCCGTCGGATGTGCGGGATGTTGGGCGATGACGAATATTTTATCGTTGTTGAAGAAGAAGGCGTTGTTTATGCGATACAGTCCGGTTTTTTCGTCGTAGAAACAGTCGTTGGAGGCGGTTTCGAAGCGGATGTTTTTAATTCCTTTCCGCGTAATGTATTCATTGACAACGAATGACTGACTGTTTGCGTTGTTGGAAAATGCGCTGTCCGTAACGATGACCATGTTTCTTCCGTTCACAAATCCCATCGCCGGCGAGCGTCCCGCCTCGAAGACGATAAACTCTTTCTGGTGGTTATGTTCCGCCCTTTCGATGGTGAAGTTGATACAGAGAAGCAGCAGGCAAATCAGGGAAATCGTCAAGGCGGGTTTATGTTTTTGTAGAAAGAATATCGCAGCAGCAATAATGAGAATCGTCAACAGAAACGCCTCGAACAGGGTCATGTTGATGGCTGAAATCACGGAACCGGGCAGGTCGTTAATCCATTGTATGGACATGTTTAAGGCGCGCACCTCCCACAGCAACAGCCATCCGAAAGCGGTTTTCAGGAACGCAACAGACGAGAAACACAACACCGCCATTCCGGTATAGATGACCAGCGTGCTAAATGGTATGACTATCAGGTTGGTAAGCAAAAACCACGTCGGAAATTGGTGGAAGTAGTAAATAGCAAAAGGCGCCGTCCCCAACTGTGCGGCAATGGAAACGGTTATCAACGACCATACCTGATTGCCCAGCCACGTCGGAACCTGCACCAAATTGTAAAGCGGTCGTTGCAACGCTACGATGGCGATGACTGCGCTGTACGACAGTTGAAATCCCACATCCAACAGCAGCAACGGCTTCATTATCAGCAGAAACAGCGCCGACCCCACGATGGCATTCCACGTATTATTACGTCGTCCGGAAGCCTGCGCCACGATGACGAAAGAGAGCATGATCGCCGCACGGGACACAGCAGGCGCCAACCCCGTAATCAGCGCATAACTCCACGTCAACAGCAAAAGCAGCACGCAACGCACGAGTTTCCCTTTCTTCGTCTTATCGAGAAACGAAAGCAGGACGGAGAAAATCATAAAAATGACGCCCACGTGCATCCCCGACACGCACAGGATGTGGGCAGCGCCTGCATTGGCATAGAGCATCCGTTGCTCCGGATCCAATTTGTCGTCGTATCCTAACAAGATGGCGGAGACCACGCCATATTCCGACGCTGTGAGCGGTGAGTTTTCCAAGATGTTCAACAGTTTCCCTCTCACATTCAACGCTATGCGCGATAAACTGAAAGGAGCGGAGCCTTCGACGGTCGTCCATCTGTCGGGCGTCAGGTAAACGCGATGTCCTATTCCGCGCTGCTGCAAATAGGAACGGTAGTCGAAAGCGTAAGGATTCAACGGCGGAGGAATGGAATCGGGAGGTGTGTAAAAAAGTATCACCTCGCCGCTGCGGGGAAGAGTCTGCGTGGAATCTTTTGAAAAATAACACAATAGTTTTCCGTGAGCCGGAATCCAGCGGTCGTCGCTGTAAACATGTTGAAGTTGGATGACGGACTTCCACGAGCGGGCTTTCTCGGCAGCCTCTTCTTCGATGTATCCGGAATAGGCGGTAACATTGGGGATTTGGCTAAAGTGGTGTTTGTCAATGAAATGCGTGCTGTCGTCGGTTCGTTTCCATCCGAACAGCAGGAACAGCGTAAAAATCATTATTCCGAACAACCACTCAAACCGATATTGAAACGTGGTATTTCGGTAAAGCACAAACGCCACACATCCTCCCGCCGGCAACAGCAACATCCACCAAGCCGGCTCCCGAACATCGGGCAGCAGCACAGCCAGCACTATCCCTGCTATGAAAGCAAAGAGAAGACGTATCAACGGATAACGACGCCACCTCATAAAATCTTTATTTCTATGCCGCTCAATTATACGGTCATAATATCTTTTTCTTTCTGTTCGAGAGCCTGATCTACTTTTTTGATAAAGTCTTCGGTTACTTTTTGCAGATCTTCTTCAAATTTTTTGGTAGCGTCTTCGGGAATGTTATCTTTTTTCATGTTTTTGCTCTCGGTCATGGCGTCCCGACGGGCGTTGCGGATGCCCACCTTGGCGTTTTCGGCTTCGACTCGTGCTTGTTTCACAAATTCCTTGCGGCGCTCTTCGGTCAGCGGAGGCACTTGAATACGAATGAGTTCGCCGTTGTTTTGCGGGTTAAAGCCGAGGTTGGCGTGTAGTATCTCTTTCTCTATCGCCGCAATCATGCTTTTGTCCCACGGCTGTATGATGATTTGTCGCGCATCGGGCGTGTTGATGTTGGCTATTTGGGAGAGCGGGGTCATGGTTCCGTAGCAGGAAACACGAATCCCGTCTAAAACGGCGGGATTGGCTTTTCCTGTCCGTATTTTTTGAAATTCCTTATCTAAATGTTCCAAGGATTTCTGCATCTGCTCCTTGGTCATCTGCATGCAAAAGTCTATTTGTTCGTACATTATATCCTCCTTTTGATTTACGGTGCAAAGGTAAACATTTTTTTAATATGAAATTATTCCAACAAAATGAGCGAGCCGGCGTCATCTTTTTCCAAAATGATGAAAAGGTCTTCGTCGGCGCGTTTCATGTAGTAATTGTCGCGTCCGGTGGCTTCCATAAGTTCCGGGTCGGTCTCTATGATCTTGTTCTTCGTTTCGTACTCCTTGATCATCTTTTGGGTCTCCTGCAACTCTTGCTGCAGTTCATGGAGTTGTTTTTTTAACTCCCGTTTCCTATTCCAATTGTAATCATCGAAGAAGAGAATCCATACCCCGAAAAGGAGAACGATGACAGCGTATTGGAAAAATTTAGATTTAATTATTTGCATAACAATATTATTTTAAATTTTTATTGGGGCAAAGGTACACATATTTTTAATACAAACAATAATCCTTTTGACGGACATACCATAGAACCATTTTTTAATCAAATGGAAGACAATGCATTAGACTTTCCAAAAGAAATCATTTATGACAGGAGTGGTAAAGGAAAATCGGAAATTATAAGAAGTGAACATTCTCACGCCGAACAAAGCTAAAAAAAACGGATACCCCTTATCAAAAACAGTGTAAGCGTAAAAAATTCCGTTCATGAGCAGGCATATTCGTATTGTAAAAACTCACGAAACGATAAGCCGCGAAGTTCATACACCATTGCCCGTCTTGAAAAATCAACCGATGCCTCGAAAATTTCCAATATTCGGAATATAACTTATAAACAGCATCATGTTTGTTTATTCATAGATATCACTCTTAATCGTAGCATATTGTTTACACCATCTCTGCTCCAGGACTGCCCAGATAACTTCATTCTTTTTTGTATTACGGTCCGATGTGCGGATTCAATTGCTCCGGAGCCAATTATTCCACATCCGAACTGTTTGTATAACTTATAATTCATTATCTTTGCACCCAAATTTTAAAAAACCATGAGCAGATTTATTTCGTTGACAGTTTTCGCTGTATTGTTTTGTTTTAGTGGGACTTCCGAGGCGCAGTCGTCGGTGAAGGTCGGACTGATGAAGTACTCCGGCGGGGGCGACTGGTACGCCAATCCCACGTCGTTGCCGAATTTGATTGCTTTCTGCAACAGTCAGATGGGCATGAACATCGAAAAAGAGCCTGTTACCATTGAACCCGGCGACCCCAATATCTTTACCTTTCCGTTTGTTCATCTCACCGGACACGGGAATGTGGTCTTTTCCGAATCCGAGGTTGCCAACCTGCGCCACTATCTCCTCTCCGGCGGTTTTCTCCATATTGACGACAACTACGGCTTGGATCCGTTCATCCGCCCGCAGATGAAAAGAGTGTTTCCGGAGTTGGAATTTGTGGAACTTCCCTACTCGCACCCCATTTATCATCAACAGTATGAGTTTTCGCGCGGACTTCCGAAAATCCACGAACACGACAACAAACCGCCTCAGGGCTTCGGTTTGATTTGGGAAGGGCGCTTGGTCTGCTTTTATTCCTACGAAAGCGATTTGGGCGACGGCTGGGAAGACCCTTCCGTACACAACGACTCCCCCGAAACACACCGGAAAGCGTTGGAGATGGGCGCCAACATTGTCCAATACGTATTTATGAATTAGAAAATCGTTATTATTATAGCGCTTTAACGCCAAACGAAGATCCATTTTATGTTTCCGGACAGGTAATCAAATTTCCGGTAAGCCCCTTATCCGAGTGTGCAGGCAGAGGCGGCAGAGGATTCAACAACGCCTTAGCCCAATATGACGAATAGAATATGGAATATGAATCCTAGCTTGCCAAACTCCTTGCCACCGAAGTCGGAAGCGAAGAATACCATAATTATATCAGGCGAGGTCTCATACTACAGTGCGCTGAAAGATACTTATTTCAACTCGATTGTGGTTGCAGCCATGAATGATGGAGAAAAAGGCATGGCGACATATATCAACTGGCTGCAACGGTTGGAAGCAGAGGGAAACACCATTTATTCATTGTCCGACGGAATGTCTCCCGTTTCACATCCGCATATCTCACATCCCATATCCATTGACATCTCGCATCTAAACGCCGACGTCTATTTCATCAAAATAGTTACCAGGCAGGGTGAAGTGGTCAAGAAAGTGGTGAAACAGTAAGTCAGCGTTCCGATAGATGTGGAAATGTGAATTTCCCATCCGGCAATTAAATTTTTAATTCGTAATCTATCGGAACGCGGAGTTACTGTTTCTCCACCTTCCGCACCACCGTCCCCGTTTCCGTCGCTACCCGCACAAAATACATCCCCGACGGCAGGTGTGAGATGTCCATTTCGATTTGCGATGTGCGATGTGCGATTTGTGATTGTAGAGACGTGGCATGCCGCGTCTCTACGGGGGCAACTACAACGGCACGTCCAAAAACGTCGAATATCTCCACACTGTGAATGTCATTGCGGGCTTGACCCGCAATCTCATCGTTTTCGGGGGATTGCGGGTCAAACCCGCAATGACGGTAGCATGTAATCGTCAACACCTCCCCCCCGTCGGATTCGGATAAATCCGCACATCCCTTTCGGGGGGGCTTGAGGGGGCTTCAATCCCAACCACCTCTATTCATCTATCTAAATTTTCGGCAAAGGTAGCAAAAATTGTCTGAACTATGATTTTATGATGATTTATCTGATGACCATGATTTTGCCCATGCCACAAAGCCCTGAAAGGGCGCCATCCCCTTGCGTAGGGCAAAGCCCTACGATAGAAATCCAACCAACCTCATAAGCCCTGAAAGGGCGCCATCCCCTTGCGTAGGGCAAAGCCCTACGATAGAAATCCAACCAACCTCATAAGCCCTGAAAGGGCGAAATCCACAGCCCATACCATGATGATGCCCTTTCAGGGCTTGATATGGATGTTGTTTTAGGAGCGTAGGGCGTCGCCCTACGCAGTTGGATATAAGGGCTTCGCCCTTAAACATTGTCTGATGCCCATGACCAAAACATCACATAAATCAATCCAATCACGCAAATCACAGTTCAGACAACGGCTCAGACAATTATCGTTTCACCACCTTCCGCACCACCGTCCCCGTTTCCGTCGCTACCCGCACAAAATACATCCCCGACGGCAAATGCGACATGTCGATGATTGTCGTTGATTGTTGTTGTTGTAGAGACGCACGGCCGTGCGTCTCTACGGGTACAGACAACACATTTCGTCCAAAAATATCGAAGATTTCGATGTTTCGTAGAGACGCATAATTATGCGTCTCTACAGATAATATCCCTCCCGTAGGATTCGGATAAACCACAACACAGTCCACCTCGCCCATCTCCGCTATCCCCACATCATTCACATAATCCTTAGTTACATCATGGCAATAAATCCCTGCCAATGTCTCCCCATAATCCGTGTAATGCTCAACGCAAATTCTCAAATGCGACCCCCAAGGATCGAAATCTTCCACCCCATCACACTTAATAACATAAAAAACCCCCGGTTCCCTGTCCGTCATAAATGCGGGAAAGGATTCAGCATAAGAGCCATAAGGCTCGCTGATATACACATGACGAAAAGTCTGCCCCGTATCGGCGCTAAACGATACTTTATATGTCCAATTAGGATTAGAATCAGAATCAGGAAACCATGAATCAATGTAAACCTCACCCGGTAAACCACCTCGATAAACATCAGGGGATATTCCACCCATTGAACCAAATATAAATTGGCTATCTATGGAAATTTCTGTGCATGTCAAATATAAATCATTAGTATGCCAAAATTTATATTGATAGGGATCGCTACCAGTTACATAAAAAAATTCTTCATCATTTAAGCCAGCTTCTTTACCAATTCTTGAAATATCTTTCATAAGAATAAAATGCTGCCCATAATCTATACTCTTAGATACTTCACCATAATTTCCTCTATATAAAACACCTTCAACATTTGCAGCATGATAGCTCCTGCCTCCAATATTTTCTTCCCTAAACGTCCAATATTTCCCATAGTCGAAACTGACCCATAGCATGGTATAAGGGTAGCTATTTTTAGAGAAATCGGCTTTCATATAAACTACTCCTGGTTTAGCATCGGCAAGGATATTAGATGGAATTACCGTCGTTTCGGGGTTGGAGTAGAAATAGCTGGCGGCGTATTGCACAGTTAGTTTTTTTCCATTTTCGGTCAGTCGAAAGAGCGCTTTCTGTATGGAGTCGTAATGTGGTGGTCCGCCGGGACCATATATCATGTACCAAGTGCCGGTTACATATAGTTCGCCGGGGTCGGCACCGCGGGCTACAGCGCGGTTTTGAGCGACGGTAACACCGGCAATGGTTAATGCACAAAAACAAAGTAATAGTCGTTTCATCATTCAATTTTTTAAAAATTTGGTGCAAAGATATATTGATAAATGTGCTTTTTTTATGTGCTATGTGCTGAGAAAAAGAGCAACAAATCGTTACATCTTGACTAACAGTTGTTTAAGTTCAGAAATCTCTTCTTCTAATTTTCGCATATATTTTAGCTGTGTTTCCATTAAAGCCTCAGGGACAGTTATATAGATAGTATTCGCACCATAATTTCCGGTAGCGTTATCTTTAAATGTCCATGATTGCGTTTCATCTTCTTCATATATGTCATCAACAGGAACATTGAGCATTTTTGCAAGTTCTACCCACTGTCCAATACGGATTTTTGTCTGTCCGCTTTCCCGTTTGCTGTAGCCCGAAACATCCAGTTTTAACCTATCAGCCATATCCTTTTGTGTAAAACCTCTGGCTTTACGCATTTCAATCAGTTTTTCTGCTCCGGAATTCATCTATTTAAACTTTCGGCAAAGGTAGCAAAAATTGTCTGAACTATGATTTTAATATGATTTACCTGATGACCATGATAAAAAATTTTCATCCATCTATCTGTAATCCGATTTTTTTACGTATATTTGCCACACTTTTTTTAGTTGATGGAACCATGAAGCGAATACTACTCATACTCATCATCTTAGCCGCCGCCACCGGCGCCACCGCCCAAAACCGCTATATAGCCCGCGGCGCCGAGCCCGGCGAGTTATACATAAGCGGCGGTTGGTATGGCACCTATGACAAAGTATATGGGGCGCCATACTACGACACCCTGCGTACAGCCATTTTCCGGCTGACCGAAAACGGAAAAAAACTAACCATACAGTACGACGACGACGCCTTAGTTGGCAATCCCGACGAAATGTCATCGGGCATTATCCTTGCCGATGCCACGCCCGGAGTAGTGTATTGTAAAAACTACTATGGGAAAAATGATAGCTATTCCTATACCTCTCTTTGGGTCAGTTTTGACTATGGAAAATATTGGACGTTTAGGGAGGAAAATATTGGGCAACTATTCTATTATGTTGCTGATTTTGAGGGGTTGATTTATAGAGGTGGTGGTGGTGAAGTGTCTAAAAGCATAGATAACGGAAATACGTGGCAAAAAATCAAAGATCAGGGATATTCTTTAAATGGCGAGTGCGGTTTAGATTCCTGTGAATTATTTGGAATAACAGGAAGCTCCATTCCGTGGAATTTATATCATACTTATAATTGGTTTGATTCTTATGACACAATTCCGATAGATACTCAATTTGTAGGAGGTTCCGTTGGTTATGACACCCCCGATGTTTACCGCGGCGGATTACCGGGCGAAGTTTATATCAGTTCATGGTTTCCGGACTGGACGTATAAAGCGTCTTTTAGCGCCGATACGGGGCATACCTTTCGACAGGTATTTGTAAGCGAACCAGATCCACTGGTGGCAAATAATTACGGCATAAATTTCATGTCGGACAGAGAGTCGGGTGTTTTTTATATAGTACGGGGATATACTGTATATGAAGGAGAAGGTTTTAACCTCAAAGGGCATCACATAAAAATTTGTGTTGACTATTACAGAGACTATGGGGACACATTTGTGGATACCTACTGCCATGAGCTTACCAAGGATTATGGGAATGAGGTGGGGATAGCGGAAACAGAAGAGGAAGAGGGGATTGTGGTTTATCCGAATCCGACGAGTGGGGTGTTACGAGTTACGAGTTATGAGTTACGAGTTACGGGAATTGAGATATTTGATTTGATGGGTAAGAATGTGTTATCGCAGAAAGCAGAAAGCGGAAGGCAGAAAGAATTGGATATTTCACATTTGCCGTCGGGGATGTATTTTGTGCGGGTAATGACGGAACAAGGAATAATAAATAGAAAAATTGTAAAGTATTAATATAGTAACAAGTAAATTATTACATTATGACGTAAAACATAAACGCCGTGCTAACAAGCATAGAGAAGTTGGTAGCACAAAACGAAACATATTGAAATAGCTCTTGCTATGTTCTTGCCATCGAATTTACCACAAAAGAAGTATCAAGGGTATTGCAACATCTACAGAAATGTGGATTTGCTTATTTGATACAACGGTTGTGGTAAACCTGATGGCGGATAGTAAATTCGTTTTTTTATTGTCCGATTTTGAAAAGAAAATACGACGACGGGCAAACCGCCACAACATATAAAACGGATTCGTAACCGTTCCCCAAAAAAACGCGAAAATTTAATAATATAATATCGTTTTTTTATGGTAAAAAGATTTACATTTTTAATGCTTACATGCCTATTGAGTATGTCCATTAAAGCCCAAAACTGGGTCAGTTTTTCGAAATCGGAGCCAAGCGCTCCCGAGATGAATCTATTAACCTCTACGGCGCAAAGCGTCAGTTTTGAGGTGAGCATTCCGGGTATCTACATGTTGGATACCCTTGTCAACGGCGTAGCCTATACCCGTTTAATCCTTCCCGACGGCACTGCCGTCAATCCTGCCGGCTCGCCGGAATTACCCGTTTTGTCGTATAAGGTAGCTATACCCGATTGCGACGGAGTAGATGTATCATATAATGTTGTTTCACAACAAAATATGCCCTCATGTT
>Ga0099364_10005588_pt1 | contig 18597 bp, 20 predicted proteins | sample TergutTh196P3_FD_73070 | JGI IMG/M metagenome (GOLD analysis project Ga0099364, IMG submission 73070) | Microcerotermes parvus P3 segment gut microbial communities from Pointe-Noire, Republic of the Congo - Th196 P3 | ecosystem: Host-associated > Arthropoda: Insects > Digestive system > Gut ...
CAAGCAAGCAAGCAAGCAAGCAAGCAAGCAAGCAAGCAAGCAAGCAAGCAAGCAAGCAAGCAAGCAAGCAAGCAAGCAAGCAAGCAAGATTATCTCTGCCCTAACCGCCCTGGCAATCTTTATCTCAATCTTCACCGCGCTGAATGTTTCGGCTGAAATTTTTTTCGGCGATGGTGGCTGGGAATTTGATTCCTTGACGAAAACTCTAACAGTTGAATCGAACAGAGGCACAAGTATGTGGAGAGACGAGAGGCAAGATCGTTTTTTGTTCAACGATGTAACAACCATTATAATCGGAAACGACGTTACGGAAATAAATGTGCAGGCGTTTAGTTTTACAAGCATAACCACCATAACCATACCTGAGGGCGTTACCAACATAAGAATGGAAGCATTTGGTAATTGCACAAACTTAACTTCCCTTGTCATTCCGGCAAGCGTTACGGGTATAGACAATTTTGCTTTTGAGCTCTGTTCAAATCTTGAATCAATCACTTTCAATTCACAAATTCCACCTACTTTAGGTGTAAATGTATTTGCATATACAGATAATTTAGCAACAATATATGTCCCATACGGTGCAGAAGAGGCATATGAGGCAGTTGAGCAACTGAATAGTTTCACCATAAAAGAGATGTGCGAAATTTGCGGCAAAAACCCTTGCGTTTGCCCTAAACCTAACCCCCTCGACCTTAGCAATAATGACGATAACGAAAGTAACAACCGCGGCGGAAGCTCCGTAAGAGATGCAATCATCAGCGGCGCAGGCATAGGCGGCGGCTCGGGAGCAGGTAGCGCAAACACAAAAGCAGAGCCAAGTAGCAGCTTTGAAAACCAAAGCGATACCCTCACAAAAGGCTCGGGAGAAGCTTTGACCTTTATAATTGACAAAAATTTTGCAGACTTCAGAGAAGTCCGCATAAACGGTCGCCGACTGACAAAGGGTACACATTACACCGTCAAAAGCGGCTCGACAATCATCACCCTCCTACCCGAATATCTGGACGCACTTGAAGCAGGAGAACATGAATTAAGCGTTCATTTCAGCGGGCTTGCGGTGGTTAGAGATTCTTTTACCGTTGAAGAGACGGAGTTTGCGTGCGGGACGGGCAAGCCCGTCCCCTACATGACGATTGATTTATAATGTTACGCCAAAGGCGTAACACCGACATTGTCAATTGTACATTGTACATTGTCAATTGATTTAAGGGTGTTGGATTTGGTTATTTTTAAAAGATACCGTATTTATATTATATTTGCCGCCGCTTCGGCATTTGCGGGTGTTGCCGCTTACTTGCTTATCCCTGCTTTTTTAGCTCGTTTAATTGATTACGGGGTTGTGGCGGGGGATGGCGGGGTTGTCGGTGCGATGAGCGTTGCGTTATTGCTGGTTGCTTTATTCGGTGCGGGCTTTTCAGTAGCAGCGCGGTACTTATGGGCGAAAACAAAGGGAGAAATCGCCGCTGATTTACGTAAAACGGCGTATGACAGGGCGGTTTTTCGACCCTATAGGAATGATTTCGACCAATACCTTGAATTTGCAGAAAGGGTTGAGCGGCTTTTAGCGTTTAAGGCGGCTTCTGTAAGCCCGGTGGCAGCGGCATTGATTTATACCGCTACCGCCGTAATTATTTTTATCGGCGGCTTCAGCACGGCATGGGGGAACACCATCGGAATCGGAATCAGCATCATGTGGGCAGCTTATATTATTTTCTTAATAAAGGCTGTGAACACAGCGGTAAGGGTAATCCCGCCGTTTTTAAATGAATACAGGAAACTTTCGGAATCAGCAGAGACGCTCAGCTTTCATTTCGAGCCGCCGGACGGCGATAACGATAAGGCGGCTCTTTTACGCAGGGGGGATATTTCATTTGAGGGGGTTGGCTTTACCCGCCCTCAGTCTGAGCACCCTGTTTTGAACGGCATTTCGCTGACAATCAAGGCAGGCGAGCATTTCGCGGTAATAGGGGAGGAGGGCGCGGGGAAAACTGCTTTAGTTAGCTTAATCTACAGGCTTTTTGACCCCTCCGAGGGCGTGGTTGCGGTAAACGGAATACCTGTCGGGGATTATAAAATCGGCGAGTTGCGCGAGAAAATAGGGCTTGTAGCACCAAAGCGCGGCGGGATATTCAAGGGAACGGTGTATGAAAATATAGCAATAAGCCGCCCTGACGCATCTGAAATAGAGGTTTCAAAAGCGGCTGAAGCGGCTATGACAGGGCTTGCGCTCTCCTATACAGTGGAAGAGGACGGGGCTAACCTGACGGAGGAACAGCGGGACCGCCTTTTAATCGCCCGCGCTTTACTCAAAAATCCCGAAATAATCATACTGGACGACTGCAATCTTGCTCCCGACGGGCATCACGGAATCACAATTATCAAAACCTCCCGCACGGCATTGGGAATCACCGCCGCCGACAGGGTAGCGGTAATGGAAAACGGCGTTATTACAGCCATAGGCACGCATAGTGAGCTTATGATTAACAGTGAGTTGTATCGGAGGTTGACGAGGGGTGAGGGGTGAAGTTGGGGGTTTGCGCGAGTAGGCAAAAAAAAAAAACAGAGCATAAGCCCTGTGTTTAAATAAGGAAAATAATAGATATGTGTAGAACAAAAGAAAGGAGATAACAAAACGGATGTTAAATCTAAGCAAATCGGATAACTCTAACATCAATTTATATTATAAACTATATTTGAGCTTACGTCAACAGTAATTTCGCAAAAAAACACGATTTGTAGGATTGCACAAAATTGCCCAAATTTTGTATTGGTATTTACCGAAAGGAATGAAGCTCATAATAATCGGTTCGCTTGACATCGTGCCCTAGCTCCCAAAAGCATTCTTAATCTTCTCAAAAAATGTCTTTCTCTTATTGTAATTGTCATCCGAAATCGAAGCTTCAAACTCTCTTAGCAAATCCTTTTGCTTTTTAGAAAGATTTTTAGGCACTTCTATAAAAACATGTACGTACTGGTCGCCCCTGTCGTTGCGGCGAAGCTTTTTAACTCCCTTGCCTTTAAAGCGAAAAACAGCACCCGTCTGCGTTCCCTCGGGAACAATGTACTTCACCTTGCCGTCAATTGTAGGTACGGTAATCTCATCTCCCAAAACAGCCTGTGTATAGGTAATCGGCATTTCGGCATGAATGTCAAAGCCATCCCGCTCGAAAATCGGGTCAGGGCGAACGCTCACGGAAAGGTGCAAATCCCCCGGCGGACCGCCGTTCAAGCCACCGTTCCCCTGCCCGGAAACTTGAATGGTCTGCCTATCGTCAATTCCGGCGGGAATATCTACCGTGATGGTCTTGTAAGAGCTTGTTCTGCCGTCGCCGCCGCATTTCGCGCAGGGTTTGCTGATTGTTTTCCCCTTACCCCCGCAGCGGGTGCAGGATTTTTGCGTTGAAATAACGCCGAACGGCGTGCGCTGGGTAACCTTAACCTGCCCCGTGCCTCTGCAATCCGCGCAGGAATCCGCCGAAGCTCCCGGCTCTGCGCCGCTGCCATTGCAATCGGCGCACTTCTCCATGCGGCGCAGATTAATGTCAACTTTTTTGCCGAAGCAAGCCTCCATAAAGCTTATGGTGACATTTGCGGCAACGTCCTGCCCCCGCCGCGGAGCGTTTGGATTTGCAGAGCGAGAACCGCCGCCGAAAAAGCTTGAAAATATATCGTTTATATCCCCGCCGAAATCCATTCCGCCAAACCCACTGAAACCCCCAAAGCCGCCGAAGCCCCCGCCTCCGCCGCCATAGGACGGGTCAACTCCCGCGTGACCGAATTGGTCATAGCGGCTCTTTTTTTCGGAATCGGATAAGACCTCATAAGCCTCTCCGACCTCTTTAAATTTAATTTCGGCTTCCTTATTATCGGGGTTTAAATCGGGGTGATATTGCTTTGCAAGCCCCCTGTAAGCCTTCTTTATATCGTCCTCAGACGCACCCTTGGCAACGCCTAAGACCTCGTAATAATCTCTCTTGTCAGCCATTTATTTTATAACCTCCTACACACCTAATAGAACCGGCTACTTAAGAATCGGTTGTATTTTGCTTAATTCTTCAATAAAATTAGGGTTTTCTTGCCAAGAATCATAGTTAATGCAATGATAGTCCTTATTATAATATTTGTACATATCATAAATTTCCGCAATAACCTCGGGTTTATGTTTTTTAAACAATTCATACAAATACATTGTTTCAGCGGTATGCTCGGCTCTATGCTCTTCTTCCTGTGCTGTTTTGTTAAATTTAGCATGAAAATCACTTGCCAAAACATGGTCGCCTTCAATTTTTAAAGGTGACGTGGTGTCACACTGTTTCTTAATGATTGTTTTTTTAAGATAATTATCAAATGAGGAGCTATATTTAGCAAATTCTTTGGAGTTAGCGACAGATTTCAACATATATAATGCCATTGCTTCGCAAATTATCTCTTCATTCCAACTTGAATATTCTTTTTCTTCAAAATTATCTTGATTAATAAGTGGAAAATATTTAAAATATACATAATGCATCATTTCATGAGCCAATTGATAAAACATTCGGGAATAATCCCACGAGTCAGTTATGAGATATATTTTAATACAATCATCATGCGGGCATGTAATCGGAGCATCATCTCGTATAGAATTGTCTATACTACATTTTTTATGCGTCATTACCTCTAATCCGAATATATTCTTAAATTCAGCAAAAAGATAGTAAAGTATATTTGCAATATTATTGATTTCAGGATTATTATCTGAAACAATTGAAAATCCCGTATCTGTATTTCCAAGTTTAAGTTTCAAAACCATTTTTAACTCCTTAATATTAACCGCAAAAAATACGGTTTGTCCTTAAATTTTTAACTTCATTCAAAACGCATCAAAAAATTCTGCAAGTATCGGAACGTCCTCCTCAATCGTTTGCCACAATTGTTTCATGTTTAAACTCCAGTATCCATGAGCCGCTATATTTCTAATTGCAATTATCTGTGCCCACTCAATTTCTGAATGTCTTTCCCTAAACTCATCAGACAAATGATTAACGCACTCGCCAAGCGTTATTAATGACATGGAGGATGCACGTTGAATAGTTTCATCTGACAAAAATTTATCTCTGTTAATATGTGATGTAATTTTTCCGATAAACAGCAATTCCTCTTTAATTCGGGCAATATAGTCCCTGTCACGCTCTCTCATAAATACTTATCACCTTTTCTATCCTCAATCTGTCTTGCGGTGGTTCAAGCGGCAATGTAATGACGTCTACAGGGGTTTCTAATTTATTTTGCAGTTCCTCTCTAAACCCCATGACCTTAAAGAGCGTTGGAATATCAACATTAAACTTAACCAAAAAATCCGCATCGGATTTTTCTGTAGCACGCCCCTCTGCATACGAGCCAAACAAATCAACTCTTACAACATTATATTTTTCAGCAAGCGGAATAACAGCCTTTTTTATAGCATCTATCGTAAGCATTTATAACCCCTCCGTTATTCTAAAATATCGGAATGAGTGCCTGTTTCAGAAAGAATTAGCGTAAGAACTTTTTTATCTATTTTATAAATCAGTACCCAATCGTTTAGAATATGGCAATCTCTGTAACCACGCTTATCTCCTTTTAACGGGTGGTCTCGATATTCAACAGGCAACGTAACACCGTCAAGAAGCATATTGACAACCTCTTTAAATAAGCTCATATCATATCCGCGTTTTTTTAGAAGTTTTATTTGTTTTTTTATTTGATTAGTGTAATATGGAGTATATTTCATATATCTAAAGACCTCCATAAATCTTCTTTAGATGCAAACGGACCTATAAGTTCTTCCTCGCCGTTTTCAATGCGTTCAATCAGCTCGTAAGTTTCATTTTTCGGAGTATAACTGTAAGAAACCAAATTAAACGGTAAACATCGCCGGATTTTGATTTGATATAGCATCAAATTAAAAGCATCGTTTAATGTTAGACCCATAGTTCCGAGAATGTCGCCCGCCTGCTCTTTAATATCAGAATTTACTTCAAGATTAATAGTAGTGTTTTCAGACACATTGCCAACTCCTTGTATCGCAGATTGTTAGGAACTGTCACGTGACAGTCCCTAACTCCTAACTTCTAGCCTATTCCGCCTCTGTAAATTCTGCTTCAACAAAATCTCCGTCTGCCTTTGCTTCGTCCGCAGGTGCAGATTCAAAGCCCATACCGCTGGGGTTTTCAGCACCCTCGCCGCCTTGTGCCGCCGCTCCTGCCGCTTGGTATATTTTGCTTGATATTTCATAGAATGATTTTTGAAGCTCTTCGGTTTTTGCTTTAATATCGTCAATATTATCGGACGACATAGCTTGTTTCAAAGCATCAAGTTTAGAGTTAATATTCGCCTTTTCTCCTTCGCTGACTTTATCGCCGAAATCGGTAAGTGATTTTTCGCATTGCAGGATTAGGTTTTCGGCGGCATTTTTAGCGTCAACCGCCTCCCTGCGCTTTTTATCTTCATCGGCATATTTCTCCGCTTCGTCAACGGCTTTTTGAATGTCGTCTTTAGACATATTGGTGGAAGCTGTAATAGAAATATTCTGCTGTTTGCCTGTGCCTAAATCCTTCGCGGTAACATTGACTATACCATTTGCATCAATATCAAACGTAACCTCAATCTGCGGGATTCCGCGCGGTGCGGGAGCAATCCCGTCAAGACGGAATACGCCGAGGCGTTTATTATCCGCCGCAAATTCGCGCTCGCCCTGCAATACATTTATATCAACTGCCGTTTGGTTATCCGCATAGGTTGAATATACCTGCGATTTTTTAGTCGGGATAGTGGTGTTGCGCTCAATCATTCTGGTGCAAACCCCGCCCGCCGTTTCAATGCCGAGTGAAAGAGGCGTAACGTCAAGCAATAATAACCCTGTAACATCGCCGCCCAAAACACCCGCTTGAAGTGCCGCGCCCAAAGCTACGCACTCGTCGGGGTTAATACCCTTGAATGGCTCTTTACCCGTGAAATTCTTAACAGCCTCTTGAACAGCAGGGATTCTCGAAGAACCGCCCACCATAAGCACCTTGTCAAGGTCGGAGGGTTTGAGCCCGCTGTCGTCTAAAGCTTGTTTAACGGGTCCCATAGTTTTTTGCACAAGGTCGGCTGTCAGCTCGTTGAATTTAACCTGTGAAAGTGAAAGCTCCAAATGCTTAGGACCGCTTGCATCCGCCGTGACGTAAGGGAGGTTAATGCTCGTATTAGGCGTTGAGGAAAGCTCGATTTTTGCTTTTTCAGCGGCTTCCTTAAGCCTTTGCATAGCCATTTTATCATTTCTGAGGTCAATGCCGTCCGTCCTTTTGAATTCCTCAACCATCCAGTTAATAACGCGCTCATCGAAGTCATCGCCGCCCAAAAGGTTGTTTCCGGCAGTAGCCAAAACCTGCTGAACGCCATCGCCCATCTCAATAATGGAAACGTCAAACGTACCGCCGCCCAAGTCATAAACCATAACTTTCTGGTCGGCTTCCTTATCTATGCCGTAGGATAATGCCGCCGCAGTCGGCTCATTGATAATTCTTTTTACGGTAAGCCCGGCAATCTGCCCTGCATCCTTTGTAGCTTGCCTTTGCGAGTCGGTGAAATAAGCGGGGGTCGTAATAACCGCTTCGGTAACAGGCGCACCCAGATACGCCTCCGCATCGGCTTTAAGCTTTTGCAGAACCATAGCCGAAATTTCCTGCGGGGTATATTTTTTGCCGTCAATCTCAACCTTATGGTCAGAGCCCATATGTCTTTTAATTGAAGATATAGTCCGCTCCGCGTTAGTAACAGCCTGCCTTTTCGCAACCTGCCCTACAAGCCGCTCGCCTGTTTTGGTAAACCCGACAATTGAGGGGGTAGTCCTCCCGCCTTCCGTATTCGCAATCACAACAGCGTTTCCGCCCTCCATAACCGCAACGCAAGAGTTTGTAGTCCCTAAGTCAATTCCAATAATTTTTGCCATGTTAAATCTTCCTTTCTGGTTTTTAGTATTTAGTTTATTAGTTGTTGGTTGTTATTGTTTTTAGTTTTATAGTTAAGTCCGGCAAGTCAATCTTTATTGTATCCCAAATTGCGTTTAAGTTTATATCACCGTAAGCATGGACAATACGATTTCGTAGCCCTCGAATTTCGCGCCAAGGCAATTCTGAATTTTTAATTAAAAATTCATCACTTAGCTTGCCTATAAGCTCACCCATTTGAATCATGTTGAATACGCAAGCTTCGTGCAGCATTATATTTGATAAAAATGAATTTTTATCTTCACCATCGCAAAAATCAACGATTTTACCTGCGTGAACCATAATTTTTTCAATTATTTGCATATCAGATTTAATAGAGCAACACCCCGGTTTCGTTAATTTCTTTCTCAATAGGGGAATTTTGATTAATATGAGTAACATCAATCAAATCCGCATCTTTGCCTAAAGCTGTTACAACCATTTCAAGCAAGCCAAAAAACCTCAGCCCCTTCAACCCGCTGTCAACCAGTATGTCAACATCGCTTTTTTTACCTGCCGTCCCGTTAGCGTATGAACCGAAAAGAACGGCTCGTTTAACTCCGTATTCATCAAAAACAGGCTTCAGCCGCGTTCTAATCTCATCAACCGTAAAAACCCCGTCCAAAAAACCGCCCCCTTATACCCCTAATCTTCAAGAGTAGCTTGAATGTCTTTTAATATTTCTTCAAGCTTTTCAGACGATTCTTGATATTGCTTTTTTCTGATGGCTTCAAGAACTTCTTTAATGTCCCTGTTTAATCCTCTCAGCGCAAATTTAAACTGCGAATCTGTCATGCCCATTAAAATCAACTCCTCATTCCTATAATCCTCAATCCTCTAAGGATTAGCTACCGCTACCATAGCGCATCGTATCAGTCTGCCGCCAAAAGTATATCCCGTCTGAAAAACTTCGCAAACCGTGTTTTCGCCGAATTTTTCATTTTGAATTTGTGTAACAGCCTCATGAAAGTTAGGGTCAAAAGGCTTGCCTAAGGCTTCTACTTCCTCAATCCCCATCCGCCCCAAGCTTTCTTTGAACATAGTATAAATCATTTCAACGCCTTTTTTATAGTTAGGGTCGGAACACTCAGCCGAAAGAGCTCTTGCAAAATTATCGGTAACCGAAAGCATTTCCGTTACAACTTTTGAAACAGCATCCGCCGCCGCGTTTTCCTTGTCTTGAAAAGAACGCTTTCTGAAGTTATCATACTCCGCCATTAAGCGCAGGTATTTTTCTTTTTCATCGGCAAGCGTGTCTGCGCCGTCTTTTTTGAGCGTTTCCGCTCTGTCCAAAATTTCAACCTCGGCAGTTTCTTCATCCAAGCCTGCCTCCTCGTTATATTCCTCTTTAGCAGAATCGGCTTTATATTCGGCGACAATCAGCATAACCCTGTCCCCGTTCAAGGAATCAATATCAGACGGCTCAGGGAGCGCATCGCCCTTTTCAAGCAACCCTTTTATGCTGTACTCTAAAACATCCTTCGCAATAATAACAGCTTCCCTTAAACTCGGAGCTGCCGTTGAGCAGGATTTGACGTCCGGGAAATCAACAAAATACCCGTCCCCTTTTTTCTTAAACACCGCCGGGTAAACATATCTTGTGTTCTCCATATTCCCTCTCTCCTTATCGTTATATTACTCGTCTTCTTCCTTGGAAATTATGTCACTGATTCTGTCCGTCAGATACTCTATATAGGGTATAATTTTAGCATAATCAAGCCGCATAGGACCTAAAACGCCGAGCGAACCTGCAACCACTCCGCCCTTTTTAATCTTGGACATTATCATGCTTGCATTTTCAATAACGAAATCTCCGCCCTCACCGAACATCACCTGCAAATCCCCGAAGCTGTCGTCCAAAAGCTTAACTACTTCATTTTTACGCTCCAGAAAGCGGACCAGCTGTGCTGTATCAATATCGCGCCTTGCCAGCAGGTTTTTCTCACCCGTAACCTGAACGCCGTTTTCCTTAAAGCCCCCCGCCAATTCGCAAACTCCCTTTAAAAGCGGTGCCAGCGTTACCATGTAAGTCCCCAGTGCGGCAATAAGCTTTTCAAGGGTTTCTTCCGAAATACTGTCCAAAGCAACGCCGTGCAGGTTTTCAGCCATATACCGGGCGAAAAATTCAAGCTGCTCGTGGGTTAAATCAAATTCAAGCCTGCAAACCTTATTCTTGATATTCCCGGTAGAAGTTACAAGCAAAAGAACATACATCCGCTTGCCTGTAGGAATCACCTCAACCTTAGTGATAATCGAAAATTGCGGCGATATATTTTTGACAACCGCGGCGCAGTTTGTGAGCTCGGCAAGAGCCTTTGAAGCATTTTCAATAACGGCATCCGCGGTTGAAAGGTCGGCTTCGATAAATTCATCGAGTATTTTTTTATCCTCATCGCTTAAAGCTTTTGAGGGCATAAGCTCATCGATATAAAGCTTATATCCGTTATAAGTCGGAACTCTGCCCGCCGAGGTATGCGGCTGCTCCAGATAGCCAAGCTGTTCAAGCATAGCCATATCATTGCGAATCGTAGCCGCAGATACATTAATTCCGGGCAAAGCAGCGACAGCTTTAGAGCCGACCGGTTCTCCCGTAACGATATATTCATCAATAATCGCCTTTAATATTTTAAGCTTACGCTGCTCCGGCAAGCTAAAACACCTCCTTGTCGGCAAAGTCACATGTCTTAGCACTTAAACAGCCGCTCTGTTAGCACTCGACAATCAAGAGTGCTAACTATATTATACACTATATAACCCATTTGTCAAGTCTTTTTTAGATATTTTTATATTTTTAACAAAATAACCAATAAAACAAGAGCAGTAGGCTGTTTTATTGGTTATTTTGTTTGATATTGGGTTCACTTGCTGTTATTATCGGATTTAATATTTTATGTATGATTTATATTTACCGCAAACTTTGCATTTTAACTCGTTGACATAACGAGAAAGATGGTATATAATATGAACATAGTTTAAATCGGGGGTGAGATAAAATTGAATAATAAGGTTGAATACTGGCTGAATTTATGTGACGATAACATGATTAGTGCCAAATGGTTATTAAAAGGCGACCGTTATTTGGATACTGCTTTCTTCTGCCACCAGATAACAGAAAAGGCATTAAAGGCAGTTGTCGCGAATGTTACCGGGGAAACGGAGGAGTTTTTATGTTGGATAAAGCAAAGGTTAGGGAAATTGCCCTAAAATATTCCGATGAGGTTAAAAAGGTTATGCACCCTGTTTCTGTAATCATTTTCGGCTCTTATGTAAATGGTATTCCTCACGAATGGAGCGATATTGATATTGCCGTATTAGTTGCTAATATTGAGGACGAGGACAGGTATGATATTTGCGACCTTTTGCAAAAAATCCGTTGGGACAAAGATGATTTTGACGACATCGAACCCCATCTGTTAGACCCAAATTATGACCCCAGCGGCTTTGTCGAGCATGTAATTAAAACAGGAGAGGTTATATATTCGGCTTGACAAACCGTCCATAAAAAGCTATAATTTTAAAAGACGGCAAATTTCCATGAAATATACGAAAGGAGCGTTCCTATGAAAAACGCCGAAAAATACACGCGGGGGTATTTTATGCCCCCTGCCTCTTATTTAGAATGGACTCAAAAGGAATATATCAAAGCCCCCCCACTCTGGTGCTCCGTTGACCTGCGCGATGGCAACCAAGCATTAATCATACCCATGTCGCTGGAGGAAAAGCTTGAATTTTGGAAGCTGCTTGTAAAGGCTGGCTTTAAGGAGATTGAAATAGGTTTCCCCGCCGCTTCCGATACCGAATACGAATTCTGCCGCGCTCTTATAGAAGGCGGCTTGATTCCGGATGATGTTTCAATCCAAGTGTTAACGCAATCGCGCAAGCATATAATAGAAAAAACCTTTGACGCGCTGCGCGGCTGTAAAAACGCGGTTGTGCATCTTTATAACTCCACGTCAGCCGCTCAAAGGGAGCAGGTTTTCCGCAAATCCAAGCAGGAAATTATCGATATAGCTGTTTTAGGCGCGGAAATCTGCGCCGAATGCCGCGAAAAAACCGAGGGCAATTTCCGCTTTGAATATTCCCCCGAGAGCTTCACGGGGACAGAGCCGGAATTCGCGCTTGACGTTTGCAATGCCGTCATAGATGTATGGAAGCCAACGGCTGACAGCAAGGTGATTATTAACCTCCCCGGCACAGTTGAGGTAAGTATGCCTCATGTTTACGCTTCGCAGATAGAATATATGTGCAAAAATTTGAACAGGCGCGAAAACCTTATCATATCCCTGCACCCTCATAACGACAGAGGCTGTGCCGTAGCCGATGCCGAGCTGGGCTTGCTTGCGGGCGCGGACAGGGTGGAGGGCACTCTTTTCGGTAACGGCGAACGCACCGGCAATGTCGATTTAATCACCCTTGCCATGAATCTTTACTCACACGGAATCAACCCCGGGCTTGATTTCTCGGATATAAGTGCTATAACCGCCGCCTACGAGCGCATTACGGGTATGCGCGTCTACGAACGCCAGCCTTACAGCGGTGAGCTTGTATTCGCCGCCTTCTCCGGCTCACATCAAGATGCTATAGCCAAGGGCATGAAATGGCGCGAGGAAAAGAACCCCGCGCACTGGAATGTCCCCTATTTGGCAATCGACCCGCTTGATATAGGCAGGGAATACGACGGCGATGTAATACGCATAAACAGCCAATCCGGCAAGGGCGGCATAGGCTACCTTATGGAGCAAAAATTCGGCTTCATCCTCCCCGCGAAGATGCGCGAAAATGTAGGGTATTTTATAAAAGGAATATCGGACAGGGAGCATAAGGAGCTTTCACCGCAAGAAGTCTATATAGAATTTTTGGACAATTACGTAAAATTCTACCCGTTAAAATTTGAATCTGTAAGTTATGCTCAAAAAGGCAAAATTGCGACTGTTTTTATGAAACTTGAAAATACTGTAATAATCGGCAAATCCTCCGGCAACGGTCGCCTTGATGCCGCCTTTAACGCTTTTAAAAAGGCTTTGAATATCGAATATTCCATATTGGATTATAAAGAACATTCTCTTGAAAAAGGCTCTACCTCCAAAGCGGTGGCTTATGTTGCTATTGAAGCATCAAGCGAGATTTTTTGGGGCGTGGGTATTCACGAGGATATTATCGAAGCGGCAATTTTCGCACTGGTTTCGGCAATTAATAACAGCGGGTTGATTTCTAACTGCCGACCCTAAGCGGGTGAACCCCAACGGGCTTGCCTTGGGCAAAGGAAGCCGCGACCTCATCGGCAGTTTTAATCTCAACCATATCCGCCGTAACGGCAAAATCGCTCCAAACGGCGCATACGACCGATAGCCCCAAGCTGTCCGTCAAAAAGCCGAAGTAGCCGCCGTAGGCTTTTCCTATATTTTCTGTTAGGTCAATGGTTACGCCGTTAGCCACGGCAATGGGAACGCCGGCTGTACTGCTTAAAAAAACCGTATCCTGCCCTACGGGCTTGCCATCTCTGTACAAATCGACTACGAACATGGATGCCGAGGTGTGGATTAGCTTGGCGTTTGCGTTGTATTTGGCTATTCTCGCGCTCCTGAGATAGCCCAGCATGGAGGGTACTAAAATAGCCGCTAAAACGCCTATAATGCCGATAACTACGATTAACTCTATTAAGGTAAATCCTTTTGCTTTACTTTTCATATAAAAGTCAACCCCTTTCGCATGTCTGCCTAACCTACTAAGCTTAATGTAAAAAATGCACAATAACATCTTTAATTATTATAATACACGAAACGCGGCACTTTGTCAATTTACAATATTGCCAAAAAATCCTATTGATATTTTGGCAATATTGCTTACTATATCAATAAAGATAAAATCGGCATAAAAATTAGCCGTTAAGGAGTCGTAGCAATGCCTAAGAAAAAGGAATACGGAAATGAAAGCATCACATCTTTAAAAGGCGCGGACAGGGTACGCAAACGTCCCGCCGTCATATTCGGCTCGGACGGGCTGGAGGGGTGCAAACACTCTTTTTTTGAAATTATCTCAAACTCCATCGACGAAGCGCGGGACGGTCACGGCGAAAAAATCATCGTTACGTCTTATAACGATAACTCGGTGGAGGTAGAGGATTTCGGTCGCGGCTGCCCGGTTGATTATAATGCCGCAGAGGATAGGTTTAATTGGGAGCTTGTCTACTGTGAACTGTATGCAGGCGGCAAGTATAACAACAACAGCGGAGGCGACTATGAATTTTCATTGGGGCTAAACGGCTTGGGCGCGTGTGCTACGCAATATTCCTCCGCATATATGGACGTTGAGATTTACCGCGACGGGCATAAATATAACCTGCGCTTTGAGCGCGGTGAGAATGTAGGAGGGCTGAAAAAAGAAGAAACCAGCCGAAAAAAAACGGGTACGCGCACAAGGTGGCTTCCCGATTTGGACGTTTTCACCGATATTGCAGTTGAGCGGGAATATTTTGAGGACATATTAAAGAAGCAGGCAATTGTCAACAAAGGCATCAGCTTTGTGTTTCGTTTTCAGCGCGAGGACGGTAAGTTTGAAGAAAGCACTTTTTTATATAAAGACGGCATCATCGGGTATTTGGGCGAAACGGCAGGCGAGGCTTCGCTCTCCTCACATCAATTCTGGCAGACGGAGCGCAAGGGCAAGGACCGCGAGGACAAGGACGAATACAAGGTAAAGCTATCCTGCGCGCTGACCTTTTCAAATAAGGTGAAGCTGCAGGAATATTACCACAATTCAAGCTTTTTGGAGCATGGAGGCTCGCCGGAAAGGGCTGTGCGGCAGGCTTTTGTGTCACAGCTTGACGCGTATTTGAAAAATAACGGCAAGTATCTCAAAAACGAAAGTAAAATTGCATACGCCGATATTGAGGACTGCTTAGTGCTCATCTCATCATCGTTTTCAACACAGACCTCTTATGAAAATCAAACTAAAAAAGCAATCAACAATAAATTTATCTACGAAGCTATGACAGATTTTTTAAAACAGCAGCTTGAAATATATTTAATCGAAAACCCGATTGAGGCGGGAAGAATCGCGGAGCAGGTTATGCTCAATAAGCGAAGCCGCGAGAGCGCGGAAAAGACGCGGCTTAATCTGAAAAAGAAGCTTGCGGGCACGATAGATGTGACCAATATGGTGCAAAAATTTGTTGATTGCCGCTCTAAGGATTTATCAATGCGCGAAATTTATATTGTGGAGGGCGATTCGGCTTTAGGCGCGTGTAAGACGGCGCGGAATGCGGAGTTTCAAGCGATTATCCCCGTCCGCGGAAAAATTTTGAACTGCCTTAAAGCTGATTATGACAAAATTTTTAAGAATGAAATTATTACGGACATCATCAAGGTTTTAGGGTGCGGCGTGGAGGTTAAAACAAAGTCAAATAAAGAGCTTTCCTCCTTTAATTTAGACGGGCTCCGCTGGAATAAGGTAATCATCTGCACAGATGCGGACGTTGACGGCTTTCAGATTCGCACACTTATTTTGACAATGCTCTATCGCCTTACGCCCACGCTGATTGAGGAGGGTTATGTTTATATCGCCGAGTCGCCTTTGTTTGAAATCAACACGAAGGATATGACTTACTTTGCTTATACCGAAAAGGAAAAGACAGCTCTTTTAAAAAAGCTGGACGGACAAAAATATAAGCTTGACCGCTCAAAAGGGCTGGGAGAGAACGAGCCGGAGATGATGTCACTCACCACAATGAACCCCAGTACCCGCCGCCTTATAAAGGTTACCCCAAGCAAAGCCGATGAAACCGCCGCCTCATTCGACCTGCTCTTAGGCGACAACCTGCAGGGGCGCAAGGATTTTATCGCCGAATATGGGTACAAGTATATGGAAATGGCGGATATATCGTAGTTGGATAAATATTAATGATTAACCCTCAACGCCTCCACAGGATTGAGTGAAGCGGCTTTGTAGGCGGGGTAAACTCCGAATATGACCCCTATAAAACCCGAAACGAATATAAGCGCGAAGAAAAGCGTTGCGTTAATTTGGGCGGGGAAGCCCATTGCGGCGTAAATTGCGGCTGAAACAGCCGTACCCAGAGCGAACCCCATGACTGCACCCGTAAAGGTCAGCAATGCCGATTCAAGCAAAAATTCCAACATAATGGAAGATTTAGCCGCGCCGATTGACTTTTTTATGCCGATTTCACGGGTTCGCTCGCTTACCGAGGTAAGCATCACCGTCATAATCGAAAGCCCCGAAACAATCAGGCTGATTCCCGCAACCGCCGAAAGCGCGTTTGATGCTATCCCCATTACATTGTTCATTTTATCCTTTTGCTTTTGCAGATTTTCTACGGAAACAGAGGCGTTTTTTTTCTCAATTGAAAGTATGTTCTTAATTGAAGCCGCTATAGCCTCACTGTCGCCGTCCGATTCGTTTACGCGCACGGTAATTTGGTCTATGCGCGAGGTGTTTAACGCTTCCTGCATTACGGTGTAGGGGATATAAACAAAATCGGGGAGGAATCCGCCCATCATATTTTGCAGGGTGTTCACCCCGTTTTTTACCACGCCTATGATTTCAAAATCATAGGAAGCACCTCCCAGAGCTACGGTCAGCGTTTTCCCTGTTATATTGCTCCGCTTATATATGCTGAGAGCTATGGTTTCGTCTATAACGCAAACCAAGCTGCCCTGCGCTATATCGCCCTTATTCAGCAACCTGCCGTGTAAAACATTTAAGTCTATTACATTATCCGCATCCTCGTTAACGCCCCATGCCATGCAGGTGAAAGCTTCATTTTTCAGCCTGCCCTCGGTAACGGTATTGATGAGCGGCATCGCGTTATTCACATTTTTAACATTTCTTATAAGGGTTAAATCCTCATCGGCAAGAACGCTTCTGCCGCCCTCCTGCGCCGACACGACAAGGCTATCCAGCCCCATGCCCGAAAGTTCGGCACTGATTGCGGTTTTGCCAAGCTCACCGATTGACGAAACAATCACCACCGCCATAACCCCCACCGCAATCCCCGAAACGGTAAGCGTTGTGCGAAGCCTGTTTCTGAACATGCCGCGCATACTCTTCCTAATGTTCATCACCATACCGCCCCAGCTCCTAATTTCTAATTTCGGACTACTTTCAAGTCATCGGCTAATCGCTCAAAATCACCGTCTTACCGTCTATATCCGGCTTGCTTACGGTTATTACGGAATCAAAGGCGGTTATGCCGCTTACAACCTCAACCCCTTGGCTTAGCTCGCGCCCTGTTTCAATATATCTTTTCAAAGCAACCCCGTCTTGCAATATATATACATATTCGCCGCCGTTGTCCTGAGCGACCGCTTCATAGGGCAATATTGTCAAGACCGCAGGCTCGGAGGTTTTAATGCTGACGTTGGCGGTGTAGCCCGGCTTTAAAAAATCATCGGCATCGGTAATGAGCACGGTTACCTCGACCATCGTCCTCGTTGTATTGCCGAATTGGATTTTTGAGGCGGTATCGGCTATTGCTTTAACCTCGCCGTTATACAGCCTTTCGGGAAAAGCATCGCCCGTTATTTCGGCGGCTTGACCGATTTTAACCGCACTTATTTCTTTTTCCCCCACAAAGGTCTGGATTAAATACTCGCCCGTTCCGATATTTTTAACGATACTGCCCGTGACATCCGCGCTGTCATTAAATTCAAGCTTTTGCACCTTTACGGGGCTTGCCGCGGGGATTGATTTCATTACGGCTTTCGGAAGATAAAGCAAAACCCCCGCAGAAATCACCGCGCAAGCGATTAACACCGCTTGAAATTTTTTATTTTTAAGCATAACATTTTCACCCTTTTGTTTTTTATTATTGTTGCCTGTTTTGGGGGGAATATACATATGCTTTTTAAGGTCATCGGCGCGCCCTACAGGGTTGGCAAAAAAACAAAAACAACGCACGTGTACAAATGCGTTGTTCTTGTTAGAGAAGTAATTCAGCTTATTAACTATTCGGTGTTACGGTTTCAAACAACGAATATAAGCGAATTATAATTAGTAATGGTGACATTAACCATGCCGTTGCCGCTGACGATTCTGCTTGCTTCGAGTTTGGTTAAGCTTCCGTCCTCACCAACAGAGTAAACTGTGATTGGGCTGCCCCAAAGTTTGGGGTCGAGGTCTAATTTTACGGAAAGCATAACTTGGTCTACGCCGCCGAAATCGCCGCTTTCAACAAATCCCATGCCTGTAATCGACTTCGCTTCGGGGAAGCTTGACTTAATGCTTTCGGGGACTGCAACCGCGCCGCCCTTGAAGCTGAGGTCTTTGAGTTCGCCCTCGCCAAGGTCAGAGCCTTTGATTGCTACGCCGTGAGTTCCGTGGGGAATCCAAACTTTTACATTCGCTCCTACGGTGGTCAAGGCTTCTAATACATCGGAGGTCGCGCCCATATCGGGGCTTAATGTTACCGTTCCGCGTGTTGCGTTGCCTACTGCAAGCTTAGCTTCCGCGCTGTCGGCAATGACTTTGACTTCTTTGCCGCCGCCGCCGCTTTCGGTGTTATTCGTACCACCGCCGCCGCCGCCGATTCCGCCGCCTGCTATCATATCAGCTACGACACTGCCGCCGCAGCCGCCACCGCCGCTTGAAG
>Ga0099364_10005589_pt1 | contig 18593 bp, 11 predicted proteins | sample TergutTh196P3_FD_73070 | JGI IMG/M metagenome (GOLD analysis project Ga0099364, IMG submission 73070) | Microcerotermes parvus P3 segment gut microbial communities from Pointe-Noire, Republic of the Congo - Th196 P3 | ecosystem: Host-associated > Arthropoda: Insects > Digestive system > Gut ...
TAGGCAGACGTGTGCGGAACTTTTTGGTCAAAAGCCCCGATTTTCTCAAAAATCACAGAGCAACAAAGAAAAACGTGTCGACGCACTGCAGAGCCCGTAAGGAAGTGTATCAAAATAACATTCACCTATTCACAAGTATTTACAAAGAGCCGCAAATGTAGGCGGTACTCATATTTACAAAGAGCCGCCAGTGTAGGCGGTACTCCGCCGGAACTTGCGGGTGAGGACGTGTTCGGTGTGCACCCGCAAGTTACGCTACGCTACACTTGCGGCTCTTTGGACATGTTATTACGATACACTTCCTAACGTCAGTTAGGGCACCCCAAAAGAGCCGCCATCGCGAGGGTTGATTCGTATTCCCTGCCGTGCCCCGTCAGGCGGATACGGCGGCTCGTTTCACCAAGCAGTTCGATGAGGATGGTCAAATGCCGAGGGGGTAAGACTTCCGGGAACTTGTCCGCCCATTCGACAAAGGTTAGTCCCGTACCCTCAAAATAGTCGTCGGGACTCAACCGCCGAAACTCCTCCGCACTCTCCAAACGGTACGCGTCGAAATGGTAAATCGGGCGGTTGCCGTCAATATATTCGTGGAGCAGCACGAACGTCGGACTGGACACGGTGCCTTCGGCGTTGCCGGTATATTTTGCCACTGCTTGCACCAGTCTTGTTTTACCGGCACCCAGCGTACCGATGAGTGCGGCGACACTGCCGTCCGGCAGGTTTTCGGCAAGGAGTTTTCCCAGACGGTCTGTCGCGGACAAGTCGGGAATTTCGAGGGTAACATCAGTCATATTTTTGGTCTCGACAACAAAACGGACGTTTTTTCTTTGCGCCCTTTGCGGTTAAATCTCTTGTAACCGCAACGGACGCAAAGGGCGCAAAGAAAAAAAGTACAATCATTGGCATTTTACAGTATATTGCCCCTGTATCGTATCCCTTGCGGTTTTTTGTGGTAAATGGTAGACTGCGCCGCATCTTTTATTTTTCCCATCATGCAGCCGGTAGAGCAGATTCTTTTACAGGTATGTTTGCAAGCCGGTAACTGGACTGTTCACGAGGCGGCGAAGACCGAGTCCATTCACCCCACTGACGGAGACGAAATTGCCGGCTGGTTCACCGGTTCCGAACAAGAACTCACCCTCCGTTGCGACCCCTTCAATCTTTTTTTTCACCCCCTTCCCAGCGGACGCTATGCTCTCGGAGTGATCCATCCCGACCAGCGGACTGTTTTTCCCTTCTTCAAACAGACTCCCAAGCACTCTGTTCATATACTTCTCATTCCGCCTGAAACACTGCTCCAGTTTGGTAACCATCCCCTCGCCCTGTTCGAACTGCTTCGGCAACAAATTCCGTTCACGCTTCCCTTACCGAAACCGCTCTTGCCGCTCGTTCCGCCGACGGCATCCCTGCACGCCGATTTCGCCCCGCTGAAGAAACTGACCCATCGGCTCGGGGCGATGGCACTGGCACAACTCACACAGTCCCTTTTCATTGCGGAGAGCACTCTTTTTACATCCAAATCGGTCTCCGCACTTTCGGTGCTGTCGGCACTCTTTGATCTGCTACCGATCCCTTATCGTCTGGAATTGACTTTTTCGAGCGATTTTTTCCTTTCCGCACGGAACTCTTTTCGCCTGTCCGGTTTCAGCAAATTGCCGCAGCGCACCCTCCGTCTGATGAAGCAATGGGGGCTTCCCATCATTTCACTCGAACGGAGTCACAAAGGCTCCGAGGAAACCCTTGACCCTTGGGCACGGTTTGTTTATCAACTGTTACAAACGGAAAATTTTGCCTTTCTGGGACAACAGCAGTTTCTGGAATATCAACAAGCCCTGCGTTCCCCGATGAATTCACTGATGAATTCACCGCCGGTTCTCTGGGATAACCTGAACGAAGCCGGAGTTGCATTGAGCAAGGCGATGCGGTCGGGAACATTGCCGGAAAAACTGGTGTCGGCAACGGAATTTTCGGCACACACCTTGGAGGAACTTCGGTGTGCGGCAGCAATCGATCAAATGCTCCCGATACTGCCGGGACTGACACAGAATGCCGTCCCATCGGCGAACGACCAGCGTTTGGGAGACCAGTTTCCGCCGCTTCGGGAGGAATTGTCGGCACTGGAAGCCTATCTTGTGCGGGGGATATTCGGCGACGAAACGGCACTGTCGAACATTAAACGGATTTGGCAACAACTCTTGACTCAACTGGATGCAGAAGTAAGAATATCTATTCAAGAGACGGTTCTTGCGACGATTCATGCGGTCCTCACCTCGCTGGACAGCGATACGGAGCACCGCCTTCTGCGCAGTTCACAACTGCTGGAGTTGATGCTCTTCTTTGCGGATGCCCATCTACGCACAGGACAGACCTAATCTTTTGCAAATTGACGTTTTGTGCTTACTGTGCCGGCGGGCGGGAAAATTTTACACAAAACACACTGAGCCCGTGGCATATACTGGAAACGGGTAGAAAACGTGTTCACAGAGTCACGTTTACAGAGCCGCGTTCACAGGGGCTCGTTCACAGAGCCCGTGGCGTAAGCCAGGGAAGCGTTCGGTGAATTCCCTAACTGACGTTACGGGCTCTGTGAACTTTTTCCAGGCAACCATGTAACCGCAAAGGACGCAAAGAAAGGAAAATCCCCACATCTATTTTACACACCCGCGGGTGATAGCGAAACGGGTTGTCGGGTTGTCAGACGGCAAAAAAGATATAGAATGACCCTTTGTTCACAGTCCGCCTTATGCATAACTGTCATGAAATATCTTCTCGGAATCGATTGCGGTTCAACCATGCTCAAAGCCGCACTCTTCGACACCGCCGGCAAGGAACTTGCCGTCGCCTCACGCAAAGTGGAACACATATACCTAAATCCCGGCTGGACGGAAAACGACATGAACGCCCTCTGGAAAGGTGTCTGCGAAGATATCCGGGAACTAATCGAACACACAGGCATCGATCCCCAAGCGATAGCCTGTGTTACCTGTGCAGGACACGGCAATGGACTCTATCTCGTTGCCAAGGACGGCACGCCTGCCAGGAATGGAATCATCTCCTCCGACGCACGAGCACGGAAATACATCGAACAATGGACACAGGAAAAAGTGCTTGACCGGATTCTGCCGAAGACGATGCAGTCGATTTGGGCTGCCCAGCCGAATGCATTGCTCCGATGGCTCGCAGAAAACGAACCGGAAACACTCGACCGCACGCAGTACCTCTTCATGTGCAAAGACTTCATCCGCTACCGATTGACCGGCGAAGCGTATATGGAACTGACCGACATGTCCGGCACCAGTCTCATCGATGTCGGCAATGCCCGGTACGATGACGAAGTCCTCGACGCTTGGGGCTTACTCCCCTGGAAACATATTATGCCGCCGCTCAAACGGTCGGCAGACATTTGCGGAACAATCACCCCGGAAGCCGCTGCGCTCACCGGACTGGTCGTAGGAACGCCCGTCGCTGGCGGAATGTTCGACATTGATGCCTGCGGACTGGCAGTCGGTATGACTAACGAAACCGTCTTCTGTATGGTTGCTGGTACTTGGGGAAACAATCAATTCATTTCTAAAACGCCCGTCGCACATCCTGACATGTTCATGACCAGTTGTTACAGCATCGACGGTTATTATCTTATGTTAGAGGGCAGCGCAACTTCGGCGAGCAATCTCGAATGGTTCCTCACGCATTTCTTTGAAGGGGAACGCAAGAACATTTACGAACAGTGCAATGAACTCGTTGCCGGTACAAAACCGGAGGAGTCGACAGTCATTTTCCTGCCGTATCTGTATGGCGGACCGGTCAGTCTTGATGCCAAGGCGTGTTTGTTTGGAATGGATGGTCGGCAAACGAAGGCGCATGTGATGCGTGCAGTGTTTGAGGGAGTCATTTTCGGACACCGTTGGCATGTGGAGCGTTTGATGCGGTTTTGTGAGCGTCCGAAGACGATTCGTTTGACAGGCGGTGCGACGAACAGTGAGGTTTGGTCGCAGATGTTTGCGGATATATTTCAGATACCTGTCGAGGTTCCTTCGGGTACGGAACTTGGTTGTTTGGGGGCGGCGATTTGCGGGGCGGTTGCGTCGGGCATTTATCCTTCTTACGAGGAGGCGTGTCGGGCGATGGTTGCTCTCAAGCGTGTCTATCAACCGAATCCTGAATCGGCAAATGTTTATGCTCAAAAGTATGAACGTTATTTGAAGTTGATCGAAGTGTTTGCATCCGTTTGGAAGGAGTTGACCGAAGCCGCAGAGCCGTCATCGTGAGAGCGGGGTGTCTCATGAAACGCAAAGCATGTGCAGAAGAGTACACAATCCCTATTATACCCTATACGGGGACAAACGGGACATTTTTCTTTGCGAACTTTGTGTAAATCTTTGCGACCTTTGCGGTTAAGTCTTTTTTAGCCGCAAAGTTCGCAAAGGGTTGCGCAAAGAACGTAAAGCCCAGTTAATCATGGAATGTGCAAGGCACGTAAAGTCCAATTTCATGCCGTTTACGGTATGATGAACAAAAAAACGATGTCCGAACCGGAAAACCACACATTTGCTCTGATATTGGCGGCGGCGGGGCGAAGTACGCGATTTTCCCGACGGGGAGGGTACGATCCGACGGTCAAAAAGACATTTGTCCATTTGGGCGGAATGCCCATTTGGCGTCGCAGTGTAGAAAAATTTCTCCGCCGCGAGGATGTTACCCAGGTCATTATCGTTACAGCACCCGAAGATATTGATTGGTTTCGGAAGTATTACCTCTCGGAAATCAACCGTCTCTTGCTTCTCGTCGTGGCGGGAGGGGAGAATCGGGTTGATTCTATCAGTAATGCTTTGATTGCCGTCAGCCCGCGTGTCGGTTATGTAGCCATCCACGATGCGGCAAGACCCTGTGTTACCGAACAGGAGATTGACGATGTTTTTTCGGCGGCAAAAATGTATGGTGCCGCCGTTCTTGCCGCACCGCTTGTGGGAACCGTCAAAAAAGTTATCGAGGGTAAAATTGCCGAAACCGTTCAACGTGAACATCTTTGGGAAGCCCAAACCCCGCAAGTATTCCGTCGGGAGTTACTCATGGAAGCCTATCAACAAAGGATTATGGATATTCCCACCGACGACGCACAACTGGTCGAACGGCTTGGACATCCGGTCTACGTCGTTCCGGCCGACCGCGGCAACATCAAGATCACGACGCAATCCGACTTGGTGTTAGCAAAGTACCTCGTGGAAAATGGACGTTGACGTTATACTGGAAACGGGTAGAAAACGGACATTTTTTTCTTCATTGCAAATAGGGCACCGGCAGATCATGTAACACGGCGAGCGCATTTTCCGCCGCCCGTTGTTCGGCTTCCTTCTTCGTAACTCCCCATGCCGAAGGATAGAGTTTGTTGCCCACGCAGACCTGTACATTGAACGTCTTCCGGTGTTCCGGGCCCTGAATGTGCAATATCTTGTATTCCGGCGTATGTCCCTCATATTTTTGACAATGCTGTTGCAAAACAGACTTATGATTATGTGCATCGCTGTCTTGCAGCATTGCGGTAATGTCGTCCCGAAATACCCGAAGCACGAATTTTCGGGCTTCTTCCATACCGCCATCCAGATAGACGGCGGCGATGAAGGCTTCCAGAGCATTTGCAAAGATGGAATCAGGGATACGATTGGAGTGTCCCAGCCCCCGTCCGAGTATAAGAAACTTATCCAAGCCGAGTTGCTTGCAGACTTTTTGGCATGTTGCCCTGCTGACGACGGAAGATTTCACCTTAGTCATATCCCCTTCGAGGGTGTTCGGCAAGGTTTCGTAGAGGTGATCACAAATCACATACGCCAGCACGGCATCGCCGAGAAACTCCATCCGCTCGTTCGATTGACACGGCGTTTCCGCTCCCGACGCGTGAGTGAGCGCATTCTGCAAGAAATCGCGATTATGAAAGGTATATCCCATCTGGGATTGGCAATTTGCCAGAAATTTTTCTAAGTCCATCCTATCCTGATAATTCCTGTCGGGCGGTTCTTACTTTACCTTTTTACGTTTGCCTTGCAGAGCGGCAAAAACCTCATGTATTCCGTACCTATTCCGTACCGAAGTAGAACAAGCCGAGGCGGCACGCATCCTCCCCAAACGCCGCCCCCGCTTCTGTGCAGAAGTCTCCCATAAATCACGGATTTTACAAGAGGGGGCGGTGTTCTGTTATCTCTGGGTGTGTCCAAGTTTAATGGGTAAACGTTTTTTGTTCTTACACTATCTTCTTTGCGCCCCTTGCGGTTAAGTCTTTTTTAACCGCAAAGTACGCGAAGAGAAAGGAAAAACACTCACTAAACTTGGACACATCCCCAACCCATTTTACCCCCGTTTCGCCGGCTTGACAAACGCCCTCAACTGTTGTAGCATAGCGGCGCAGGACTCGCTTTTCCGGCTTGGACGCTCCTTGTCGCCGTGTCATGGTGTTATTACGGCAACATCCCCTATTGAAAACTGCTTACAAATACAATGAAACTCTTCCCCAAAATCATCGGAATCGGTATCGTCGGGATCCTCGTCGCCGCAGGTGTTGCCGGTGTTGCCGCGTACACGGGAGCATGGGTCTATCACGTCCAAGACAATGAGTACAAATACCGCCTGTTTCAAGGCCAAATGACGAGCGCAAGACTCGCACATCTGGAATGGCTGCGGACGATCAGTGAAGCGATTGTCGCCGAAAAAGAAAGTTTCAGCGTCGGGATTGATGGACACCAGTGTACCTTTGGACTATGGTATTATAGCGATGAAACAAAAGAGACAGTCGCCACCAAACCAAAAGAATTGCAAGATGCCTTCTGGGGAATTGCCGACGAACATCTGAAAATTCACCAGATGGGGGGCGAACTGATGGAAATATGGGATAAAGATAACCTGAAACCCGCCGCCGAATTCTACAACACCGAAATCGGTCCGCTGGCAACATCTCTCCTCAAGCAATTAAAAAATATGGAAGATTTCAGCCAAAAAGAGATCAACCAAATCCACGCAAATGGGGAATGGATTTTGAACAATCAAAATGTGCCGACCGTTGCCGTCCTGGTCGTCGGGGTGATCATTCTTATCCCCTACGCGTGGCTCACTGCCCGGGGAATTGTACAGCCGCTCAACACGGGAGGGATCATTCTCCAAGACATCGCCGCGAAAGGGGATACACGAACAGATGTTCCCAGAGCACTGACCAGACGCAAAGATGAAATCGGCGACATTAGCCGCAACATCGAACACGTCTTAAAAGACTACCGAGAGCTCGACATCATCACTGACAAATTGGGTGAAGGGGATTGGCAGATTACGGTCAAAGAAAAGAGTGCTGACGACACTCTGAATCGTGGATTGGCTCACATGCTCGATCAAGTCAACGACACGCTCCAAAAGATCAACGACAGCGTCTCCCAAGTAACGACCGGAGCGAGTGAAGTTGCCAACGCTGCCCAAAGTCTTTCCGACGGCTCTCAACGGGCGGCGGCCAGTCTGGAGGAGATTACCGCTTCGATGGGGGAAATCAGCAGTCAAACGAAAAAGAATGCCGAAAATGCCACTCACGCACGAGACTTGGCGCAACAGACCAACAAGGCCGCCGCCGATGGACAAGAGGCAATGAGGAGTATGGTCGTTGCGATGGACCAAATCACGAAAAACTCCAGTGAAATCCAACGGGTCATCAAAGTGATTGACGACATTGCGTTCCAGACGAACTTGCTTGCCCTCAATGCTGCCGTCGAAGCCGCCCGTGCCGGCCAGCATGGTAAAGGTTTTGCCGTAGTTGCCGAAGAGGTGCGGAACCTTGCCTCCCGAAGTGCCAAGGCAGCGAGGGAAACATCGGATTTGATCGCCAACAGCGGGGCAGAAATCGAAAGAGGCGGCGAAATCGCCAACAGGACTGCCGAAATCTTGCACACGATTGTTGACCAAATCAAGAACACGACCGACCTCGTGGCGGGAATTGCCCTCGCGAGTAATGAACAGGCACAGGGAGTCGGACAAGTAACGATTGGTTTGCAGCAGATTGATTCTGTCACGCAACAGAACACGGCTGCTGCGGAAGAGTCCGCAAGTGCCGCCAATGAAATGACCTCGATGGCAGTAACCCTGAAAGGTTTGGTGGCGCAATTTAAGTTGCGCTAAGTACATTGTGCCTTAAAAAGGCCTTGATTATTCTTTGCCGTTGAGAAAAAGTGAGTTGAGAAAAAGAGAGTTGAGAAAGAGAGAGTTGAGAAAGAGAGAATTTACCGCCCCGGCGGGGAAAAAGTTCACAGAGCCCGTAACGTCAAGTTAGGGAATCGTCCGTCTATTCCCTGGCTTATGCCACGGGCTCTGTGAACTTTTTTACAGCCGGAGCATCATTTTTTCGTTTCTTCGTGAAAGCGATCCAGCAGTTTCAGCGTCATCACTCCCGGTTTGCCGTCGCCGATGAGGCGACCGTCCAGTTTGACCACCGGAATCAACTCCGCCGCGCTGCCCGTCAGAAAACACTCATCCGCGACGAAAATGTCGTGTCGGGTCATCGGTGCCTCCTTAATGGGAATACCCATTTCGGCGGCAACATTCAATACAGTCTGTCGCGTAATACCTTCCAAAATTCCTGCTTCCGTTGAGGGTGTGTGCAGTATTCCTTTGGTAATGATAAAGATGTTATCTCCAGTACATTCCGCAACTTCCCCCTTTGTGTTGAGCATCAACGCTTCTACACAGCCGGATTGATGTCCTTCGATCTTCGCCAAGATGTTGTTCAGATAGTTCAGCGACTTGATTTGCGGACTGACCATCGCCGGGTTGGTACGGACAGTCGATGCGGTAACAATGTTGAGTCCCTTTTCGTAAAATTCTTTGGGATAGAGTGCCAAATGGTCGGCAATAATCACGATTTTCGGGTCTTTGCAAAGATGTGCGTCAAGTCCTAGCGTGCCGATGCCGCGGGTTACAATCAAGCGGATGTAGCCGTCGCTGATGTTGTTGATTTGGAGTGTTTGGTAAGTGGCCGCCTCCATTTCTTCGATGCTTATCGGAATGTCGATCATGAGTGCTTTGGCGGAGTTCCAAAGGCGTATCATGTGTTCCCGCAGCCGGAACACTTTACCGTTGTATGAACGCATTCCTTCAAAGACTCCGTCCCCGAAAAGGAAGCCGTGATCGAAAACGCTGACTTTTGCGTTTTCCTTGTCAAAAAACTTTCCTGATATGTAAACTTGCATCGGTGATTGCTCTGCCAATGTTAGGGGCCAATGTTAGGGCGATAACTCTCCGTATTGTATCACGTTTCTCTTTTGTCTAACAGAGGCGGCACGTCGGCCTGTCCGACGACACGTTTTGTCGGCAGTGCAACATCACAACGGTTTGCCCTATAAAAACCTCATTTTCAACATCAAAATGGAGTAAATGAGGTTGATTGCTGTGCTGGCGGAAAAATATACAGTAAAATGCCAATGATTGCATTTTTTTGAGTTCTTTGTGCCTTTGTGGCTAAAAAGAATTAACCACAAAGTACACAAGAGACACAACGAAAATCCTGTTCACAGAGCCGCGTTCACAGAGCCCGTGGCGTAAGCCAGGGATTTACCGTAATGATTCCCTGGCTTACGCCACGGGCTCTGTGAACTTTGGGCTTTGTGTCCCTAACTGACGTTACGGGCTCTGTGAACGCGTTTTTCCCTTGCGTCCCTTGCGGGCAGCCGTTATGATCGTCCTTGCTGTCCGGTAGGGGCGGGTTTTCGCCGATTTTGGCAAAATTTCTTTTCCCTGTCGCTTTTCGCAGTCCGAAATGGTAGAATAGGGGTTTACGTTGTTAGGAATCTATACGTCTGTGCTGCGGAGGAACTCAAATGTCGAAAATTTGCCACAAATATCACAAGTATATTGTCTTGCTGTCCATCGGGCTGTTGCCCCTGTTTCCCCTTTTGGCCGGTTGTAACTGGTGTTCGCCCGAATCGAAGCCAGCCGTTGCCCCCGTAGAAACGGAGGCAGAGGCGGAAGTTGATATTACACAACCCGACGAGTCGGTAGTGCCGCCGACAGTGCCGGATGCCGTCGAGCCAGAGACGATTTTCATACCGGAACCAGCGGTATTAGAGTCCGAAACTGTCGCGGCCGAAGCCCCCGCCGTAGCAGAGACGGTTGTCGAGGCGGAGCCGACACTAGAATCAACAGTAGAATCAGAGTCAGCGGTGGAGACAGCCGAAGAACCTGCCGAGGGCGTTCTTACTGACTCGCCGGTGGATCAAACGCCGCCAGTCGAAAGAGAATCCCCCGTCAGTCTTGAGTCGCCGGTCAACACAACTTCGCCCGTTCAGGGAGGCGGACTCTCGCACTCCCTCTTCCGTATGCTTCCGGTGGCATTGCTTGTTTTACAGGATGACACACCGGCAACAACACCGGTAGCACCCGCTCCGTCGGCAACGGCACCGGTAGTACCAACACAGCAGGGGCTGACCGCTCCCGTGGCAGGAGAACAGCCGCCCATAGTAGGACAACCGACGATGGGACAGCCGGCAACGGGGCAATCCGATATGGCTCAACAAGGCCGAGGACAACGAGGCGGTCAACAGTTTGGCGGTCAGCAGGGCATGGGACAGGGACAGCCAGGTATGGGACAGCAGGGCGGCCCCGCCGTAGGCGGACCAGGCGGTCAAGGCGGACGTGCGATGGGGGGACAGCCGCCGATGATGCCGCCGCAACAGCAGTCCATCGTGCAAATGCCCCGAGATACGCCCGCCGGGATGGTGCGGATCATTGCAAACGCGACACCGTGGAAGGATATTATCGAATGGGTCGCCAATCAGGCTGCGTTGTCCTTGCAAGCCGACAGGATGCCCACCGGTACATTAAACCTGAATGATACCGGAAACATTACACCCGCGGAAGCATTGGATATTCTCAATGCCTATCTGCAATTTAAGGATTATGCGCTCGTCCGTAAGGGACGAACATTGTTTGTCCTCTATATCCCGGACGGCATTCCGCCGAATTTGTTGGACACCATCACGGTGCAAGAACTCGACGAACGCGGCGAGTACGAAATATGCCGGGTTGTCTTCGATTTGAACAGAGTACAGCCGGCTCTTGTCCAAACCGAAATCGAACGTCTGCTCGGTCCGCAGGGAAATATCATTCCCATGCCGATGTCGCAGCAAATTGTTATCACGGAAACCGGCGGGGTACTCCGCACCATTCGGGGAATCATTCAACGCATGGATGACCCCGACAACATTGTCGAGGGAACCTTTCATACGGTCGAGATGCAGAGTCTCACCGCCGAGGAAGCCTTGCAAACGCTACGGCAACTGATGGGGATTGACACTACGGATACTTCGCTGCGCACGGCAGTCGACTCGACGGGGAAGAGAATCTACCTGACGGGGCGTGCTGATATGATACGCCGGGCAAAAGAACTGCTCGACCTAATCGACTCCGCTCTCGCCGAGGGGGATCCTAGGTTATGGGGGACGGCACAATTTGAAACGTATGAAGTCGGTTTTGCCGATCCCGCAACGGTGTTGTCCGTCCTTCAAACGACTCTGGTAGGCACTCCCGATGTCCGGCTTTCGCTTGACCCCCGGACGAATGGTATCCTGCTACGTGCCCGTCCTGCGGTGCATGCAACCGTCAAGGAGACAATAAAGCAGATGCAACTCAATGCACCGCAGATTGACATTATCCCCTTGAAACGGATGAGTCCCATGACGGCCGTCGAACAGATTAAGAAGTTTATCCCGACGGCACCCCCGCTCACCGCCGCTGCCGCGACGACGACAGGCGGCGGAGGAGGGGGCGGAGGCGGAAACAGGCAGCAGGCCACCGCGGCAACGCAACTGCCGACGGTCGAGTCCGACATCTTGGCACGCCAAATCATTGTGCGCGGAACACTTTCGCAGATTAAGGAGATTCGGGAATTCCTTGCCAGTCAAGGTGAGGATGGTGTCGTTACTTCGATCAATGTCGCGACCTCGCGGGTGATCCCGATTTCTCGGGCAGCGGCGGAACTGGTGTTGGAGCAGTTGCCAGCCATCTTGCCGGCACTGGGGCCCAACATCAACGTCATCGCCCCGGCACTGGAATCCGTGCCGGAATCAGTGCCGTTGCAGGAAACTGAACCGCCCGTGAGACATGAACTGGAAATCCCCATGGAGGTGTTGGGAGTACCCCTTGAAGATTTGCTTCGGGAACTGGACAGAGAAGGAATCCAACCGGAGAGAATCAGAAATCGTGATAACACCCTTGACGACATTATCGATTCCATTTTCGACAAGGAGTTGCCGGTAACCCGATTGCCGACAACACGCTTGCACCAGATTGCGGAGCAGCCGATGCTCGCACAGGTTGTCGAATCGGCGGCGCAGCAACGTTCCGATGTGCGGTTGACGGTAACGCCTGGAGGTATCGTGTTGACTTCGGACGATCCCGAAGCATTGGCTCAGGTCGAGGAATTGATCCGTATGCTTTCGGATGAAATGTTTCTCGGCGAACTGATTTTCAGGGAGTATTATCTGACCCACGCATCGGCGACGGTGGTTTCCTCTGAGTTGCAATCCTTGATGAACACCAGTCTGCCGGGACTGGGGGTAAGCGGGATGGCATCGATCAACTTACCGGAGTCGCAACAGACCGAATTGATGGGGATGCTTGCCGCGGCGCGAGGGAATGCTATCGAAAAGACGGGGACTGTAACGGTCAGCACCAATGAGCGTCTCAATTCGCTCTGGATTCAGGCGAATCGGGTTGACCACAAAACGATTGAACGCCTGATTAAAATTTTGGATCAGCGCAGTAGAGATGATGTTTTGAGAAACCCGGTTCCCCGCTCGATACAACTGCAATATATGAAGGCGGAGGAAGCGCGGACGCTTGTCGAACAGGCATTCGCCAACCAGATGCGGGGTGGTGCTGGGCAAGCCGTCCAACGGGGCGGTCAGCAACAGGCCCAGCCAGGCGGTGCCCAAATGCAGCAGGTCGTGCAAGCTCTGCAAGCCATGCAGCAGGGGCAACAAGGACAAGGACGCGGCGGTGCAGCGGCGGCACAGCGAGAACAGGAACCGCAAATGACGTTGGCGGTCGATTCCGCCTCGAACGTCTTGATCGTCTCATCAACAGAATCGATGTTTCTCACGGTGGAAGGGTTTGTGCGGGAACTGGATGAGAGAGCAGGTCAACAAAAAACGGTAATGGTTCCGCAGAAACTCATTAACGTGACCTCTCCCGTGTTGCAGTCGGCACTTTCCGGCTCTCTGGGCCCCTCGGTAACATTCAGCGGCGGTACTCAGGCAGGCCGTACCGTACAACAGGGCGGCGGTGCCAATACGATGATGGGAGGTATGGGCGGTATAGGCAACATCGGCGGCGGAATGATTGGCGGCCAGCAACGGCAGATGGGCGGAACCATCGGCGGAGGGGCTATCGGCGGCGGAATGATTGGCGGTCAACAACGGCCGGCGGGAACCGGCACCATTGGCGGCGGAACCATCGGCGGTGCAGCAGCTCGACCGGCGGGAACCGGTGCCATTGGCGGTGGAACGATCGGCGGCGGTCAACAACGTGCAACGGGCGGTACTATCGGCGGACGATAAAGACGATAAAAAGGGTGAGTGAAAAATTAGAGGGGAGTTCCCCCTCCTATTGTGCTGGCGGAAATCCGTTCACAGAGTCCAATGTGCACAGAGTCCAGTGTTCACGGAGCCTGTGGCGTAAGCCAGGGACTGTGCGTACACGTCCCTAACTGACGTTACGGACTCTGATCGTTTTATGGGAACCTCTAATAGTACAAAAAACTGTGCGTCCCTTGCGCAACCCTTTGCATCCTTTGCAGTAAAAGAAGTCTTAACCGCAAAGTGTGCAAAGGGTTGCGCAGAGGTCGCAAAGTAATGATTCGCACCATTTCCGCCTATAAACAAGTGGTAAAAACCGTTTTTTAGAGGTTTCCTTATGTAAAACTTCCCCGCCAAGACTCTAATTTGACAAAAAAATGGTTCTCCCTTAGAATGGAGATATGCAAAAACAAACGCACAAAAACATCATCATCGGGTTCGGCAAGGCAGGACGGGCACTTGCAGCGAAGTTCAGCCAAGAAGGAGAAGAGTGCATTCTTATCGAACGCGACCGCACTATGGACGGCGGAACCTGTCCAAATATCGGCTGTGCGCCGTCGAAAACGCTCATCACCGCCAGTCATCGCAATCTGCCCTTCGCAGAAGCGATGAAACTGAAATACGCCACGCGAGAGCGGTTGCACCAAGGCGCAACCAATGCTGCATTGAGTCGACCGCTTGTCTCCTATCTGAACGGCTTGGCAAAGTTTGTCAGTGCCGACGCAATCGAGGTTACCGCTCCCGACGGAACGATAACGCATCTGACAGGAGAACGGTTCTTCATCAATACGGGAGCCACTCCGGTCATTCCTGACATACCGGGCATCCACGACAGCAAAAATGTTGTCACGTCGGAGGGAGCGATGGAACTCAACGAGTTACCTAAAAATCTCGTGATTATCGGCGCAGGGTACATCGGTCTTGAATTCGCCGGGATGTTCAACCGCTTCGGCAGCAAGGTAACAGTCATCGAACCTTTCAGCAGGTTTCTGCCGCGTGAAGACCAAGATGTTGCGGACGCAATCCTTAAAGACTTGACGGACTCGGGCATTGATTTCCACATTGATACGCCGATAGAAAAGATTTCGGACAACGAAGTGTCGGCGGGCGGCAAGACGTATCTTGCGGATAAAATCCTGATTGCGACGGGACGCAAGCCGAACATCGACGAATTGAACCTGTCGGCGGCGGGAATTGAACTTTTGCCTAGCGGTTTTATCAAAGTGGACGACACGTTAAAAACCACGAACGGCAAAGTTTGGGCGGTGGGGGATGTGCGCGAAGGCGGGCAGTTCTATTATCTCTCGACGGACGACTTCCGTATTGTTGCCAGTCAACTCTTTGGCGACGGCAGTCGTACACTGTCGAGTCCCCAGCGGCAAAACGTGATTTACAGCGTTTTCATTACGCCGACGCTTTCGCGGGTGGGGCTTGATGAGCAGACGGCGCAAGAACTGGGCAAAAAGTACCGCCTGTTCAAATTTCCGGCGGCATGGATGGCGATGTCAAACGTTCAGCAAGACACTCGCGGCTTTATGAAAGCCTTGGTTGATCCTGACACGGACGAAATCCTCGGTGCGACGCTCTATCATGTGGACTCGCATGAAGTCGTCAACCTTGTGTCATTTGCCATGCTGACACATGTGAAATATACGCAGTTGCGCGACCATATTTTCACACATCCGACGACGAGCGAGGGATTGAATGACCTCTTTGCGAGTGAAGTGAAATAAGGGAACCTCTAATAATGCAAAGAAGTTTTGTATTATTAGAGCTGGCCGGAGTACCGGCTCAATGATTGACTATGAACTTACTCCTCCAACTCATCCTCCGAGACGCTTGGTATCGCCGCAGTCGGATTTCACTGGCTGTACTCGCAACCGTTGCCATGTCATGCATGATAGTCTGGCTCGTCGGAAGTATCGACCTAATGATACTCCGATTCGACGAAGATGCCGAAAATTATCTCGGACAGTACCACATCGCTATGGTACCGGAAAACGATGCACCGTTTCCCGAAGCCGTTATCGACGAACTGTACAAAGATGCTTTCGTCGTCAACGTAACTCCAGCCCGGTATATTCGAAATATCATGGGCAAAATGCTCCACGATGAAGATACCGACGCAGCAGTACGCCGACAACGTGCCAACCACGGACTGCCGACACCGAGTCCCGCCATCATCGGAATTGAAACCGACGACTCCCCCTTCGTACTCACAGAAGGACGTTGGTTCACCGCACCACCAGTTCAGAGCCCGGAGCGGACGCTCCGGCGAGATAACGAAAACGCCGTATCTGCCGATACGGGCTCTGTTACCGCTCCGGGCTCTGATGAGTTTTCGGTTCATGAAGGCGTACTCGGAACCACCGCCGCAGCAAGTCTGCAAGAATGGGGTTACGCAACCATCCCGCCGGTAAGAGTCGGCGACACCGTTATTTGCCGAGTCGGAACAACAGATTATAAAATCAAAGTCGTCGGACTCGTCGAACAGAACGTCGCCGGAGCAGGACGAACCATCGATCCCGCCGTCGGAGCATTGTACGTCTCTATGCAAACGGCAAGACTCATAACAAAAGATGAACGAATCGACTTCGTCTATGTCCAACTCCGTGAAGGTACCGACACCAAACGCTTCGCCGAAACATGGAGTCAACATCTTGCCGAGCAAGAAATCAAAATGCAATTTATGGATGTCGATAACATTCAAGAGCGGCTTTATCAGATTCGCACGCAGGATACGTCGGGACTGGTCAGCGGAGCGGCGGCGTTGAATTCCATTATCATTTTTGCGGCACTCGTTTCGATTTTAATCGTCTTCACCGCATTGAGTATGGGCGTTACGGAACGCACTCGAACCTTTGCGATGCTTCGGGCTGTCGGCATGCCGCGATGGAAAATTGCGGTACTCGTTTTCGGTGAAAGCGTTATCCTATGTCTGCTCGGTTGGCTCGGCGGAACCGTCGCCGGTTGGGGCGTACTGCAACTCTCCGTCTGGTTGCAACCGGAAGTCTTCGGTGCAGGTAAAACCGTCTCGCTTAGCGCACAACCTGTTATCACAGCAGGCGTTGCCGCTCTTGTCGGTTCATTGCTCTCCGCCATTCTCCCGGCATGGAGAGCGATGCGAATCAGTCCGCTCGAAGGAATGGATCGCGGGTTTTTGCACGAATGTTCTCAGAGCCCGGAGCGGATGCTCCGGCGAACCAAAAAAGACGCACCGGTGCTACCGCACCGGGCTCCGTCAACCACTCTGGGTTTCCTCGGAATCGCTCTGCTTCTCTTCTGTCCGATTCTCGTCTACGCCGAAGGCATTGCGGCGGGAGACCGACTCTTTTGGTACACCTACGTCGGTCTGCCGACGCAGATCGCCGGTTGCCTGCTCTTGGTGCCGTTCATGATTCTGTTCGTCGAAAAATATGGTGCGCCGCTCATCGCAAAATTGTTACGTCTGCCGAAGCTTTTGTTGACATCGCAGTTGAGCAGTAACTTTTGGCGAACGCTCGGAACGACACTTGCGTTGAGCGTCGGATTGAGTGTCTATGCCTTTTTAGAAATTTCCGGGCGGTCGATGCTCATTCCTTATATTCCATCGCAAACGATTCCCGATACGCTCGTTACATTTCTTCCCACTGGCTTGCCGCCGTCCGAAATTGAGGCGGTGCGAAACACTCCCGGCGTTGATGCCAACCGCTTTTTAACGCTTGCGATTGACCAATCCCATTTTTCGGAGGAGCAGGCGGAACGTTTTATGGAGAACGGATTGATCCGCATGCAGACCAGTGCGGTAGTGTTTGGTATCGACATTGACGAAGCCTTCGGCAACCGTCCCGACGGGAAGCGTCCCGACGGCAGCCGACCGTTGCTTGACTTGCCCTTTCAGGAGGGAACGTTGGAGTCGGCACTCGAAAAGTTACGCACCGGCGGTCGATACTGTCTTGTACCGGATTCCTTTGCGTTCCGTGCCGGTCTTCACATCGGCGACAAACTCGAATTGGTGTTGCCGCGCAATTTAGCCGGTACTCCGGTCCCCCCGCAAATCGTCGAATACGAAATCTGCGGTATCGTATCTATTCACGGTTGGCTTTGGATGAACAAGATTAGCGGTGTTCGTAAGCGGGGCTATCGTTCCGGTGCGATGCTCTTGGCACCTTATGATAGAGTGAAGGAGGATTATCGAATTGACGATGCGGCATATTTTTGGTTCGATAGAACGTCCAGCATTTCCGATGCGGAGTTGGAACGGTCATTGCAGCTCCTTGCGGACGGCATAGCGCAACGAACAGAGCCCGGAGCGGTCGCTCCGGTGCAAGAGCGGGGGGTGTTAGCCCCCCGTTCAATGGTCAAGGTCAGTTCTCGTGCTTATCTCACGGAGCGTGTCGGCGACCGGGCGCATCAGGTGATCGAGGCGGCATCGAAAATGCCGTTGATTTTGCTGATGATTTCCTGTTTCGGCATGATGGGCACGATAGCGGCATCGGTACGTTCTCGGCGGTTCGAGTTCGGCGTGTTGCGGAGTCTCGGTGTAACGCGTTTCGGATTGGTACGGTTGATTCTTGCGGAGTCGCTGTTGATTGCGTTGGTCGTGATTGTTGTCAGTATCGGTTTCGGTGTGATTGCCGGCTGGTGCTTCATTGGTTTAATGAAATATGTCGCCGGCTTTGGCGGATTTACTTCTCCGCTTGTGATACCGGTGTATCAACTTTCGGTGGGAATGATTGTTGCGTTAGCATTTTGTTTTCTTGCTGCCGTTGGACCTGCCGTTGCGGCAGGCAGAGCGGTGCCGACGCGGTTGCTGCAAGGTCGGTGAACTTTTCGTCCCTTTGCGGTTACTCTTTTTTTAACCGCAAGGGACGCAAAGGACGCAAAGATTTTTGTAGCCGTTCACGGGTTAACGAAAAACGCTGTTTTTTGATTGCCCAAACCACGTAAACCGCCCATTTTGTTGTTAAAATTTCAAATCTGCCGACAAAATGAGCAATTTAGGCATTTTAGGGGACT
>Ga0099364_10005590_pt1 | contig 18592 bp, 15 predicted proteins | sample TergutTh196P3_FD_73070 | JGI IMG/M metagenome (GOLD analysis project Ga0099364, IMG submission 73070) | Microcerotermes parvus P3 segment gut microbial communities from Pointe-Noire, Republic of the Congo - Th196 P3 | ecosystem: Host-associated > Arthropoda: Insects > Digestive system > Gut ...
CGTAGCGGAGATCTCCGATCTACGACAAAAATCAGCATCCCCGCCCCCGATCGATAACATCGCCCGATACCGTAGCGGAGATCTCCGATCTACGACAAAAATCAGCATCCTCGCCACCGATCGATAAAAAACACCCAATTTCCAATCGATAAAACCGCACCCAATCCCGTATTCTGACACCTTCCCTGTACGGCTCCTGTACCGATCCCTAAAATAAGCAGGATAGAAGCGGGAAAATCACAAGAGACTACGGCATTTTGTTGTTGATGTCGCGTTTCGACTAAACGCCGCACGACTTCTGCGTGTGTAAGGTTACGAGTAAAGAACAAGTGAACAGTCTCTCATTCTTCACTCAAAATATGTTTCATATCTTCTAACATCTGGTAGGCTTTTAAAGGTGTTATATCATTTATATCTATCTCAAGCAACATATTTTTTATAGATTCTAGTTTTTTATCTTTATTGTCTGATTCTTCTATGAGGTAATCGAGTAAATTTAATTGTCTATCTCCATTTAGCTGTTTTTTAATTTTAGCAGTCAGACCTTGTGGACTGATTTCGATAGCTTCTAGATTTTTGAGGATTTCTCTCGCCCTTACAATTACTTTTTGCGGAACTCCCGCTAGCTTTGCCACTTGGATTCCATAGCTTTGATCAGCACCCCCTCTTTCAATTTTTCGCACAAAGACGAGTTGCTCGTTCCATTCCTTCACAGAAATGTTATAGTTTTTTACGCCAACAAGTATATTCTCCAATTCTGTCAATTCGTGATAATGAGTTGCAAACAAGGTTTTTGCAGACACTTTCTGTTGATTGTGTATGTATTCTACTATCGACCATGCAAGTGAAAGACCATCAAACGTACTCGTCCCTCTTCCTATTTCATCGAGCAAAATCAATGAATTATTTGTCGCTGAATGAAGTATGTTTGCTGTTTCTATCATTTCTACCAAAAAAGTGCTTTGCCCCATCGCTAGATTGTCAGAAGCTCCAACTCTGGTGAATATCCTGTCAAAGATTGGTATTTCTGCGCTATCACAAGGTATAAAACAACCTACTTGAGCCATTAATATACATAGCCCAATTTGTCTTAAATATGTTGATTTGCCAGCCATATTTGGGCCTGTGATTATTGCAATTTTGTTGTTTGAGTTGTTGAGAAATACATCATTGGGAATAAATTGTTCATCCGTTAATAATTTTTCTATGACAGGATGTCTGCAACCGTTCAGGCTCAATATCCCTTCTGTGTTATACAAAGGTTTTACATAGCGATTTTGCCAGCTGATAAAGCCAAAATTTGACAAAACATCAAGAGTGGCAATTATTTCGACATACTCTAGCAAAACGTCTACTTTCTTACTCAATGTCCTTCTTAACTCAGCAAAAATTTCATATTCAATGCTTTTTATCCTCTCTTCGGCTCCTAAAACTCTTGATTCATGCTCCTTTAGTTGTGGAGATATATATCTTTCACAATTAACAAGTGTCTGTTTACAAATGTAGTGTTCGGGAACTTTTTCTCTGTGAGTATTTGTAATCTCAATATAATATCCAAAAACTTTGTTAAAACCGACTTTTAAAGATGCAATACCTGTTTTTTGTTTTTCCGATTCTTCTAGTTTTGCGATCCAATTTTTTCCGTCTTTAGATATTTGTCGCAATTCATCTAGTTCTGAATGGACTCCTTGTCGTATAATGTTCCCTTCTGTTATCGTATGAACAGGATTTGGTAAAATAGTACTTTTGATTATGGAGATTATATCAAAAAAATCACCTATTTTATCTTTTAATTCTGAAATGATAGAAGATTCATAATTTGATAAAATACAAACTATTTTTGGCGAAGACTCCAAAAAATCAACTAGTGCTAGTAAATCTCTAGGATTTACCCTGAGAGTTGCTAGCTTGCTGATGATGCGACTAAGATCACCTATTTCCTGTAATATATCTCTAAAATCCTTTGTCCACGCTATTTTTTCTTTGAAATCTTCTACTGCCTTATGACGTAGATATATGTCTTCTTGATTTATCAAAGGATAATTCAGCCATTGAAATAATAATCTAGATCCCATCGGTGTTTTTGTTTGATCCAATATTTCAATTAAAGAACCATGCCTTGTACTATGCCTGATCGATTGAAAAATCTCTAAATTTCTTCTGGTCGTTTCATCTATGATCATAAAATTTTCAAGAGAATAGTATCTTATGGAAGTGATATGTGATAATTCTTCATTTCGTAGTTCTCTTATATAAGTCAAGGCTGCTGCTGCTGATATCAAAGCAGTTTTCCTATTATGACCACCAATGCTCTCGATAGTTTGTATTTGAAAATGTCTCTTTAATACGATATTTGCTTCTTCAAAAGTATAATACCAGTTTTTATGAATAGTTAATGTAAACACATAATCCATTTTCAAATTAGTTATTATAGCAAAACTGTTTTCATTTTCTACTAATATTTCTCTAGGTTTTTGCCTTAGTAATTCATCTTTTAATGCTGATAGTTTTAATTCAGTGAAAAGAAAGTCTCCTGTAGAAAGATCCAATAAAGCAAGCCCCACTGTATCATTGTTTAGCGTATTTGTTCCATGTACCCTTGTTTTTGTCTTTGAAGGAGCAGAGCTTTCTTGGGATTCACTTTCTGTACGATTAACTTCATTTCGTCTGTCAGTATTTATCATCGCAGTTTTTACATCGGATTTAATATACACAGAGGCTAAAAAATTGTTTGTGTTTCCTAATAATAATTTTTCATCAAGAATTGCCCCTGGTGTGATTATCTCAACAATCTCTCTCTTTACTATCCCCTTTGCTAATTTTGGGTCTTCCATCTGTTCCACAATCACTACTTTTTGTCCTGCTTTAACAAGTTTGTCAAGGTATGAATCTAGTGCGTGATATGGAAAACCAGCCATTGCTGGAGCATTTGTTTGTGCTTTATTTCTTGCAGTGAGAGTTATTCCCAATATTCTAGATGCAACTTTTGCATCTTCAAAAAAAGTCTCATAGAAATCACCCATTCTAAATAGAATTATTTTATCTGGATGTTTTGACTTTACATCCATAAACTGTTTTAAAAAAGGAGTAGATTTATTTTCAATCATTCAACGTGTTTTTCCTTTAAAAATTTTATTTATTTGTTAAATTTTTCGTAGTTAATCTAATCAAAATTTAAGTATTCTTTTCTTTATATTTTCTATCCAATCATCGTTTTCCAGATACCAATTTACAGTCTTCCGTAGCCCTGTTTCAAAATCAACTGATTGAAACCACCCAAGTTCATTTTTTATTTTATCACAATTGATAGCATATCTTTTGTCATGACCTGCCCTATCTTCCACATAAGTAATGAGAGATTCACAGTTTTGAAATCTTTTCTCACGATTAGATTTAAACTTGAGGGTATCGGTTTCAGCCATTATAGAACATATCATCTTTACAAGTTTTATATTTTCCCATTCATTTTCTCCACCGATATTATATGACTCACCTATTTTTCCATTATGAATTATATTTAAAATAGCAGAGCAATGATCTCCTACCCAGAGCCAATCTCTTATATTTTTCCCATTTCCATAAATTGGAATTGGTTTCTCCTCTTTTATATTTAAAATAACAAGAGGAATGAGTTTTTCAGGAAACTGATATGGTCCATAATTATTCGTACAATTCGATATCGTGATCGGTAGTCCAAAAGTATGATAATAAGCTGAAACAAGGTGATCTGCAGAGGCTTTTGATGCAGAATATGGGCTTCTAGGATCATAAAGAGAAGTTTCATAAAAAAAGCCCTTTTCCCCTAAGCTACCATACACCTCATCTGTTGAAATGTTGTGAAATAATACATTGTCGTTAAAATTCCAATGTTTCCTGCAAAGTTCTAATAAGTTAAAAGTTCCTATGATATTTGTCATGATAAAGTCTTTTGGGCTGCTAATTGATCGATCTACGTGTGATTCTGCGGCAAAATGAACAATGCAATCTATTTTATGCTTTAAAAAAACAGATTCCATCGCGTGATAGTCACAAATATCTATTTTGTAAAAAAAATAATTTTCATTTTTTTCTATTGATTTTAGGTTTTCAGAGTTACCCGCGTATGTTAATTTATCTACATTGATTATATTAGTACCTTCTGAAATTCTTTCTCCATCTCCATGCAGATGAGTGGTGTTGTTAATACAGTTAAACAAATAATGTATAAAATTTGCTCCTATAAATCCAGCACCACCTGTAATGAGTATGTTTTTGAATGTTCTCTTATGCATTGGCTTTATCTTGACTATGATCTAAATATTTCTCTGAAATATGAGTTTTGTTTGTCCTTGTTTGATAGCACTGGTGTGGAAGTAGGCCATGGTATATTCAAATCAGGATCATTCCATATAATTCCTTTTTCTGCACTATTGACATATTCGTGAGTTGTTTTATAAATGACTTCTGCCTCATTAGACAGTGTGAAAAAACCATGAGCAAAACCAGCAGAGATATAAAGCATACGTTTATTACTTTTTGACAACACTGTATAAAACCATTTACCAAATGTTTTTGAATCCTTTCTGATATCAACTACCACATCAAATATTTTTCCTTTGATGCATCTTACCAGCTTCCCCTGTGCTGATTCCTCTTCTTGGAAATGCAAACCTCTTAAAACGCCTTTTTTTGATATCGAATGATTATCTTGGCAAAAATCTAGGTTAATACCATTTTTTATAAACTCTGATTTTTTGTAAGTTTCCATAAAACAGCCTCTGTTATCTTTAATAATATCCGTAGTTATCAAATAAAGACCTTCTATCTTTGTCCGTTCAAAATGAAACATCAAAAAACCTCCAACTCTTTTAATCTCTTCAACTCATTGTTAACATTGTGTTATAAATAATTCTTTCACTCCAAATCACACCAGTAGCTATATACTATAATTAATCTAGATCACTAGACTCAAATCTAATAATTCCATTTTGCCTCAAAATATAATTTGATTTTGTGGCAGTGATATTGCCAAATGGATATTCTAGTATTTGAATATCATAAAGTGTAGTAGGGCTCAAAGAAGGGGAAATATCATGTATTGATGTGATTCCTCCATTTAAAAAAGGACTCTCAATATCTATCAACCAGCTTGACGAACCAGATACCCCAATCAATAGTGAATAAAAATGAACACCCGTCTCATTCAGAATATTGATAGAGGTTATTACTTGAGCAGAATCATCATCAAAATCACTTGAATTAAACGCAATAATTCCATTTTGAGAAACGAGGACACCCTGTTTCGTTGCTGTCAATCCATCGGCAGTAGACAACTGAATATCATACCTTAGTGAGGGGTCGAGAGTTTTAGAAAGAACAATATTATGATTCCCTTCATTAAATATTCCTGACTGATAAATCAACCAATCAGTAGAACCTGCTTCTCTGATTCTTAAATTTGCGAACACAACATTTGTCATATTTTTTATTTGGATTTCTGTAATACCATCATCATCTGTACTGGTAATACAACCACATAAAAGGATTACGAAAAACATTGAGATAAAAAAATATTTTTTAGCTATTTTCATCTTTGCCTCTTTTTTTTATTTTACAAAACACTAAATCCATTTATATTTAACGTTTAATTCTTTTACTGCCTTCACTTCATCTACTCTTTTTACAGGAGTAGTGTGTGGCGCATTTAACACAACATCTGGATTTGTATTGCATTCTTCTGCTATATCAATCATAGCTTCAATAAACTCATCTAGAGTTTGTTTACTTTCTGTTTCTGTTGGTTCTATCATGATAGCTTCTGAAACTATCAAAGGGAAGTAAATAGTTGGGGCATGGAACCCTTTGTCTAATATTCTTTTTGCGATATCGAGGGTTCTTATCCCTTTCTCTTTTTGCCAATGACCACTAGCTACAAATTCATGCATACAAAAATCTTGTTTATGAGGAATAAAGTAAGTTTTTTCTAGCTTTTTTCTGAGATAGTTTGCATTTATAATAGCATTTTCAGACACCTCACGTAGCCCTTGAGCACCAAGTGTTTTGATATAAATCCATGCTCTCACGTTTGTAGCAAAATTACCATAATAAGAATGTATTTTACCTATAGAAGTCTCTTTATGATCTGAGTTTAAAAAATAGTAATCTTCCTTTCTTGATTGATCTTTATCTATAATGGGATACGGTAAAAACTTGACCAAATCACTTCGAACAGATACAGCACCAGAGCCGGGTCCTCCACCCCCATGAGGAGAGGATAGAGTTTTGTGGATATTATAGTGCATGACATCAAAACCTATGTGACCAGGCTTTACTATACCCAGCAATGCATTCATATTTGCTCCATCCATATACATCAATCCATCAACACTATGAATTATTTCAGCAATCTCTACAATTTGTGATTCAAAGATTCCCAATGTATTTGGGTTTGTGAGCATAAACCCAGCAGTATTTTCATTAACTACCTTTTTAAGAGCTTCAATATCTACCATTCCATTTTCATTTGACTTTATTTCTACGACATTCATGCCAACTAGTGCTACCGTAGCAGGGTTTGTTCCATGTGCAGAATCAGGTAATATTATGATATTTTTATGAGAATTTCCTTTTGATTTGTGATAGGCTTTTATGATTTTTAAACCAGTAAATTCGCCATGAGCTCCTGCTGCTGGTTGGAGCGTTGTTTGTTCCATACCAGCAATTTCTGATAAATTATTTTGAAGTTCGTACATGATTTCCAAAATCCCTTGCACAGTTTCTTGGGGTTGGTTTGGATGGGTTTGGCTCAATAGAGGACTACTCACTACTGTTTCATTTAGTTTGGGATTATATTTCATAGTACAAGAACCGAGAGGATAAAACCCTTTTTCAATAAAATGATTTTTATGAGACAATGCCACAAAATGTCGCATTACATCTAGCTCACTTACCTCAGGAAATCTTATTTCTTCTTTTCTGAGATACTTGTTGTCTACACATTCATCTATATTTATATCAACTTCTGATTGTGGCAAATTGTAACCTTTTCTTCCTGTCACAGATTTTTTAAATATCAGCTTTTCCATAAATTTACTCCTTTTTAGAGGTACTAATTTTCGTCATTAATGATTTGAGAGATTTGATAAAAACATCCATCTCTGATTTTGATTTTTTTTCGGTAACGGCTATTAGTAAAAAATATTCATCATTTGCTTCCTGAGTATAGTTTGTCAAATCTATACCTGCATAAATGCATTCTTTGCTCAATTCATCGATAATTATTTTGGGTTTTATAGGACACTTGATAGTAAATTCTTTAAAGAAAGGTTTATTAAATGCCATTGAATATCCATCTAATTTTACTAATTCGTTTGCTAAGTAATGAGCATTTTTAAAAGATAGCTCAGCTACTGTTTTCATTCCTACTTTACCCATTAGACTCATATAAACGGTTGCTGCTAAACAACAAAGAGCTTGATTGGAGCAAATGTTTGAAGTCGCCTTGTCCCTACGGATATGCTGCTCTCTTGCTTGTATTGTGAGACAAAAAGCATTGTTGCCTTCTACATCAATTGTTGCACCGACTAGTCTACCCGGCATTGCCCTCGATAAATCCATCTTGCTCGCCATGAAACCAAATAAAGGACCACCATAATATGGTTTATTTCCCAGCGCTTGTCCCTCGCCAACCACTATATCAGCGTTGTATTCTGACGGTGAGTTTAATAAAGCCAATGATATAGGGTCATTGATTGTAATAAACAACGGTTTTGCTTTTTTAAAGCCTTCTTTATTTGCACAATTTATTGTTTTTTCGATTTCAAAGCAATCCTCTATCACACCATAATAATTTGGTGTTTGTACGACTACACAGCATGTTTTTTCATCTATTAATGCACTCAAGGCATCTATATCTGTTTCCCCATTTCTTTTAGGAATAGGGACTATTTCTATTCCTGCACCTTCTGTATATGCCATGATCACCTTAATAAAAACAGGATTTAATGTATCTGATACCAACGCTTTTGTCAATCTGTTTTTTCTGTTTGCCATGAGTATAGCTTCGGCAGCAGCACTGGCACCATCATACATACCAGCATTTGATATTTCCATGCCAGTCAATTCGCAAATTAGGGTTTGATACTCGTAAATCCATTGCAAAGTACCTTGCGAGACCTCAGCTTGATAAGGTGTATAAGCTGTCATAAATTCTGGTCTGCTAATAATGTGGTCTACAGCCGCTGGTATAAAATGGTCATAAACTCCACCTCCTAAAAACGAATTTGCTTTGTTTAAGCACTGGTTTTTGGATAAAAGGGAAAACACCTTTTTTTGTATTTCAATCTCTGAATGAGGTGCTGAGCCTCCTTCTAGCATAATAGGTGTTTTCAAAAGTAAATCTTTGGGAATGTTCGATATTAATTCATCGAAGCATGACACTCCGATAAACTCTAGCATCTCTTTCCTATCTTTATCTGTATTCGCAATATATGCCATAGTTTCTCCTTTATTTAAATTATTTATTATAATGTTATTGTAATACTACACAGCATAAATTTTTATATTTTATCATCAAATGTCATATTTTTTTGAAGACATTTATCTTCTAAAGCTGACATATCTTTCAGAACTTCATTCACTAACTGTTTTTTTTCTTTAAATGGTATAAACGCTGATTTAAAGCCATTAATAATGATATTTTTTATATCAATGTATGTCAGTCCGAGCTCATTTATTCCCAACATAAATTCATCAGTCATTGTCGTATCTGAAATCATTCTATTGTCAGTATTCATTGTCACTCTTAGCCCAAAATTCAAGTAATACATCAATGGATGTTTTTTCAGACATGGCACAGCTTTTGTATGATAATTGCTTTTTACACATATTTCTAGTGGTATTCTGTGGTCATTGACATAGTTGAGCAAATCCACGTCTTCCAAAAGTCTGATCCCGTGCCCTATTCTATTCGCACCACACCCATGTATAGCCTGATGAATACCATCCGAACCAGAATCTTCACCTGCATGAATAGTTATATTCAAATTGTTTTGTTGTGCTAAATCAAATGCATCTTTATGTTTTATTGCAGGATGATTGTATTCTACTCCTGCTAGATCAAAGCCAACTACTCCTTTGTTTTTATATGCGATTGATAGCTCCACTAGTTTTATAGAATTTTCTGGATTTATATTTCTGAGCCCACATATTATCACTCCTGTCTTTATCTTAAATACTTTCTCTGCATTTTTCACTCCTGACAATACTGCATCAGATACCTGTGTCAAACTCAATCCTTTTTTTGTATGTAAGATTGGTGAATATCTTACTTCCATGTAACGTATGTTTTCTGTCGCAGCATCTTCTACAAGTTCAAACGCTACCCTGTACAAAGAGTCTTCATCTTGTAAAACCGACAAGATGACTTCAAATCTTTTTAAATAATCATCTAAGCTTTTCGTAGGTTCTACACAAGATATGATTTTTTTTAACTCCGACTCTGTTTTTGCGGGAAGGCTTAAATTTTGTTTTTTTGCCAAATCAAACAATGTTTTATATCTTAATGAACCATCAAGATGTACATGCAAGTCCGTCTTTGGTAATTGTAAAACAAATTCTCTTGTTAAATCGCTCACATAAAACTCCAATTAATAAATAAACATAGGCTGTTTAAACGTTCCTATATAGAATGCTCTATTTATTTTAATATTATTAGTTCTTTTTTTTCTTTCCGTTTGCTTGAGCCTGCCACAAAGCTCACTAAGCGTGCATAGATATTTTTGTCTTTGGGGTAGCCAAATGGACTCAAGCCGACTATCCTAAAATTATCAGGTATTTCTAACAAACTTTTTATGGTCGGCTCATCAAAAGCAGCCAACCAGCAAGAGCCAACACCTCTATTCCAAGCGGCAAGCATCATTTGATGAAAGGAAATAGCCACATCAACTAGGTAATAATTTTGATTATTCAGTCTCAAAGAGCTCTTGGGGTCACTATATGCTATGATTACAATAGGTGCATTTTTTATAAAGAAATTTGCGGTACCTATGATACTATGAAAGGCTATTTTTTTTATCAAAACACTATCCTGTACCACCATATACCTCCATGGCTGCCGATTTTGAGCTGAAGGTGCGATACGACCCGCATCTAGTATTTCATCCATTATCTCAGGTTCGATTTGTTTGTTTAAAAAACTCCTACAACTATGCCTGATCTTTATTACATCCGAAAATTCCATACAACCTCTTTTAGCAAATAATGATTTTTTTTGTTCTATAAATACTTTAATATGCTACAAAAATTTCTGAATTCTATTGAGAACATTTTGAGGATTAATAGGCTTTACGATAAAGTCAACTGCACCTACCTGCAAACATTCTTGAACATATTCTTTTGTAGCATTTCCTGTCAAAAATATTATAGGTGCATATTGTCCTTGTTTTCTGAGAGCTCTAGCTAGCTCAATTCCATCAATACCCGGCATATCTATATCCAAAACAAACAAGTTTGGTTTTACTTTATTGAGCATATTTAATGCTTCTTTACCCGAATTTACAGCAATTATTTTACATGGAGCATCTTTTAATGCGGCTTTAAACAAGTACAAACTATAAACATCATCGTCTACTGCCAAGATGCTTTTAATGATTCGCTGTTCCTTTGTAGATTCATAAGATTGTGCAATTGTATCGATCTTTTCTCTTTTAGAAAGAGCCATCTGGATGTCAAGAGACAACGATGTAATGCTCGACAAAAGAAACGACACATAAGCTTCTATTTTCTCGGGTCTATTCTTGTCAAAACTATTTAAACGTTTCCAGCACTCGTCTGCTAAGTCATCAGCGTGAATACTACGCAACATTTCGCCTATGTCTACTAGATGTTTGATTACGGTGTCGATATTTTTACTATTCATCGCTGAATTTATTTTCATTTCCTTTGCAGGAAAGGTAACTACAAATACATTCAATACCTCAATATATTCGTTCAGTTCTTCATCTGTCATATTCTGCAATCGCTCTGTTACAATCAAATCAGGAATACTGTAGATTCGTTCTCTAGTTGTCATTTTAAATTTATCCTCCTAGTGCCTTGAATTTTTGCTTTATATCTCAACATGAATTGTATTAATACCATCAATATAAACATGCTCTATTTTTGTCGCATATATTCTAATCATTTTTGCAGAAAATAGACCTTCTGCTTTATCAAGAGCATTTACCTTTTCGGCTTTGTATGAAACAGATATCTTAAAATTTTCAAAATTTTTAGAGTATCCTATTTTCAGATTACAAGCTTTGTGAACAGGAACTACAATATTAGCAACAATTTCTTCTACAATAAGGTGCAATTTCATTAAAGATTTATTTTCGATAGAGTTTTTAAAGCAAAAGTCATCAATACTACTATATAACTCTACAAAATCAAAATCTCTGCTCTGTATCTCATACTCAAACGAACAAATGTTGTTAATAAATTCTTTGGTTTTTAGTTTTTGTGGGTTTTCAAAAATTGTTTCTGGTGTACCGTCTTCATATATACATTTTTCGTCTATATAAAAAATTCTATTAGAAACGTTCTTTATAAAATCTATTTCGTGAGTGGCTATCAATATAGTTTTGTCTGACTGAGCAATATTCTTGATTACTTTCATGACTGCACTTACAGTAGTCAACCCTAAAGTGCAGGTCGGCTCATCAATCAAAATGACTTCAGGGTTCATCGCTAGACATCGTGCGATCGCTACTCTTTGGTTTTGACCTTCTTGAAGTTGATGTGGAAAAAGATTTGCCTTTTCGGCGAGACCTACAGATTTTAACAATCTCATAGCATTGTCTTCTGCGAGCATTTTTGAAACATTTAATATTTTCATCGGCCCTATAGAAATGTTCTCTAGTATCGTTAAATGGCTGAACAATCTCGAGCTTTCAAACACCATACCTATTTTCCTGCGGATCAAGTTTATATTTTTGTTTGATATTTTCTCACCCATAAAATAAACCTCTCCTCCTGTGGGTGGGTCGAGGAAATTGATAGCTCTGAGTAATGTACTTTTTCCTACACCATGATAGCCTATCAATGATATTACATCTCCTTTATTTACTTCGGCAAAGACGTTAGATAAAGCTATATGATTCCCATATCGTTTCTCTAAATTTCTTATCGACAAGATGTTCATATGGAACCCCCTTTGTTTATTTTTTTGGTAATATCATTGAATATATAGACACACAATGAAATCACGATAAAGTAAATGAGGGTAACAATTAATAAAGGAAAATAAGCATTAAACGTTCTGCTTCTAATAATTTCGGCGGCTCGAGTTAGATCTTGAATGGCAATATACCCTACTATTGCCGTTGCTTTTATAAGGTCGATAAAAACTTTTGTGTAATCTTCCATTGAGTTACGAATTATTTGTGGTAAAATGATGTTTGTATAAATTGTAAAATTGGAAAATCCTAAGCTTCTAGCAGCATCTTTTTCAAGAGGATTTATTTTTGCTAGAGATTTTTTTAGTATATCGGCGACAGAGACGCTCGAGAGCATCGTAAAGACCAATATAGCTACCTGTATATTTGAAAGTCTCGTATTTGCAAATATTACATAAAATGTTATCAGTAAAAGCACGACTATCGGTATACGATTTATAAACTCAAAATACACTGTACCGATCCATTTTATATATTTATTTTTGTGTGTAATAAAAAAGCATATTATTGACCCCAACAATGTACCTAATAGCTGTGCAAGTATCGCGATTAATAGAGTTACTTGAAATCCATTTAATAACAATCTCCAGCGATGATCTGTCATTAAGTTTCTTTCTATCCCTGTTTTAAACCATGAAGTTATTTTGGAGATACTGCTTTCTACAGGTAATGTGTCTTCATTTATCATGACGACAGATGCATTTGCCTCGTATATAGGGTCGGAGTAATATATTGGACTGATTGCTTCCTCTTGAATATGAAAAATATCAAACCCCATGTCAGCTCTTTCATCGACTACATACGGAATTATTTCATTTATATTTCTAGGGATTATTTCCAATTCCATGCCCTGACTTTCAGCAAATCGTTTGGCTAATTCTATGCTAAAACCTACCAACTCATCATTGTTGTTATAAAACGAAAAAGGTAACGATTTACCAGAGGTAGCAATTTTTAACACTCCATTATTCCCAGACAATGGAATATCTGGCATTTGAATATTTAGGCTCGATAAATTTCTCAACCATCTATTTTGCATTTCAAACAGTGTTCCATCTCGATGCATTTGTCTGAGGAAAATATTGAATTTATTCAGCAAGTCCTGATCGATTGAAATGGCAGCAGTTTTAGTGATAAATATTTCAGATGGAATTAGATCTATATTACTAAAACTAGCCTCTGTCATATTTTCTAGCAACCTGTTAATTTGATAATTTAACATAAAACCATCTATTCTGCCGATACGGAGGTCGACAAGAGCTAAATTAAAATCATGGTAATAAATCGGAGTACCATGTAAAAAATCAGAAGTAAATTTATCAAACATAGTACCATACATGACGCCTATCCTTTTACCTAAAAAATCTCTGACTAGCACTTGATGGTCATTTGCGTCATGTCTTTCAATATTATCATTCAGAGCGATTATTCCAAATGAGTCATCCCATATCGGGTCAGAAAAGATGACGCTCTTTTTTCTTTCTTCAGTAATCATGACATTTGCGAGTCCAATATCTGCTCTACCTGCGACTACAAATGGTATCAAGGATCCAAATTCCATTTCTGTAAACCGTACTATCATATCTTCATGTGCTGCGAAAAGTCTAGCAAGTTCTACGCTAAAACCATTTAACCTTCCATTTGCTCCAATAAATGAATATGGTGGCTTTTCTCCACTAGTGGCTACTCTAAGGATCCCTTTTCTGCCTGTGATATTGAGGGTAGAAACACTTGAATCTAGATCGACATCTTCTGCAAACCAGTGTTCTTGCATTTTTTGTAAAATTCCTAATCTGTGCAAATCCCTAAGAAAGGCATTAAAACGATCTATGATATCTTGATTTGTTGAAAAAGCACCAACAGGAAGGCTAAAAATGCTGTTTGGTATAGGATAAACTTTTAAATCATTATTTTCAGGCAAGGCTGCATACAAATTTAATGAGGACAAGTCTGTCAAATAACCATCTATTCTATCCCTGCGAATGTCTTCTATTCCAGCCGAATAGTTTGAATAGTAGTATGGTATTGCTCTCAAGTGTGTTCTCGTAACACCTTCTGCAAGAGAACCCATAGAGACACCCATTCTACTCCCAATAAATTTTGTAAAGTCTTCTATTTCATACTTTGCTCTGGTGTTTTGTTTTAATATCAAAATACCCGTCTGTTCTGTTTTTATGGGGTCTGAAAAAAGCACTTGTCTGGCTCTGCTTTCTGTGAGTGCCATTATATCTATACATATATCAGCTCTATTTGCTAATATACTTGGGATTAGTTCATTGAATTTTACATTTACAAACTCTACTGTTTTTCCAAGAAAAGCTCCGAATCTGTATGAAAGCTCTACACTGTATCCTGAATACTCTTTATCATTATTTATATAGACATAAGGTATTGCCTCAGCACAGATCGCTATTTTTAAAACTCCATTTTCGCCAGTATTCGGCACGGGTTCTAAAGGTAAATCTATATAAAAATTGTGATTAAACCAGCGATCCTGAATGCTATTAAATAAATCATCATTTTTTAGCATATCAAGAAATCTATTAAAACTATCTATTATTTCTTTGTTATTTGAAAAAGCGGCGATATTTACATGTTCTAACTCTCGGGGAATAGGGATTACTTCAAATATATCATTTTCTAAAAAGCTGGCTGTCATTGTTAGATGAGATAATTGATCCATAAAACCCAATATTTTGCCATTTCGAACATCATTTATTGCGGAACTTCTATCATGATAGACTATAGGAGTAGAGCCTATTTTTTGAGCAACATTATGTGTGAGGGAACCAGAAATAACGCCTACCCACTGTCTGGTAAAATAATTTAAATCGACTCCTACGTTTTTCCCTTTTAAAACTATCAATACCGCCCTAGTAGAAATACATGGCTCACCAAAAAAGACCATTTCTTTTCTATCATCGTCTATCGACAAAGTCGCTGCACTTACATCTGCTCTACCAGACACTACATATGGTAAAATATTTTCATATGGCATAAAATTAAAATCAGGTCTCATCCCTATATGCTGAGCAAAAAGGCTGATCATTTCTGCTCCAAAACCTATAGGGTTGCCTTGGGGATCTAGATAGCTCAAAGGTGGGTAATTTCCCGTATCAGCTACGCGTAAAATTCCATTCCTTCCATTAAAATTATACCTTGGAATATCATTTAAATGGGGTAAATCACCACCTAACCATCTATCAAAAACTTGCTGAAAAGTACCATCTATTAATATACTATTGAACCAGATATCATATTGCTCACGTAGTGTTTCATTGTGAAAAACAAAAGCTGATTGCTTTAAAAAGACATCAGAAGGTACCCATAAATATTCAAAATCTGAGTACAATCCACCTTCTTTGAGTTGTGAAAGATACTGATGTCCTACTAGTATAGCATCTATTTTTCCACTGCGAAGAGTTTCTAGCAAATTTGCTACATTTATACTTTCGGTCACTGATTTTGCTTTAAACAATTCTTTAGCTAATTTTCCATAAACATCGCCTGATTCCACTCCAAATCTTTTTTCTGTATTAATATAGTTTTGGTAACTTCGCATCCCACTGATAGGCTCGTCTTTATTTGCATTTTTGCACCCCACGGCAAGCAATACAAACAACACTATTAATGACAATAAGATATTAAATTTTTTCATCCTATTTAAACTCCCGAATTACCTAAATTTATCTATTTTAGTATTTAAACATCATTTTTGTTTCACATACAATACGATAATCTCCATTACCAATATTTTTTTTTAAAATATAAAGTCAAATCCTTTTTTGTGTTTATACAAAAAAATAAAGCTGTTGTAAAATCCTACAACAGCTTTAGCAAAGAAAAAGACTATACAGCTCCTGAAAATATTTCCTGTTCATTACATTTGCATATATCTTTCATCTCATACTTCGGCGCCCATGTGTTACTTTTTGAATCTCGAGTCATAACTAATTTAATCTTCTTAACCTCGACATTGCACGAAGGACATATTACCTTGCCCTCATTAGTGCTCTGATGTGCGACCTTTGCTGCAAATGATTTACCTTTTCCCATCTCAGCCTCCAAAATTTATTTTCTAATAGTGCAAGAAAATCAAACGATGTTTTTTTGTCAATCTTTTTTTTCAAATAAAACACTTTTTTGCACTAAATCCCATAGCGGCGATCGGATGGTCTACGACAAACCAGCACCCCCCCTGATATTGATAAAATTTTACCGATATTTTTAGAGCTATTTTTCTTGCCTCAAAAAAATACTTGACTTCTAAGGTTAGTTTTAGATAACTGTTCACGACTCAAAAAAATCATTAAATAAGGAGGGTATGATATGGCGGATCAATTATTGCCATGTGGCTTTGATATGATTGATGGGATATATCAAGATGGGTCTATAGAAGAAACTTTGCAAAAAAGAGTTAATAGTAGCTTGGGTTACACTTATTGGCTTGAAAACGTGAGTTTTATTAGAAATACAATAAGGAGACATAGATGATAAATGAATTGAAAGCTTTGGCTGAAAAGAAGGGAGACAAACTTGAAGTTGTTTCCATTAAAAATATTAGGTCACTTGAAAAAGAAATCATCAAGTATCGGGCGGAAGAAAAATTAGACGGTTTACAAAGCTGGATTCTCAACAATTATTTTTATTTTACAGGAAATAAAAAAGGGATTCCAGAAAAAATGCAGTCGGTTATTATCGTTGCAGTTCCTCACCCTGCTTATGCAAATATAACATTTACAAGAGATGGAAAAGACTATAAATTATTTGGAACTGTGACATCGCCAATGGACAGAGCAAGTAAATACATTACAGACGCTGTTAAAAAAGCAGGTTATTCTATCGAAGCTGAAGGACGTTTGCCGTTAAAACGTATAGCTGTTCAAAGCGGACTAGCAGAATATGGAAGGAATAATATAACTTATGTGCCTGGTATGGGAAGTTATGTAGTTTACACTGGTTTTTCAACGGATATGCCTTGTGAAAAGGACTCATGGAGAGAAGCAGTTGTTTTATCTATGTGCCAAACTTGCAAAATATGTATAGAAAATTGTCCTACAAAGGCAATAAATAAAGATAGATTCCTATTAGAGAGTTGGAAGTGTTTATCAGCACACAATGAGCAAACAAATAATTTTCCCGATTGGTTACCACAAGATGCTCATCATACACCTTATGACTGCTTAAAATGCCAAGTAGTTTGTCCATTAAATGAGGAGAATAAAGAAACTATAGACCTGTCTTTTGACGAGCCAGAAACAAAGAGGATTCTTGATGGCGCACCTTATAAAGATGTATCAAAGGAACTGAAAAAGAAGATTAATTTGCTTGGACTTGATAGTTGGGCATCAATTCCACGTAACTTACGGCTCCTATTTGATTTAATGGATAAAGGACACAAACCAAAACTATAGATTATGGAATTTATAGATGCGAAGGCTCTACTAAAACAATTAAAACAGCCTTTTGATGTTTGAAATGAAATGCTATTGTTATGAAACCGAGTTTGATTTCGTTTTCTGCGTAGAAAATGCTGAAAGTGAAATCTATACAAAACTTCAAATCGATCCGTTTTGGCAAGAAGGGAACGGAAAATTTGTAAAGATTTATCCTTTGGAAAGTGGCTATGATGATACTTGGTATAAAAACTACGAGGATAAAGAAATCATAAAGAGCAATTTTGCGAGAGAGGGAAATAATGGGTATCACACAAAGACAATATAAGCTATTAGGAGATTTTAATAAGGTCTTAGATTATTTAACAGAGTAGCAAGTCTGCTTTGCGAGATGGGTTATGCTACGGATGATAGAATAAAAAAGACATTATCGTATTTGTTGGATATTCAATACACTGATGATGATTGGCGATGCAACAAATTTTCATTTGGAAGAGGACCAGAGACGGAATACTCAAATTCCATGCCTACTCTAACTACAGACCGCTAAATAGTTTGAGAAAATCGAATTAAAGTTTAGATTTCTCGGCATTATTTTACATGATAGAAAATTATATTGACAAATAAACTTGATTTAAATAATTTGCTTCTTTATAAGAAAAAGATTCTTTTGAGGATTTAGCATGAGTGATTTACAAGCTATAAACACAACTTTCTATTCAGAAATTAGGTCAATTATAATGGAGGCTCGAAAGCGAGCTGTTCGAAGCGTAGATTATGAAAGAGTTAAAATGTATTGGCATTTAGGTGAAAGGGTCTTTGTGGAAGAACAGAAAGAGCAAGATAGAGCGACCTATGGTGAATATTTGATAAAGAATCTTGCTGAGCAACTTGAAAATGAGTTTGGGAGCGGCTTTTCTTATCGCCAGCTAGCACGAGCAAGACGGTTTTATCGATTATATCCAATTGTGACCGCACTGCGGACACAATTGAATTGGTTTC
>Ga0099364_10005591_pt1 | contig 18590 bp, 13 predicted proteins | sample TergutTh196P3_FD_73070 | JGI IMG/M metagenome (GOLD analysis project Ga0099364, IMG submission 73070) | Microcerotermes parvus P3 segment gut microbial communities from Pointe-Noire, Republic of the Congo - Th196 P3 | ecosystem: Host-associated > Arthropoda: Insects > Digestive system > Gut ...
CGCTTCCTTTAGCAAAACTGCTTGTTCATTGTCTGTTTTACCTTTTTCTATAGAGTCTATTAAGCTGCAAAACTTATCTAAATAGGCTGCATCAAATTTTGTATGATCGCTATTCTGTGTAAAAGCTGCCCGAAAGTGGTTTAGTATATCAAGATACTGGTCTTCCATTGCCAAGCTTTGGTTAAGCTGCTTATTTTTCGGTGTAACAGGCAGCGGAGTGCTGCTTTTAGTTTCTTGCTCTCGAGGAAGCTGCAGATTCTGCGGAATTAAACGCTTAATAGTATCGTCCAATATATCCGGATCTATGGGTTTGGTAATATAACCCTGAAAATCCTGTTCCAGATAAAATTCATTCATGCCCAGCATGGCATTGGCGGTTAAGGCAATTATCGGGATACCCGATAATTGCCTCGGAGTTTGCTGCGCAAACTCCACGTGCATTTCTCTTTGTTCCTTTTCCCAGGCTCGTATGGCTTTAACTGTTTCAATTCCGTCCATTTTGGGCATCATGTGATCCATAAATATAAGATCATATTGTCTGTTTCCAGCCATACTTTGCTGCTTTACCATATCAATAGCTTCCTGCCCCGATGAGGCGGTATCAATTGATAAATTATAGATATTAAGCAGACCCCTGGCTACAAGAAGGTTTACAGGTAAATCATCAACCACCAGCACTTTGCCTTTGGGTATTTGAACGCTGACAATATCCTTATGTTTTTTTTCTGTCTCATAGCAGAAACTTCTTAGGGCTTGTGCTGTTTCTTCACCTATGCAAGGAAAGTCCTTATCTGGAGACTGACTACAGTCTGTCCCCTGTATAATCTCTACAGAGAAGACTGAACCTTTCCCAAATTCGCTTTTTACAGATATACTTCCTCCCATCATCTCCACAAGACTTTTGGTAATCACCAGACCTAATCCGGTAAAGAGGTTTTTAATATCTTTCTGGCGTATACCTATACCCGTATCACTAATGGTAAAGCAGACTTTTATCTTTTGCTGACCCTCTCCTTCTAATTCTTCACTCCTAATTTTTAATTCAATCGACCCTTCCTCTGTGTACTTATCCGCGTTTGAAAGGATATTATTTAAAATCTGCCTGACCCGCCGCTCATCGCCTATAAGCTTTAGGGGAAAATGTTCCTGGATATCCAGGATAAAGACAACAGGCTTTGATCCCAGCCTGTTTTTAGCCAGATACACTATATCGCTGATTAATTGCGGTGTTATATATTCTGCAAAAGCAAGTTCAATTCCCCCACCGGCTTCGATTTTGGAAATATCCAGAATATCGTTAATAATGCCCAATAGAGCAGAACCTGACTGATGTATTTGGGCAATGTTATCCCTGGAAGATCCCGGCAGCTTATTCCGCAGTTCAATTTCGGAAATTCCTATTACTGCGTTTAAGGGAGTACGTATCTCGTGGCTCATGACTGCAAGGAAATTGCTTTTTGCCCGGCTGGCCGCTTCGCTCTGTTTGGCTTTCTTCCGGTAGGACCAAATACTTAAAGCTCCCGAAAGCAGCGAAAAAAACAGAGAACTAAGAAGCACTGTCTGATACACCGGAGTAAAACCAAGGCCGGTCCCCCAAGCACCCCCTGCCCTGATAAGGGACACTACTATAGCCATTACCAGCATTAGGGTGGCGGCTGCAAAAAACAGTACAAATACACTATGCGACCGACTGGCAAACTTCTTATGTATTTGCTCCAAAAAATCTCTCCTTACCAGTTTTTCCTGTCCGCTACTATAGTATAAATGATATTCCCGGAAAATTGACAGACAGCTAAAACCCAGGTACAGTGAATACATGACTAGCAGCGAGAAAACAAATATTGCAGCTTTTCTTGATCTGGCTGGGGATTATCTTTCCGGCGGATATTCCCGAACCAGAAATGAATATAACTTTACAGACGATCAGGTTTCTGTCTTGACAGCGGATCAAACTGCACAGCAAAAAGACGGCAGTTCAACAGATACTTTGGAATCCATTGCCAAAGAAATAGCTTCCTGTACCCGCTGCGGACTATGTTCTACCCGCACCAATACGGTTCCCGGCGAAGGTATTGTGCAGCCCCTGGTAATGGTAGTCGGAGAAGGCCCCGGGGCAGAGGAAGATGCAACAGGCCGGCCCTTTGTAGGAAGGGCAGGACAGCTTCTGGATCGTATGCTGGATTCAAAAGGAAAGATCGGCCTTTCACGTTCAACTAACTGTTATATTGCCAATATCATTAAATGCAGGCCTCCGGGAAACCGCAGCCCCTATCCGGACGAAATAAGCGCTTGTCTTCCCTACCTGGAACAGCAGATAAAAGTGATTAAACCAAAATGCATACTGGCTGCAGGAAACACTGCTGTTAAAGCACTCCTGGGCAGTAACGATGGAATTACCCGGCTTCGAGGAAGCTTTACTGTATTCCGCGGCAGCTTGACATCGGACAGCGAATTTGAAATACCGCTGCTTGCTACTTTTCATCCAAGTGCCCTCCTGCGAGACGAAAGCCTTAAAGCTCCGGTTTGGGACGATCTAAAAACTCTTAGGGCAAAGCTTTGTGAACTGGATAATTCGTATGCAGATCGTATGGCTGATATTCCCCTGTAAGCGGTTATACTGTGGAAAAATACCTGGATATTATTTTTGATCTTCCTCTGGAACAATCCTTTAGTTACCGCTGTGATGAAAAAGGAGAAGCCGCTGTAGGAAAGCGGGTAATGGCGCCGTTTGGAAGACGGGAACTCCTGGGTTATGTTATTGCAGAGCAATATGAGGCACCGGCATTGGTAGCGGCAGAAAAAATTAAAGCAGTACGCCGGGTGGTAGATAAAGAGCCGATCTTTGATCAAGCTGATATAGATTTATCCAAATGGATGTCCATGTACTATTTATGCAGTCATGGTGAAGCACTCTCTGCGATGATCCCCTCCGGCCGAAGGACTGGAGCCTACTCTGCATTTTCCGATGGATTTGACGATGGCATAAACGATGATATTTCCGGCAGCACTGTCCATATTCTATCTGCCGAACAAGAACAGGCAATAACAAACATACAGGCGCTGGCAAAAGCAGCAAATAATAAAAAAGAAAATACCGGCCCCTCTATGGCTTATCTTTACGGTATTACCGGATCGGGAAAAACAGAAGTTTTTTTGCGTCTTGCAGAAAATATGCTTCAAAGCGGATTATCGGTATTGTATCTTGTACCGGAAATTTCGCTTACCCATCAGTTAACCGAATTAATCGGAAAACGTTTTGGTACAATGGCAGCTACCCTTCATTCGGGGATGACAGGAAGTGAACGGCTCAATGAATGGATGCGTATACGGCGCGGTGAAGTACAGATTGCAGCCGGCCCCCGCTCTGCAGTATTTGCCCCTTTGCAAAACCTGGGCTTAATTATTATCGATGAAGAACATGACGGCTCGTATAAATCGGGGAATACTCCCCGCTACCATGCACGTCAAATTGCCATGCGCCGTTCTGCAAACGAAGGAGCGCTGCTTCTTATGGGTTCTGCTACTCCTTCGGTGGAAGCATGGAAACTCATGCAGGATGGAATAATACCGCGCTTTTCCCTAAACAGACGCTTGTCCGGAGGAAAACCTCCGGAAATAATTCCGGTAAATATTACCAATACAGCTGGCTGCCTTTCTGCCGAATTAAAAGAAGAAATACGGTGGACCTTTCGTATGGGACGGCAGACTATCCTTTTTCTAAACCGCCGCGGTTTTTCGTATTTTTATCGCTGCAAAGCATGTAATTATGAACTTTCCTGTAAACGCTGTTCTGTCTCCCTAACCTATCATAAAAGCAAAAATAAAGCACTGTGCCATTACTGCGGGTATGAAACTCCCCCTCCCCTTTCCTGCCCCCAATGCGGTTCGCTGGAAGCAGGTTTTTCCGGTTTTGGGACAGAATACATCGAAGAAGAAGTAAATAGCAGCTTTCCCGAACTTAGAATTCTGCGTGCCGATGCAGATACAACTGTAAAAAAAGGAAGCCTAAAGAAAATACTGCAATCTTTTAAAAACGGCGAGATTGACCTGCTTTTGGGAACCCAAATGGTTGCCAAGGGATTAAATTTTCCCGGAGTACGCCTTGTTGGAGTGGTTTTTGCCGATACCGGACTTCAGCTGCCCGATTTCCGCGCTGCAGAGCGGACTTTTTCCCTTATTGTCCAGGTAGCCGGACGGGCTGGACGTTATTTTCCCGACGGTAAAGTGTTAGTCCAGACTCTGCGGCCCGAGGATCCGGCAATTAAAAGCGCCTGTACCCTGGATATGGAGGGATTTTATCAAAGTGAACTGCAGCAGCGATGTCTATTGGGGTTTCCCCCCTATTCACGGCTTATACGCATTGTTGTAAGGTCCAAAAAAAAGGAAAAAGCCGACGAAGCGATTAAGCGGCTGTTTTCGCTGACTCAGGCTTTATTACAGAGCAATGTGGAAATTCTTGGTCCCGCAGAATGTCCCATCGGTATTCAGAATAATAATTACCGCCGGCAGCTCCTTTTCCGGGGACAATCTTTAGGGCCCCTTCATAATGCATTACAGGCAGCGCTAAAGCAATATGAAACAGAAAAAGAACCGGCAGTTTATCTGGAAATTGATGTTGATCCTGTACAGTTACTTTAAAAAAGGGCTAAAATTACCGATAATCGAGATGGAGAACCGGAAATGCCACGAAAAAAAATGCTTGTATTTGTTCTGCTGGCTCTAATTTTAACTTCTCATGCTTTTGCCCAAAGCCATGCAGCTCCCCAGGAAGAACTTCTTAGAAGAGGTATAGCCCTGTATAGTATAGGAAGATTCAACGATGCCGCAGCTATTCTGCAGCTTGCAGGCCCAGTTCCCGAAGCACTGTACTGGCTTTCTCTTTCTGAGATTTCGATGGAACAATACAATAAGGCTCTTTCAACCCTGGACGAGCTTGATAGAAGCGACCATGAAAAAATCTGGAGCGAAGAAACTCCCTATCATCGGGGACGCTGTCTTTTTTATCTGGGAAGACACGAAGAAGCACTGATAATACTGGGGCATTATGCCAATACCCTGGACAATACCGATGCACGTAAGGCAGCAGTATTTTACTGGATGGGAGAATCGCTGTTTGCCCTAGGCTGGCTGGACAATGCAGCGGATGCATTTTTATTAATAGTGGAAAATTACCCCCATAGCGTTAAGTTCGAGGCTGCTTCGTACCGTTTAAACTTGATAAGCCAAAAACGAATAGAAGCAGAATTATTGGCCCTGCTTAGATGGAGTCACGAGGAATCGATAAAATCTCTGGAAGAATTCCAGCAGCGGGAAAGACAGTATGAACAGGCAATTGAAGCATACCGGCAGCGCATTGCTGTCCTGGAAGGTAACCGCGATCCTGTACAAAGGGATACCGGACCCATCTTAGATCCCTTGGATGAAAGAGAATCAGACAGCACAGTCCGGCAGGAGCTTCCTCCGGAATCTCCCTGGCAAAGCCGGGCTGATGATAGGGTTAACAGAATTCAGGAATTGATAAACAATATAGCGGGATTAAGCGAGACATTAAATATGATGCTGCTTGGGGAAAATCAGGAGCATTAATGAAAAAAATACTTTTTTATATTATCCTTTTATGTTCACTTGCCGTTAATTCAGCCGAGGCAGCAGAATTTGTAGATGGACGAATCCGGCTGGTAATCCACGAAGAAACAGGCCGCTTTTCCCTGTACTATATGGCAGATATAGGCAGGGAAGAATACCTTCCGTTTTTTTTTGACGAGGATCCGCGGACAAGTTTTATTTCCCTTAGGGTTAATAACCGAAGTTACCGGATGGGAGACAGCACATTTTTTAGAACCAGGCTGGGAGGAACAGCTCAAAATCCGTCAATAATTTTTGAATCTACTACTCTTACCCTTACCCAGGAATTTTCGTTTATTAGAACAGGGACATCGGCACAGACAAACGGAGTAAGGATTAGCTTTACCATTACCAATAGGAGTGAACAGTCAATTGAAGGGGGGCTTCGTTTCTTAATTGATACTAATTTAAGCGAAGAAGAGCTGCCTCATTTTACTACCGATAGACAGGAGATAAGCGGAGAAACGATTTTAGATAATACTAATTTGGACAGATACTGGGCATCCGAAAATACCCGCCTTGGCTTTATGGGCAGTATAGGGGGCGAAAACCTAACCCGGCCCGATTATATCCTTTTTGCCAACTGGAAACGCCTTAACGATGTACCCTGGAAACCAGCATCTATAGTTCCAGGCAGGAATTTTAACCTTCAGCCTTATTCTATGAATGATTCGTCAGTTTGCTATTATTTTGACCCAGTTACAATTACTCAGGGCAGTTCCAGAACCATAACTCTGGCTCTTTCCTCCAGAGATACAGCCGGTTTTGATCAAAGCAGCATTCAAGGAAGCATAGTTCCTTCGGTAAACTATGAAAGATCAGGAATAGATGAGGAACTTGCCAATTCTATAAAAGAAGACCTGCTTATTCTGCAGAGCATGGCAGTTCGGCTGGACAGCTTTCTTTTTTCCGGAATTATTCCCGAAGATGAACTTGCTGCCATGGAACTCTTGATTTACACTATCAAATCAAAGTACGGTATTCCTTAGATACATGATAAGCGATCCTATATTAAAAAAGGCAATCAATTTTACCAGAGCCGGTAAATACGACCAGGCAATTAAGCTTCTGGAAGCAGAAGTGTTCCGTTATCAGGATTCATATATGTACTATCATGTATTGGGTTTATGCTGCCTGTATGCAGGGGATTTTGGCGGAGCTTTTACCTATTTATCGCGGGCCAAAAACATAAAATTCAAGGAAGTTTCAAACCTCCTGGGTTTGGCTGCCCTTTTTTTACGCCGGGGTAATACCGACCGTGCGCTAGATTTGTATCTGGATATTCAGGAAAGCGATCCAAAAAACAAAATCGCTAAACGGGGCTTAAAAATAATTCGAAAATACAGCGGGACAGATGAATTGCAAACCTGGCTCATTCAGGGTAAGCTTCCGTATCTTTATCCTGCCCTGCCGCGGACAAAAATTACCATTAAACCCCTGCCCTTTATTATTGCCGGAATTGCTGCTGCAATAGGACTGGGAATTTTTATAGGCATTAAAAACCTTCCGTTTAATCAGCGCGAAGGCCTGGAACAAAGCATGCTGGAAAAAGCTGAAGCAGAGAATCCCGTAGAAATGGGAGGCGTTTACCGCTATATTCTAAACGCAGATCAGGTTATTTCCGTATACAACGATGCCAGAAATTATTTTAACAGATTCCAGGACGAAGCAGCCAAGCGGGAATTAAACCGCATTCTGGAATCCAATGCTTCGGAAGCTGTAAAAAACAAAGCCCGTCTTTTATTGGGATATACTCAAACGCCTGGTTTTGACACACTTAAAGACCGTTTTAGCTTTAGCGAAGTAAGTGCTGACCCGCTCCTGTACCGGGACTGTTATATACTATGGCGGGGAAGCGCTGCCAACCTTAGGACAGGGCCCAGTATGATAAGCTTTGAATTTCTTGTAGGTTATGATACCAGAACCATTATGGAAGGAATAGTTCCGGTAGAGCTGAATATTCCCGCAGAAATTAACACCATGCTGCCTCTGGAAGTGCTTGGCCGGATAGTTCCCCTGGGATCTGACAGATTTATGATTGCCGGAATTGGCATACACCAAAGTCAGGCCCTGCTCGAATAATCGCCAACCAAAAGGTGCAGCGGTTCCTGATCTTCCTCGATAGCAGGAAAACGTCCCCGTTCCTCAAGAAAGAAATTATCTTTGTGATCATCATTAAGCATTGATACTTCTCCAAGGAGCAGCATAACATCGTCCGACCAAAATTGATGAAACACCCCCTGTTTTAGGGTTATGCTTTCCCCGGTTCCCAGGCTTACTATGCTTCCTGCCTTTACCGTATAGTTTCGTCCGTCTACAGAAACAGGAACATCGGATTTTTCGTCCAAAGTATGTTCATCCAGCGAACGGTACAATTGTATTTTAAGCATACCTCCGCCGCCCCGGTTTATTATATCTTCCATTTTTGACTGGTGATAATGCCAGGGAGTAATCTGGCCTGGCTTTACAATGAGCAGCTTTTCTGCATAGGTCTTGCCTGTTTTGTCATTAATGTTCCCATTGCGGATCGTAAAAAGAAATAAGCCCAGTTTGTTATAGTCGCCGCTGCCAAAATCGGTAAGATCCCAGCCCAGCATATTATTCCGGATTTCGTCGTATTCCGGCCCTTTTTCTTTCCAATCTTTGGGACTCCAATATGCAAAGGGAGGAAGGGCAAACTGCATCTTTGCAATAAATTCTTTTGCTTCTTTGATATATTCATTAATGATAGATCGTTTCATATTAGCTCCATATTATAGTTTTAGCTCCATACTATCGTTCTGCTTCTCTTTCGGCAAGATCCCAAATTTTAATAAAGGGGTCAAGCTCTGCCCGTATCCGCTTTAAAAAAGTAATGTCGTTTGCCGCTGGCCGCCTGCCTTCTGTCCCGGCACAGTCCGGAAAATGAGCCCATAAATAATCTGCATCATCCAGAAGCTGATCCAATACAGTTGTATCGTTTTGTATAACTTCGCCGCTCAGTATGGACCGGAGTTTTTCCAGCTGTGTTTTTTCATGTTTGATAAAGTCGGCAAGCCTGATATTTATTTTACTTTGTTCTTTTCCCCCTGCATCTATGGTCTGGTCTTGCGTACTATTACTAGCGGTAAGTATGATATAAGCATCATTGATATCAAGCGTTTCCAGCCCCAGAGGAAGTCCGCTTCCCCTTATGTCTTTAATTCGCGGGTCAGAAAATTCCCGTTCAAAAAGATCACGGTAATTACGCATTGCCGGATCGCTTTTTACCGGAGAATTTGATTTTGAAAGCACGGTAAACACTCCATTTCTAAAAACTGCTTCAGGATTAAAGGGACTGGAAAAACGGTTTTGTATTAATAAGGCATCCAGCCGGGAAGGACTTGAACGGGCATGCTGGGAATCCAGGGTAAAAGAAAAATCAATGCCAGCGCATATCACAGGACCAGAGCCATAACGCTTTGCCAATTCTACTGCACTAAGACTTACAGAACCCAGGGGAGGAAGAACAGGAGGCAAGAATCCGGCTGCTTTTATGCGATCAAAAAGCCGCAGGGGCGTCCAGGGTGTAAAAAAGAAAAACAGCGGGCCGTTTAATACAGTTAACGAGCCGGGATAGGCAGAAAAATCGGCAGCAACAGGAATTTGCGTATTTCCCGAACCGGCAAAATCATGCAAGTTCCAAAACTGACTTTCCAAAATGATGGTAAGGTCTGGAATTATATTCCGTTCACGCAGCAAGCTAAGACAGGTATCCACACAGATAAGGACAAAGGGCCGCTGGTTTTTTTCTATAGCAAAGAGACCTTTTTCCATAAAGCTGTCCAGCACCTGATCCAGCGATGGACCGGCACCTAAAACCAATACTGGTTTTGATCCAAATTGCAGTTCTGTAACAGGCCGGGCTTTATTAGCTTTATTAGCTTTATCAGCTTTATCATATAGAGACAAGTTTCGAATAACATTGCGGATAAAACGGCGTCCCAGTTTAACCAGTGTCATGGCGTTTCCCCAGTCAAGGGCAATGTCCTTTTGTAAGGATTCGGCCATGAGCTGGTAATTGCTGTCAAGCTGCCAGCCGCCGGTAAGCTTAACCTGTTCAATACGGCGGAAAACTCGTGCCCCCCATTTTTCACGGACAAAACGGCACAATTCTGCGCTGTCAGAAATTCCTGTAAATGCAATATTGGAATTGTTTAGTATTTGTTCTTTAAGGGAAAGATCAAAGAGCTGTTTGTCGGTTTCTACACAAAGAATTGCTGAATCTTTAGTGATATGAGAAAGCAGGGTATCTAAACCATAACCAAACAAGGGAGAGGGACAAAAATACAAAGTTCTGTCCCGCTTCGATATTCCGGCGGCAATACGCTCGGACTGGGAAATCGGATCAATAGTAGAAAGCAGCGTTTTGCCTTTATAGCTGACCGTATAACCCCGTCTGGCAGGATGAGGTACCGGTTTATCTGATAGTAATTCTCCGCTCATCTTTCGGCACGATTGCCAAAAAGTATCGGTAAGAAGAAGTCGAAGAACCTATTATCAAATCTTTCGCTGGCCATAAATGCATTGTTCATATCAATATTTTTTGCACTGTACATCCAGCCCCAGGTATAAAAATTTGCAATGTTTACAATGCTCGTTTCATCGGCCTCTGTTTCTTCCACAGCGGTAATTACTGCAATGGATTCCCCAAGAGCAAAAGGTGCAGAAGGTGTATTAAGGGGAGTAAAAAAAGCATAACGCCAGAAAACTTCAAAAAAGACAGCACTTGCCAGTTCGGGGTTTTCGCTTAGATCCATTACATGGGGAAAAAGCTGAAGTGATCGTTCAGCAGCCGAACCGCCCAAATTACCATAATTCAAATTTATGGGGCCAAATGTTCTGGTGCTTATACTTTGTAAAAAAGTTACGGGTAATTCTGCATCGTCCTCTGCCAAAGCGCTTTGGCTTGCCAAAGCACTTTGCCGGGTCAAAGCCTGCGCTTCCAGTTCCTTTTGTAATTCCACATATTCATAAAGGCTTAGGTTTTGCTCTCCTGCTGCGGCAAGAAATTCTTCGGCCTGGGCAACCAGCCAGTTTTCTATGCGGCCTCCTTCAAAACGGTTCATATACGATCTTACCTTGTTTAGATCTTCTTCCTGGGAAAGATCGGCTGCATAAGGAGTTATTTCTGAACGGAAAAAAACCCAGCTGTCATTGGGACTACTTAAGATCGGACTAACATCTCCCCTTCTAAGTGTTGTAACAGCTGTCCTGTCGGCATCATTAGTTAATTCTGTAAAAATTTCGTATGCCATACGCCGGCCCATGTCGCCGCCTCTTTCTTTATCTGTATCTGTAGAATGAGTCCTTGCTGCATCTTCGAATAAGGTTCTGCCGCTTTGGATTGAATCGTAAAGCTGTCTGGCTTCCCGTTCATTAGCCATGGTAATCCTGGAAAGATGGACAGTATTAAACAGATTGGGGTTTGCCAGAGCAAAGGATTCAATTTCCGAATCCGGGAAAGCCGAACGGGGAAATGACACCATTTCAAAACTTCGTTCGGGAAAAGCCATGGCGCCTATAAAATTGCTTTCGGCAGAAGAGACTTTTAGTCCAACCAGATCGCTAAAGTACTTTCCTGCAGTATAATTCTCTTCTGTGTTCCGCCAAAGAGACATAAGCCTGTTTCTGTCATAGTTATTGTACTTAACAACAGAAAAACGTCCGTCTTCCTGAAAATCCGGATGTCCTGCAACCATCCGGTCAATCTCTTCCGAAGGCGCCTTGAAACCAGCCAGCCTCATTTCTTCCATAAGGGCTACATGAATTGCAGTCCTCACAAAGGCCTGATACCAAACCTGATGCGCCATGTCCATATTCATGCTGTAATCGCTGTTTAGATCAAAGCCGTACATTTGTGCGATTTCCTGCAGGGACTGGATAAAAAAAGCACTTCGGGTAATGGGTATACCATTATAATATCCAAAAACCATCTCATCCCTGTCCGCCTGAACAGCGCCCATAGGCGACATGAAAACAAAAGCTATCGTTATTAGGACAAGAATAACCACCGTTCCCCCATAAAGGAAGGGATTAGCCTTAAATCGTCTTACTATTTCGGAAAAGCCGGTTTCTTCATTTGAAACGTTTTTTTTCTTCTTTGCAGCCATACATCCTCCAAATAGCCATAAATACACTCTATTTTAAGCGTCAGCGCAGATCGGACAAGGCGGATTTGAACCGCCGACCTCTTGGTCCCGAACCAAGCGCGCTACCATCTGCGCTATTGTCCGTTATTTACAAAAAAACCCGTCTGTGGACGGGCATACCCCTAGCGATGGCTCTGGTTCAAGTCCCCTAAACCCATTTAGGCGCGGAGTTTTACAGAGTAAAACTCCAACACCAAAAATGCTTTCAGCATTTTTGGTGACGGGAGCGACGGGACTTGCCTTCCATTCGCAAACATCGTGTTTGCTCACTCCAGGCCGCCTGCGCCCCCTGGCGGCAGCTCCATGCTGCCTTTCCCTCATATTCATTCGGCGGGGGCTTCGGTTCAAGTCCCCTAAAGCCTTTCCAAGCGCGGAGTTTTACGAAGTAAAACTCCAACATCAAAAATGCTGTAAGTATTTTTGATGACGGGAGCGACGGGACTTGAACCCGCGATTTCCGGCTTGACAGGCCAGCGTGATAACCAACTTCACTACGCCCCCAGGGTTCGTAATAAAAATGTAGCAAAAAAGAGGGATTTTTGTCAAGAGTGGCGGTTAAGAAGAGAAGAGCTCGCGCGGAGGCGCTGGGAACGCTGAGATATATGGGTAGTTTAAAAACCATGCCCCCTCCCTTGATTATTTTCGTATTTAGCAAATATCATTAGGAAAAACACTATTTTTCAAAGTAAAGCTCCGCGATCCCTGCGCCTCCGCGCGAAAAAATTCCGGTAATTTCTCTCTGTTCGTGAGCTTTGTGGTAAAAATTTGCTAATTTACTTTGACAAAGATAGATTTCGTGGTAAAATATGCAAGGATTAAAACCGCAACTTTTATAATTCGTTTAGATATACCGGAGGAGACAGATCTTGAAAACCCGTAATTATATTTACCGATTGCTCTTTACGATTGCTTGTTTATTACCATTAATACTGATAGTTAGTGCTTGTTTTGCCCCCCTGGGCTATAAGAGCGGAGACACTACGCTGAGTGTAGGCTTTGGCGGCGGGAGTCTGCCAAGGACAGTAATAAATCCGGATGATCTGCACTATGAAATAACATTTTCCGGCCCCGGAGGCAGGACAATTACAGAAACCGCAAACTATGGAGAAACTGTTACTGTCCAGGTAGTACCCGGCAAGTGGAGTATAAGTGTACTGGCATTTGAGCCGGCAACTCCTGGTACAACTAGAGCAATAGGGGAAACAAATGATATAGACGTAAAAGTCGGAGTACAAAACGAAACTAGAATTAAGATGGCGGTGTATACGGAGGTTAGCACTTGGGCTGGACTGAAAAGCGCAATTGAAGAAGGCGGAGATTATAATGAATATATTGTTATTGACGGTCCGATTGATGCTGACAGTACTATTACAAGCATAACTTCAAGTAACCCGGAAAGAACGATTACTCTGGTATCAAATGATAGTTCAAAAGGAATAATAAGACGAAACGGATTTAATGCCCTTCTTTTTGATATTGCCAATAATAATATTTTAATTCTTGGTTCCATTACAAGGAATCTTGATAAAACTTTGACCATTAACGGTGGAAATGCAGGTACAGACAGTTTTTTTAGGATCCGGAATGGCAGTACCTTAATCATGAATAATCAAGCTGTACTGGAATATAATGCCAGATTAGCAATTACTTGCGAGGGAAACTTTACCATGAACGGCGGAAGCATTAGGAATAATGGCACCATAAGTGAAGGCTTTGGTGGAGTAAATGTTACCGGTGTTTTTACCATGAAAGGCGGTACCATTGGTCCTTATAATTCTGGAAACAATGGCGGCGGGATTAATATTTCGAACGGCGGCAATGTCTATATGGAAGGAGGTACAATAACAGGGAATACAGCAAGCACTACCGGCGGTGGCGTTACCATTAGTGACGGCGGAACCTTTACCATGTCAGGCGGTGAGATTCACACCAATACATGTTCTACTGGGAATGGTATATTTAACGCTGGTACTTTTAATATGTCAGGCAGTGCCCTGATTGCTGCAAGCAATGATGTACACCTGCCTGCAGGAAAAACCATAACTGTTACTGGAACACTGACCAGTGTTGCACCAGTAGCAACTATACAACTGCCAATCTATACCGTGGATACAGTGATTTTAAATGGTAATCCCAGCTTGCTTGCAGAAAATCATACCAAATTCAACATAGTGTCCAATGGGTTATTTCAATGGAGTATTCACAATGGGGGAAAGCTTGGCTGGAAGCCTTTTGCTTATATAGATATGGTACAGGTACTCGCAGGTAGTTTTACTATGGGAAGTCTAAACAACAATGATATAATGGCGCAACCACCTCATCAAGTAACGCTAACGCAGGGTTTTTACATGGGAATATATCAAGTAACCCAGGAACAGTACCAAGCAGTGATGGGAAGCAATCCAAGTCGTTTTCAGGGTCCCGGCAACTTACCTGCACTTGGCGAAGAGCAGAGCAGGCGGCCGGTAGAAAGGGTAAGCTGGTATGATGCGATTGAGTTTTGTAACAGACTAAGTATGCTGGAAGGCCTTGATCCGGTGTACAGCTTAAACGGATCAACTGACCCCAGCACATGGGTTCCTCAAGGAACAGAGTGGAATACTATGGCAATGAACATGAATGCAAATGGATACCGGCTGCCTATAGAAGCTGAATGGGAATATGCGTGTAAAGCCGGGACAGATATGGTATTTAACCCTGCCTGGGACGGTTCTAATACATACACTGCCCCAGGATGGTATAATACAATTAGTGATGACAAAACCCATGAAGTGGGAAAAAGGACAGCAAATAACTGGGGATTACATGATATGCACGGGAATGTACTAGAGTGGTGCTGGGATTGGGCTTCGCTATATACAAGCGAAGCAAAGATTGATCCAATAGGACCGGATACTGGTACAGCTCGTATAATGCGCGGTGGTTCGTATTATCAAAGTTCGATGGATCTCCGTGTAGCAAGTCGTCCAAATACCCTTCCAGCGATGTCTTTAGACTATATCGGTTTCCGGCTGGTCCGGCGATGATACGCAATCCGGCATAGCCGGATTGCTTGGCAGTTTTTGCTATGCAAAAACTGCACACAAAAACCATGAAACCAGCGGCATGTATGCTGCCTAAAGCAGGGATTCGCGTAATTCGTTGACTCTCTTGAGCACTGTGCCGCAGTGAAGCCGTCCACCGCCATGAGGCGGTGCTTTAAATCCTTCCTCTCGGCTCGCCGACTGAAAGCACGAAGTGACCGAAGGGAGGCATAGGAAAAAACAGGATCAGCTTGCTGCAAATTGGGTGTATTTTGCGACAGAAATTTCTTATTAATGGGCATTCTTTTTTAATTAGCTCCGCTTCATAGTTGAACTATACCAACAATTAGGAAGGAAATAATGAAAAAATATGGTTTGGTTCTGGTTTTTTTCATTTTTATTTGCTTATCGGCCTTTGCTTATTTGGAAGAAATTGATTATCTATTATTTAAGCCAAATAGCAGTAATGAATTTGCAGATGAAGCTCTTGCAAAAGAACATCTAGATGATTTAGCATACTATTTAACAAACAGAAATCTTGGCTTTGGCGAAATTCATGTTTTTGGATATTCAATAGAGGCAGCAAACGATATTGAATCTGACGTTTTAGCAAGGGAAAGAGCTCTTTTTGTAATAAACGAACTTCTAAACCGCGGGGTTCCGGAATATTTATTTGCTGATCCGGTAACATATAATATTGATAACAGAACTTTTGCTTACGATACAATACCAGCAGCAATAAATCAAGAAAATTCAACTCATGCAAATATATTCTGGATGTTGCTGCTTGTATTGTTTACCGTTTTATCGATTGGTGTAATAGTTTTCTTTTCTTCGGTACATATCGAACCCCTTGCAACGTTAAAGTTATACTCTCCAGCATTAAATCAGAGGAATACTCTAAAACAAACAAGCTCTATGGATACTGCTTCTTAAACACACGCACACGGGCACTGGCAGTACAATTTAACGGCGAGCGGTCTCCACGCAACAGGTACTGTTCGCCCAGGCCGGCTACCATGGCTGCATTATCGCCGCAGAGTTCCGGCGGCGGAAAAATCACCTTTAGTTTTTTTTCTCCGGTAAAACCGGCAGCATATTCGGCAAGCCGGGTACGCAGGCAGGAATTAGCCGCTACACCGCCGCCGGCGACAATGGTACAAAGACCGGTATCTTCTACAGCCCTGAATAATGCACGCAGCAGTATGTCTATTGCAGTTTTTTGAAAGGAGGCGGCTATATCAGCACGTTCGTTTGCAGCTTCGCTGTCATCTATTTCATCTTTACACTTTGCCTTGACCCTGAATTGTTCAAGCTGATTAACTACAGCGGTCTTTAAACCGGAATACGATACATCATAACGATGATCGTTTCCATCTTTATCTGCTTTGTGCAGCTTGGGCATGGGAAATGCAAATGCATCGCTGTTTCCCTTTTGTGCAAGTTTATCTATTGCCTGTCCGCCGGGATATCCAAAGGAATAATGCTTTGCAACTTTGTCAAAGGCTTCTCCTACTGCATCATCTATGGTGGTTCCCAATACGGTGATATCGTCAAAATTGTCGGCACGGCAGATAATGCTATGTCCTCCCGATACAAGCAGTCCAAGGAATGGGTATGCCGGCGCTTCCTGGGCAGCAGAAGCATTAGCAGCAGAAGCATTAATTGAAAAAAAGCTAAGCTGGCAGGCATAAAGATGGGCCAGCATATGATCCACGGCAATAAAGGGAATATCCCGTGCCCAGGCAAAAGCTTTGGCAAAGTGCAGGCCAACAAGCAAAGAGCCCAATAGGCCCGGATGAGCTGTTGCTGCAGTTCCCTGTATATCTGTAATGGCAAGTCCTGCCTGAGTAACAGCCTCGCTTGCCACTGTATGTATCCATTCTGTGTGCATACGGCTGGCAATTTCGGGAACTACTCCCTGCCAGGGGGCATGAAATGATATTTGACTGGCAATGACATTGGACAGGATTTTCCCATTGTTTACTACTGCTGCAGCACATTCATCACAGGATGTTTCGATACCGAGAACTATCATACTATATACGCTAGTATATCGGGTTTATTTGCCCTGTTCCAGAAGCGCCCCAATGGTAGAAAAAACAAATCCCTGCCTGATAAGCTGGGGGTACATTTCGGTAAGAATTCCGGCCAGTAAGGGGGACCAGGTATGACCAATAAAAATTGCCGTTCCATTTTGTTCTGCACGTCTTAAACCGCTTTCCAGAGCTGCAAGAATAGATGCCCTATCCTGTTCATTGTCCAGAAAAATATCGCGCTGGGCAATTCTAATACCGATTTCTCTGGCAATCTGCGGAGCAACAGAATCTGCTGTAGTTCTGGAATCCAGGAAAAACAGAGCGCTGTCCCGGCTAACTTCCAAAATTGCCTGCATTAGAACCGGATCCATGGTAACACGGGAACCTTCATGGTTATTAAAACCTGCAACCGGTCCAACTTCGTTAAGGTTAGTACGAATAATTTCTTTTGCCTCATCGGGTGTCATTCCCATTTTAATGCCTTCAGGTCCGGGGTCCCGGCCGCTTAAGGGCTCCATGGGCTGATGCAGAATTAATTCCTTGCCTGCAGCTCTAATTAGGCGTGCAGATTCGACAGAATTAGCCAATCCAGGCAATACAGCAATGGTAATAGGGCCGGGAAACTGTAAAAAAGGCTGAAGATCCCGAAGATTATTTCCTGCATCATCAATAACAAAGATCAAAGTGCCCCTTGGCCGTATTACAAGCCCGGTATCAACTATGGGCGGAATAATTGCAGCTATTGCAGGCGCATCATCGGCCTCCGGGTCGGGCAGGGGAAATAAGTCCGAAATATCATCAGGCGCTGTTATATCATCGGGGGGTGTAATTTCCAGAGATTCTTCGCTGTCATAAGCCAGATCGGGCGGATTAATTCCATCGGAAATAACCGAACGGACAGCAAAATAACAGCCAATTCCAAAAACAGCAACAAAGAGTACTATTGCTCCGATCAGGGCTATCCTGGCACCGGCTTCCAGTTTACTTCTTTTACCCTTACTGAGCTCGGGTTTAGGTTTATTTTTTGGCGGCTTTTTAGCCTTTTTCTGTTTATCTTTCACGTATTACTACAATAATCGGGAAATATGCCTTAAGTATAGAGTATTTTCAACTTTTTTTCATTCAAATGCAAGCAAATAGACATTTTTTGCCATAGAGAGGGTGATTGGGGGGAAAGGAGTACGCATGAAAAAAAAGAAAAAGGCTCTTGTATGGATAAGTACATCTGTCTGTTTACTGGTATTACTTAATTCCTGTGCTGCCAAAGATTCAGACAAGCTGCCGGAAACCCAAAGCTTATTGGCAGGCAATGCTGCTGCTTTTTCCGATGGAGGCGGACAAAATGAAGGCACCATAGATTTAGATTTGTTTTTTGCCCTTGATGAACTGGCAGAGCTGGAACGTTCAGGCACTTTTATACCCGGCTTAGGTCTTGCTGAATCGAAGCTTAGGGAAGATGCCGGAGATTTCAGCGGATCGGTACTGGCTGTATATAAGGAATTATCCTGGGCCTATGCACTGGGATTGGCTGAACTCAACAGGGATGCGATCCGGCAGGGGCTGGAAAACTTGCTGGAAGCGGATTTATTTTCACCGCAAGCGCACAGGGATGTTTCTTTGGCAGTCAGGGCCATACTTGCATTTTTTGAAGGCCGATATGAAGAAGCAGAAATACAGCTGGAAGCTCTGTACGGTAACGATCAAGAAGCGGACAGTTTCTCCCGTTTTATGCT
>Ga0099364_10005592_pt1 | contig 18590 bp, 16 predicted proteins | sample TergutTh196P3_FD_73070 | JGI IMG/M metagenome (GOLD analysis project Ga0099364, IMG submission 73070) | Microcerotermes parvus P3 segment gut microbial communities from Pointe-Noire, Republic of the Congo - Th196 P3 | ecosystem: Host-associated > Arthropoda: Insects > Digestive system > Gut ...
AAACGTTGTTGAAAATCCGCGAAAATCCCAAAAGGGAAGATACCGGATGGGTGTGGAACAATCAGGGAAAAATGTCGCACTTTTATTTGCCGGTGTTGAATATATCATTGGGCGTGAAGTTGTAATCATTCAACGATGAAAATGAAAAAAGTTATTCTCACGCTCGTATTTGTTTTAGCGGCATCTTCTTTATTTGCGCAGAAGTCAATTTTTAAATTGCTGATTTCTGATAAACCAAATGCCCAAAAAGCGATTTTAGCAGTTTCATCCAATTGTTTCATCGACCTTAAAATAGCAAAAGGACAAACTGTATATTCCACCCCTGTAGGCGGGAGTAAGTATTATGTAATGGAAACAGGAAAAAACAGAGCAAACGTAGCGAAGTTTGTCAATTATTACTATGTTGACCCCGACGATTACAGATTCTCGGAATTTCATGCAAGAGTAGCCACAGGGCTTTATCCACATTATGCAGGCGCTTATATTCGATTTTTCCCTTTCACAAGTACATTCAGACTCGAAGCAGGTAAAGTGTATTATTTCGGTCACATCAACGTGCATGTCCCCACCAACGAAGAAAATGGCAGGCGCGAAATAAACTTTGACGTAGAACATACATGCAATGTAGAAATGAACCCGGAAATCCTTGAAGCGTTTAAAGTAAAATTCAAAAAAGATTGCCCAAAAATCTATAATTCGGTCAATGGAAATATAGAGCAAGTTGTTTTTCATCATTAAAATTGATAATTCAAAAAAAGTGAATGTGAAGCAGTAAAAAACATCGCATCTTTGGGTTTTGTATTGAAAAATTCATAAATTTGCATTTTTGAAATTTTAATGTATTGATAACATGAAAACAGACCCGATTAAAAATGAAGTTGTCGACTTTTCCGAAGCGCCGCGAAGCATCGTCGACATAAAAAAAAGTTATCCGGACGAGTGGATTTTGTTGGGCAACCCTGTAGAGGATGAGTACGAGCGTACTATTGCAGGAATTGTGTTGTATCACAGCCCCGATAAAAGGGAAGTTTGTTATCTGGGCAAATCTCGGATTGTCGGATATAAAAGAACAGCGTTGTTTTTTAACAGAGTGACCCCGCGTCGTGAGAAAAGACACGTTATTGCAAGCTTGTTTTATCCTGTAAATATATGACTTATCATTTTGAAAGAGACCCTGAAAGCGGGATGATATTTGTTGACGTTCTGTTGGATGATTTGCACAAATTTAAGATGGTACTTGATACAGGGGCGTCGCGCACTACATTTGACAAATCGGTGCTTTTCATGGCAGATTATACTGTCGGCAGCGCTCTTGAAAAAGGCGCTATAGAAACAGCCAATGGGATTGTAGAAGTAGGCGTTTTTACAGTAGGTATCCTTACAGCTTTAGGACGCGCTATGCACGATGTGCCTGTTCAGGTTTATGATTTCCTCGCACATGGTATCCTGTCCGATTATGACGGTGTTTTGGGAATAGATTTTTTCGAAAATACACGTTTTTGTATCGACATGATAAATCAAACTATTGAAATAGAGGAACAATTTCATAAATTTGCATTTTGAAAAGGTTAATGTATTTGGAAAATGAAAACAGACCCGATTGAAAATGAAGTTGTCGACTTTTCCGAAGCGCCGCGAAGCATCGACGACATAAAAAGATATTTTTTCCGATGACGACGGGCTGTTAGGTCTTGATTTTTTAAAGATACCAAGTTCACCCCTCGACGCAATCAAATGCAGATTTTACAACATTTTTTTCTCAAATCAAATCGAAAATATTACTTTTGCCCTCGAAATAATGATGCGTCATTCCAATTGAAAACAAAGAGATTTTGAGCCATGTCCAACAATAACAAGACGGGAACTCCCAAAAAATCAAGACAGAAAGGGAAATTAGTCGCTTTCTTCACCGACGAACGTTTCAAAATAACGTTGGCGTTACTGCTGACGGGAATAGGTATTTTGATGCTATTTGCTTTTGTATCTTATTTTTTCACGTGGAAATCAGACCAAAGTTTTGAATCGTCGCAACTGTTTTCAAATGTCAATGTGGAAAATTGGGCGGGTAAATTAGGCGCCAGAATTTCGAACATATTAATTTACAATGGATTTGGGATTGCTTCTTTTTTTATTCCATTGGTGTTGGTGGTGATGGGATTTCGTTTGTTGAAAGTAAAATTACTGCCCCTCGGCTGGACCATCAAGGTATCTGCAACGGGAATGGCGCTGCTGTCCATCCTGCTTGGGTTCACTTTTGGCGACAAGTTTCTCGGTAGCGGGCTGGGCGGTGCGCATGGATATTTTTTGGCAAATTGGCTGAGTTCGTTATTGGGTGGATTCGGCACAAGTATGTTACTGATCCTGTTGACATTTCTGTTTCTTACATTTTCTTTTGCAGGATTTTACGGATGGTTCACTAAAACGGTGAAATCTGTTGGCGTACCCAAAATCCCCCAAAAGAAAACGAAACCAATTGATGCAAAAGAAAAAACAGTGGAACCGGCGCCAAGACTAACAAAAATTGAAGCGGAGGAAACAGAATCGGAAGAGGGCGATCCGATTTTTCCGCACAGTACAACAGATAAAAATCCGCTTCCGACCACCTTCCCAAAATTGGGTGGCAGCGTCAAATTTGAAATTGATTCGTCAGCGCCGGATGAAAAACCGCTTCCCTACGACTCCGACGACGAACCCTACGTCATGGACGATATTGCGGCGCTTGGCGAGTACGACCCCACGCTCGAACTGTCGCGCTTTGTGATGCCGCCGCTTGATCTTCTTGCCGACCACAAGTCTGAAAATGCCGAAGTTACCGAAGACGAGCACATTAACAATAAAAACAGAATTGTTGAAACATTAAGAAACTACGGGATACAGATCATCCATATCAAAGCCACGCCCGGTCCAACGGTGACGCTTTACGAAATTGTGCCGGCAGAAGGAGTGCGCAGCGCAAAAATCAAAAGTCTTGAGAACGACATCGCATTGAGACTTGCCGCTACCGGTATTCGCATCATCGCGCCGATGCCCGGTAAGGGAACTATCGGGATAGAAGTGCCTAACCTGCATCCCGAAACCGTATCCATGCGCTCGATCATTGCTTCGCAGCGGTTTCAGGAAGCCAAAATGGAATTACCCATCGCTCTGGGAAAAACCATATCCAACGAGACCTTTGTTTTCGACCTCACCAAGATGCCCCATCTTTTGGTTGCCGGCTCAACAGGACAGGGGAAATCGGTCGGCTTGAATGCAATTATCGCCTCCATACTGTACAAAAAACATCCTTCGCAGGTAAAATTTGTGATGGTTGACCCTAAAACTGTGGAACTCACGCCTTACGAAAAAATTGAACATCACTTTCTGGCAAAACTTCCCGACGCCGAAGAAGCCATCATCACCGACACCCAAAAAGTAATCCATACCATCAATTCTTTAGTGATTGAAATGGAGACCCGTTACAACCTGTTTAAGGATGCGCAACAGGTGCGTAACATCAAGGAATACAACACAAAATTCATTGCCAGACGATTGAATCCCAACTCAGGTCATCGTTATTTGCCTTATATCGTAGTAGTTATTGATGAGTTTGCCGATTTGATGATGACGGCAGGCAAGGAAATTGAAATGCCTATTGCCCGCCTTGCCCAAAAGGCGCGCGCTGCCGGTATTCATTTGATTTTTGCTACGCAGCGCCCGGATACAAAGATCATCACGGGCGTGATCAAAGCCAACTTTCCGGCGCGTATTGCTTTTCGTGTGATGTCGCAAATCGATTCGCGCATCATCCTCGACGGCACAGGCGCCAATCAACTGATTGGACGCGGCGACCTGCTGTTTACCTCAGGCGGCGAACTGACCCGCGTGCAATGCGCTTTCATTGATATTCCCGAAATTGAAGATATAACCCGTTTCATAGGCAATCAGCAAGGTTATTCCACCGCTTTTTTGCTACCCGAATACACGCCCGAAGACGGAGCCGACCTGAAGGATATCGACCTCAGTAAAAAGGATGATTTGTTCGATGATTCAGCGCGTTTGCTGGCAACCCACCAACAAGGTTCTACTTCGCTCATACAGCGTAAGTTTTCTATCGGCTACAACCGCGCAGGACGTATCATGGACCAATTGGAAGCGGCGGGCATCGTAGGTCCCAGCGAGGGCAGCAAAGCAAGGCAGGTACTGTTTTCGGATTTGGCAACGCTCGAAAATTATTTGAACAAGCTGGCGAAGGGTGATGAGTGATGATATTTCAAATCACCAACTTAAACCCTTTCCCGTGTACGTTTAGTATTTCCACAGCAGGTTCGTCTTTGAGGTATTTTCTCAACTTGGTGATATACACGTCCATACTGCGCGCATTGAAATAGTTATTGTCTTCCCAGATGGTTTTCAGCGCATAAGTGCGTTCGAGAATCTGGTTGGCATTGTCGCACAGAAGTTTGAGCAATTCCGATTCTTTGGTGGTCAGTTTGTAGGATGCATCGTCGGATTGCAAAAATTGTTTTTGCGTATCAAAGGTATATTTGCCGAGCGTATATACATGCGGGGCAAAAGTCATGTCGGATTTCACGCGGCGCATGATTGCTTCGATTCGGAACAGCAGTTCGTCCATGTTGAACGGCTTGGTAATATAATCGTCGGCGCCTAATTTGAATCCTTCCAATACATCATTTTTCATTGAGCGGGCAGTCAGGAACAGGATCGGCACTGTTTTATTGATGGTGCGTATCTCCTGCGCCAGCGTGAAACCGTCTTTCACGGGCATCATCACATCGAGGATACACAAGTCGTAACTGTCTTTGCGGAAGCCTTCGAACGCTTTTTTACCATTTTCGAACAAATCGGTTTCATACGATTTGGCATTCAGATAATTTTGGAGCAAGAACCCCAAATTTTCATCATCTTCAGCTAATAATATCCTTATCATATCTATTGATTTTATTTTTCTACTTAAGTATTAAAGATTTATCATTTTTATTCTTTTCCGGATGGATCATGGCACAAAAAAATGGTGAATCTCGTACCGCGCCCCGGTTCGCTTTCAAGCTCTATGGTTCCTTTATGCGCCTTTACTACGTTCTTGACGTAGGCAAGCCCCAAACCGAACCCTTTAACATTGTGCACATTGCCTGTCGATACGCGGTAAAACTGGTCGTATATTCTTTTCTGATCGGCTTTTGAGATGCCTATTCCCTTGTCCTGTATCGAAATCGATAGCCCTCTGGGCGTATTTGCCGTTGATACGATAATATCGGGGCGTCCATTGCTGTATTTGATGGCGTTGTCTATCAGGTTGAACAATACGTTGGTAAAATGCACTTCATCAACTTCGGCAATGGAATTTGTTGCGTCTAAATTTTTGACAATCTGCCCATTTTTGTTTTTGATCTGTATCAACATGTTTCGTACCACCGTATCGGCTAATTCGTGAACATCCAGTTTCTTGAATTTAACCATCAAATTGCTGCGTTCGAAAATAGCCATTTGCAAAATCTTTTCTACTTGCTGGCTCAAACGCTTGCTTTCGTCGGCGATCACCGTCGAAAGATGGTCGTAATTTTTCGACTTGTTGGAGATGGTTTTGTCGCTCAGCATTTGCGAAGCCAATGATATGGTAGATATTGGCGTTTTCAGTTCATGGGTGATGTTATTGACAAAGTCGGTGCGGATGCTGGCGATCTTTCTCTGGCGAAGCATCTGAAAAATAGCGACAGCAAAGGTAAAAATCACCACAAGCGTAAATACAATGGAAGAGACGCTCATAAACCCTATGGATTTAAACAGGTAATTTCCCTGATTCGGAAAGTAGACATTGAGATAATAGGGTTGCGACTCAAACCATTCGATAGGGAAAAGCGAGGTGCTGAATATCTGATTTTCCTTTTTGGGATTAAAGTTTCTCGACTGATATATTTTCTGATCGTTATCCTTCTCAAAAACAGCATATTCAAATGGCAGGTGGATGTCTGACTGGTTCATTTCGGAGCGAATGATATAGTCTAATGATTCGCCGTCTATCCGGTCCTGGAGTTTGAAATCGGATTGTTGCAGTCTTGCAATTGTGGCTTCTATCAACATTCTGCGACGCGCTCTTCGCTCTTCGGGCGAGGGAGGCGAAAGGAACGACATGGACGAACTGCTGCTGATCTGCATACTGGAAAAATTTTCGTTGAATCGGGCGTTGATTTGCATGAAGTCTTGACGTATAAAAGATTGCGGTTGCCAATAGTTAGTCATCGTATTGTTCATCAAATCGTTACTTTCATCGTTTGGGAGGTTGAGACGCGGCAATTCGAATAATTTTTTTCCTGCAATGATCGTATCCAGCAGGGATTTTGGGGCGCTTTGGGGTCGGATGTTACGCTGGAAAGGATACGGCGCGTCAATTTCGCGGATTACCTGTACCACTTCAAAGGTTTGTATGTCTTCGGTGATAACATTCAGCGTGGTATTGACCAACTGCGTGAATTGCTGCTCCTGTATATTATATGCGTTATTTATCCAATAAGTCTGTACGCCGATGAGCCCCGCTAACGCCATCCCGGCAATCACAATCAGTATATAAAATGTTGACTTCTTCATTCCGTTTGCATTATTTGACAGATAAAAAATTGATAGCCGAAGGCAAACACCAGATTTTGTAAGTCCCGGCGGTTAATATTTCGCCCTCCACTTCTCCCGGAATAAAAGGATCGGATTGAATCTCCAGATAATCGGTTCTGAACATGGACGCCTCTTTCAAATGTTTCACATGACTGCCCTTAAAAAGTCTTTTTATATTGAGCAGAATCTTAGAAATACTTAACTTTTCAACGATGACCACATCAAAAAGACCATCATTGGGAATTGCTTCGGGACACTGGCGCATACCATTTCCGTTGTATTGACCGATACCAACCGCTATCGTAAAAATATTTTTTGTTGCGCTGAAACCATCTGATTTTACAGACGCCAAATCCGGCGTATATGCAAGCAAAGTCTTCAAAAGGTTGATCAAATACAACTGTCTGGGAAAAATAGTATTTGTGCTTTTACGCGCATTGGAAATGACCAATCCGTCAAATCCAAAACCTGCGATATTCACAAAATAACGGGTATCAATTACCGTTGATTCAATGAAAGTTTCCACCATACCCATATCGTGCTTGCTAAAATTCCCTTTCATCAATGCATCAATCGCGTTCAGGTAAGATTTTGCGTAACCGTGCGATCGGCTCCAGTCATTTCCGGTGCCTAAAGGGATGAGCGCAGCATATACTTCAGTACTGTCAATTTCAGATTCCATGACGGCATTTACAAAAATATTCAAACTGCCATCCCCGCCAATAACAATAAAATGCCGTTCTCCGCCTTGACAAAGACGGATGATCATCTCTTTTGCTTCATCAACATTTGACGTTACGTGATGACGCCATCTGATTTGTACCTTTTGGAGTTTGTTTTCAATCTCCTCCCAAAACTTAGTGCTTTTTTGCAGTAAAGCATTGGGATTCAAGATAATTTGCCAAATATATTGATGTACGTCGATTTGCACGTCGGATTATTTTTTGGAATGATTCAACCTTTTTTTAAAATTTCTGCAAAAATACTAAAAAAATCATATCTTTGCATCTTCAATGCAAAAACATCATCATCATGAAAATATACAGTTATAAACAAAAGTTGGAATCTGTACTGAAAGAAGGGGTTAATTCATACGAAATCATCAGGCGATATGACAAAATACCCACTGAAATATACGCCAATGCCGATGACGCAGTAGCCGAAATAGCCCGCGACATTGTGGAATTGATGAAAAAGAAAGCCTTGCGCGGCGAACCTTTTGTGCTTGGCTTAGCCACCGGCTCCACCACTTCGGCGTTGTATAGCGAATTGGTGCGTATGCACAAGGAGGAACAGGTCAGTTTTAAAAATGTACATACCTTTAATGTCGACGAATTTTATCCGCTTTCGCCAGATGCGCTGCAAAGCCACTACCGGTATATGAACGAACACCTGTTTGATCATATTGACATTCCGAAAGAAAATATCAATTTCCCCGACGGCATGTTGGCTCCGGAGTTGATTGCCGGTTTTTGCGCCGCTTACGACCGCAAAATTTCAACGCTTGGCGGTATCGACCTGCAAATATTGGGTATCGGACGCACCGGACACATCGCTTTCAACGAGCCGGGTTCGATGATCAACTCGCCAACTCGCCTGATCACCCTTGATACCATCACCCGCATCGACGCTGCCGGAGACTTTTTTGGCGAAGAATTTGTGCCGCGACGCGCCATCACTATGGGGCTAGGCACTATTCTTGCAGCAAAGAAGTTGATACTGATGGCTTGGGGCGAAGGTAAGGCGAGTATCATACGCGATGCTGTGGAAGGACCTGTAACTGATTCGTTGCCAACATCCTATCTGCAAAATCACCTCAATGCAAAAATCGTGCTTGACATGGCTGCCGCTTCGGAACTGACCCGCGTGAAAACGCCATGGTTAGTGGGCGCCTGCAACTGGAACGACCGCCTGATACGAAAAGCGGTGGTGTGGCTGTGCCAGAAAACCAAAAAGCCCATCCTCAAACTCACCGACCGCGATTATAACGACAACGGAATGAGCGACCTCATTGCCCAGCACGGACCGGGCAGCAAAATCAATATCGACGTGTTCAACGACCTGCAACACACCATCTCCGGCTGGCCCGGCGGAAAACCAAACGCCGACGACACCACCCGTCCCGAACGTGCTAAACCGTTTCCAAAAAAAGTCATCATCTTCAGCCCACACCCCGACGACGACGTGATTTCGATGGGCGGAACCTTTGCCCGTCTGGTAAAACAGGGACACGATGTGCATGTCGCTTACCAGACCTCCGGCAATATAGCGGTGTTTGACGACGACGTCATTCGTTTCCTCGACTTCGGCAACCAGTTCAGCGCCATCTTCGATCTGGCAGGCGTCGACACCAAAAATATTTACCAAAAATTAGCCACCGAATTGGCAGACAAAAAACCCGGAGAACCCGACCTCCCCGAAGTGCGCAAACTCAAAGCCGCCATTCGCCGCAGCGAGGCTATGGCAGGCGCCCGTTATCTGGGAGTTCCGGAAGACCATGTGCATTATCTGGAAATGCCGTTCTACGAAACCGGCGCCGTAAAAAAGAGCGAACTGAGCGAAGCCGATTTGCAACTGATCATTGATTTGCTGCAAAAGGTCAAGCCGCATCAGGTGTACGCCGCCGGTGACCTTTCCGACCCGCACGGGACGCATCGCGTGTGTATCAATGCCATTCTGGCGGCGCTACACGAACTGAAAAACGAACCTTGGATGAACGATTGCCGCGTGTGGCTCTATCGAGGCGCTTGGCAGGAATGGGACCTCGATCAGGTGGATATGGCTGTGCCGCTTAGCCCCGAAGAAGTCCTGATCAAACGTAAAGCAATTTACAAACATTCCTCGCAAAACAATGGACCCGTGTTCCCCGGAGCCGATCCGAGAGAGTTCTGGCAACGGGCAGAAGAACGAAACCATGCTACCGCCGTGATGTATGATAAACTTGGAATGGCGGAATATCAGGCAATTGAAGTATTTGTGAGGTATATGATTGAATAATTTTTTCACCCAATCTGTAACTATTTTAGACATCTTATCGTATATACATTATAAATTTTAAATTATGCGGAACTTACGTTTATCCATTATCCTGTTGACATGCGGTATTTGCGTGCTGCTTAGCCCGTCGTGCAGTACGTGCAGTCGACAACAAACAGTTGAAGATATAACCATCGATTTAGCTGATTTGGCTATCGATTCGACTTATATCAACCTCGCCCGAAAAGTATTTTATGCTTTGCCCACGCCCATTGAATTAGCCATGTTGATCAAAAATATGGGTATTGTTTACCAGCCAGCCTTGCTCAATGACCCGGCTCATGCGCCAAAATACCTGACCAATCAGAAGATGGCGCTTAATTTTGGGGCATATATCACCGATTTGACCTATGCCGGTCTTTTTGAACAGTCGCAAACCATATTGCGCTACAGATCAGTAATCAGGCAATTAACGGAAGGATTGGGATTGCAGGCGGCAATTGACCGCAATACTTTGCAACAGTTAGAAGCAAATATCAATGATAAAGATGCGCTATTGCGAATCATTTCCGATACCTATGCTTCATGTACGGCGTCGTTAACCGAAAACGACCGTTATTATCTGACCCTGGCAATGTTTATCGGCGGATGGGTAGAAGGGATGTACATCGCAACCAGTTTGACCGACGAAAAACAACCTTCAGACGAAAACCGGATGAAACAGTTGGCCATCGACCAAAAATTAACCTTTGAAATGATCTGGCAGGTGATGTCTGACCTGAAAGAGATACCCGAAGTTGCCGCCATGATGAACGAACTTTCGGAATTGGCGCAGTTGTTAGACAGCATCGACGTCGATAACGTTACGCCGGAAGCATACGCAAATATCAAAGAACAGATACGCGCTCAGCGTCAAATGATTACAAATTAAATCCAAATCTCATGCGACAAAAAAATATATTGGCTTTAGCCGCGTTGGCATTTTTACTTGCGACCGCCATTTCATCGCAGGATGCACAGGCTCAATGCAAATCTTTTGTAAAAGTGAATTGCATCCCCCAATTAACCCCGTACATTCACGACGGGAATTATCAGGCGGTGATTATGGGCGAGGGCGAAGAAGCCGAAGTCTATAAAACGATTTTTGCCGGACAAGCCTACCGTTTGATCGTTTGCGTAGACGACCTACTGCCCAATGTCGAATTTGTAGTTTCGGATATTCGTCGGAATATACTGTTCGACAATCGCAAGAGCGGCAATGTGAAAATTTGGGATTTCAAACCCGACGCCAGCCAGCAGATCAAGGTAACCATACGAATCCCCAAATCCCAAAAAAGTGATCGCGATCTCGTCTATGGTTGCGTTGGCGTACTGTTCAGTTTGTTGGAACAATAAACAAAGTTCATGGGGCTGATTGTCATAGAAGGTTTGGATGGAGCCGGTAAATCTACGCAGATCAACCGGTTAAACGAATATTTGACGGCTCGCGGACATCGTTGCCGTCAATTACATTTTCCGCGCACCGACAGCCCTGTGTATGGCGAATTAATTGCCCGTTTCCTGCGTGGCGACTTGGGCGATATCCATCAAGTGAATCCCTATTTGGTTGCCCTGATGTATGCCGGCGACCGATTAGATTTTAAACCTGCGCTCGAAAAATGGTTGAACGATGGCGATATGGTGTTGCTCGACCGCTATGTCTTTTCCAATCTGGCATACCAATGCGCCAAAATGGAAAAAATACAGGACTACAATGCGCTACGCGAGTGGATTCTGTATCTCGAATTTGAATACCACCAACTGCCCAAGCCCGATTTGAACATCTTTCTCGACGTGCCTTTCCGGTTTACCCGTCAAAAATTAACGGACAACAGAGAAGGCGACGAACGGCAATATCTACAAGGCAAGAAGGACATCCATGAAGCCGACCTTGATTTTCAGAAATCAGTGCGCGCATCGTACCTCTCTTTGTCGGATACCGATGGTTTTGTAACAATTGATTGCAGCGATGGACATGATATTTTGACTGTAGATCAGATATTTAAGAAGTTATTGAATGTGTTGAATGAAAAGTTAACCTGTATATAATGAAAGTAAAATCTTTTGTCATACTATTTTTAGTATTTGCGTGGTTGAACCCGCTTGTTGCCCAATACGATTTCGATGCGAAGGAAAAGGAACGTATGGCTAAAGCCAAAGTAAAGGCTCAAACAGAATGGACGCACGAATATGTAGACGGGAAACCTTCTGCCAAAGGTCACAGAGCCACCGTAACCAAATACGATGCAAGGGGCAATGTCACCGAAGTGGTCAATTACAATGAAAAAGGCGAAATCATTTCAGTGTTCATACACCAATATGACAATCGCGACAATAAGGTGAATTTCGAGCAGTATCAGGACAATCGCAAAAGACTGCAATACAGCCGGAAAACTGCCTACGACGCCAGAGGCAACAAAATCCGGGAATACGGATTTGACGGGGCAACCGGATACAACAATACATTCAGATACGACGATAGCGGCAAATTGTTGGAAATCAACTATACCATCGAAAATGCGCTTATTGAAAAACGTGTTTTTAAATATTCGGGAAACAAAACCGAAATCTCAATTTTCGACGCGAGCAATAACCTGACATTCAGGCAGGAAAATACGTATAACGACAAAGGTCTATTGGTGTCGGAAATAAGAACGGGAGGCAAAGGCAACCTGATACACAGTTTGAACATGCAATACAACAATGCAGGCGACCTGACAGAAGAAGCAAAAACTCTGGCAGACAACAAATTAGATTATCAAAAATTGTACCAGTACGACAGCCAAAACCGTCCCATCAAGGAAGAAACCGTTAATATGGACGGCGTAAAGTACGTGTCGCGCGAGTATCAATACAACAATCAGGGCGATATGATTTTACAATCCACGAGGAGGAACGAAAGAGCGCAGGAGCCGTCAACGAAAAAGTTTACCTATGACGCCAAAGGCGTCTACACCGAAGTGGATGCTTATATTGCTACCTACAAATTAAGCTCCTTGTATAAATACACTTACGAATTTTATTAAAATTCGGGAAAGCGCGTCATCAGTTCAAATCCCATACGGCTATTGTGGTACGGACAACGCCACTGGTCGGCTTTCACGCCGTTTCTGCGCGGAGCGCCTTCGGGAGTGACGTTTCCATACCATTCGCCATGTTCGTAGTCGATCATGTAGGTTTTGATCCATTCCCATGTACGCGCGGCGGCGTCAAGAAACTTTCTGTCGCCGCTGATCTGCCATGCGTTCAGGAAGCCTACCACCGCTTCGGCTTGACACCACCACGATAAATTGGCGTTCACATGATCGCCGGATTTGTCATTCATCATGGCGCCCTTTTCGTCAATACCTTCCGCTAGTTGTACCGCAGCCATATGCACGGCTATGCGTTCGGTATCTTTGAGTATTTCTTCGTCGCCCAGAACTTCGGCGGCTTCTACCAGCAACCACGAAAATTCAATATCATGACCGTAAGAATCAATATCCTGCTGGTTTTGCCAGTCCATGCTCAAGAAAAGATATTGATGCCCGGTCTCTTGGTTCACCATTTTGTGCGACATGACTTCTATCAATTCCCGAATATGCGCTTTCAGACCGTCATCTTTCCACACGCGGTAGAGATTGGTCAGGGCTTCAATCACATGGAGGTTGGTATTCATGGTTTTGGGATATTCGACGTCCATCTTTTCCCATTCGCGGGTGAATTGAATGCCTCGACATTCCACGCAACCAATGAATCCGCCATGCACAGGGTCATACGTATGTTCGATGATTTTACGGTAGATGGCGATGGCGGCGTCCAAACTCTCCCTGTTTCCTGTGGCGCGATGGTGTTCCGACAGCCCATATATGGCAAAAACATTTTGGTACGTATCTTTGTGCGTAGCCAAAGGTTCGCCGTCGGCAGTCACCGAATAATAAGAACCGCCATATTCGGGGTCAATAAAATGATCGAGGAAATAGCGCTGCGCTCGGTTGGCAAGCGTTAGATACTGCTCGTCTTGCAGCATACGGTACGCCGCAGAAAACGTCCATACCAAACGGGCGTTCAGTATGCCGCCCTTCATGGAATTTTCGCGCTGCGTTCCGTCAAAATTCAATGTTCCGTAAAAACCGCCGGAAGGATCGGGCGAGTGTTTTGCCCAAAAAGGTAAAATATTTTCCCTCAGGTCTTGTACTATTTCCTGCTTGACTTGCTTGACGATGAGGTCTTCTTCAGACATTTTTGCGACACACGACGTTGCCGCGAACAAACAAATAATTGCTAAAAAATGATTTTTCATGTTGGATGGATTAATGAGTATATTTTTAATGTAACCTGTTAATTTATGATGACCATTTTTGCTGCCTGCCACACCGTTTGCCCTTTTCCGTCGCTTATGATGATGCGGTACGGATATATGCCGGGCGTCAACCTGCCGCCGTTAGCGTCGCGTCCGTCCCATCCAAATTCGCCAGAGGTATAGCCTTCCGAGTAGAAAGATTGTTTCATTGAGCGCAACAAACGCCCGCTCATGTCAAATATCTGCAATTCCGCTTGCATTTCGGTATCGGGCATGTTACATTCAAAGTAAATACGGGTATGGTCTGCGAAGGGGTTGGGATAATTGTACAGTTTGTCAATATGCAGCGTCGACGAGGGAGTGACGCTGAATTTGATGCTGCTTTGCGATGCGTAGTTTTGCAGATTCCAGGCGGTAAACAACAGTTCGTAGTCGCCGGCGGGCAAATTGTTGAATCCGTATATGACCCTTCCTTTGTTGTAGGCGTTCAGGTCAGCCTCGTAATATCTGTTGAGGATATACAGTTTTGACGGGTCATGGCTCAACGCGGCTGTGATTTCATGCCCGATGCCCTCGTCGGAAGTATTGATGCCGCTTTCGTCGTGCAGGAAAGCGATCAGTCTGGGATTCTGGTCGGTGACGCCGCCGTCGCGGAACAGCGTATCGTTCATAAATAGCCGTATCTTGGGTCCTTCAGGATTGTCGATACCGTCTTCAGAACCGCCTACGACGAGTTTTCTGAATGAGCCTGCCGCCAATGCGCCATCATCCGAACAGGCATAATATGTGATTTTTCCGAAGCCATATTGGTAATTTATATCGCGCGGCATGATAAATGACAATTCAAATTCGCCGTTTTTCACCACCGTTTTACCTTTAAATAATGTGGATGTTTGTGTAACGAAGGATACAGGGTTTGGGTATCCGTCGTGGTTGAAGGATTGGCGTTCGCGTTCCTTGTCGAACAGCGTGAAATGCGCCACACCGTTAAAATCGTTCAATACTTGTCCTTCCGTGTTGGTAATGTTTCCCGTCACGGTAACGCGGCTGTTGGCTTTCAATGTTTCTAAGGGTTCGCTTGTCAAAATTCCGTTGATAGCAATCGTCTGCACTGAATCCGCAGGGATAGGCAGCCGCAACGCCGGATTTCCCAGCAACGCAAAGCAGAGTTTATTGATATTATCTTCGCTCGACGACGAAGCGTTTTTTGCTCGTCGCAGGACGTCGCCCAAACGATGATCTTCACCCGTTGATCGGGTTAACATTTCGCGGAAAAAATTTTGGTTAAATTCAAAATTGTAACTCGAATAAACCAAGCGCGTACTGGTTAACACGGCAATACTGCCGCCGTTGGGCATGAGCATCATTTTTTCGGCGGCGGTCACGGTTGTACCGTTGTCGTAGCGACCAAATTCACAGGTTGCCGCCACAAACAGCGGGTAAATTTTGTTGTTCCACTGTTCGATATTTGAAATGTTCACCACTCTTTTCCCCGAAAGCCCTGTTGCGTTGCCATGACCGAGATAGTTGACCAACAGGCAGCCTCTGTTCATCAGGCTGTTCAGTTGCAGTTCTACCTCCGGGTAACGGTGTCCATCGGCGGTGGTTACTCGAGGGAAAGCGTCGAAATACAGTTTCTCTACAGTGTGTTGCGGATGATTTTTGTCGACATACCTTGCAAGCGTCTCCGCTTGATTGGCATGCAGGTGCGAATCTCCGTCGTCGGCGAGCAGACCGATTTGATTGGGCCAGTCGCCGGCTGATTGGCTGTCTGTGTAACGGCGTATTTTGGCTACGGCGTCGCGGGCTTGCTCTGCCGTTTGCACGGGAAGCCGCCCTACGCCGATGGAGAGTTTTCCGGTTTCAATCGTTTCATCGTCGCCCAAAATCCCGAAATAGTCGTCGGAAACAAAAGAATTGGTGTTGTGCCACGAATTGTTTGACTGATAAGTAACTATATAATTGGGGTTGTGGTCGTCGCTGAATCTGTTTGACTTATTATCGTATGAACCGGCGCCCATCAACAGCAAATATTTGAGTTTGACGGATGATGGTTTGTCGTACAAAAATTTCATAAAATTTCTGATAGCCGTCGGGTCTTGCTTCCCCGACGAAAATTCGTTGTATACTTGCCCGGCAGTAACTACTTCAACAGCCAGTCCGTCGGCGGAGCGGTGCAATTCTGCTAATTCCCGTGCAGCGTCTATGAAATCGGGATGCGTGACAATGATCATTTCCACATTTTCCATTCCGTGCAGATTTTGGTTATCTGCGCGGCTGTTTTTCTCGGGAAAGTCCGGTTGTAACAATCCGCTTGTCATGTCGAAAGCCGCAAACTCGCGCAGGCTATCCGTAGCAGCCGTAAAGGAGAGCGTACTTCCGGAGAGCGACGCCTCCATGCGCCGGACGTTGTGCATGTCGGTAATATCCCAAACATGGGTATTGGCATTGCCGCCTGAAATTTGAAATCTGCTTGCATTGCCTTCTTCAACCGATTGCGTATCTCTGAAAAAAAGTTGCGACGAGGACATATGCAACCGCCTGCGCGCAAAAAGCCGGATATAATCCAACCACCCGCCCGCATATTCGATTCCGTTTCTGTTGAGGATCAAGTCCACCGATAGATTATTGGAGGAAAGCTGGAACGCAGGAGTGTTGAAATTTATGCCCACTCCTGCATAATAACCCGTAATAACGGGCAATGACCGGCTGTCGATGATCTGTCCGTTGCCATTCACTTGAAGTTGCGCCTGCGCAGACGGCGTCCGCGCCATGTATGCAACATGCAACCATGCTGGGCTTCCGGTTACTGCGTCGGGAATCGTAAATTGAAACTGATGGCTTGCCGTTGCCTGATAGTTTTCCGACGTCGGATTGAAACTCTCTCCATACCAGTGTCTTCCCGAACCGTTAGTCGGTATGTTGACCATTTCCTGCTCATGGTACTGGTATTCGTCAAACTCGGTAACCATATGTTCGGCGGTTGCTGTTGGCGGCGTTTCGTTAGCAATTTTTTTCCCTCCCGCTTTTGAGGTGATGAAGTAAAATGATTGCTTGTCCCAAAGATGAAGCGAGTGTTCAAATTCCTGTTTTTCATTGTTGTATTGCCATACAACCGGACCCTGTCCGTAGAAAACGATATAGTCGCCATTCTTGAATACCCCGTCTTTGGTATGCATCCAGATGGGAATTTCCTGCAAGTCGTTTCCTGAATTTTTATCGGCTATTTCGGGCAACATGGCTCCGCCCGACCCGTATATTCTGACGTTTTCGGGATCGGAAATGCCCAAGCCAACCAATTCGGAGTAGGTGATACGGTAGATTCCGTCGCGCTCGACTATTATCCTGTACCAATCGCCAGAAGCCATCACCGACGAAGGTTCGCCGCCCAACGCGCACAAAACCGACAACAGGAACAACGATATGCTAAGAAAGACGTTCTTCATTTGTGATATTTTGCGCAAAAGTAAAAAAAACGGGCAAAAAAAATGAGTTTTGTAAAAATAAAAAACTGCTTATCCACTCGCTCCAACCCTTCGACTATCATCCTGTGGTCGTCCACTATTGTTACTCTAATCATCATTTTCAAATTTTCTGAATCCAATAGGATTGCGCGGTTTATCCAACGCCTTTTTCTGCTCTGCCAATTTCATTAGCGCTTGGTATATTTCACCGAATTGCATGTTAGATACAGATAACAGTTGATTGATATTTTCAAGATTATAATTCTTTGTGCGGTATTTTTTACCGTCAGCGGCAGTTATTAAGGATTTCTTAATAACTGAATTTGCTTCAAGTTCACCTTCGTCAAAGATGTTCTTAATGTGGATATTCACATTGGGTATCGTGGTATGAAACAATTCTGCCATCTGTGCCTGCGTCAGCCAAACGGTTTCATCTTCAACCCGCACCTCAATACGGATGGTATCATCCGGCTGATACAGTACGATTTCACCTGTATTTATGTCGTTCATCATTATTCAAACGTTTTTAACGATACAAAGGTAATACATTTTTTCAATTCTCAATTGCCTTCGGCGAGGGCTTTGCCGTTCTCAATTCTCAATTCCACATGTATTTCCGTCCCTTCCCCCGCCTGCGATTCTATATCAAAACGTCCTTTGAACGACGCCACACGCGAGCGGATATTGCTTAATCCCGTTCCGCGGGATACCGCCTGCGGGTCGAAGCCGCAGCCATTGTCCTGCACGGTGAGGGAGATACTGTCGTGGTCGCGTACAAGTTGCACGAGAATTTGCGTGGCGCCCGAATGTTTCAGGGCGTTGCTCACCAATTCATGCAGAACGCGGTAAAGCATCACTTCCAATTTGGGGTCGAAGCGGGTTTCAGCGCCATAGTACGAGAAGGTGACACAGGGGATGGTGTGGCAGAAATCGGCTACCGACTGTTTCAGTCCCACGCGGAATAGCGGTTCGGGCATCAGGTGGTGCGCCACGCGGCGCATCTCCACCATCGAAGTGTCTATCAGGCTGACTGCTGTGTGGTAACGTTCGGCGTCCTGTTCGCCAAGCGCCGATATTTGTTTTATATCCACCAGATTGTATTTGGCGGCGGAAAGGATGCTGCCCAAACTGTCGTGAAGGTCGCGGGCGAGGCGGATGCGTTCCTGAACTTCGCCATCAAGAACCGCTTGCGTGGCGATTAACTGCTTTTCCTGTTCTAAACGGGC